>OCPR01000130.1_pt1 | contig 114543 bp, 108 predicted proteins | sample 1538611 | NCBI WGS metagenome assembly OCPR01 (sample SAMN04571711, study PRJEB22368) | human gut metagenome | biome: human gut; material: stool | host: Homo sapiens | place: Luxembourg | collected 2012-09-28
TTTTACTAAATTAGATTTGCATTTTGTCAGTAATATTTTTATAATTCAATAATACCTTTGTTTAATTCGTAGAAAAATCAAGCATTTTTTTACTATTCGACATTTGTTTATTGACATTATGTAATTAATATTATATAATTTATTTAAAGTGAATTTTTGTAACTTTTATTAAACATATTTTTTTAAGAAATATATTTTTTGGGGGAGAGGAGATTATTTTGAGAGTAAATATTGCAGTTGAGGAAAGAAAAGAACTTTCCAATACTATTTACATAAACAGAACAAGAGTGAAACCTAAGCCGGTTTACGATTTTTTTAAAAGATTGTTTGACATTCTGTTTTCAGGCGTGGCTTTAATAGTACTTAGTCCTGTTTTTTTTATTTTGGCAATAATTATAAAAATTGGTGATAAGGGTGATGTGTTATATTCACAGAACAGAATAGGAAAGTCTGGTAAAACAATTAAAATATATAAATTCAGAAGTATGAAGATGAATGCTGATTCATTGGAAAATATGTTGACTCCTGAAGAATATGCTCTTTATAAAAAAGAATATAAGCTTGACAATGACCCGAGAGTTACCAAAGTCGGTTCTTTTTTAAGAAAAAGTTCATTGGATGAACTGCCTCAGCTAATTAGTATATTGAAAGGTGATATGTCTATTGTTGGACCAAGACCTGTTTTACCAAGCGAACTTGAAGAAAATTATACTCCGTTTCAAATTCAAGTTTTAAATTCGGTAAAACCGGGACTGACAGGATATTGGCAGGCTTATGCCAGAAATAATGTTGGTTACGAAAATTTTGAACGACAGAAAATGGAACTTTTTTATTGCAGAAAAAGAAGTTTTATTTTTGATATAAAAATTATTTTTAAAACATTTTTATCTGTGTTAAAAAGAAATGGAGCAAAATAATTTCTCAATAAATTATGCTGTAAAATGGATGTAGTGGTTATTAATGAATAATAAAACAATATATAAACGTGCATTAAAGCTTGCAGTTCCCATGATGATTCAAAACGGCATTACAAATATGGTAAGTCTGATAGATAATGTTATGGTTGGAAGCTTAGGTACTGAAGCTATGACAGCAGTTTCTATTGTGGGGCAGCTTATTTTTGTTTTTAATTTGGCAATATTCGGAGGATTGTCCGGACCTGGAATTTACGGAGCACAGTTTTATGGGCAAAATAATATAGAAGGTGTCAGAAATACTTTCCGTATTAAGCAATGGATATGCGGATTTTGTCTTTTAATTGGATTATCTGTTTTTATTTTTAAAGGTGAAGCGTTAATCGGATTGTATTTACATGGAGAAAGTGATATTGTAGATCCTGTAATGACTATGAAATATGCAAAGCAGTACCTAACAATTATGCTGGGAGGTTTGCTGCCGTTTGCTGTAACTCAGATTTATGCAAGCAGTTTACGTGAAACAGGAGACAGTATTAAGCCGATGGTTGCGGGTGTCTCGTCTGTAGTTATAGATATTGTATTGAATTATATGCTGATTTACGGTCATTTCGGAATGCCTAAACTGGGAGTTCAAGGCGCTGCTCTTGCTACTGTTTTGGCTAGAGTTGTGGAAATGTGTATAGTTGTAATATGGTCTTTTGCAAGGAGAAAAAAGCATAAATTTTTACAGGGAATATACCGGACATTTTTAGTTCCGAAAGAGCTTACTGTTAAAATTATTAAAAAGGGACTGCCCATATTTTTCAACGAATTTTTATGGGCAGGGGGACTTGCAGCATTAACACAGTGTTATTCTACACGCGGTCTTGAAATTATTTCGGGATTGAATATTTCAAATGCAATATGTAATTTGCTTAATGTTGTGTTTGTTGCATTAGGATCGGCTATAGGCATTCTGATCGGTCAGACTTTGGGCGCGTCACAATATGAAAAAGCCAAAAAAGATTCGTTTCATCTTATGTGGTTTACAGGAACAATTTGTATTATTCTCACAGTAACCTTAATTTCTGTTTCAGGAATTTTCCCGGAATTTTATGATACTACATATGAGATTAAACATTATGGTCAATGGTTTATAATTATTACTGCTCTGTATTTCCCGATTCAGGGATTTTTAAATGCATTGTATTTTACCTTACGCTCCGGAGGAAAAACGCTTATTACCTTTTTATTTGACAGTGTATATTCATGGGCTGTTACTCTTCCGATTGCTTTGATTCTCTGCAAATTAACAGATCTTCATATTTTTGCAGTATATGCTATTGTACAGTCAGCAGATATAATTAAAGTTTTTATCGGTTATATTTTAATAAAAAAGGGAATATGGATCAGTAATTTGGTAGAAAGTGTAAATGAATAAAAGTTAATCAAGTATTCATAGAGAACGTATTTTGTTTTCTATGAATATTTTTATATAAAAGCTCTTTAAAGAATAGTTTATTAAATAAAAAGAGTTAATGTGTGAACATTAACTCTATAAATCATCTGGATCAAAAGTTTCTTCTTCATTATTTAAAGCAAAGTTTAATATTTTACTATAAAAACCGGTTGGATTAATCATAATATTTTTTCCAAGCAACTCAGCTTGGCTCAAATCCGGTGCAAATAGCTTTAAATCCATCAAGTCATCACCAATGTCAAGACAACGGCAATGAACATAATATCCTTTTTCGAGTTTTATATACTCTATTTTTACTTCATTTTCATATTTTATTCGTGCAAAATACTTTAAAGCAGCTTGAACGATTTTATCTCTATATGATTTAGGTACATACCCTCTTAAAGTTTTAGCACAATTTCTGCCTTTTTCTGTTAATTCAAATAATTTAATATTATTATCATTGTTAACCTTTATAGAATCATTTTTTATGAGATAATCTATGGCATCCTGATAAAAAAAGTAATTTATAATTTCCGTTCCAACTGCTATGTCATATAATTGTTCAGAATCAATAGGCTTATTTATTCTATATAATAAATAGCATATAAGAATTTTCACTGTCTGAATATCTTTTAATTCAGGCGATGCGGCTTCAGACATTCTTGTAAAATTTTCCATAATAATCACCTTATGCGAAATTCGGGTAATCGAGCATATGAGATAATATACCTATATTCACGGCTGCTTCAACACAAGGTACAGCCCTAGGTACAATACAAGGATCGTGTCTGCCTTTGACATTCAAGACGTCATTGTGCATATTGCCATAATCAATAGTATCCTGAGGCTGTGAAATAGACGGCGTAGGCTTAATAGCTACTCTTAAAGTAATAGGCATACCTGATGAAATACCGCCAAGAATTCCTCCATGATTGTTTGTTTTTGTCTTAACATGACCTCTTTCATCAATATAGAAATCATCATTATTTTGACTTCCCACCATTTTTGCAGTTAAAAAACCTGCACCGAATTCCAGACCTTTTACAGCCGGAATGCCGAATATTAGCTGTGCCAAGGTATTTTCCAAACCATCAAATATAGGCGAACCAATTCCTGCTGGAACGTTAACACACGCACATTCAATGATGCCTCCCAACGATTCACAGCCTTTACGGGCTTTTTGAATATCGTCAAACATTTTTTCACCCTGCGCATCGTCGATTACCGGAAACTTTTTATATCTGATGTCAAGAATATCGTCTTTGCTGACATTTGTTCTATCAAATTCTTTATCTTTAATATTGTGAATTTCTGCAATATGAGCGCCGGTATAAATACCTCTTCTTTCAAGTATCTGAGCGCAAACTGCGCCTGCAAATACTAAAGGAGCTGTAAGTCTGCCTGAAAAGTGTCCGCCGCCCCTTACATCATTAAAACCTTTATATCTTACAGCGCCGGTATAATCGGCATGACCCGGTCTTGCAAGCTTGGAAATATTTGAATAGTCTTGTGATCTTGTATCAGTATTTTGTATAAATGCACATAGTGGTGTACCGGTAGTTTTGTCGTTATACATTCCGGACATTATCTGCGGCAAATCCTTTTCACTGCGCATTGTAGTTGTACCGTCTTTTTTAGGCGCACGTCTAGCCATGAAACGTCCCAATTCTTCAACGTTTATATATTCTCCTGGAGGAAGGTTATCCATTACTACTCCAATTGCCGGACCGTGCGACTCCCCGAAAATTGAAATTGAAATACGGTTATTCCAAAGTGATGACATCAATTATTCCTCCTAATTTTTGATAATCTTTAAAAAAGTCCGGATAAGATTTTTCAACAGCGTCAGCATTTTTTATAATAACGGGTTCAGAACATACGGTTGCAGCAATAGCTGCCGACATAGCAATTCTATGGTCGCCGAAGCTGTCGACCACGCCGCCTTTAAGTACTGAATGTAATATTGATAAACCGTCATTTTCTGCTGTAATATTGCCTCCGAGAGCATTAAGTGCAGCTGAAGTAGATTCAAGCCGGTCGCTTTCTTTGATTTTAAGTCTTTCAGCGCCGTAAATTAAAGATTTCCCTTGACAAAAAGTACCTAATACGCCTAGAATTGGCACTAAATCAGGTATATCAGCTGCATTTATTGAAAAACCGTTTGGCTCATTGTTTTCATTATAACATAAATTCCTTGTAATTTCAACAATTTTCTTATCGCCCTGAAGACTATTTTCTTTTAGATTATTTATATTTATATCGTTCCCTAAAATATTTGCTACATAAAAAAATGCCGCTTGTGAATAATCTCCTTCAACAACAATGTTTTTAGGTTTATATTTCTGATTGCCTTTTATAAAATAACCTTTTTCAGTTTCAGTAATTTCAATACCGAAAGTATTAAGACATTTTATTGTCATATCAGCATAAGGCTTTGATTCAAGAGCAGATGTCATTATTATTTCGGAATCGCCATTCAGTAAAGGAAGTGCAAAAAGCATGCCGGTAATAAATTGTGAAGAAATATTACCCTCGAGTTTAAATTCACCGCATTTAAGCTTACCGAACATATTAAACGGCATTGTATTATTATATTCAAATTTTATTCCATGTTTTGTAAGCTCACGTAAATACGGAGTGATAGGTCTTTCAGGAAGTCGTCCCTGACCGGTATATGTAGAATTAATACCCAATGCAGCAGTTATCGGAATTAAAAACCTTAAGGTAGAACCGCTTTCACAGCAGTCTATTTCTGCTATATCCGATACATTATTTATACCGAGAACAGTTGCACTGTCCTCATTTATTTTAATATCCGCTCCAATAGCTGTTAGTGCATTAATGGTTGCATAAATATCCTTTGAAAAAGTAATATTTGAAATTTTGGACTGACCATTAGCCAGTGCGGCGCAAATTAACATTCTATGGGTCATGCTTTTAGATGACGGAATATTTACAGTTCCTATTAATTTAGAAGGAGTTATTTTAATATCCATTGGATTCTCCCTTATATTTTATTTAAGATAAATTTTTCAAATTCGCTGATGCTGACTTTTTTTATTTCAGCATGACCTATATTTTTACATAAAATGTAATTTATATCATAGCTTTCACACTTTTTGTCATTAGAACATAATTTAATCAGTTCATTAATCGGTGCATCACAGCAAGAAGGCAGCTTATATGCTGTAACGCAAGAAATAAGCTTGTCTGTAATATATTTTTCGCATCCTCTTTCTGTTATCATGCACATACCGATAGAGACAGCGCTTCCGTGCGTATAGGTCTGATAATTATAATAGCTTTCAATAGCGTGACCGAGAGTGTGACCAAAATTCAGGATCATTCTTTCTCCGGTATCAAATTCATCGTTTTCAACAACATTACGTTTAATAGATATACATTTGTACACTATTTCATCTATTATTTCGTTCACATTATCCAATGTATGCGTTGCGATTAAATCAAAAAGCTCAGCGTCACGAATCATACCGTATTTTATAGCTTCCGCCATACCGTCAGATATAATTTCATCTGAAAGAGTAGATAGAACGTCAGAATCGCATATCACGCATTTAGGCTGTTTAAATGCTCCAACGAGATTTTTTCCGCAGGGGAGATCAATAGCTGTTTTACCTCCGACGGAAGAATCTATTTGTGCCAAAAGGGTAGTAGGGATCTGAATGTAGTCAAGTCCTCTTAGAAAAGTTGCTGCGGCATATCCCGCAATATCTCCGACAACGCCGCCGCCTAAAGCAATAATGCAATCTGAACGGGTAATATTATTTTCGCAAAGAAATGTATATATTTCATTAAGCGTTTCACTTGATTTAGAGGCTTCTCCTGCGGGAAAAACAAATTTTAAAAGAGCAAATCCGTTTTCTTTCAATGAAAGTTCAATAGTTTCATAATATAGCTTATCGACAATATTATCTGTAATAACTGCTATTTTACGTGTAGAAACTGTATCTGCAATTATCTTTCCGCAATTTTTTATCAGACCTCTTTCAATAAAAATATCATATGAAGCACGTGTATTAATTTTAATTTTTTTCAAATTAATCATTCCTTTTAGTATTATTGTGTTATTATAAACGGCGGATTATGTACATATCTGCAACTGAACATCTGGTATACCGCAGTTTAAACAAATCTTCCGATTCAAAAATTGATGAAAAAATTTCTGCTCCGTCTTCAAAGCTTATTTCTTCATGCATAAGAAAAGATTCAACTGTATCAAGTAATTTATATGTAACCTTCTGACCATAAATATTTGTATATTCATCATATAAAGTTACAGCATAATTTTCTGCTTTTTTAAAAGCATTATCAAAGGAATTAGCATGAAAAAGACGTATGCTTTCTTCGTACAAAATACGGCTTTCATTTTCTATCAGAAACTGAAATATCATTTTTATACCATATCGTTCCATAATTTAACCTATATAAAAGATACTTATTTACATAAAGTCAAATGAAAAAGATTCTTTTTCAAACCATTTTCCTTTTTCTGCTTGTTCCGGAGTAAACCATCTTTCTCCATTTATATAGAGATCATCGTCCTTCCATTCAATTTTCACTTCTGTAAGAGGTCTTTTAACGCACAATTTTCTGTCATATCCCTTTACTTTATATGTGACTGATTTTCTTATAATGTCCATATCGTTAGGTTCAAGCATAACAGTAGTACTGCCGTTTGAACTGTCAGTTGTGTTTATTACTTCATATCTGTATTTGCCGGACGGCGATATACCTTCTTCTATAGTTTTTTTCACAGCTGGTGAAGCAAGATAGGAAGTAAATATAAAATACGCAAGAGAAGCCAGTATATAAATCAAAAGAAACATTGTTCCCAGAAGTGTTTTAGTACCTTCATTGGCTCCGCTGGCAAAAAATATTACAACAGCACATACTGCAAGAGGTATAATCATTTCCCATGATCCCAGACACATAAGTACAATAGGAAGAAGTGCAGGTATCATTATAAAGCTTGCAAGCTTAGTCGCAAATTGTTTTCTTGAATAAATCATCAGAATCATAGCAACAATAGAAATTGAAGACAGATAAGTACAGAACATAATTGGTTTTTCTATTATAACCTCATAAAAAACTGAACGAAAAGAAAGTACGCATAAATAAAAAGCGTATAATAAACCTAAAACGGAAGCAATCCGCTTGGTCCAGATATTTGAAAGTATACCAGACTTCATTTTTGTCTCCTTATAATTAAATATATTTATAATATTTATTAAAATCCAGATGTATACATTATATCATTATTTTTTAATACTGGCAAGTGTAAAAACGGAAAATATTATTGCAAATTTTAAAAAAAGTGTTATAATTAAATTTAGTATATATAAAATTTCATTAAACACCATAAAATAACAAAAACAATTGAGGTAGTAAAATGTCTAAAAGAAAGAAAGTTTTTAAAATTATTATTTTATTATGCCTGATTATACTGTGTCTTGCTCTGACATGGTTTGTAATTATTCCATTTATTAAATATCTGTCAACTGACGAGGGAAGAATTTATATTCAGCAGAAAGTTGAAAGCTTTGGCATTTTTGCCCCTCTTTTGTTTATACTGCTGGAAATAACGCAAATAATACTTGCTCTTATTCCGGGCGGACCTGTAGAGATGATAGGAGGAGTTTTGTTCGGAGCTATAGGAGGTCTTGTTTTATGTGAAATAGGAATTTTTCTTGCGACAGTTATTATATATAATTTAGTTAAAAAATTTGGACGGCCTCTTGTCAATGCTTTTGTTTCAGAAGAAAAATTCAAAAAGTTTAAATTTCTGCATGATGAAAAGAAACTTGAGCTTATTGTTTTTATAATTCTTATGATTCCGGGAACGCCTAAAGATGTAATAACTTATATGACATCCCTGACTGATATTAAACCCTTCAGATTCTATTTACTGGCAACTATTGCTAGAATACCGGCAGTTACTTCGCTAACATTAATGGGTTCAACACTTAGCAAGGGAAAACCGATCATGACTGTAATAATATTTTTAATTACCGGTGCTATAGGTATTACCGGAATATTTTTTAATAATTATATAACGGCTAAAAGAAATAATAAAATTAATTATTTAAAACAAGAAAGAAAATAAAAAAACAGCTCACTTAAACAGTGAGCTTAAAATTTCTTCTCATACCACAAAAAACATAAATCAGGAGCAGTTTGACAAACTCCTGATTTATAAACGGTCAGCAATTAGTTTGCTCTTTCAACCTTACCTGAACGAAGGCATCTTGAACATGCGTAGATATGACAAGGGGTACCCTTAACAATAGCTTTAACACGCTTAACGTTTGGTTTCCATGTTCTATTTGTTCTTCTATGTGAGTGAGAAACCTTAATGCCGAATGTTACACCTTTACCGCAGATTTCACATTTTGCCATTGACTGCACCTCCCTTAACTTTACTTAACAAAAAGTCAACGTATATATTTTATCAGAAAAAACCAAAAAAATCAAGTGTTTTTTCAAAAAATATAAAAAAAATTTTTTAGAAAGAATTTATAGTTAATTTTTACTTGAAATTTTTTTAATAATATTGTATAATAAAGATTAATTGTTTTTTATATAAAGAAAGGGTGGAAACATTATGAATCTGAATACAAGTACTTTGCTTGAGATATTTACAAAAGTAATAATTATATTTCTTATTCTGCCGGTTCATGAGTATGCTCATGCATGGGCAGCTCACAAAATGGGGGACGATACCGCTGCGTATTCCGGACGACTTACAATGAATCCGTTGGCACATATTGATATTTTGGGCGCTTTATGTCTGCTGTTTACCGGATTTGGCTGGGCAAAGCCGGTTCCGATAAATCCTCTGAAATTTAAAAAACAGCGTTTAGGAGTAGCTGTAACTGCCGCTGCCGGACCGGCGTCAAACCTTTTGGTGGCGTTGATTGCATTTATAGGTTATCGGTTTATAACTGCGTCTGAATTTTTCAGAGACGGTATTTCCATTCTTTATTCTCAGTACAGTAATATAGATGATGTTCTTAATACACCTCTTAATGCATCAAGTCTTGAATTGAGTGCAAATGGAATGAATTACATGTTTTTTATTCTTTATATTCTGGAATGCTTCATATTGATAAATATAGGACTTGCTGTTTTTAACCTTTTACCTATTCCTCCTTTGGACGGTTCAAAAATATTAAGCTATTTTACAAGCTATAAGGTAGAAAGATGGATCGAAAAAAATTATATGATTATTAATGTTGTATTTTTGATTTTAGTAGTATCTGGTATACTTTCGGGTCCTCTTGGCTGGGTAAGAAATATTATTATTAAATTTTTATGGTTAATAACCGGATTTATTCCTAAGCTTATGGGAGCATAGCATGGATAATATATCATTTAAACTTGATGTATTTGAAGGACCTCTAGATTTACTTCTGCACCTTATTTCTAAGCATAAGCTCAATATAAACGATATTGAAATATCAAAGCTGTTGGAGCAGTACCTTTTATATATTGAACAGGCTAAGGAACAGGATCTGGAGCTTGCCGGCGAGTTTCTTGAAATGGCGGCAAGACTGATTTACATTAAAACAGTCTCACTTCTTCCCAAACCGGAGGAGGCAGAAGAAATAAAAAAAGAACTTCAAGGGACGCTGATTGAATATTCATTGTGTAAAAAGGCTGCGGCAAAGCTTCGGGAGAAATATGCAGGAAACGATATTTTTGTTAGAGAACCTATTAAAATAAAGCTTGACAGCGTGTACAAGCTCAGTCATCCGCCGCAAAAGCTTGCCGAAGCATATATGAACATGAATATTAAAAAAACTGATTTCAAACAGGCTAATGAAAAGAAAATAAATGACGTTGTTCAGCAAAAGGTTGTGTCGGTTATATCAAAAGTCGTTTATGTGCTGAAAAATTTATATGCGAACGGTAAAGTGTATATTGACAGACTGTTTGACGGTATGACCGGACGTTCGGAAAGAGTTGCTACTTTTCTTGCTATTTTAGAATTGACTAAATCAGGCAGGATAATGATAAGTGATGATAATACTATGGTATACTTTAAAAAGAAGGTTGATAATCTTGCAGTTTAATGAAAAGCTCGGAGCAGTTGAAGCTATTTTATTTGCATCCGGAGAACCTGTTGACGAATCCCGTATTTCTGAGGCGGCAGGAATTGATAAAAGTATTGTCAGCAGTATGATTAAAACCCTTAACAATCGGTATAGCGACAATCAGAGTGCGATTAATATAATACATATCGGAAACAGTTATCAGATGTGTACCAAAAAAGAGTATGCCGAATATATAAAAGCGGCTTTGGAGTATAAAAAACAAACTCCTCTTTCAAATGCAGCAATGGAAGCATTGACGGTTATTGCATATAATCAGCCGGTGACAAAAAGCTTTGTGGAAAATGTAAGAGGTATTGACAGTTCGTCTGTTATCAATTCCCTTGTAGATAAGGGACTCCTTGAAGAAGACGGCAGACTTGAAGTTCCGGGACGTCCGGTAGCATATAAAACCACTGACGTTTTTCTGAGAAGCTTCGGTCTTTCTTCGCTTGAGGATCTGCCTCCGCTTGTAAGAGAAGATAAAGATTCTCAGACAAGTTTATTTGATGAAAAAAATGACAATAATCAATATGATGAATAGATAATATGACAGAAAGGGAAGAAAATATATGGTGTGGATTGTTCTTGCTGTAATATTGCTGATAATACTTACATTGATATTTTCTCCTGTAAAAATATTTGTTAATTATCAAAACGGAAAAACAAGTATTATTATAAAATATCTGTTTATTAAAAAAAATGTCAATCAGATAAGGAAACGAAAAAAAAATTTAAAGAAATCTAAGAGTGAGGAGCATAACAAGGATGAAAGCAGACAAAAAAAATCTAAATTTAGAAACATTATTCCGGAAGATAATAAAGAAAAAACAGAATTCGTCCTTAATATTTTAAAATCTACTGGAAAAACCTTTAAACATATAACAAAACATATTTGTGTTAAAAATATTGATTTGGATTTTATTATATCGGATCTGGACGCATATGACTGTGCTTTGAAATTCGGTAAAACAAACATTGCCGTGTACAATATTATAGCTTATTTGAATTGCTTTATAAAGCTGAAAAAGAAAAGTATTGATATAAAATGTATATATAATCAGCCTGAATGCAGCTATAACTTGAGTTTTATGATAAAAATTTCACCAGCTGCAGGTATTTCAGCAATGATTGTATTTATTTTTACATTTTTGGTAAATAATAAAAGTATAAAGAATCAAAATAAATATGAGCCGCAGTTATAAGGCGGCAGAATGGAGAGTGTCATGGGCGAGAATCATACAATCGGAAATATTATGGGAATTACTATGGATAAGCTTAAGGAAATGGTAGACGTAAATACGATTATCGGAGATCCTATTCAGCTCCAGGACGGAACTGCCATTATTCCTATATCAAAGGTTTCTTTTGGATTTGCTTCGGGAGGTTCTGATCTTCCAAGTAAAAATGTAAAAGACCTTTTCGGCGGAGGCTCAGGCGCAGGAGTATCCATTCAGCCTCTGGCTTTTATGGTGGTTTACAAAGGAGAGGCTAAGCTTATGCAGATGTCGGTAAATGCGTCTACTCCAAATGCATTGGTAAATTTAATTCCTGATGTAGTTGATAAAATATCTGATTTAATTGGAAAAGATAAAAAAAATTCAGAAAATTAAAATCTTGATTTGAACAGATGTCCTATTTTTTTTCTTTCCTTCATAAAATAATAAAAAAGCTTATGGAGGTTTTTATGAAAAAAATTTTTTCTGTTATTTTAACGGTAGTTTTGATTCTGGTATATCCCTATACGGTTTCTGCTGAAAACAAAGCACCGGAGGTTTCTGCAAAAGCCTGCGTATTGATTGAAGAAAAAACCGGTAAAATTTTATTTGAAAAAAATTCGTCGGAAAAGCTTCCGATGGCAAGTACTACTAAAATCATGACAACCCTCTTGTGCCTTGAAAGCGGAGGTCTTGACGATCAGTTTGTTGTAGACGGCGAAGCAATTAAGGTTGAAGGATCGTCAATGGGGTTGACTGAGGGAGACGTCGTAACCAAGCGTGCCTTGTGTTATGGGATGATGCTGCCTTCTGGAAACGACGCCGCTAATGCTACGGCAGTAAAACTAGGCGGAAGCATTGAAAATTTTGCGGATATGATGAACGAGCGTGCTGAGAAAATAGGAATGACCAGAACATGCTTCGTAACTCCTTCCGGTCTTGAGGGAGAGGGACACGGTTCATCGGCTTATGACATGGCTTTGCTGGCAAGAGAAGCTCTTCGCAATCCTGATTTTGCTGAAATATGTTCGCAGAAAAAGGCTAAAGTAGAATTTGGAAATCCTCCGTATGAAAGATGGCTGACGAATTCAAATAAACTTCTTGACATGTATCAGGGAGTGAAGGGCGTAAAAACCGGATTTACTGATGAGGCAGGCAGATGTCTTGTTTCTGCCTGTGAGCGTGAAGGAATCTCGCTTATATGCGTGACTTTAAATGACAAAAACGATTGGCAGGATCATATAAATATGTATGATTACGGATATTCTGTACTTCAGCCTCTTGAGCTGTCCACTGACGAAATATTTGCAGTACCTGTTGCAGGAGGAACTGAAAATACGATTCCAGTCAGAGCTGAAGAACAGATTTTAATAGGTGACGACGGAAAAACTGCGAATAGAATATCTTCAAGTATAATACTTCCGCCTTTTGTTTACTCCGATATAAAGACGGGTGATAAAATAGGCGAAATAAAATATTATTATGACGGAAGATATATTGATAGCATATCATTAAATGCTATGAAAAATACTGAATATAAAGAAACTGAAAAAAAGACTGATAAAAATTTTTTTGAAAAAATTAAAAAATTTTTATTTAATAATTAAAGGAGTAAAAAGTTGGAAAAGACAAGAATACAAAAAATTATTTCTGACTGTGGTTATTGTTCTCGCCGAAAGGCAGAGGAACTGATGTCGGCGGGAAGAGTAAAATTAAACGGTCATCCGGTTAAACCCGGAGACAAAGCGTCATTACGTGATATCATTACTATTGACGGTGAAAGAATTTACAGGCCTAAAAAGAAAAATAATATATATATTATGCTAAACAAGCCGAGAGGCTATGTAACGACTATGAGTGATGAGATGGGTAGAAAATGCGTAACTGAATTGCTGGACGGTGTAAATGAAAGAGTTTATCCTGTAGGCAGACTGGATAAAAATTCGGAAGGACTGCTTTTATTTACAAATGACGGTAATTTTGCAAATAATATTATGCATCCGGCGAAACAAATAAGTAAAACATATCGGGTAACGGTTCGCCCGAATATAACGGACGAACAGCTTGTAGCGCTGTCCGACGGTATTGAACTTGACGGTAGAAAAACCTTGCCTGCAAATGTTGTTGTTAAAGATAAAGAACAGGGCAGAGTAGTGCTATTAATAACTATAAAAGAAGGAAGAAACCGTCAGATAAGAAGAATGTGCGAGGCAGTGGGACTGGAAGTAGCAAGGCTCAGAAGAATAAGTATAGGACCTTTGAAGCTTGGTATGCTTAAACCCGGTACGTACAGGGAACTGACGGCAGATGAACTAAGAGCTATCAGAAATGCAATAGGTAAGGATGTAAAATAATGCTTGAAATACATGAAAAGAAAAATACAGACGGTTATGAAAATATAATTCAAAATATTGATTGCCAATATCTGCATATTGTTGAATCAATAAACGGGGACAGTGTAAATGGATATGGAATATATTCTGTTGATGAAAACGGAGTTACGATTTATGATTTTGACAGTTCAGATATGAATGTTACTGACGGAATTATTCGCACTATACTTTTTAAAGCAATGCTCAGCGGTATAAATGAATGCATATTTGAAATAAAAGATGAAAATAAAATACATAATTTAACAAAACTCGGATTTGTAATGGAACATGAACAATGTATTAATGATATTTCAAATTTTATGATTAATTGTAAAAAATGTAAAGAATTGCAATAAATACTTGCTTTAATTCAAAAAATATAGTATAATATTAAGGTATATTGATTTGGCATTGAAAAAAATATTCTTATTTACACAATTGTGCGCAAATGCCGGAATATTTGTATAGATGCCCGTCTAAATGATAAGCGGAAAAAATCCGTACAGGAAGGAACGATAATATGCAGATTGATAAGAATACGAACAGTCAGGCAAGAGAAAGACTTTCTTTGCTTTTTGACGATGGTATTTACAGCGAAATTAATTCAATGGTAAAAGAAAAGGATGCTCTTACCGGCGTTATTTCAGCTTACGGTTATGTAAACGGAAATGCTGTTTATGCATTTTCACAGGATAAGTCATTAAACAGCGGCGCTGTAGGCGCTGCACAGGCTGACAAAATCGCAAAACTTTATGAACTTGCGGCAAAAACAGGTACTCCTATTGTTGGGATTCATGATTCAAACGGTGCTTTTATGGACGGTACGGCTGCGTCTCTTGCTGCTTACGGAAAAATGCTTGGTGCGTCTTCCGTAATTTCAGGAGTTGTTCCGCAGATTTCTGTTATTGCCGGAACATGTGCAGGTACTGCCGCTATGCTTGCGTGTTCATCTGACTTTGTAATTATGACAAAGGAAAGCGAATTTTTTATGGCTCCTAACAGCAGCTCAGGTTCTGCTGAAGCGGCAGCTAAATCCGGTATAGCATCAGCCGTATGCGATGATGATAAAGCAGCTATTGAAAAAGCAAGAGACCTTGTTAATATTTTGCCTGTTAATAATCTTGCGCCTGTTCCAATGTTTGAATTTGCCGAAAATTCGCCGGTATCAGGAACAGATTTAAAATCCATTATAAATTCTGCTGCGGATGCAGACAGTGAAATTGAGATCAGTGCAGAATTTGGTAATGCTTCTTACACAGGTTTTGTAACCATAGGCGGAGCAACAGCAGGTATTGCCGCAGCCGGAAAAGAAGGAAGTAAGCTTAATTCAGACGATTGTGCAAAGCTTGCACGCTTTATGAGAACTTGCGATGCATTTTCAATACCGGTTGTAACATTTGTAAATTCAGAAGGTTTTGAAGATGCGGATGCAGTATCGTCAATAAAAGCTATGACTACTCTTGCAAACAGCTATTCAGAAGCTACGACTGTTAAAATTGCCGTTGTTACGGGCAAAGCGGTAGGTCCTGTTTTTGCGGCAGTTGCAGGTAACAGCTCAAATTCAGATTTTACATATGCTTATCCAGACGCTGTTATTGCGCCTGTTTCATCTGCGGCGGCAGTAGAATTTATGTGGCATGATAAGCTTAAGGGTACAGACAATCTTGAAAGTGCAAGAAATGAACTTATTTCTGAATATGAAAAAACTCTCGCATCAGCTGAAACAGCTGCGGAAAATAATTTTATTGATGATATTATTGATCCTTCACAGACAAGAAATGTCCTTGTTTCAGCATTGGATATCCTTTCGGGAAAGCGTGTACAGAAGCTTCCTAAAAAGCACAATAATATTCAATTTTGATTAATATAAGAATAGGTGGTTAAAATTATGAAAAGATTTAATATTACAGTAAATGGCAAAGCATATGATGTTGCAGTTGAAGAATTGGACAGTTCAGCAGCTCCGGTTGCTTCTGCACCGGTTTCAGCTCCTGTTCAGGCAGCAGCTCCGGCGGCTTCTGCTCCTGTTGCAGGATCCGGCGAAAAGGTTAATGCGCCAATGCCTGGTACGGTTCTTGACGTAAAAGTAAACGTCGGCGATACTGTATCAAAGGGACAAGTTATTATGATTCTCGAAGCTATGAAAATGGAAAATGATATTGTTGCTTCATGTGACGGCAAAATTACTAGCGTTCTTGCTAAGAAAGGCGATACCGTTAATTCTGGAGACGCTCTAGCAACAATAGGCTAATTTAAAATCATAAATTTTGAGAAAGGAAGTTTTGCGGATAACTGCAAAACATGGGTATAATTATGGGTAAGGTAAAAATTACTGAAACCGTATTGCGTGATGCGCACCAGTCACTTATTGCAACACGTATGACTATGGATGAAATGCTTCCAATTCTGCCTCTCATGGATAAAGTGGGATACCACTCTGTAGAATGTTGGGGCGGTGCAACATTTGACGCTTGTCTGAGATTTTTAAATGAAGATCCGTGGGAAAGACTTAGAACACTGAAAAAAAATCTTCCTAATACAAAGCTTCAGATGCTTTTCCGTGGTCAGAATATGCTTGGATACCGTCACTATGCAGATGATGTACTGGAGTATTTTGTCCAGAAATCAGTAGCAAACGGTATTGACATAATCAGAATCTTTGATGCTTTGAATGATATTAGAAATCTTGAAACAGCTATTAAAGCCGCCAAAAAAGAAGGTGCGCATACTCAGGTTGCTATTTCTTATACATTAGGCGATGTATTTACAACTGATTATTATGTTGATTATGCAAAGCGTATTGAAAGTGCAGGGGCAGATTCTATCTGCATCAAGGACATGGCAGCGTTGCTTACTCCTTATGAAACTGAAAAGCTTGTTAAAGCTTTGAAATCAGCAGTAAAAATTCCGATTCAGCTACATACTCATTACACGTCCGGTCTAGCGTCAATGTGCTTGCTTAAGGGTATTGAAGCAGGCGTTGATGTAATTGATACGGCAATGTCACCATTGGCGCTTGGTACGTCCCATGCACCTACTGAATCAATGGTAGCGGCTCTCCAAGGTACTGAATATGATACTGGTCTTGATTTAGTTCTTTTGACAGAAATCAGAGATTATTTCATGAAATTAAGAAAGAAATATATCGACAGCGGTCTCCTTGATCCTAAAATGCTTGCAGTTGATGCTAATGCTTTGATTTATCAGGTACCTGGCGGAATGCTTTCTAATCTGCTTTCACAGCTGAAGCAAGCAGGAAAAGAAGATAAGCTGGAAGAAGTACTGAAAGAAGTTCCTAGAGTAAGAAAAGATGCGGGTTATCCTCCGCTGGTTACACCTTCATCACAGATAGTTGGTACACAGGCTGTGTTTAATGTAATAATGGGTGAACGCTATAAAATGGTTACTAAGGAATTCAAGGGCATTGTTAGAGGAGAATACGGCAGAACTCCGGTGCCTATTGACCCTGAATTCAGAAAAAAGATTATTGGTGACGATACTCCTATTGACTGTCGTCCTGCTGACCTTCTTGAACCTGAACTTGATAAACTCAAAAAAGAATGTGCAGAATGGACGGAACAGGAAGAAGATGTTCTCAGCTATGCTCAGTTCGGACAGGTTGCCGTTAAATTCTTTGAAAACCGCAGAAATGCTAAATTTGGTATTGACGGCGCTCATTCAGATTCTGAAAAGCAAATTCATCCGGTTTAATTACAATTTGTTTATTTTAGAAGGCGGACTTTTGTTCGCCTTCTAAGTTATATTAGCGTAAGGAGGTACTAAAATGCCTATAAAAATACCGCATGAATTACCGGCATATAAAAAACTGCAAGATGAAAATATTTTTGTAATGTCCAAAAGCAGGGCGGAACATCAGGATATCAGGCCATTAAAAATTATTATTCTTAATATAATGCCAAAAAAAATAGAAACTGAAACCCAGATATTAAGACTTCTCAGTAATACTCCATTACAGGTTGATATTGAATTGCTTTATTTGGAATCTCATATTTCAAAAAATACACCTGTAAGTCATCTCAGTAATTTTTATACAACCTTTGAACAGATAAAAAATAATAAATATGATGGTATGATTATTACCGGTGCACCTGTTGAGCAGCTTGAATTTGAGGAAGTAGATTATTGGAAAGAAATTACTGCAATAATGGAATGGTCAAAGAAAAATGTTTTTTCTACCATGCATATTTGCTGGGGAGCGCAGGCAGGTTTATATTATCATTTTGGTATTCCTAAATATTCTCTTTCTAAAAAAATATTTGGTATTTTTCCGCATAAAATTGAGTATCATAATGCTAAATTGTTAAATGGATTTGATGATGAATTTATGGTACCGCATTCACGTCACACTGAAATCAGAAGGGAAGACATTGAAAAAATAGATAAACTTCAGATCCTTGCATCTTCTGAACTAGCCGGTATACATATTGTTGCCAATAAAAATGGAAGACAGTATTTTATTATGGGACATGCAGAATATAGTCGTGAAACATTATCTGAAGAATATTTTCGGGATAAAAATAAAGGAATGGAAACTGTACTTCCATATAATTATTTTCCTAATAACGATCCTGACAATATTCCACTTTTAAATTGGAAATGTCATGCAAATTTAATGTTTTCTAATTGGTTAAATTATTGTATCTATCAATCTACACCATATGATATTACAGAACTTGATTTATTAAATTGGGAATGGGAACCGGGACTTTAATTTTATTTAAATAATTGTACTTTGATATATTTCAAAGCACAATTAAATTTTTGAAAATAGGAAGTAAAAAAAAGCTGTTGATGTAATAATCATCAACAGCTTAAATGATTTATAAATGTTTAATTATTAGGTGTTTCTAAGTCAATAATTATACGTTTTAATAGGATACAATCAAATATATTAACCTTGTCGTCAGAATTCATATCAGCCAAAGAATACTGTGATTCATCAAAAGTATATATTTTAAGAAGATATTTTTGCATCAGAACTATATCGGCAGTTGTCAGCAATTTATCCTTATCAATATCGCCTTTACTGTATTCTGTTATATCAGTTGATGGTGTTTCAGTTGGCTTAGGTGTTAACCCTTCAATAATTGAATAATAGGCAGGCTTAGCAGTGAAATCTTCATTAAACAGAAGCGGACACTTTGCGGCACGCCAGCTTTTGTCATCAGTTGTTCCCCAAAATACAACGGCAGAAATACTGTCTGAATATTCTTCGCATGCATCCATGATTTCATTGTATATTTGAGCTTGTTTTTCAAAACCTGATTCAGTTAAATCAGTAGTAGTTATGTCAAGTTCCGTAACCTGAATGTCAAGACCGGTATCTACAAATGCCTTTAAAGCCTTTTTATATGCTGAAGCAGAAGGGAAACCAACATCAAGGTGAGATTGCATACCTATACCGTCAATAAGTCCTTTTTCTTTTAGTTCATTTGCCATATTAACAATAGCATTGGTTTTGTCAGGCATATATTCATTAAAATCGTTATAATAGAGCTTACATCCTTCCGGAGCATATTTTCTCGCATATTCAAAAGCAGGCTCAATGAACGAATTGTCACCGAAAATCTTTACCCAACCGGAATAATTAGGATTTTCAGATTGTCCGCCGCCTGTTCTTGGAGAACCATTGTCCAGCCAAGCTTCATTTACAACGTCCCAGGCATAGAAGTCAACAGTCGGATATTCAGTTTCAAGAGCTTCAAAAACATTTTTGATGTAATTTTCCATACGCTGAAGCATAATCTCTTTTGAAACCCAGTCTCCGCTGTCCGTAAATCCTTCTTTAAAGAACCAATCAGGAGTCTGGCTATGCCATACAAGTACATGTCCTCTTACTGAAATATTATTGTCACGGCAGAAATCTAAAATTTCTCTTGCACTTGCGATATTAACTACAGGATTTGTTTCACTTCCAGAAGCAATGGTAGCTGCCTGATCAAGAATTGACTCTGGTTTGAGTTCATTTCCGGGAGTAAGGCTATTATAATGTTTTTTAATTAAATCCTGTGCTGTTTTAGAGGCAAGTTCTGTTGTTGTAACAGCGCCTCCGATTTTAAAATAAGAGGAATAAATATCTTTAAGGGATGGGATATCCTGTTGAATTTCGTAAACCGGAGCAGTTTTTATTTCAAAATCATCTATATACATATTTGCTGTATCATTACATTCAAAATATAAATATACATTTGTTACATTATTAGGTATAATGAACTTACCGTCATTCATTTCTACCCAATCACCCTGAGACACTGCTGACAGAATATCTACATAGTGTCTTTGCCCGGATGAGTCGGTATAATCCAATTTTAAGTTAATATTGTTATACCATTGTGCTTTTGCTTTTGCACTTACCATGTACTCAATTCCCGGTTCCAAAAGACCTTCAAGCGCCAACCATGGACCATGCCAGCCTTTTCCCCTGTTACTGCATTCCAGACAATTTGTACCGCTATATGAATCCGTATTTACAATTTGTAATGTTTCAACGCCTCCTCTGCCAGTAAAATCATTAATACCATCTTCAAAGCCAGTAGAATAAACGACAGTTGAAACAGCTTCTGCACCGTCAACAGAGAAAAAAGATGAAGACTCATTATTAATTAAAGAGTATGAAGCAGGAATTAAAGAACATAGCAAAGCTGTACTCATCAATCCGGCAAGAATTTTTTTACGCATTAATACACCCTCCATTTTTATATTTACTTACTATATTTTATCATAATAAGTTCAAGATGTCAATCAATTTGTACAAATTTTCAAAAGCAGTATTATTAAATAAGATTTTTAATAAATTTCATATGGATCTTTTTAACCATATTAATATTTTTATATATTTTTACTGCAGTTCTTTTGCTTAGTTCTGAAATATTATTAGCTTCTGTATCTGTTATTGGTTCCATACTTAATTTAGCTTTAAGTGCAGTCTGAGTAGCATTTACAAATTCATTTTCATGAAAAATCCACGGATTTTCCTTTTGAATTTTTTCGGCAAATTTAATATGTGTAATATTATTATTGTTTATATTAATATACTCAAGTAATTTAATTATATAATCATATGCATATAAGACAGTTTTAGCATTATCCGAATCAGATAATTTTTTTTCTCTTTTATTACTGATAACTATATGCTTTACTAATATAAGTATAATAATAAATATTATCGTACATATAGCACTAATTATAAGTTTAACTGTCAAACTAATACTATTTGTTGACTGTTTTACGTGAGTATTTATATTTACTATGCTGTTTGAATCGGATTCAGATAATTTTGATTCAGAAGAAGAAAAATTGGAATTTGTACTTGATGTATCAGTTTCTGACAATGAAGCAGAAACAGTAGTATTAATTGTTGAAGATAACTCAGTATTCTGAGATATGGACGTATGAACTTCCTCGGCATTATCATTAAAAGCGGCTGCTCCTGAAGGAGTAAACTCATAGGGAATCCAGCCTAAACCGTCAATATAAATTTCTGCCCATGCATGAGCACGATTATCTTTAATTTCTATTTTATAGGTTTTTTTATCAGTTAGATTTTTATTATTAAAATCATCTTTTAATAGTACATATCCCTCTGAATATCTAGCAGGAATTCCGGCCATTCTGGCTAGAATAACACCTGAAGTTGCAAAATGTACACAATATCCTTTGTGATTCTCAGTTAAGAAATAAGATACAAAATCTTCAGATTTAGGAGTTTTTCCGGGATTTAAAGTATATTCTGCATTTTCAGATAAGATATTTTTTATGGACTGTAATTTTTGATATATATCCTGGTTTAAAATATCTGAATTTTCAATAAATTGTTCATAAAGTTTATTCATTGATTTTGTATCGGGTACATTACAATAATTTTCATATACAAAGTCATTATATTGATCAAAAGAAGAATTTATTTCATAATCAATATCATCCAGCATATTAATAAAATTGTTTTCATTTATTTGATCAGTACTTACCATAAATGAATATTCTTTCAAATTTTCCAATTTAACAGACGTATCATTAACGTAAGTAATATCGCCGGATGGAATAGAAAGATATGGTATATAATTATATTTTTCATTAATATATTGTGATTTGATTTTAATTTCTGTAAGATTAACTTTATAACGAGAAATAATATAATTAGTTAACATATCTTGTGGAAAAGATTTGTTATCATAAAAATTATCAAACATGTTGTTGTAAGCTTTATATATTGAATCAGAAAAATCGTTCCAGCTGTTGTTGTTATATTCTGTACCTGCATAACCTTTAAGATATATATTTTCATTAATTGCTTCATTTGTTTCTATGATCAGATCGGTAGATTCTGAAAAAGAAACGGAATTTAGTGCGCCGAGCTTATGATTATACATTTTAAGATTACCAATGCCTAATGATGCTGAAAAACGTTCCAGACTGGTTCCAAGATCTTCAAAAGAAAATTCACTGGCTGCTATTTTCATGTCTGAACGTATTTGATTTATTTTCTCAGGACGGGAATAACTAAAACATTGTGTTAAAATATACGTCATTATGAATACAATACAGCATACGGCTATTATTAAAATACTTGATAAGCCTGCCGTACGGAATTTTATTTCAGGTTTAGCATAGAATAAATTTTTTTTCCGCAGAAATCCTGATGTTTTTTTTCCTGAATACTGATTGTATCCTGAGTATTGTATTGACAACAGACATGTCCAATAAATAATTAGTGTTAATATAGGAAACATATCAGGATTTTTTCCGAAGTATAATCCGCTTTCTATAAAAGGAAATGTGCATAAAAACCCCAGAAAAAAATTCGGATGTATTAATGTTGTATAACAAATAATAAACGTCAATATAAATATAGAAAAGGCTAAAAAAAGTTCAGCGTTTTCTATATTAATGATTTCCATACGGAAATAACTACTTTTTTCAGGATATATGGATAAATACGTCTGATTAAAAATAATTTTAAATCCATCTATAAAATTTGTCCATTTTTTATATAAAATAACTATATAAATTATCAATATTGGCAAAAAGGAAAAATGAAATATTCGTGGAAGTATAAATATAATTGATAAAATGACAAAAAATAAAATTGTGCAAGAATTTATTAATGTTGTGTCAATTTTTATATCAAACATGGAAATATAAGAAAAAACTGTACCCCATATGCCGAGAAAGGATATAATTAAAAGCGGAATTATGTTTAAAAGTTTTCTGTTTTTAGGTACTGACAGATTCATACTGTCAATAATTCTTATACCATTATATGAATTCGTATTAAGTTTCATAAAATTTATCCTTGATTACTTTAAAATTTTTTCAATATTTTCATGAAATTTTCCGGAAGGGATTTCGGCTATATTCAGATTATTAAAGTACTTAAATTGACTTTTGGAAAACGAATCATTAACAATTATTAAGTTTTTTACAGAATTATCATCAAATAAGTTTTGATAATTAAAACTTACATTATTATTTGTAATAAAAAATACTTCAGATTTGTTTAAACAAATTTCTTCAATTTTATTTATTAATGAGTAAAAATCATCATTTAAAAGATTATCCATAAGCATAATAAACGTTGAAATAAGAGAATCAAAATTTATTATATCTATATATTCTATTTTTTTAATTTTTTTATTATAACAGCATATTTCAAAAGGCATACTATTGTGGAGTAAGTTCAGAGAAACAGCATAGAAAATTTCAATGGCAGTGTCTATGGAACATATGGATCCTTTTAATATTAAATCAGGTATGACAACAATTGCAGAATCTGTAGGCTGACTGAAATGTTTTGTAATAAATTTGTCGTGTATTAAACTCAGCTTCCAGTGAATACGGTTAAAATTATCACCGGAAATATATTCTTTCAGTTCAAAAATTTCAGAAGGATCATCACCGCTTTTACTGTTAGAATATGTTTCACTGTCATCATTTTCAATTGATTTTGAATAATAATCGAAATAATCAAGATTTATATCGGGCATAATATAAACGCTGGATATTTTATTTGGATTTATCTTGCATAAGAATAATTTTATATAGTCGTATATTTTAATTGATTTTACTTTTACGTTTAATATTCCGCAATAATCTGATGAAAGATAAAAATATAGTTTTTCTTCAGTTAATGGGTGTATCGGGACCGATATTTCCATACAATTTTCAATACCCGAAAGTTTATTTTTATATACTATCTGTATACGGCTATTTGAAAAAGGGAAAATAGTATTATTTTTAATTGTAAGTATAAATTTGCATTTTTCATTTTTAGTTGATGTAAGGGAAGCGGAATTAATTTCCAATTTTATATTAAATTTAGCAATAACAATAATTATTCCAAATAAAATAGGAATTGAAAGAATGAAAACCATAAGATATAGTGAAAAATCACCTATAAACAGCATATAAAATAATATTGAAATTATAATTAAAATAAAATAAATAATTTTTGTTATAATCATATAATTAAACCTTATAATTGATTTTAGGAATCGGAACATTTCTTAAAATTTCATTTAATATATCGTTAACTGACAAACCGTTTAATTTTGCTTTATGTTCCGGTATGATACGGTGTCCGACAACATCTTTGAAAATATATAAAATATCATCCGGTATAACATAACTTCTTCCTGACATCAAAGCACAGGCTTTTGCCATTGAAGTTAAGCTGATTGTACCTCTTGGACTAAGACCTAATTTTACCATGGGATGTTTTCTTGTTGCGTCTGCCAGTAAAACAATATATGAATAAATACTGTTATCTACATATATTTTATTTGCAATTTTCTGACATAGAATAATATCGTTGCCGTTAGCGACTGTAGAAATACTTTTTAATGCATCTGTATTTTTGCTTTTTAATATATTGATCTCATCTTTTATTTCGGGATATCCCATGTTTAATTTTACTGTAAACCTGTCAAGCTGAGATTCCGGGAGCATTTGAGTTCCTATTGAGCCTATTGGATTTTGAGTTGCTATTACAATATACGGTTTAGGGAGTTCAAAGCTGTTTCCTTCAATTGTGATTCGGCGTTCTTCCATGACTTCGAGTAAAGCGGATTGTGTTTTGCTTGACGTTCTGTTAATTTCATCAGCCAAAAATAAATTACATACGGCTGCTCCCGTTTTATATTCAAATTTTTTATTTTCCGGATTATAAACAGAAAAACCCACTATATCCGTAGGCAATACGTCAGGTGTAAATTGCATTCGCTTGTATTCCAGTGAAAGTGCTTTGGAAAAAGCCAGCGCCATTGTGGTCTTACCAACGCCTGGCATATCTTCAATAAGAATATGACCGTTTGATATTATAGTCATTAACACTTTGACTATAATGTCACTTTTACCAATAACTGCTTTATTTATTTCGCCTATAATTTCATTTATTTTTTTTGAAACGGCAGATAAATTACTATTAACATTCATTTTTGTATTTCCTTTCCTTATAACATTAAATATTATATCATTTTTTTATGATAATTACAAATGTTTTTTTATGAATAAAAAAATATACAGAATAATGTGAAAAATTAAATAGTATTTTAAATATTTTTTATAATTTGTGATGAAAATTTTAATCCTTATTGACAAAATGAATAAAAATGGATATACTAATTAATGAAAAAATATGTACGGATTTGTTAAAAAATAAATATTTGAAAGGCGGTTAATGTGAATATCTGGCATAATATAAGTCCAAAAAGAATCAGTGCGGAGGATTTCGTTGCCGTAATCGAAATACCTAAGGGCAGTAAAATAAAATATGAACTGGATAAGGAAACAGGCTTGATAAAGCTTGACAGAATTTTATATACTTCTACCCATTATCCGGCAAATTACGGTTTGATACCAAGAACATATGCAGATGACGGTGATCCTCTCGATGTACTTCTGCTTTGTTCTGAAACGTTGTATCCGATGACTCTGGTCAGATGCTATCCAATAGGAGTTATAAGAATGATTGACAGCGGACGCCATGATGATAAAATAATTGCAATACCTTTTGACGATCCTACTTATAATACCTACAAGGATATTGACGAACTTCCTAAACATATATTTGATGAAATGATTCATTTTTTCAAGGTATATAAGGAATTGGAAAATAAGACTACGGCTGTAGACGAAATTGAAAATGCTGAAAGTGCGAAATCTATAATCGCCGATGATATTGAGCATTATATTAATAAATTCTGTAAATAATAACAGAAAGGAAAAATTGGAAATGACTGTAAAAGCAAGTGAAGTTTTATTTAATTCAGAAGCAAGCGTAGCACCTTTAGGCATTATTGCCCTTGAGGGTGCGGCAGAGCTAGGCGGCAAGATTGACGGTTATCTTGTTGAATGGGCAAGAAAAGGCGGGTATAACGTTGATACGCTGCTAATTAAAAATCAGTGCCCCAGATTTGCGTCGGGGGACGGTAAGGGAATTATAGAATCAACCGTTAGAGGAAAGGATATTTTTATTGTCGTTGATGTAGGAAATTACAGCTGTACATATAAAATGTTTGGTAAAGAAAATTCTATGTCTCCGGATGATCATTATCAGGATCTTAAGAGAATAATACAGGCAATTTCCGGTAAAGCTCATAGGATCAATGTCATTATGCCTATTCTTTACGGCGGACGTCAGCACAGAAGAAGCTACCGTGAATCTCTTGACTGTGCATGTGCATTACAGGAACTTCAGTCAATGGGTGTGGCAAATATTGTAACTTTTGATGCTCATGACCCGAGAGTGCATAATGCGATTCCTCTTATGGGATTTGACAATGTTATTCCTTCATATCAGGTACTGAAAGCATTGTTTAAAAATGTAGATAATCTTGTAATCAATAAAGACGAGTTTATGGTAGTAAGTCCTGATGAAGGCGCACTGAACAGGAATATGTATTATGCTTCTGTTCTGGGTGTTGATATGGGAATGTTTTATAAAAGGCGCGATTATTCCAGAATTATTGACGGACGTAACCCTATTGTGGCTCATGAATATCTTGGAAATTCTGTTGAGGGCAAAGACGTATTTGTTGCTGACGATATTATTTCGTCAGGAGAATCAGTTTTGGATATAGCTTATGCACTGAAAAATAAAAATGCAAGAAGATTTTTTGCTTACTGTACTTATGCATTGTTTACAAACGGTCTTGAAAAATTTGATAAAGCTTATGAGGAAGGATATATTTCAGGCGTATTCGGAACAAATCTGACATATCGTTCTCCTGAGCTTCTTCAGAGACCGTGGTTTCATGAGGTTGACGTTTCAAAATATATTTCATATTTTATTGCGTCAATTAATCATGACGTATCAATAGGCACTGTTATTGATCCTCATGAAAAAATTAAAGCTCTTCTTTCAAAGCAATAATACTTACAGCCCTTTTATATAAAAGGGCTGATATTTTGTCAAAAAATATTTAACGAAAATCCTGTATCAGGAACTTTAAAAATTTTGCCGTTCAGATAATCAAGTATTCCGCCGGAATTTAATTTGAATTCCAAAGAGTATGCACATAATTGCTGATGAAAAATACCCATTCGTTTATTTACAGTAACGCTGCCGTATTTTCCGTCTCCGAGAATTGGATATCCCAGATAGGCTAAATGTGCACGGATCTGGTGAGTTCTTCCGGTAATAAGGTTTATTTCAGCAAGAGTAAAGTTATTTTTCCGGCTTATAACCTTACAGCCTGTAATTATTTTTTTATATCCTTGGACTGGATTTGAAATTATTTCTACACGGTTATGCTGACATTTTTTCAGATAATCAGTTTTAATAAACTCATTCTTTGAAATGATCCCACAGCAAATACACAAATATTTTTTTACAATTTCCCTTGAACGTATTCTTTCGTTAATTTCCCTTAAAGACTGAGCATTTTTGGCAGCAATGACAAGTCCGGTTGTATTTCGATCCAGTCTGTTGCAAATTGCAGGAGAAAAAGAATTTTCTTCATCTGGATTATACTCGTTTTTTTGATACAAATAAGATTTAATAATGTCAATAAGTGTTTCTTTATTATTTTCTGAACCTCTATGTACGTCTGTTCCGGCAGGTTTATTTACTATTAAAATATTTTCATCTTCATATATTATATTAAGACTTGAATTAATAGTTAAAAATTCAGTATTTTTTTTGATATCAAAAAATTCATCATTTATATACATTTCTACCATATCGTTTTCTGCTAGTACCTGAGAAATTTCACATCTTTTTTTATTAACTTTAATTCTTTTTAATCTTATGTACTTATATAAAAGTGATTTTGGTAGTTTGGGTACTGTTTTTAGTATAAATTTATCGACTCTCTGACCGCTGTCATTTTTGTTTATTTTAAATTCTTTCATATTTAACCTCGTTTAATTAACTTTTTATTTGTATTATAGCATATTCTTTTTAAAATTGAAACTGAAAAAGGTAAAATTATATAATTTTTTAAAAGTACTTTTATTTTTTAGAAAAAAGGATTATACTATATAGTAGGTAATATTACATAAATACAATTTGGAGGTAACATGGCTGATAACGTGCATAAGGGACACAGAGAAAGAGTAAGGAAGAAATTTATAAAAACCGGATTTACAGGTTTTGCCGATCATGAAAAATTGGAACTGCTTCTATTTTATTCACGTCCCAGAATAGATACAAATGCGATAGCGCATAATCTTATTGATAAGTTTAAAACAATAGGAGGCGTTTTTGATGCGGATTTTGATATGCTTAAAGAAGTCGATGGAGTTGACGAAGCTACAGCAGTACTATTAAAAATGATTCCTGCACTTTCAAAGGAATATGTTAATTCAAAAATTTCATTGACTTCAATGGGAAATTATAAAACTGCATGTGAATATTTTAAAAATCAATTTCTTGGCGAAAATGTAGAAAAGGTTAGGATAGCTTGTGTAGATGATAAGCTCCGGCTTGTTGACTGTGCAGTAATTTCTGAGGGTACGCCGGGAACAGTCGCTGTAAATATACGTAAAATAGTAGAATTTACATATAAAAATAAATGTGAAAGCATAATTATTGCGCATAATCATCCTAACGGCGATCTGATTCCTTCTGATGAAGATATAAAAGCTACGTCAGATTTGTTCAGAACATTAAAACCTGTGGGCATAATGCTTCTAGATCATATTATAGTTGCCGGAGGACAGGCAATATCGTTAAAAGAATCCGGCGCATTTACGCTTTTGAAATAAGGAGAAATTATGAAAGAACGCAAGTTTGAACTGGTAACGGATTATAAACCATCCGGCGATCAGCCCGAGGCAATAAGCAAGCTGACAGACGGTATTAATAAAGGGTACAGAGAACAGACTCTTTTAGGTGTAACCGGTTCGGGAAAAACTTTTACAATGGCGAATGTTATAGCAAATGTAAATAAGCCTACTCTTGTTCTGGCACATAATAAAATACTTGCGGCGCAGTTATGTTCGGAATTCAAAGAGTTTTTTCCTAATAATGCAGTTGAATATTTTGTCAGTTATTACGACTATTATCAGCCGGAAGCATATATTCCGGGTACGGATACTTATATTGAAAAGGATTCTTCGGTCAATGATGAAATCGATAAAATGCGTCATTCTGCCACAACGGCTCTTTCAGAAAGAAATGATGTAATAATTGTATCCAGTGTGTCCTGCATATATTCTTTGGGAAGTCCGGAAGATTACCGTTCAATGGTCGTTTCTGTAAGGCAGGGAATGGAGAAATCAAGAGATCAGCTTTTAAGCGAGCTTGTAGCGATTCAGTATGAAAGAAATGATGTTAATTTTGTCAGAAATAAATTTCGCGTCAGAGGAGACGTTGTAGAAATTTTTCCGGCTTCATCAAATGAAAAAGCAATAAGAGTAGAATTTTTCGGAGATGAAATTGACCGTATAACGGAAATTAACGTACTGACCGGAGAGGTTTTATCGATACTCAAGCATGCTGCGATTTTTCCTGCCAGCCACTATATTGTAAGCGGAGCTAAAATGAACGATGCTATAAAGGAAATCGACAGAGAGTTGGCGGAAAGAATAGAATATTTTCAATCGGAAAATAAACTTATTGAGGCGCAGAGAATAGCTCAGCGCACTCATTATGATATGGAAATGCTGCAGGAAATCGGTTTTTGCAGTGGTATAGAAAATTATTCCAGAATTTTATCTGGACGTCCTCCAGGAAGCACTCCTATGACGCTTTTGGATCATTTCCCTAAAGATTTTCTTATGCTTATAGACGAAAGCCATGTAACAATACCACAGGTAGGGGGAATGTATGCCGGAGACAGAGCAAGAAAAAATACCCTTGTGGAATTCGGATTCCGTCTGCCCAGCGCTTTTGACAACAGACCGCTTAATTTTGATGAATTTTATGACCATGTAAATCAGGTCATCTTTGTCAGCGCTACTCCTAATAAATTTGAAAGAGAAAAATCACAGCAAATAGTTGAACAGGTTATACGTCCTACCGGTCTTGTAGATCCGGAGATTATTGTAAAGCCGGTTCAGGGACAAATTGAGGATCTTCTTTCTGAAATTAATAAACGTACAGAGATCAATGAACGAGTTTTAATAACTACTCTTACTAAAAAAATGGCGGAGGATCTTACTTCTTTTTTAGACGATGCAGGAGTAAGAGTCAGATATCTTCACCATGATATAGATACTATTGAGCGTATGGAAATTATAAAGGATCTTCGTGAGGGAGAATTTGACGTACTCGTAGGAATTAATCTTTTAAGAGAAGGTCTTGATATACCAGAAGTATCTCTTGTTGCAATCCTTGATGCAGATAAAGAAGGATTTTTAAGAAGTGAAACTTCTCTTGTACAAACTATTGGACGAGCTGCAAGAAATGCGAAGGGACAAGTTATCATGTATGCTGATTCGGTTACGAATTCTATGGAGAAGGCAATAACCGAAACTGAAAGACGCCGATCCATTCAGATGGCATATAATGAAAAGCATGGTATTGTTCCCAAAACGATAAAGAAAGAAATAAGAAAAGTACTTGAAATATCTTCCAAAGAAACAGTTGAAAAGACAACAGGTAAGAAACTTTCCAAATCTGAAAAGGCAGAGCTTATTTCAAAGCTTAAAGTTGAAATGAAAGAAGCGGCTAAAATGCTTGAATTTGAGCATGCAGCTTATCTTAGAGATAAAATTAAGGAATTAGAGGGAAACAAATGACAGATAAAATAATTATAAAAGGCGCCCGAGAACATAATCTGAAAAATATTGATCTGGAAATACCCAGAAATAAGCTTATCGTTATGACTGGTCTTTCAGGTTCAGGAAAATCATCTCTCGCATTCGATACTATTTATGCAGACGGTCAGAGAAGATACATGGAAAGTCTCTCGTCATATGCAAGAATGTTTTTAGGACAAATGGAAAAACCTGACGTTGACAGTATCGAAGGGCTGTCTCCTGCAATATCAATCGATCAGAAAACTACATCAAAAAATCCTCGTTCTACAGTAGGTACCGTAACGGAAATATATGACTATTTACGTCTGCTTTATGCCAGAATAGGAATACCACACTGTCCGGTATGCGGAAGGGAAATAAAACAGCAGACCGTTGACCAGATAGTCGATAAATTGTTTGAATTGGAAGAAGGAACTAAAATTCAATTATTAGCACCTATTGTTAGAGGAAGAAAAGGAACTTATGTCAAGGAATTGGACAACGCAAGGCGTTCCGGCTATGTTCGTGTAAGAATTGACGGAAATATGTATGATCTTTCCGAGGAAATAATTCTTGACAAAAATAAGAAACATAATATAGAAATTGTAGTAGACCGTCTGGTGATAAAGGACGGAATAAAGTCACGTCTTACAGACAGTATCGAAACGGTAATGTCTCTTTCCGGCGGAATGCTTGCAGTTGATGTAATAGGCGGAGAAGAAATGCTGTTTTCACAGAGCTATGCATGTCCGGAGCATAATATCAGTATTGAAGAACTGAATCCACGAATGTTTTCATTTAATAATCCTTTTGGCGCATGTCCGAAGTGTACCGGTCTGGGAACTTTTTCAAGAATAGATCCTGATCTGATAGTGCCCAATAAAGATTTGAGTATCAGACAAGGAGCTATAAAGGCAAGCGGATGGAATACGCTTACAGAAGGATCTATTGCAATGATGTACTATAACGGAATCGCAAAAAAATATAATATCAGTCTGGATACTCCTTTCAAAGATTTGCCTAAGGAAGCGGCTGACGCTTTTTTATATGGAACAAAAGACAGGCTTGAACTTCAGATAATCGATTCATTCGGAGGCGGTGTAAGATACAGTAAATTCGAGGGTATTATTAACAATCTTGAAAGGCGGTATAAAGAATCAAGCAGCGAATATTCTAAAAGTGAAATTGCGGATTGTATGAATGAAATAAACTGTCCGGAATGTAGGGGTGAAAGACTGAAAAAGGAAAGTCTTTCTGTAACGGTAGGCGGAATTAATATTATTGATTTTACTAAGTTTTCTATATCAGAGGCTCTTGATTTTATAAATAATCTTAAACTGACTGAACGTGAAATGATGATTGCCGAAAGGATCTTAAAGGAAATACGGGAAAGACTCGGATTTTTAAAAAGCGTCGGACTTGAATATCTTACCTTGTCCCGTTCCTCAGGTACGCTTTCAGGCGGTGAAAGCCAGCGTATACGTCTTGCTACTCAAATAGGTTCGTCTCTTATGGGAGTATTGTATATTCTTGATGAACCTAGTATAGGCTTGCATCAGCGTGATAATGACAAGCTTATTGAAACGCTTAAGCATCTTCGCGATATTGGTAATACACTTATAGTAGTTGAGCATGATGATGATACGATGCTTGCGGCTGATCATATCGTAGATATCGGACCCGGAGCCGGAGTAAATGGGGGAGAAGTAATATTTTCGGGAACAGTATATGAATTACTAAAGTCTGAAAATTCCGTTACAGGACAATACTTAAGCGGTAAGAAAAAAATTCCTCTTCCCGAAAAACGAAGAAAAGGAAACGGTAATTATCTTATTATAAAGGGTGCGGCAGAAAATAATCTTAAGAAGATCAATGTAAAAATACCCCTGGGCGAACTGATTTGCGTTACAGGCGTTTCAGGATCAGGAAAATCATCTCTTGTAAATGAAATACTATATAAGCATCTTGCTGCAAAGCTTAATCGTGCAAAAATAAGAGCAGGGAAATTCAAATCCATTGAAGGATTAGAAAATCTTGACAAGGTAATATGTATTGACCAGTCGCCAATCGGCAGAACGCCCAGATCAAATCCGGCAACATATACGGGAGTATTTACTGATATACGCGAGCTTTTTGCACAGACAAGCGACGCCAAAACTCATGGATACGGTGCAGGAAGATTTTCTTTTAATATCAAGGGTGGACGATGCGAGGCATGCGAAGGAGACGGTATCAAGAAAATTGAGATGCACTTTTTGCCGGATATTTATGTTCCGTGCGAAGTCTGCAAAGGAAAAAGATACAATAGAGAAACACTTGAAATTTTATATAAGGGCAGATCCATTTATGATGTTCTTGAAATGACTGTTGACGAAGGAGTTAAATTTTTTGAAAACCATCCTAAAATTCTCCGTAAACTAAAAACATTGCAGGAAGTCGGACTTGGATATATAAAAATCGGTCAGCCTGCAACAACGCTTTCAGGCGGCGAAGCACAAAGAGTTAAACTGTCAACTGAACTTTCTAAAAGAGCTACCGGTAAAACAATTTATATTCTTGACGAACCTACAACAGGGCTGCATACAGCTGATGTCCACAAGCTTATCGAAGTACTTCAAAAGCTTGCAGACACCGGAAATACAGTATTGGTTATTGAACATAACCTTAATGTTATAAAGGTTGCCGACCATATTATTGATCTTGGACCAGAGGGAGGTACAGGCGGTGGAACTGTTGTAGCATACGGTACTCCGGAAGAAGTAGCAGAATGTTCACAGTCATATACTGGGAAATATCTTAAAAGTTATTTAAAATAATTCAGTTGGTGAAACCTCATCAAATATTTTAAAAATTTCTGGATGATTTTTTTTGATTCTCAGGGGTTTCATTGACATATCCGTAAAACAATGGGTGGTGCTTCCGGTTGCACGGAGCTCACCTGTTTTTTTATCGCAGATTTTATATTGTACTTCCATTTTAAATCCGTTGAATTTACTTATTGAAGCATAAATTAATACGGTATCTCCAAAGTGTACGGAATTTTTATAGCTGCACTGTGCAGATAGAACAGGCATCATAATACCCTGCGATTCCATAAAATCATATGGGTATCCGACCTTTTTCATAAAATTTACTCTTGCTTCTTCAAACCAGCGAATATAATTAGAATGATGTACAACGCTCATTTTATCTGTTTCATAATAATATGCATCTCTTTCATAAACATGAATTTTTTCCATTTTTATTTTCCTCCGTTTTTTATTTTCTTTATTATATCACTGACATGAAAAAAAGGCAAATTTTTTGCTCAATTGACAGTGTATAGAAATTATGATATACTTTTATTAGTTTAATTAATCTTGCAGAGCTTAGGAGTTTATCATATATCAAACTATGAATTTTATGTCTATAAAGTAGTATGGAATTTGCCTTTTGTAAGAAAAGGTCGAAATCACTTGATTTTTGTAATTGAAGATGATATAATAATGTGGTATAGTTTGAACTGTTGAGGTATAATAAATACTGTTGTGAGAACTGTATTAAGAAACGTTTGAACTAGAGGAGTATTGATTTTGAATATTAAAATTATAGTAGCTACACATAAAAAATATAAAATGCCGGACGATAAAATTTATATGCCTTTACATGTAGGTCGTGAAGGAAAAAGTGACTTGGGTTATCAGGGTGACAATACCGGTGATAATATCAGTCTTAAAAATGCTAACTATTGTGAATTGACCGGACTGTATTGGGCTTGGAAGAATTTAAATGCAGATTATATCGGATTAGTACATTATCGAAGGCATTTTACTTATAAAAAAGCCAAAGGTGATAAATTTCAAAGAATTATAGGATACAAGGAACTAAGCGAAATTTTAAATAAAAATGACGTTATACTGCCAGTTCCGAGAAATTATTATATAGAGACAAATTACAGTCAATATGCACACGCCCACCATGCTGTTGATTTAGATAAAACCAGAGAAATAATATCTGAAAAATATCCTGAGTATATAAAAGCGTATGATGACAGTATGCAGGAAACTTCGGGTCATAGATTTAATATGTTTATTATGAAAAGAGATAAGTTTGACGCATATTGTGAATGGCTTTTTGATATATTATTTGAACTTGAAAAAAGACTTGATATTTCAAATTATAATACAAATGATGCAAGGGTTTTTGGTTTTGTAAGTGAAAGACTTCTTGATGTATGGATTAATACAAATAATATTTCATATACAAATCAACCGTATATCTTTATGGAAAAGCAAAATTGGTTTATTAAAGGAATTAATTTTGTTAAAAGAAAAGTATTTAATTAAGGTGAAGTATGGATTTAATAAGTGCTATTGTTCCGGTTTATAATGTCGAAAAATATTTATATAGATGTGTTGATTCTATCCTTAAGCAGACTTATGAAAATTTTGAATTAATATTAATTGATGACGGTTCTCCTGATAACTGTTCTCAAATGTGTGACGAACTATCAGAAAAGGACTCAAGAATAAAAGTAATTCATCAAGAAAATCAAGGATTAAGCGCAGCAAGAAATTCAGGAATAAAAATTGCTAAAGGAAATTACCTTACTTTTATTGATAGCGATGATTGGATTTCAAATACAATGTTTGAAGATTTAATTAATTTGATAAAAGAAAAAAATGCTGATATTTCTATATGTAATTTTATTGTAACCGATGGCAATGCAATATATAAGAAAAATACTAAAGCTGAAGAGAAGCTGTATTCAAAAGATGAATTCATGAAAATCATATTGAGAGTTAACAGCAATAGATGTATACATTATGCATGGGGTAAACTTTATAAAAAAGATGTAATTGAAAAAAATGAACATTATCCTGTAGGTATGTTAAATGAAGATGTTGAAGGAATGTTCAAGGCTGTTTTAAAGTCTGAAAAAATAGCGGAAACTAATAAAATCGGATATTTTTATTATGAAAATTCAGAAAGCATAAGCAGAAAAAAATTTGGCGAAAATTTTCTATCCCTGCATCATGTATGGGAAAGAATTTTGGAAATATCTCAGAATTCTGCGCCGGAATATGTTGATTATGTCAAGTATAATCTCATTAGATCAGATTTTACTATATTAGTTGATATGATTCTTTATGGTGATAAAGAAACCGATAATATATTCTCAATTGAAAGGAAAAATATAAATAAACGATTAAAAACTAATATAGGTATTTTATTGAAAAGTCCTATGCAGATTAAAAGAAAAATTTTAATGCTGCTCGTCTGTTATTTTTATCTGCCCATACGTTTTATGGTTCGTGCTATAAAAAAAAGGAAATGAGGCGAATATGAAATTAAATAAATTATCTGCTTGGTATCTGATTCTTTTAATTCCGTTTATTGAACCTCAGCTTTTTAAAACGCATGGATTTGAATTAGTGGATAAGCTGTTTTTATGTTTAAAATTAATAGCTTCAGCTTTTATTGTTTTAGAATACCTTGTAAGATTTAAATTTAAAATTACAAAGTACGTTATTTTGATGTCTATAGTTCAAGCTGCAACATTTATAGGAACATATTTAAATCATGGTTCTTTGACCAGATATTTGGGACCAGCTATGATTTCCGTTGTAATGATTATGCTTGGAGAAATGGCTTTTGCAGGCAAATGGGTATTATTTCTTAAATACATTGAAAAATATCTTACATTCTTATTTATTTTAAATTTATTTACTGTTGTATTGAGAATGGTAGGAGTAAGTTTCTTTTCACATGCAACTCTCTTGGGCATAGATAATCGATGGATATATGTATTATTGCCTTGGATTATTATATCGTTTTTAAATTCATATATTGAATTTAATAAAATTAAATTAAGTGTTTGGATAAAATATATTTTATGTATCGGAAGCTTATTATTAAAATGGTCTGTAGGAGCATTGGTATCTATTATAATATTTCCGGTCGTTTTCGGTTTGATTTTTTATTTAAAAGATAAAAATATAAAAATAATTCGTTTAATTAATGCTAAATTAATATATATCTTATTTTTAATAATAAACTATATACTTTTGAGTGGAAAATTGTTGGAGATTTTATCTGTAATTATTGTAAAATATCTAAAAAAAAGTATAACTTTATCAGGCAGAATATATTTATGGCAGACAGTAATTGAAGTATTAAATAAAAAACCATTATTTGGCTTAGGAGTGCAATCAAATGAATTTGATGAAAAATTTTTTTATGAAAGTTCTGGATTTGTCGGCGGAACAGCTGTAAATCATCCGCATAATCATTTTTTAAATGTTGCTTATCATGGAGGATTTATTGCGCTGATAGTTTTTATTTTAATAGTTTTTATAACTATGTGTGATATAGATAAAATTAAGGAAAAAGGTATTTATTGTGTTATGGTTGCCGGTGTTGTATCTGTAATGCTGGCAGCTTTGGTTGATACGTTGGATTTTTCATTATTTTATCTGTTTATTCCGATCGCAGCTGGGTTATCTAAAATATATAATGGAAATATGATAATTAAAGTTAATAATAAAAATTTTTATTTATTTAAAAAGAAAGGCTGATTACATGATAAGCTGTGTAATAACTACGTATAAACGAGAACCTGAAGTTTTAAAAAAAGCTGTGGATAGTATATTGTCACAATCTTATAAAGATATAGAAATTATTGTTGTAAATGACGCTCCTGAAGATTCAGAACTTTCAAATAGATTATATAAAATGTTATCCGAATATGATTTTCCCATAAATTATGTAGTACACGAAAGTAATAAAGGAGCATGTGAAGCTAGAAATACGGGAATTAAAAATTCTAACGGTGAGTACATTGCTTTTTTAGATGATGACGATGAATGGGAAAAAGAAAAGTTAGAAAAACAACTTAAAAAAATTTTATCAGATCATTCGGCTCTTGTTTATTGTGATTATTATTATATAGACAAAAATGGAAAAATGAATATTAGAAAGTCAGATAAGCAAAATCTTCCAGGCAGTAATGATTTTGAGAGATTGCTTTGCTGTAATTTTATTGGTTCAACTTCTTTTCCGTTGATAAAGACCAGCGTATTGAAAAGTGTGGGAGGATTTAATAAAGATTTACAATCTTCTCAGGATCATGAATTATGGCTAAGAATTGCTCAAAAGTATGAAATCTCATATATTAATGAACCATTGGTAAAATATTACTTTACTGATATTGCAATTACTCGGTCAATTGATAAAAAAATACAAGGATTCAACTATATACTTAATGAATTTAAGAATGAGTATAATAATAATCCTGAAATATTACATTACAGATATATTTTTATTTCTAATGTATTTTTTGGAAACCATTGCTTAAAACTAGGACTTCAATATTTGAAAAAAGCATTTATAATAAAACCGTTATCAGTAAAAAATTTATCAGTGATTCCAAAAGTATTAAAAAAAGTTTTTAATATTTCTTGACTTGAAGAAAAATAAATTTGAATACTAACTAAAAGGAAGGTAAAAATATGATTATTACAGTAGCCGGAACAGGTTATGTCGGTCTTTCAATTGCAACTTTACTAGCACAGAATCACAAAGTATATGCGATTGATATTATACCTGAAAAGGTTGAAATGATAAATAACAGAAAGTCTCCGATACAGGATGATTATATTGAAAAATATCTTTCAGAAAAAAATCTTGATTTGACAGCTACTCTTGATGCAAAAGAGGCGTACGGCAATTCTGATTTTGTTATTATAGCAACTCCTACAAATTATGACAGTAAAAAGAATTTTTTTGATACATCGGCTGTTGAAACGGTAATTAATCTTGTTATGGAATATAATCCTGAAGCTATAATGGTTATTAAATCAACAATTCCTGTTGGATACACTAAGTCGATTCGTGAAAAGACCGGAAGTAAGAATATAATATTCAGTCCGGAGTTTCTTCGTGAAAGTAAAGCGCTTTATGATAATTTGTACCCAAGCAGAATTATAGTGGGCACAGATATGGAAGATGAGCGTCTTGTTGAAAAAGCAAAAGTTTTTACAGAACTTCTTCAGGAGGCTGCTATAAAAGAAAATATAGATACTTTGATTATGGGTTTTACTGAAGCAGAAGCTGTAAAGCTTTTTGCAAATACGTATCTGGCTCTTAGAGTATCATACTTTAATGAACTTGATACTTATGCTGAACTTAAAGGTTTGAATACACAGCAAATTATAGAAGGCGTATGTTTAGATCCTCGTATTGGCAATCATTATAATAATCCAAGCTTTGGGTACGGTGGATATTGTCTGCCTAAGGATACAAAGCAGCTTCTGGCAAATTATGAGGACGTTCCGGAAAATATGATCGAGGCTATTGTTGAATCTAACAGAACTCGTAAAGATTTTATTGCTGACAGAGTTCTTCAGAAAGCCGGTTATTATAGTTATGATAAAAACAATACCTATGATATTAGTAAAGAAAAGCAGGTTATAATTGGCGTATATCGTTTAACGATGAAATCAAACAGCGATAATTTCCGCCAAAGTTCAATTCAGGGAGTTATGAAGCGTATAAAAGCAAAAGGGGCAATAGTTGTTATTTATGAACCTTCGCTGAAAGACGGAGTAACATTCTTCGGAAGCAGAGTTGTTAATGATTTAAACAAATTTAAATCAATGTGCGATTCTATAATTGCAAACCGTTATGATAAATGTCTTGATGATGTTGCAGATAAAGTTTATACAAGGGATATATTTAAGAGAGACTAATGCTTATAAATTAGCGTACCAAGGGAGATGGGTTTTTGAAATATGATTATTTAATAGTCGGTTCCGGTTTATATGGAGCGGTCTTTGCACAGCAGGTGAAAGAAGCTGGAAAATCAGTGCTTGTAATTGATAAGCGTCCTAATGTTGCAGGTAATGTTTATACTGAACGGATAGAAGGAATCAACGTTCATAAATATGGCGCACATATTTTCCATACAAACAATAAGAAGGTATGGGATTATGTGAATAGATTTACAGAATTTAATAGGTTTACAAATTCACCTGTTGCAAACTATAAGGGTGAGCTTTACTCGCTGCCGTTCAACATGTATACATTTAATAAAATGTGGGGTGTGGTAACTCCCGAGGAAGCTGCTGCAAAAATTGATGAACAGCGTAAAGAAATTAAAGGTGAACCTAAAAATCTGGAAGAACAGGCAATAAGTCTGGTTGGAAGAGATATTTATGAAAAACTTGTAAAGGGATATACTGAAAAGCAATGGGGAAGAGAATGTAAAAAACTGCCAGCTTTTATTATTAAACGCTTGCCGGTACGTCTGACATTTGACAACAATTATTTTAATGCGCTGTATCAAGGTATACCTATTGGAGGGTATACAAAAATGGTTGAAAATATGCTTGACGGAATTGAAGTAAAGCTTGGCGTAGATTATCTTCAAAATAATAAAGAACTTGATAAAATTGCTGATAAAATTGTGTATACCGGCGCAATTGACGCTTATTTTAACTATAAGCTTGGTGCGCTTGAATACAGAAGTGTAAAATTTGAAAATGAAATTTTGAATATTTCTAATTTCCAAGGAAATGCAGCAGTAAATTATACTGATATAGAAACTCCTTGGACAAGAATTATTGAACACAAATGGTTTGAATTCGGTAAGGATGAAAATGGAAAGGATATTCATAAGACGGTTATAAGCCGTGAATACAGTTCTGAATGGAAGCTTGGAGATGAACCGTATTATCCTGTGAATGATGAAAAAAATAGTAAGCTTTATGCTGAGTACAAGAAGCTTGCAGAGTCTGAAAAAAATATTATTTTTGGAGGCAGACTTGGCGAGTATAAGTACTATGATATGGATGCTGTTATTGCATCTGCGCTTAAAAAAAGTAAAATGGAAATAGTGTAATTTATTTATTTTTTATGGGATGATCAGCAGAAAATATTAATATTTTTATCGTAAATATTGGCAATCTGAGAAATTATAAATATATTTTGGAAGAGCAGTGAAATTATGATAAATATGCGAAAATACTTGATTTTTAGGGATAAGGGTGGTATAATGTGATAGTTGTAATAGGGTGTTTATACTTATTAACAGTTATATAATCGGAGGTTTTATATGAAAGGAATAATTCTTGCCGGAGGTTCCGGCACACGTTTATATCCATTAACAAAGGTGACGTCAAAGCAGCTGTTACCCGTATATGATAAACCGATGATTTATTATCCTATGTCTGTGCTTATGAATGCAGGTATCAGAGATATTTTGATTATTTCAACACCTCAGGACACACCTAGATTTGAAGAACTTCTTGGTGATGGGCATCAATTCGGCATTAACCTTTCATATAAGGTTCAGCCTTCGCCTGACGGACTTGCCCAAGCATTTATTATTGGAGAAGAGTTTATTGGTGATGATTGTGCGGCAATGGTGCTTGGAGACAATATTTTTGCCGGACATGGGCTAAAAAAAAGACTTTTACAAGCTGTTGAAAAGGCGGAAAAATATAATCTTGCAACAATATTTGGTTATTATGTAGATGATCCGGAAAGATTTGGCATAGTTGAATTTGATAAAGACGGCAGAGCTGTTTCTATTGAAGAAAAACCTAAAAAACCCAAGTCAAATTATTGTGTGACCGGACTTTATTTTTATGACAATAGAGTAGTTGATTATGTAAAAAAATTGTCTCCGTCGGCAAGAGGAGAGTTGGAAATTACTGATCTTAATAAAATTTATCTTGAAAACGGCGATTTAAATGTTGAGCTACTTGGTCAAGGATTTACATGGCTTGATACAGGAACGCATGAAAGTCTTGTTGAAGCATCTAATTTCATAAAAACTATTGAAGACCATCAGCATAGAAAAATCGCATGCCTGGAAGAAATTGCCTATTTAAATGGCTGGATCTCTAAGGATGATATACTGGAAGCGTATAAGGTATTGAAAAAAAATCAATACGGACAATACCTTATGGATGTATTAAGCGGAAAATACTTAGATACACTTTACTGATACGGGGGTTAATTTTTATATGACTATTATTGTAACAGGCGGCGCAGGTTTTATCGGCGCAAATTTTATATACTTACAGTTGGAGGAACACCCTGAAGACAGAATTATTTGTCTGGACAAGCTTACATATGCCGGAAATCTTTCAACACTTGAAAAAGCAATGAAAAATCCTAATTTCAGATTTGTCAAGGCTGATATTTCTGATAAAGAATCGGTTGAAAGACTTTTTGAAGAAGAAAAACCTGATATAATTGTAAATTTTGCGGCTGAGTCTCATGTTGACCGTTCGATTGAAGATCCGGGTCTCTTTATAAAAACTAATATAATGGGAACACAAGTATTAATGGACGCCTGCCGAAAGTATGGAATTAAACGTTATCATCAGGTATCAACTGACGAGGTTTACGGTGACCTTCCTCTTGACAGACCTGATCTCTTTTTTACTGAAGAAACACCAATTCATACAAGCAGTCCGTACAGCTCGTCAAAGGCTGGCGCAGATCTTCTTGTTCTTTCATATTACAGAACTTTTGATCTTCCTGTGTCAATTACAAGATGTTCAAATAACTATGGACCGTTTCATTTTCCTGAAAAGCTTATTCCTCTTATGATAAGCCGTGCGCTTGATGATGAAAGTCTTCCTGTTTACGGTAAGGGTGAAAATATTCGTGACTGGTTATTTGTAAAGGATCATTGTAAGGCTATTGACCTTGTTATGCGTAAAGGCAGAGTGGGTGAAGTTTATAATATCGGCGGTCACAATGAAAAGACAAATCTTGAAGTTGTTAAAATAATCTTAAAGGAACTCGGCAAACCGGAAAGTCTTATAACATATGTAACTGACCGTCCTGGACATGACATGAGATACGCTATTGACCCGACTAAGATTCATAGTGAACTGGGTTGGTTACCTGAAACTAAGTTCGAGGACGGTATAAAAAAGACAATTCAGTGGTATCTTAATAATAAAAGTTGGTGGCAGGATATTATTTCCGGTGAATACCAAAATTATTTTGATAAGATGTACAAGGAAAAAGGAAGAACATAAATGAAAGTTTTGGTTACAGGCGTAAAGGGTCAGTTGGGATTTGACGTTGTAAAGGAACTAAAAAAAAGAGGCTATGATGCTGTAGGCGTTGATATTAATGAAATGGATATTACTGATGCTGAGAAAGTTACTGAAGTAATCACTGATGTAAATCCTGATGTAGTGGTACATTGCGCCGCATGGACAGCTGTTGACGCAGCAGAAGACGAGGAGAATATTCCTAAGGTTAGAGCGATAAATGTATCAGGTACCCAAAATATTGCTGATGTATGCAAAAATATAAATTGTAAAATGATATATATATCTACAGATTATGTGTTTAACGGTCTGGGAACTGAACCTTGGCAGGCAGATTGCAGAGAATATGATCCATTATGCGTTTACGGACAGACAAAGCTTGAAGGGGAACTTGCGGTGTCGCAAACTCTTGACAAGTACTTTATTGTTAGAATAGCATGGGTTTTCGGTAAGAATGGAAATAATTTTATTAAAACTATGCTCAATGTCGGGAAAAAGTTTGATACAGTGCGTGTAGTAAATGACCAGATAGGCACACCAACTTATACCTATGATCTTGCAAGATTGCTTGTTGATATGGCTGAAACTGATAAATATGGCTATTATCATGTAACTAATGAAGGCGGTTATATAAGTTGGTATGATTTTACCTGTGAAATATTTAAACAGGTAGGATATGATACTAAGGTTGTACCTGTAACTACTGAAGAATACGGTCTTTCAAAAGCCGCAAGACCTTTTAACAGCAGACTTGATAAAAGTAAGCTGACTGAAAATGGTTTTAAACCTTTACCAGTATGGCAGGATGCACTTGAAAGATATTTAAAGGAGATAGACTTTTAATGGGACAAATTAAGGTTGAAAAAAATGTTGGAGGCATAGAAGGTCTTTGTGTTATAGAACCTGCGGTACATGGCGATAACCGCGGGTATTTTATGGAAACTTATAATCAAAAGGATATGCATGAGGCAGGTCTTGACATTATTTTTGTACAGGATAATCAGTCATGTTCAGCAAAGGGCGTACTCAGAGGACTTCATTTTCAGAAACAGCACCCTCAGACTAAAATTGTAAGAACTATTAAGGGCAAAGTATTTGATGTTGCCGTTGATTTGCGTCTTGATTCAAATACATATGGCAAGTGGTATGGAGTGGAACTTACTGAGGAAAACAAAAAGCAATTTCTAATACCAAAGGGGTTTGCTCATGGTTTTTTGGTACTGAGTGATATTGCGGAGTTTTGTTATAAGTGTGATGATTTTTATCATCCTAATGATGAGGGCGGATTGGCATGGAATGATCCGAAGATTGGCATTGATTGGATGGAAATCGTAGGTGAATATAACGGTACGGCAAGTGCAGAAGGTTATAGCCTTTCTGATGGTACTCCGCTTAATTTGAGTGAAAAAGATCAGTTGTGGTGCGGTATTGAAGATACTTTTAAGTTTTAAAGTATATTTATTTTTATTGAGGAGAATGAATAGTGTTTGTATTCATAATATTACATTACTTAGCGGAAGATATGACTAAAGAATGCGTAAAGTATATTCAAAATCATTTGGATATGAACAGGATCAGAATTGTAATTGTTGATAACGCATCAAGTAATGGAAGCGGTGCAAGACTTAAACAATTTTATAAAGACAATAAATATTGTGATGTTATTTTAAATGATGAAAATATGGGCTTTGCAAGAGGAAATAATGTTGGATATACTTATGCTAAAGAAAAATATGATCCGGATTTTATGATTATTATGAATAATGATGTGTTGATTGATGATAAAACTTTTTTAGATAAGATTGATACGGTATATCAGGAAAATAATTTTTATATTTTAGGTCCGGATATAATATCAAAAAGAAATAATAAACATCAGAATCCTGCTCGAAAAGAAAATGTCACTAAAGAACAAGTTGTAAAAGAAATAGAATCATTGGAAAAAGCACTAAAAAATCCTTTTATTTATTACATAATAAATAAGATAAAATCAACAATTAGAATCAGAACTAGATTAAAAAAAGTATTTGGAAAAACAGATAATAATATGTATTTAAAAAAAATGTATAATCCTGTCTTACACGGCGCATGTTATATATTTTCTCGTAGATATTTAGAACTTGAAAAAGAAGCCTTTGATTCTCGAACTTTTCTATATCATGAAGAAGAAATTTTGCACTATAATTGCATTAAAAAAAATTATTCTATGATATATGACCCAATATTAAGGGTTAATCATTTAGAAGATGTTTCAACCGATGAATCATTAAAAATTAATAAAAAAGTAAAGTTCAAAGATAATTTGAATAAAAGTAAATTTTTAAATAAACATCTTTTGGATTCTGCTAAAATTCTTTTAGATGTTATTGATAAAGGAGTATAGCAATAATGTCTGAAAACAAACTAAATATATACGTACGATTAGAGGTATTTAACCTGAGTTGTTAATAAGTGCAAAAAAATGTTTTTTGATAAATCTAAATTATGAAGAATGACATATGGATGATGCAAAAAATTATAATGGATATTTTTAAAGAGGAGTCTTACATTTTGAAAAAATTAAAATTTGTTATTTTAACACCTAGAAACAATTCGGGCGGTGCAATAGTCAGACATAGATTATGTTCTTTGCTTAGAGATAATGGATATGACGCAAGAGTACTTTTCTCAGGCGTTTATGGTTACAGACCGGATAAAAAATTCTTGTTTTTTATGAGATGGATTAAATATATATGTAAAGATACTATAAAAATTATAGTATCTAAAATTTATCCTAATGCAGTAAAAAAATATCCGGGTCTTAAAGTATATTTAGATTATCCTGTTAAAGGGTGGAAGAGAAAATATCTGCCTTTGGTTGATAAAAATACCATTGTTATTTATCCAGAAGTTACTTATGGAAACCCCTTAAATGCCAAAAAGGTAGTAAGATGGTTTTTATATTATAATCCGCTACATGGACAAATAGATGCATATGGTAAGGATGATTTGTTTTTTTGTTATGGTGAAAAATTTAATGATAGCGATTTAAATCCGGAAAAACGAATATTACGAACGCCGTATTTTAATCTGGATTTATATAAACAAACCAATTTTGGCAAAAGAAAAGGTAAATGCTATATTATTAGAAAAGCAAAAGATAGACAACATAGAGAAGATTTACCCGAAACTTTTGATGGAATTGTTGTCGATGATTTACCTGAAAAAGAAAAAGTAAAAGTATTTAATGAATGTGAATATTGTATATGTTATGATACGTTTACGGCTTATAGCACAATAGCTTCACTTTGTGGATGTATTTCTGTTGTTATTCCGGAACCCGGGAAAACAAAAGAAGATTATATAATTCCCGGTGTTAACAACTGGGGTAAGGCTTGGAGTTTTGAACCTGAAGAAATTGAGTTTGCTAAAAATACACGTCATAAAATTTATGAAATGTATTTAAAATCTAATGCTGATTCCGAAACCAGTGCAAAAGAATTTATTAAAGTTTGCGAAAAATATTTTAATACAAATTAAGTGTATACAGATAATCAGGTGAAAAAATATGGAAAGTTCAAAAAAGAGTGTTATACTTTCGTTAATATATAAATTTTTAGAACGCTGCGGTTGTCAAGGCGTGTCGTTTATTGTACAAATTGTTCTTGCTCGACTTCTTGATCCTACAGATTATGGTGTTTTAACACTGTTGACAATATTTATTACAATATCACAAGTATTTGTGCAAAGTGGGTTTAATACGGCTTTGATACAAAGAAAAGATGTAACTGAAAAGGATTATTCATCTGTATTTTATTTAAGTCTGAGTATAGCTTTAATACTATATGTAATTTTGTTTTTTTCAGCGCCGTTTATTGCAGATTTTTACGATATGCCTCAATTAAAAAATGTATTGAGAGTTTTAGCGATTATTTTGATTCCAGGAGCTTTTAATTCTATTCAAAATGCAAAAATTGCAAAAGAAATGAAGTTCAAAGAACTGATGTATTGTACATTAGGTTCTGTAATTATATCCGGCGCAGTCGGAATAGTAATGGCTTATTTGGGTTATGGAGTATGGGCACTTGTTGGTCAGCAGCTTTCCAATCAGGTATCTATCTGCATAATAATGATGCTCGTTGTAAAATGGCGTCCGATGCTTATTTTTGAAATCAAGAGAGTTAAAGTTTTGTTTTCATTTGGATGGAAACTATTATGCTCAAATCTTATGAGTAATATTTATAATGAATTGAGAAGTCTTGTTATAGGGAAAAAATATAATTCAGCTACATTGGGCTATTACAATAGAGGAAAACAATTTCCAACGCTTATCGTAAATAATATTGACGGTTCTATACAAAGTGTAATGCTGCCGGCATTATCAAAAGAACAAGATAATAAAGAACGTGTGAAATCAATGATGCGACGTTCAATTGTAACAAGTTCATTTGTTATTTTTCCATTGATGGCTGGTCTTGCAGCTGTTGCTGAACCGCTTATTTCTTTAGTACTTACTGATAAATGGCTTCCATGTGTACCTTATTTAAGAGTATATTGTTTTATTTTTGCATTTTATCCTATAAATACTGCTAATCTTCAAGCCTTAAATGCACAGGGTAGAAGCGATCAGTTTTTAAAATTGGAAATAATAAAAAAATGTTACGGTATATTAATATTATTAATAACAGTATTTTGCTTTAAAACGCCTTTAGCCATTGCTTTAGGTGGAGCAGTATCAAGTTTAATATCATGCTTTGTTAATGCATCGCCGAATAAAAAGCTTCTTAATTATAGTTATTTAGAGCAAATGAAGGATCTATTTCCATCAATGGGAATAGCTGCAATAATGGGAATTATTGTTTACGGCATATCATTTTTAGCACTTCCATCATTACTGAAGCTGATTATTCAAGTTTTACTTGGAGTTATTATTTATGTAGGATTAGCTTGGATTTTTAAACTAGAATGTTTTATTTATTTAAAAAATATTATTTTAGGTTTTTTAAAGAACAGAAAGAAGGCTTAATAAATTGAAGAAGATATTGTTGCTTGGCGGTTCAGCACAGCAAGTAATTGCAATTGAAACAGCAAAGAAATTAGGTTATTATACTGTGCTTTGTGATTTTCTGACCGATAATCCAGGTCAATATGTTGCTGATAAATTTTATTTGGTGAGTACTACCGATAAAGAAACTGTTTTAAATGTAGCATTATCTGAAAAAGTAGATGGTGTTTTAGCGTATGCTTCAGATCCCGCTGCACCAACTGCAGCTTATATTTCCCAAAAAATGGGATTGCCCGGTAATCCTTATGAATCCGTTGAAATCTTATGCAACAAGGATAAGTTTAGAAATTTTTTATCTAAAAATGGATTTAATACTCCCGTTGCTAATGGTTACATGAATATTACAGATGTGTTAAACGATATTCAGAGATATAAACTTCCAGTAATTGTAAAGCCGGTGGATTCTTCGGGTAGTAAAGGAGCAACTGTTCTTTATTCGTGGGAATGTTTAAAGGATGCTGTAGAAGCAGCATTTTCTTTTTCAAGATGCAATCGTATTATTATAGAAGAATTTATTGAAAAAAAACATAAATTTCTTATCGGCGGAGATATATTTGTGTTAAATGGAAATGTGACGCTTTGGGGTTTAATGAATTGCCATCGTGATAACAAAGTAAATTCATTGGTACCAATTGGAAAGAGTTATCCGCTTGAGCTTGAAAATGGTGATATTAATAAAGTAAAAGATACTTTACAGGATCTGGTAAACAAACTCTATATAAAAGACGGCGCCATGAATGTAGAACTTATAGTTGACAAGAATGATGATGTGTGGCTTATTGATGTAGGACCGAGAAACGGCGGAAATATGATTCCTGATTTATTAGGTTATATATTTAATATAAATGTTGTTGAAATGTCCATAAAAGTTGCTATGGGTGACGCTCCGGATATAAGTAAATATAAACCGGTTCCGTTTTATGCTACTCATAATTTACATTCTGATAAAAATGGAATTTTTGATAAAATAATTTTTTCAGAAGAAGCTGAGCATTTTATTATAAAAAAATGTATTTATAAGAAAAAAGGTGATAAGGTAGAATATTTTGATAATGCTTCTAAAGCATTAGGAATTATATTTTTTAAATTTGATTCAGCTGGTTCAATGAATCGCATTCTACAAAATATAGATAATCATATCAGGATTTTATTAAAATAAAACTTTAAGTTTAAAAAGAGAGGTTATAATTATGAAAAAAATTATTGTTTTAGGTGCAACAGGAAATACTGGCGCATATTTAATTGATTATTTATTTGAAAATATAGATAAAAATGAATTTGAAATTATTGCTGCCGGCCGTAAAAAGACAAATTTTTTTGATAGATATGGTATAAAATATTTTTCTGTAGATATTTCAAAAAAAGAGTCTTTAGAGATTCTTCCAAAAGACAATGTACATGCAGTAATTTTTGAAGCTGGGATATTACCGGCTTCAATGGAGGGTTATAAACCTGAACAATACCTTCAAATAAATACAATTGGCGCACTTAATGTTCTGGAATTTTGCCGTAAAAATGCTGTAGATCGTATAATTTATACACAGACAATCAGAGAAATTGGCGAGTATATTAATACGGATACAATTTTATCGCCTGATCTTCCGAGAAAATTCTCATTTAAAGGCGATCATGCCGTATACGTTATATCCAAAAATGCCGCTGTTGATCTTATTGAGCACTATTGTCAGGAGTATGGTTTAAAAAAGTTTATCTTTAGATTGCCGACCATTTATTCATATGGAAAAGGAGATATATTTTACGTAGACGGAAAACCAAGAAAAAAAGCATATAGATTATTTATGGAAAAAGCTATGAAGGGTGAACCTATAGAATTGTGGGGGGATCCTGAAAAGTCTCATGATGTCGTTTATGTAAAGGATTTTTGTCAAATGTTGTATAAGGCAATAACTGCAGATTGTAAAGGCGGCATATACCATGTCGGAACAGGCATACCAGTTACTTTACAAGAACAAATTGAAGGTATTATTGAAGTATTTTCTCCCAAAGATAATAAGTCGGAGATAATATATTGTCCGGAAAAGCCAAATGCACGTACTTATCACATGGATATAACCAAAGCAGTTGACGATTTGGATTATAAACCAATTTACAGTTATATTGATTACTTGAAAGATTTTAAAAAAGAAATGGAGCTAAATAGGTTTTCCGATTTATATAAATAGAATTTTTACGGAGAATATATAATGAGAATAATTATCAATGCAGACGATTTTGGCAGAGAGTATTCAAGAAATACTGCTATAAATTACTCTATGATTAACGGATATTGCTCACAGGCTTCAATAATGGTAAATATGAATGATTTTACAGATGAAGCCGTAAAATTATCAAAAGATAACGGTTATCAAAATAAAGTTTGTCTTCATTTAAACTTGACATTAGGAAAACCTTTATCAAAAAAAATAACAGAAACATCATTATGTGATAAAAATGGCTTTTTTAAGTTTAATTGTGTAAATGAAGTGTTAAAAACATTAAAACATAATATGCGGTTAAAAGATATTTTAGCCATAAGAGAAGAATGTGAGGCACAGATAAAGAAATATTTGGATTACGGTTTTATGCAAAAGCATATTGATTCTCACAATTGGATTCATCTTCATTTACCTGTATGGATTGCTTTACATCCATTATTAAAAAAATATAAGTTTCGCAGTATAAGGCCAATACGGCCAAACTTAATGAAAACAGGACGAAAAAAACTAAGAATTTATTATAATATAATGAATTTTATTTTTAAATTAAGTAAATATCATGTTAATAATTATTCCAGCAATTGTGAAGAATTTATTGACTGTAATAAATCGGATAATGATGTATATGAAATATTTACCCATCCTAAAATTGTAAATGGAATATTATTGGATTGTTCTGATTCATATAAAGGAAATGCTTATAAAGAAATGAATGAAGTATATAATGAATTGCTAAAGTATGGAACAATTTTAAGGTATGATTGCTTTAAATAAAAGGAGAATGCTATGTCTATACTAGTAACCCGTTCCTCAATGCCGTCATATGAGGAATATTGTAAAGAAATAAAAGAATTATGGGAAAGTCACTGGCTCACAAATATGGGAGTTAAACATAAGCAACTTCAGGCAGAACTGATAAAGTATTTGGAAGTTGATAAAATAGATCTATTTACAAATGGTCATATGGCATTGGAACTTTCCATGCAGGCAATGAATTTGCAGGGAGAAGTAATTACAACACCATTTACATTTGCATCAACAACGCATGCTATAGTTAGAAATGGTCTTGAGCCAGTATTTTGTGATGTTAATGCTGAAGATTTTACAATTGATGTTACAAAAATTGAAGATTTGATTACCGATAAAACTTGTGCTATAGTTCCTGTTCATGTTTATGGAAACATATGTAAAATAGACGAAATTGAGCATATTGCTGATAAATATGGTTTAAAAGTTATCTATGACGCTGCACATACTTTTGGAGTAAAATATAAAGGTAAAGGTATTGGTTCATTTGGCAATGCTTCATGTTTTAGTTTCCATGCTACAAAAGTTTTTAATAGTATAGAAGGCGGGGCCGTATGCTTTAAAGATAAAGAATTTGGTCTTAATCTTTATCGCTTAAAAAATTTTGGCATCAGAGGTCCTGAAACTGTTGACGGTGTTGGTGCAAATGCTAAAATGAATGAATTTTGTGCAGCTATGGGGTTATGCAATCTGAGAAATATTGATAGTGAAATTGCTAAAAGAGAAGCTGTTGTTAAACGCTATAGGAGCCATCTTGAATACGTAGACGGTTTACAGCTTAGTCCTGTTCAGAAGGATGTACAGTCCAATTATGCATATTTTCCGGTTGTGTTTGATGAAAAGGTATTTGGGGTTAGCAGAAATGAAGTATTTGATGCATTAGCAGAAAATGGTATTGGTGCAAGAAAATATTTCTATCCTCTGACAAATACGTTTGATTGCTTTCATGGTAAGTATGACGCATCACTTACTCCTGTTGCTTTACATATAAGTAAAAGAGTTCTTACTCTTCCACTTTATGCGGATTTGAGCATGGAAGATGTAGATAAAATCTGTGAAGTTATTTTAAAGTTAAAGAAAAAATAAATTTATCAGTATAAAAATTATTTTATTTCAACTTGACTTTAAAAAAAAATTATGATATAATTTTATTGTAATTTAATATTAAGAAAACGACACATGTTGTACCTTTTGGTATGTAAATCTGATTACGGAACTAAGTCCAATTCAGATTTATTTAGGTATAATGTGTGTTTTTTGTTTTTTAAACAGAAAAGGAGAATTTTTTATGCCAAGAAATTTATTTCAGAAAACTATATTTGCACTTATGACAGTTATTGTAACTGTACATGCCTATATATTTTACAGTTTATATGTAATTAACGGCAGCATTCTTATGGAAAGTACCGGAGCAACGGATGTGATCAATGCAATAAATACACAAGGCGGAGTTTATATGTTCGGGCAATTTGTGCCAATATGGACTGTTGTTATTATTGAATTTTGTTTTGCTTTTTTACTTGAACTTGTGATGGGAAGTCCATGTTCGTTTAAGCTTGTTACAAAAATATTTGATCCTCAGAAAACTAAGCCTGTACTTTTTGAAACTGCAATTATAAGTGCTACCGTTTCATTGATGTGTCCGGCAATGAGCTTTGTTGCTGCATGGCTGTATTATCCATATTATGATGGTTTTAATATAATCACTTTACTGGCTAATTGGATAAAATTACTATGCTATAATTTTCCGTTTGCTTTCTTTTCACAGCTTTTCTTTATTCAGCCGTTTATACGAAAATTATTTAAATTGTTATTTAGAAAAGATATAGCTAAAAGACAATTACAGTATACATAATATGTAAATTTTATTTTTGCATACCGTAATTTAAAAATTTATTTTTTTAATCCCTTGATTGCTGTTATAAAAAATGATATAATTATTTTATATAAAAAGAAAAATGTAGAACAGTAATAAGGGAGGATAACTTGAAAAAAATATTTTCAGTTTTATTAGCGTTGTTTTTAGCGTCATCATCTATACTTTTAGGAGGATGTTCAGAGACACAATCAGATGGTGCCGATTATATATTTGATTATGCAATGGTAGGAAATCCGGAAAGTCTTGATCCTCAATATGCTTCAGATACAAGTTCTATGACAGTTATTGGTAATCTATTTACAGGTCTTGTTACTATGGACGACAACGGAATTTTGTCAAATGGAGTTGCTGAAGATTATTCTATATCCGATGACGGACTTACTTATACATTCAAAATTCGCAAAGACTGTTATTGGTTTTATGACGAAAACGAAAATGAATCAGTAGATGAAAATGAGTATTTTCCTGTAACCGCTCATGATTTTGTTTTTGCATTTCAGAGAATTTTTAATCCGGAAACATGTTCGCCGCATAGAGAAACATTTTTGTGTCTAAAAAATGCAGAGAATATTATTAAAAATTCGGCTGATTATAATTCCATTGGAGTTACAGCAGCAAGCGATACTGAACTTGTTTTTGAACTGGATTATCCAAGCGCCGGATTTCTTAGTTCACTGGCAAGCTCAGCGGCAATGCCCTGCAACAAAGAATTTTTTTACAATACAAAAGGGCGCTATGGTCTTGATGACAAATCTATAATATCAAATGGAGCATTCTTTATAAGACAATGGTTCTATGATCCTTATGGACATGATAATTTTGTTTATATGCAACGTAATTTGGCAAATAATAAGTATGACAAAATTTATCCAACGTCACTTAATTTTTATATAAAAGATACTTATGAAGAATCTGAAAATAGCTTTGCAGACAATGAATCAGATGTATTGCTTTCATTTATGTATAATAAAAATAAATATAAAAATTGTAATGTAAATAAATATGAAAATTATACATTAGGAATAATTATAAATCCTGAAAATCCAAGATACAATAATCCCAATATACGAAAAGCTTTAGCTTATGGTATTGATAAGTCAAGCTTTGAAGGACAGCTTTCTGACGATCTGAAAACTGCCTACGGAATAATTCCTCCGGGTGTTTCATTTCTTAATAAAAGTTATCGTGAATTAAATTCTGAAAAGGTTGCTTCAGTTTCGTTTGATGGTTCAAATATTGATTATAACCCTGAGCTTGCTGTTTCCTACTATGAACAGGGAATGGATATTATGAATTTACAATCTTTAGAAAATATAAAGATACTTGTTCCTGAAAACTTGATGGATACTGATTATCTTCATTTGGTAACACAAAGTTGGCAGACTTTATTTGGTTTTTATATAGGTATTGAGGAAGTAGCAGAAGATGAATATTATCAACGAATTAAAGAAAAAGACTATATCATGGCTATATATCCTATGACGAGTAATTTTAATAGTCCTGTTTCTTTTTTAGAAAATTTTATGTCTGGATCTAATGATATTGGTTATTCTAATTCTGAGCTTGACAGTCTGATTAACGAACTAAGAAATTTGGATAATTATAATAATGGAATTGAAAAATATTTAGAAGCTGAAAAAATTATACTCAATGATTTTAACTTTATACCGATTTTTTATAAATCTGAGTATGAAATAATGAGTTCTGGAAATAATGATATTTTATATGATCCATTTACAAAACAGCTATTCTTCAGAAAAGCCAAATATGTTGAGTAAAATGGCGTTAGTTTAATTATTAATCATAATTGCTTGCTGTAAATATAAAAAATTGTACTTATTTTTTGATAAACTTGTTGCATATTGTTAATTGAATTATTTCCTTTTTAGTGATAAAATAATATTGTTAATTATTAAGAAGGAGAAATTATTATGAAAATTAAAAGAATACTTGCGATTGTATGTTCAGCCGCAATGCTTGCATGCCTTTCAGCTTGTAACGACTCATCAGATGATGACAGTAAAAAGGAAACAACTGAAGAAACAACCGAGGTAGTAACAGAAGCTGATATTGAATCAGATTCAGAATCCGCTGCTGATAGTGACATTGATGCTGATTCGGATTCTGATTTTGATTTAAATAGCGAAGATCCTCAGGAATTAATTTTAAATATTCTGCAAATGGGATTTGAATCTTCCTTTGGTGAAAATATGTTGGTAGATTATGAAGAAGATACTCAGAATTATGTGGTTTCTATCTGGCAGGACGGATTAGCTGCAAATTTGGCAAATGAAGCAGCGGCAGACGCTTGGAATACTATGATTGATACTCTTGTTTCAGCAGTTGGTCAGATGACTGATCCAATTCGCCAGATTGATTCAACAGCAAATATAACTCTTAACATTTTAAGTGATGAAAATCAGGATGATGTTCTGCTGACAATTTATAATGGTGAAGTAACATTTAATGCAGCTGAATAATATATTTATCTGATGCTCCGGAAATATTACCGGAGCATTATAATTATATTATAAAATCAGAGGTTAAATTTTTCTATCCATAAACTATTACAATTATTAATCAAAATTTAATCAAATTGTAATATTTTCAAAAAAAGTTGAATAAAATAAGAAATATATGCCAATATATAAATTATCGGAGGCGATTCTTATTTTATTTGCTTATAATTTTTGTTTGGGAATTCTTTCATCAATGATGGTGATTTCTCCAGGTACTAAACCAGAAGGAATACAATATTATCCGGGAATGCATGGAAATCAAGAAATAATACACGAGGTTAATATTGAGGATGAAGAAATTGAAAATTTAGAAAATAACGAAATTGAAGAAGTTATCGAACCTATCGACGATACTACTGAGTGTGACGAATATGATGAAAATGATCAGTTTGAATCTGAGGAAACTTATGACAACACAGAGTATGATGACGGATTATTTTATGAAGGATTTGACAGTTCATTCAAGGCATATATGGACTATCGTTGTATTACTGATACTTCATCAGTTCAATATGAAATGCAGCAGCAGGCCTATACTGATGAAAGAGGATTCAGAAGAATAGGAGATGATTACTGTGTGGCTCTTGGAACTGGTATAACTGATGGATGCGGTGAAAGATTTCTTATAACTTTAGACAGCGGTTACAGTTTTACAGCAATAGTTGCAGATGTAAAATCAGATGCGCATACTGACGCTACTAATTGTTATGTTCCAAGAGGCGATAATTCCGGTAACGTAGTTGAATTTATTATCGATACTGATTGTGCTGAAAGCAGTATGCTTTCAAGCGGAAATGCCGGTTATTATGACGACCTTAGCGGAAATATTATTTCTGTAGGAAGTATATAAAATATTATCATAATTAAACGCCATGTAATTGATTTACATGGCGTTTAATGTTTTTATTCCATTTCATGTTTACTGATAATAGTTCGTACAGTGCTGTAAAGATAAGGCTTTAAAATTTCAAGCTCAACAGGTTCATTATAAAGAATAGATGAGTAAATGGTAGAGCTTACTAGTTCAACTATCATAAAAAGCATAATTTCCGGATCCTTTAATTTCTTAGGAGAAGCATTTATCATGGTTTCATAAACAATTTTAAAATTATAATCATCTTCATTTTCCGGAGATATTAAAGCATTTTTAAATATTCCCCAACTAAGATTTTTTGATATAAATGTAAGAAGGGATTTATTATCGTTTAATTGATTTATTATATTATCGATTATAAAAATTATTTCATCTTCAAAGCTTAATTCAGTATGTTTGTTCATTTCTTCAATTGCTGTTTTAAATAACTGACTAGACTTATGAGAAATCAACTTGTTTTTAATATCATATTTATCTTTGAAGTAAAGGTAAAACGTACCCTTGGCAACGCCTGCTTTTTTTACTATTTCAGATATGGACGTTTGACTAACGCCTTTTGTTGTAAACATATTAAAAGCAGTGTTTAATAACGATTCACGTTTTTTCTTTTTATTTATATCCAATTTTCCCATAGAAAGACATCCTTTTTTCTTATTTATATTAATTATATTATAACTTTGATAAAATGTCAATTTAACAAAATGACCAATAGTCATTATTTTGGAAAAGCTGTGGTTGTGCAAGACTACAAAATAATGACTGCTGGTCATTATTTTGAGATTCTTCTATTGACTTTATAATCTGACCGTATTATAATATTATTACTAAATGACCAATGGTCATATTTGAAAGGAGCGGTATTGTGGTTAAATTTGGAAAATGGATTGCAAAGCATAGAATACTTATTATTATTATAGGTATTATTTTATTAATACCTTCTGCAATCGGTTTTATAACAACAAGAGTTAACTATGATATTTTGTCTTATCTGCCTAAAGATATTGAAACCATGAAAGGACAGGACATACTTATGGAGGATTTTGGAAAAGGTGGATTTTCCATGGTTATGATAGAAGGTATGTCCGATAAAGATGTTGTGGAAACCAAAAAGAAGATCGAGGCAGTAGATCACGTTGCCGATGTAGTATGGTATGATACAATTGCTGATATAAGCATACCAAAGGAAATACTTCCAGATAATCTTTATGATTTTTTTAATTCTGAAAATTCTACACTTATGGCGGTATTTTTTGACGATGCTTCATCGGGCGACGGAACAATGGAAGCTGTTGAAGAAATACGTAAAATTGCCGGAAATCAGTGTTTTGTCAGCGGAATGTCAGCAGTTGTTACAGATATAAAAAACCTTTCCAACGAGGAATCTGTAATGTATGTTGTAATTGCTGTTTTGCTGGTAAGTATAGTTCTGGCAATTACAATGGACTCATTTTTAATACCCGTTTTCTTTATGCTTAGTATAGGAATGGCTATTATTTATAATTTAGGTACAAATTTCTTTCTGGGCGAGATTTCATTTATTACCAAATCGTTAAGCGCAGTACTTCAACTAGGCGTTACCATGGATTTTTCAATTTTTCTGTGGCATAGTTATCAGGAGAATCAGAAGAGATTTCCTGGTGATAAAGAACGTGCGATGGGGCATGCAATTTCAAATACAATTTCTTCGGTTGTGGGAAGTTCACTTACAACTGTAGCCGGATTCCTTGCAATGTGTTTTATGAGCTTTACACTTGGATTGGATTTGGGTATTGTTATGGCAAAAGGAGTCGTATTCGGAGTTATAAGCTGCGTTACTATACTTCCTTCATTTATTCTTACTTTTGATAAAGCAATCGAAAAAACAAGGCACAGAGATATTATTCCTTCTTTAGATAAAATAGCTACATTAATAGTAAAACGCTGGTGGGTTTTCCTTATAATTTTTGCAGTAGCTTTAGCGCCAGCAATTTATGGTTACACACACTACAATGTTTATTATAACTTTGATACGATGCTTCCTGAAGATACAGACAGTATAGTAGCAAATACAAAGCTATCTGAAGAATTTAATATGAATTCAACTCACATGCTTTTAGTTGATTCTGATATGAAGTCCAAAGATGTAAATAAAATGCTGAGTGAAATGAAGAATATTGACGGTATAAGCTTTGCGCTTGGAATGGATACGCTTGTAGGATCTGCAATTCCTCAGGATGTAATTCCTGATTCTATAAAATCAATGCTAAAAAGTGATGACTGGCAGCTTATGCTGATTGGTTCTGAATATAAAACAGCATCTGATGAGGTAAACAATCAGATACAAGAATTAAATAACATAGTAAAAAAATATGATAAGGACGGTATGCTTATTGGTGAAGCTCCCGCTACTAAAGATCTAATTAAAATTATGGATCATGATTTTAATGTCGTAAGTGCTGCTTCAATTGGCGTTATATTTATTTTAATTGCATTGGTTTTAAAATCTATTTCACTTCCAGTTATATTGGTCGCAGTAATAGAATTTGCAATTTTTGTAAATATGGGTATTCCGGCATATACTGGTACTGTATTACCGTTTATTGCATCTATAGTAATCGGAACGATTCAATTAGGAGCTACTGTAGACTATGCAATTTTAATGACCACAAGATACAAGAAGGAAAGGTCAAGAGGCAAGGACAAAAAAGAAGCAGTTTACATCGCACTTTCAACATCTATGAAATCAATTATCGTCAGTGCATTAGGATTCTTTGCCGCAACGATCGGAGTGGGTTTATATTCAAAAATGGATATGATTTCTTCCCTTTGTATATTAATGTCCAGAGGTGCAATTATTAGTATGTTTACAGTAATTTTAGTTTTACCGTCAATGTTTATGTTATTTGATAAACTTATATGTAAAACATCAATGGGATTTAAGCCTAAAATATCATAAGGAGGTACTTACAATGAAAAAATTAACAAGGGTTCTTGCCGCAGTAATGGCAATTCTTATATCAGCAGGTTCAACAGGAGTGTTTGCAGTAACAGCTGCGAAAGCACAAAAGGAAACTGTTTCTGTTTCACAGAATTCCGAAGAAAAAAGCAGCGACGTAATAAAAGAAGAAACGGTATACGTGGTAGCTGATTCACAAGGTAATAAAAAAAATGTTATCGTTAGCGACTGGTTAGATAACAAAAGCGGTCTTTCCAGCATTAAAGATAAATCCGAGCTTAGCAATATTGAAAATGTTAAAGGCGATGAAAGTTTCCATATAAACAATGGTGAAGTTGAATGGAATGCACAGGGAGAAGATATTTATTATCAGGGAACTACAGATAAAGAGCTGCCGGTTTCAGTAAAACTGACTTATTATCTTGACGGAAATGAAATATCATCTGATGAACTTTTAGGAAAAAGCGGCAGAGTTACAGTTCGTTATGATTATGAAAATAATCAAAAAGTAACGGTAAAATATAAAGGCAAAAATACGGATATGTATGTACCGTTTCTTATGATATCAGCGTCCATACTTGACAGTGATAAATTCAGCAATATTGAAGTAACAAACGGACAGTATATTTCTGACGGTGAAAGATTTATTATTACAGGTATGGCAGTTCCCGGATTATCAGAAAGTCTTGGATTGGATAAGCAAAAGGATAGTGATATAAATATTCCGGATTATTTTGAATTTTCTGCTGATGTAACTGATTTTTCTATTTCAACTTCATTTACCGTTGCAACTAACGAATTATTTTCTGGTATAGATATGGATGATGTTAATGATATTGATGATTTAGATAAAAAAATAAGTGAAATGACCGATGCGGTCGAGAAGCTTACAGACGGTTCCTCAGAGCTTTATGACGGTATCAAATCTCTAATGGATGGTACTGGAACACTGGAAGACGGTGTGTCTCAGCTTTACAGCGGAACTTCTGAGCTTAACGACGGTGCTGGGGAGCTTGCATACGGTTCTGAAATACTTGAAAACGGCGTAGGTTCGGTATCTGATGGAGCAGCAGCGTTATATGAGGGAATAAATTCTGCAAAAACTGGTTCAGAAAACCTTGCGCAAGGAGCTAAGAGTTTGTCTGAGGGATTTTCACCTATATTGGATGGTGCTTCAGCTTTGAATGACGGTGTTGAAGCAGTTCTGGAAGGTTCTAAACAAGTAGAATCAGGAGCTAAAAGCTTGTCGGAGGGAACTTCTCAGCTAGAAAACGGTTCAAAAACATTATCTGAATCAGCATCAAAATTAGATGATGGTGTATCCGCAGTACAAAACGGCGTTGAACAGCTTAAATCAGGAATGGAAGATGCCCTGGGCGGTATTGATAAGTTAAACAGCGGTGCAGAAAGTTTGTCAGGCGGTCTTGGAAATCTTTCAGATGGAATCGATCAGGCAAGTATTAGTCTTGATGATACTATAAGCTATAATAGACAGGTTCTCGAAGGTCTTAAAGCGGTATATGAGCAGACACAAGATGAAAGTGTCGGTCAAATGATAGGTATTATGGAGCAGACTATTGCCGGACAGGAAGAAATTTCAGCTTCTATGAAAGACGGGGGCGCTTTAAAAGATGGTACGACTCAACTTATTGACGGAGCCTATGCATTAAGTGATGGTATTGGTAATTTGGAGGAAGGATCATCAGCGCTTGCTGAAGGTGTAAATGACATTGATGAGGCTTTATCAAGTTTAAAAGAGGGAAGTACACAAATTAGTAAAGGCAGCGACACACTATATAATTCTGTAATTAAGGTAAATAAAGGCGCATCAGATTTAACTAATGGAACTAGCAATCTTACATCTGCTAATAATTCTTTAAAAGAAGGTACTGAGGAATTAAAATCAGGAGTTAAACTTGCACAAGACGGTGCTGATTCGCTTTATGCCGGCGCTGATTCACTGAAAAGTGGTCTTTCTCAGCTTAAGGAAGGCGGAAAAAATTTAAAAAACGGTACTGATACGCTTTATAATTCCATTGGAGCTTTAACAAGCGGTGCAGCAGCAGTATATGAAGGCAGCGGAAGTCTTATGGATGGTATGTATTCACTTAAAAGCGGAGTTTCGGAATTCTCTGATGGAACTAAAAAGCTTGAAAGCGGTTCAAAGGAATTGAAAGAGGGAATGGAAAAGTTTAAAAAAGAAGGAGTTGATCAAATATCACATGCATATAATGATGATGTAAAGGAGCTTATTGATAGAATTAAAAAGCTTACAGATCTTTCCAAAGAGTATAATAGCTTCTCAGGAATCGAAAACAACATGGATGGTAAAGTAAAATTCATTTATACAATTGATGGTATTGAAGAATAAATATTAACATTATATTTTTAATGCCCTTTGAATCTGATTGATTCAAAGGGCATTTAGTTACTATAGATCTTGTAAATCTGCAGCCGGAATATCATTTTCAATATTATCTCTAGCAAGATCATTATCAATAACCGGATAAATTGGCGATATAGGTTTTTCATGATCGGGTTTAATATTTTTTAAGGAAGTTGATCTGGAGTGATATACTTTTAGTGATGGTGATGATGTTCCGGCTATGATAGGGTTAACATGTGTTTTACCGTGTTTAGCTTTACCTTGAATTTCCGGTACAGGTGAAACATCATTGTGTTTTTTTATATGTGTTCTTTCAGGACGTTTCATTCCTTGTTTTGACATATTTTTTCACCTCAAATATATCATATCCATTTAATATAAATATATTCGGTTTTAGTTATAATTATCTCGATTCCTGTTATTTAAAACAAACATTATTACTGCTGATATAATTATAATAATATAGCCTATAATACTATACATATCAGGAATTTGCTGAAAAATAATCAGACCTAGTATTGCTGAAAAAATGATCTGAGTGTAATCATATACCGATATTTCTTTTGCTGGTGAACAGCGATATGCAGCAGTAATTGAAAACTGACCTCCGGCAGCCGTCAATCCTGCACATATTAGATAAATCATTTGTACTATAGTCATAGAATGAAAATTTATTAATAAATAGGGAAGTGTCACTAAACATGAAAATAAAGAAAAAAAGAATACAATAAACATTCCATTTTCACCGTTTTGACCAAGATACCTAACCGTAGTATATGCAGCACCCGCTCCCATTCCGCCTAAAAAACCAATAATGGCCGGAAAAAATTCCATACCTGTAAATGTTGGTTTAATAATAAATAAACTTCCTAAAAAAGCGGAGATTACAATTATTACCTGAGTAAATGAAACCTTTTCTTTTAAAAATATCAAAGAAAAAATTATTGCAAAGAATGGTGACATTTTATTTAACATAGACGCATCAGATAAAACCATGTGGTCAACTGCATAAAAATTACATAATATTCCTATAGTTCCTGCAATTGAACGGATAAAATGAAATTTAAGATTTCCCTTATACCACTTGATTTCGACTTTATTTTTCTTTAAAAGAACAAAAGCAAATATCAATGCAATAAGATTTCTGAAGAAACTTTTCTGAACTGTAGGTATATCACCGGAAAGACGCACAAAAGTGTTCATTAGCGCAAAACAAAATGCAGATACAATTATATAAAATATCCCTAAGTATTTTCTATTTATTTTTATCATAATTTATGCCTTAACAGCTTTATGAAATACTTTTTTACCTTTTCTTATAATTATCTCATTTGACAAATCAATTTTTACAGTGGGATCAATTATTTTAATATCATTAACAGAAATTCCTCCCTGCTGAACAAGTCTTCTTCCTTCCCCGTTAGAAGATGCAAGTCCTGTTTTTACAAGTAAAGTCAATATTCCAATCTGATTATTTTCAAGTTCATCCGCATTAATACTGGTAGTAGGCATATTTTCACTGTTTCCGACACCGGAAAAAACATCTCTTGCAGCTTTAATACACTTATCGGCTTCTTCACTTCCATGGACTAATTTAGTCAACTCATAAGCCAATATTTCTTTAGCCTTATTTAGTTCTGCACCTTTCATTGTTCTTTCCATATTTTCAATTTCTTCAATAGGTACAAATGTCAGCATTTTAAGACACTTAATAACATCGTTGTCATCAACATTTCTCCAGTACTGGAAGAAATCATAAGGTGAAGTTTTTTCAGGATCAAGCCATACAGCGCCTTTTTCTGTTTTACCCATTTTTTTACCTTCAGAATTAAGCAGAAGAGTAATAGTCATTGCATAGGCGTCCTTACCAAGTTTCTTTCTGATAAGCTCCGTTCCGCCAAGCATATTAGCCCACTGATCGTCACCGCCGAACTGCATATTACAACCGTAATCTGTATAGAGCTTATAAAAGTCATAGCTTTGCATAATCATATAATTAAATTCAAGGAAAGTAAGACCTCTTTCCATTCTTTGCTTATAACACTCAAATGTAAGCATTTTATTAACACTAAAATGTGCTCCAACTTCACGCAAAATATCAACATAATTTAGATCAAGAAGCCAGTCACCGTTATTTACAACTAAAGCCTTTCCATCTGAAAAGTCAATAAATCTGCTCATTTGTTTTTTAAAACATTCAACGTTATGATTTATTGTTTCTTTTGTCATCATTTTTCTCATATCAGTTTTTCCTGACGGATCACCTATCATTGCAGTACCGCCTCCAAGAAGAGCGATAGGTTTATTTCCTGCCATTTGAAGTCTTTTCATAAGGCACAGAGCCATGAAATGTCCAACATGAAGAGAATCGGCAGTAGGATCAAAACCAATATAGAATGTTGCTTTTCCATTGTTTATAAGTTCTTTGATTTCGTCTTCGTCAGTAAGCTGCGCTAAAAGACCTCTTCTTTTAAGTTCTTCAAATAATGTCATTTTTTCTAAATCCTTTCAATAATAAAATAAGTCCTCCAATGAGCATATACTCATCAGAGGACGATAATTTTTTACCGTGGTACCACCTCAGTTTATCGAATAAAAACCCGACCTTAAAACGCTTTAACGGGCGTACCCGAATAATCCTACTTTTATTTCAGATTATCAGTTCAGGGGCGTATTCGTCAGTTTATGAATATCCTTTTTCACCAAACAAGGATTCTCTGCAAATCATAGATAAAGACTACTATTCCCATCATTACTTTTTTATTATGTTAGCATATAAAACAGACAATGTCAAGGGATTAAAAAATAATTTTAATCAGACTCCGTATATATTTCTATATTCTATCATTTTATCAAGATATTCCTTACCCGCAATTACATTATTTTTTATAGCGTCAATAATATCTTCCATTGTTACAATAGAATAAACATTGATACCAAAATCTTTTTTAACTTCCTGAACTGCTGATAATTCGCCCTTTCCTTTTTCCATTCTGTCAACCGAAATTATTAATGCTGTAATATCCACATCAGCTTGTTCTTTAAGAAGGGGTAAAACAGTTCTTATAGCAGTGCCTGCGGTAATTACATCTTCAATTATTGCGATTTTTTCACCGTCTTTCATTTTACGCCCAACAATAACGCCGCCTTCACCATGGTCTTTAGCTTCTTTTCTGTCAAAAGCATAATTTACATCAATACCGTATTTATTAAACAAAGCAATACTGCATGCAGTTGCAAGGGGAATACCCTTATATGCAGGTCCAAAAAGTGTATCAGCCTGAACATTGTTTTCTTTAATACATTGAGCATAATATTCTCCAAGACGTGCCAGCTGCGCACCGGTGTTATAGTTTCCGGTATTTACAAAATACGGAGCTTTTCTTCCGCTTTTAAGAGTAAAATCGCCAAAAGTAAGAACTCCGCTTTCTACCATAAATTTAATAAAGCTTTCTTTGTAATTCATATTTAGTCCTCCATTTATGTATAATTAATACGGTAATTACCGTATTAATTAATATTTTCAAGTTCTGACAGCCAAACATTAACTGATGCGTCACTTGGCATTCTGAAATCACTTCTGGGCGATAAGGCAACGCTTCCTATCTTTGGACCATCCGGAAGACAGGAACGTTTAAATTGCTGTGAAAAGAAACGTTTATAAAATATTTTTTCCCATTTTAATATGGTATTTTCATCGTATTGTCCCTTAAATGCCAAAAGAGCGATTCTAAATATTTTTTCAGGTGAAAACCCGAATCTGACCATGTAATAAAGAAAAAAATCATGTAATTCATAAGGTCCTACCAGATCTTCAGTTTTTTGAGAAATAATACCATTTTCATCAGGCGGAAGCAATTCAGGACTTACCGGGGTATCCAAAATGTCATATAGAGTGTTTTTTAATTCGTTTTCGGAACAATCCGCTTCATACTTGACCAGATATCTAACTAGGGTTTTAGGAATAGATGCATTCACCGCATACATTGACATATGATCGCCATTGTATGTTGACCAGCCAAGTGCAAGTTCAGATAAATCGCCTGTCCCGATGACCAATCCATTATTTTGATTGGCAATATCCATTAATATCTGTGTTCTTTCTCTTGCCTGAGAATTTTCATAGGTAACATCATGATTATTAATGTCGTGACCAATATCTGAAAAATGTTGAATTACGCTGTTTCTAATATTTATCTCTTTAAGTGTTGCTCCGTATTGTTCAGCAAGCTTGCATGCATTGCTGTAAGTTCGATCTGTAGTACCGAAACAAGGCATTGTCACAGCAATAATATCCTTTGGATTTAAATTAAGGTGTTTAAATGCGTTTACGGTTACAATAAGGGCAAGAGTTGAGTCAAGTCCGCCGGATAATCCTATAATTGCATTATTACAATTAGTATGTTTAATTCTCTTAGCAAGACCGATTGACTGCATAGCCGATATCTCTTTACATCTTGAGTGAATATCTTCGACAGATAACGGAACAAATGGGGTAGGAGAGATTTTATTATTTATTTGTACATCATGCATTTTAATGTCAAATGGAATTTTAATATATTTTTCGTTCTCCATTAATGATGATTTCTGAAATGTATTTGAACGTTTTCTTTCTGATTCAATTTTTTGAAGATCTGTATCAAAAATAATTATTCCATTGGAAAATCTTTCTGATTCAACTGATAATGCTCCATTTTCCGATATAATACTATGTCCTGAATAAACCATATCTGTTGTTGATTCGCCTATACCAGCATTGGCATACATATAAGTGCACAGTAAACTTCCTGATTGTGCTTTAACTATAATTCTTCTGTAATCTGATTTTCCGATTATATCATTACTCGCAGATAAATTTACAATAATGTTAGCGCCTTCTTTAGCGAGCATAATGGAAGGAGAATCTGTAACCCACAAATCTTCACAGATTTCAATTCCAAAAATAAATTCAGGCATATTCTTACAATTAAAAATATAGTTTGTTCCTATAGGAACAGACTTACCATAAAATATAGTTTGAGAATTTTTTATACCCGGAGTAAAATGTCTTGCTTCATAAAATTCAGAATAGTTTGGAATATTTTTTTTAGTAATTAAAGCTAACAACTTTCCCTTTTGAAAAACAGCAGCGCAATTATAAATTTTACCTTCAAAAGAATAAGGAAGACCGACAATATTTATCATATCGTAATCAGCGGTATCGTTTATAATTTTATTTAAAGAAAGAGCGGCTGAATCAAGTAAAGCTTTTTGAAAAAACAAATCACCGCAGGTATATCCGGTTATAGAAAGTTCCGGAAAAGAACACAGCATAACCCCGGCTTCATGTGCATCTTTTATCATATTTATAATACAATCTGCATTATATTCACAATCTGCAACTTTTAAATCCGGAGTAGCGCATGCAATTTTAACAAAACCATGTTTCATATTGGATACCTCTTAATAAATTCAATAATCATATATATTATAACCTAAATAAAAACAATATGCAAGAAAAAATTAACTTTTATTTGTATAATTTTAAAGATTTTTTAAATTTAACAAATAAAATAATCTCTGCAATTTTTATATATATTGTTTTTAAACATAACCATAAGACTATAAAGCACGCTGGAATAATTATTATATCTCCATATTTTGTATAAAATGTTATATTACTATTTGTATAAATATCAGCTGAAACAGTGTCAGAACAATTTACATTTGTTTTTTCAATTATTTCGCCATTTGCAGATATGACAGAAGATACCCCTGTATTTGTACAGTTAATTACATATTTTTTATTTTCAACTGCTCTTAAAATTGAATGTGAATGGTGTTGGTAAAGAGGTATCTTTCTTCCAAGCCAAGAATCGTTTGTCAGTATAACAATTGTTTCTGCGCCTAGAGCCGAATTTTTAGATATATGATCCGGAAATATTGATTCAAAACAAATACCGCATCCTAATTTACCTATTTCTGTTTCAATTAAAGTTGATTCATCTCCTTTAGTAAATGGATTTGATATAAATTGAATATTACTTTCAGTAAAAAATGGATTATATTCTCCGAACGGTACTAAAATTTGTTTAAAATATATTTTTGAATATTGTTTATTGGGGTACGCTGCCGCACAGGCATTATATTGGTATTCTCCTTTATTGTACTGCGCGCCGAATAATATAGTTATATTTTTTTCATTACAAAATTCAAAAAGCTTTTGTTTTAATAAATTATTTTCAAATATACCTCTTGATAAAGCAGTTTCCGGATAAATAACTAATTTAGTGTTATTATCTAAATTTTTATCCGTCAATTTTAAATATTTATCTAAAATGTCTTCCGGCGCTGTATTCCATTTTTCTTTTTTTGAAAAATTACCCTGTACCAATAAAACATTTTCAGCTTCATTGTTATTTTGTGTACCTTGAATAATTATTTCTCCAGCTATAGTATTTAACAAATATATATTTAATGCAAAAATTAAAAATATATATGATTTTTTCTTTTTATAAATAAAAAAACAAGCAATCATAAAATTAATTAATAATATTAGGAAAGTAATAAATAATCCACCTAGAATACTTGCAGTTTGTATAAATTTTATATCTTTAACGACAATATTGCATAGTCTGTTCCAGGGAAATGCAAATGGGACGAATTGTCCTTGCAGCCATTCTCCAAATATATATAAAAAACTTAAAATTAAAATATCTGTAAATATATAATTTGTATTTTTATAAATAGTAAATGGAAGTATAAATATTATTGATAATAAAATTGAAATAATTAATAGTAAAATAACTGATATAATAATTCCTAAATACTTATTTTCAAAATAATTAACTCCAATTGATAAAATCCATATGTCTGAAATACAATAAAATATAAATGTAAAATTAAACAAAATTAATTTCGTATGGCATTTATATTTTAAAATTACATAAAAAACCGGTGAAATAGAAAAAAATATGGCAAACCATAAACAATTAATATTAAATGACAATGCTGATATTAGTCCGGACAACGCAGCTATGCAAATACATTTATTCTTATTCATATTAAAATCCTGTTTTTATAAAGTCATAAAATTATATTTTCAAAAAAAATAAAAAATATTCTTTATTGTTTGTTGTTTTAATTAATTATAATATTTAGATAAAAGCAAAAATCCTCTTGCAATTTTGTGAAAATTGTTGTATTATATTATAGTATTGTTAGGTGTTAGGAGCTTTTACATGGAATTGATTTCAATTATTGTCCCTTGTTATAATGAACAGGAAGTTCTTCCGATGTTCTACGATGAGATTACAAAAACTATGAATGACATGAAAGTTGGTAATTCTCAGCTGGATTTTGAATTGTTATTTATAAATGACGGTTCAAAAGATAATACTTTAAATATGCTTAGGGAATTAGCTTATAAGGATAAACATGTCCGTTATATTTCTTTTTCCCGAAATTTTGGCAAAGAAGCAGGAATGTATGCCGGTCTTGAAAATTCAAAAGGTGATTATGTGGTTATTATGGACGCTGACTTGCAGCATCCTCCTGCATATATTCCCAAAATGTATGATTATGTTAAAAATCATGGATATGACTGTGCTACTACACGCAGAATAAACAGAAAAGGCGAATCTAAAATACGTTCATGGTTTGCAAGAAAATTCTATAAAATCATGAATAAAATTTCCCAGACTGAAATAGTAGACGGCGCTCAGGATTTTAGATTTATGACGCGTCAGATGGTTGATTCAATATTGTCTATGAAAGAATATAATCGCTTTTCAAAGGGAATTTTCAGCTGGGTAGGATTTAATGTCAAGTATATAGAATATGAAAATGTTGAAAGAGCTGCGGGTACTACAGCCTGGTCATTCAGTAAGTTATTCTCATATTCACTTGAAGGTATTTTTGCTTTTTCAACTGCGCCGCTTGCTTTGGCTTCTCTTCTCGGCATATTAAGCTGTCTGATTGCATTTATAATAATTATTGCCATTGTTATTAAAACGCTTGTATTTGGAGAAGATGTTCAGGGGTATCCGACTATTGTTTGTGCAATTTTCTTTGTGGGCGGTTTACAGCTTTTTTGTATAGGTATTCTTGGACAATATTTATCTAAAACTTATCTTGAAACTAAGCAAAGACCAGTGTATCTGATAAAAGAAACTGAACAATTTGTAAAAGATAAAAATGAAAAAGATTAATAAAATAAATATCAGTGACAAAAACAATAAAATGAACTGGCATATAAAATTAATGTTTATTTTTTTGTTCTGTACTTTAGTTGTTATGTTAGCAGCATTAATTAAATTTTATTATGATGTTAATAAAGAAAATAATCAGGCTTATCTGGATTCAAATATTATTACTGATCTCAGTACTGATAAAACTAACTATAAAATTATTAGAAATGACGATGGTATGTTGGGTATTGTTGATAGTGAAGGCAGGTCGGTTATTGAGCCGCAATGGGATAACATTTATATTCTGAATTCAAATCGATTTGCCGTTCAAAAAAAGATAAATGACGTTCTTAAAATGGGTATAATCGATAGTGATGAAAATTATATTACTCCATTTATTTATACCAAATTTATTTCTGTCGATAACGATTATTTAATAGGTTATTTTGAAAATGAAACGGGCTTTTCTGTGTTTGATACATGCGGTAATTTAATTACTGATAAAAAGTGGTTGAAATATCAATATGATAAAGACAATAAAAAATTAACTTTATCAAATGATTCCGGAGACTATATTTTCTTAAATGATAATAATAAAATAATATGTTCGGAAATTAAATTCTCACGAAAAATAAAATCAGAAATTAATATTACATTTGATGTTAATAATGCTGAATTAATAGAGCAGATAAATTCAGATAATTTATTTGATATTTTTAATATCATGTGCACATATTTTGAGGCTCTTACCTCAAATAATATGGAGGAAATTAAAAAGATAACCAATGATCAATACTATTCGTCTCTTTCACTAAATAATTTTTTTAATAATTGTGAAATTAAAAATATATCAAATGTAAAAATTGAAAAGTTTATTTCGGAAGAATGTACATATATCTTATCTGTAGAAGTAATTTATGATTATAAGAATCATGAAAAAAATATAAAAAATTTAAAATCTTTATTATCGCTGACGGTTATTAAAGACGGCGATTCAATGATATTAAAAAGTATTAATAAAGAAGAATTATAAAATGGAAAAGGTGATTAAATTATGAGTAAAAAAGTTGCTGTTATTATGGGGAGCGACAGCGATCTTCCCATTGTTAAACAAGCTGTTCAAAAACTTAAGGAATTTAATGTTCCGTTTGAAGTGCATGTAATGTCAGCACACCGTACTCCTGAAGATGCGGCTGAATTTTCCAAGCATGCTCAGGAAAACGGTTTTGGAGTAATAATATCCGCAGCCGGTAAAGCAGCGCATTTGGGGGGAGTTTTAGCAGCTCATACAACGCTTCCTGTAATTGGAATTCCAATAAAATCATCAACCTTAGACGGTCTTGACGCTTTACTGTCAACTGTTCAGATGCCAAGCGGCATACCTGTAGCAACTGTGGCAATTGACGGTTCGGTAAACGCTGCGATTCTTGCTGTACAGATTCTTGCATTATCTGATAAAGAATTATCAGATAAACTTGTTGATATGAAAAAACAAATGTCAGAATCAGTTAAAGCTAAAGATAAAAAAATTTCTCAGGAAATAAATAATTTAATTTAATTTGGAGGAAAGTTAAATGGAAAATATTGTTAGAACAGAACAGCTTTATGAAGGCAAAGCCAAAAAGGTTTTTGCAACAAATAATGACAACTATGTTATTGTCGATTACAAAGATGATGCTACAGCATTCAACGGTGAAAAAAAAGGTACCATAAATAATAAAGGGGTCATTAATAATAGAGTGACTAATCATCTTATGAAACTTCTAGAAAAAAATGGTATACCTACTCATCTTGTCGAAGAAATTTCAGACCGTGAAACAATTGTAAAACGTGTAACAATCGTACCTCTCGAAGTAATAGTAAGAAATATAGCCGCAGGCTCACTGTCCAAAAGAATAGGTTTAGACGAGGGTATAAAACTAAACAAAACAGTTTTAGAATACTGTTATAAAGATGATGATCTTGGAGATCCAATGGTAAATGAATATCATATAATGGCAATGGAATGGTGTACAAAAGATGAATTGGATTTGATTGCATCTTACGCACTTAAAATTAATGATATACTCTCTGAATATTTAAAGGATCTTAATATTGAATTAATTGATTTTAAGCTGGAATTCGGCAAGACATCTGACGGCACTATTGTACTGGCAGATGAAATTTCTCCTGACACATGCCGTTTCTGGGACAGCGTTACTCATGAAAAGCTTGATAAGGACAGATTCAGAAGAAATATGGGCGGCGAGGAAGACGCATATAAAGAAATTATGAAAAGACTTCTGGGAGAATAATTTTTTCATCTGAATGGAGTAAAATTTATGTTTGATCAAATAAAAGAAGAATGCGGCGTATTCGGTATATACAGTAAAGATACTATGGATGTCGCCTCTCAGACATACTTTGCATTATATGCTTTACAACACCGAGGACAGGAAAGCTGCGGAATTGTTGTAAATGACAAAGGTATTTTGTCATATCATAAAGATCTTGGTCTTGTTCCTGATGTTTTTAATGAAGGGAATCTGAGAAAACTTGGTATGGGTAACATAGCTATAGGACATGTAAGATATTCTACTACGGGTAAATCCAATCGATCAAATGCTCAGCCTTTAGTTGTCAGGCACATAAAAGGACCTATGGCTATAGCTCACAATGGAAATCTTGTCAATGCAAGAGATTTACGTGAAAAATATGAATTAAACGGCGGAATATTTCACAATACAAATGATACTGAAGTAATTTCATATGCAATAACAGAACAAAGGTTAATTCAGCCGTCTATTGAAAAAGCAGTTGAACAGGCTATGTATAAGTTTAAGGGAGCATATTCTCTTGTTATCATGTCTCCTAAAAAACTCATAGCTGCAAGAGATCCTCAGGGATTCAGACCGCTTTGTATGGGTGAAACGGAAACGGGCGCTATTGTTTTTGCTTCTGAAAGCTGTGCTTTGGACAGCATTGGTGCACGATTTATCAGAGATGTTGAACCGGGAGAGATTATCATTGTTGATAAAAACGGAGCGCATTCTTTAAAAACCCACTGTGGTCAAAAAACCTCCATGTGTGTATTTGAATATGTGTATATTGCACGTCCCGACTCTGTTATTGAAGGTTCGAGCGTACATCAGGCAAGATTAAACGCAGGAAAAAAATTATGGCAGGAATCTCCGGTAGAAGCGGATGTTGTTGTGGGCGTTCCGGACAGTGGTCTTGACGCTGCTTTGGGATTTTCAATGGCGTCCGGAATACCATACGGCGTTGGATTTATAAAAAATCGGTATGTCGGCAGAACTTTTATTCAGCCTAGCCAGTCTCAGCGGTCTAATTCGGTTAGAATAAAACTGAATGTAATTAAAGATGTTGTCAAAGGAAAAAGGGTAGTATTGATTGATGATAGTATTGTACGCGGAACAACAAGCGCAAGAATAGTTAATCTTATACGTGAAGCCGGAGCAACAGAAGTTCATATGCGTATATCCAGTCCGCCGTTTACAAATCCATGTTACTTTGGCATTGACATCGACAGTAAAGAAAATTTAATTGCCTGTCAGATGAGTATTGAGGAAATTGCAAAAGAAATAGGCGCCGATTCATTGGGATATCTAAGTATTGAAGGGGTTAAAAATATTGCTGAAAATGCAAAATGTAATTTCTGTACAGGATGCTTTACGGGAGAATATCCTATAAGAGTTCCTAAAGAAATGCCCAAAGATAAATTTGAACGTAAAATTGACGAATAAATAAATTTTTGGAGGATCATTTAATGAAAAGCTTTTCTGAAAGTTATAAAAAGGCCGGTGTTGATGTTACAGCTGGTTACAAAGCTGTTGAACTGATGAAAGTTCATGTTCAAAAAACTATTACAAACGGCGTTATATCCGGTATCGGTGGTTTTGGAGGCTTATTTGAGCCTGACCTGACAGGTATAAAAAAACCTGTATTTGTTTCAGGTACAGACGGCGTCGGCACCAAATTAAAAATTGCTTTTTTAATGGACAAGCATGATACAATTGGTATTGATTGTGTTGCTATGTGCGTCAACGATATAATTTGCTGTGGTGCAAAACCTCAGTTTTTCCTTGATTATATTGCTGTCGGTAAAAATTATCCTGAAAAGGTAGCAGAAATAGTATCCGGCATCGCAGACGGATGTGTACAGTCAGGATGTGCGCTTATCGGCGGCGAAACAGCTGAAATGCCGGGTTTTTATCCTGTTGATGAGTATGATGTAGCAGGATTTGCAGTAGGGGTTGTAGACAAGGAAAAAATACTGAAGCCGGAAACTCAAAAAGCTGGGGATATATTGATTGCAATAAAATCCAGCGGAGTACATTCTAATGGTTTTTCATTAATAAGAAAAGTTTTTACGGTCAATGAACAAACTCTGGCAAGACATTTCTCTGATCTTGGAACAACACTTGGCGATTCTTTACTCACGCCTACAAAAATTTATGTAAAACCAATTCTTTCATTACTTGAACAAGTTAATGTTAAAGCAATTTCTCATATTACAGGCGGAGGATTTTATGAAAATATTCCCCGTTCACTGCCAGAAGGTATATCTGCACAAATCTGCAGAAATAATGTTCAGATTCTTCCTATATTCGACTTGATTGCAAGAACAGGTCATATTCCGGAAAGAGACATGTTTAATACGTTTAATATGGGTGTGGGAATGACTGTATCTGTTGATAAAAATGATGCTGATAAAGCGGTTGAAATTTTAAATAATTCAGGTGTTGAAGCATATATTTTAGGCGAACTGGTTAATAGCGATGAAGGTGTTATTATTAATTAAGCGAGGTAAATTATGAATATATCAGATAAGCCCTTGAAAAATATTATTGTTTTAGTTTCCGGAGGAGGAACTAATTTACAGGCGCTTATTGACGCTCAGAATAATGGACAAATTATCGGCGGCAAAATATCGTGTGTAATTTCATCAAATCCCAATGCATACGCATTGGTAAGAGCAAAAGAAAACGGTATTCCTACCAGAATAATTCCAAGAAAATCATATAAAGATAATAAAAGCTACAGCGAGGCAGTCTTGGAAGCCCTCTATGAAGAATATGCTGATTTAATTGTTCTTGCAGGATTTATGACTATTCTTGATAAAAGTATCGTTAAGGCTTATCCTTATAAAATAATAAATGTTCATCCTGCTTTGATACCATCGTTCTGCGGTCAAGGATTTTATGGTTTAAAAGTACATGAAGAAGCATTAAAATATGGAGTTAAAATAAGCGGAGCTACTGTGCATTTTGTAAATGAAATTGCAGACGCAGGCGCTATCATTATGCAGAAAGCAGTTGCTGTTAAAAATGATGATACTCCGGAAAAACTTCAAAAGCGTATTATGCAGGAAGCAGAATGGAAAATTCTTCCTGAAACTGTTTCGTTATTTTGTCAGGATAGAATTGAAATTAATAATGGCAAAGCATACATAAAGGAAGATTAAGTTTAAAAAACAATATTTCTGTACTTAAAGCAAATTGTATATACATTTATTTTGAAATAACAAAGAAGGGAATATTATGAATAAAATTGATATTGCAATGGAACTCACCGGTAATTCTTACCCGGGGAGAGGAATCATAATCGGAAAATCTGAAAATGGTAAAAATGCGGTTACAGCATATTTTATAATGGGACGCAGTGAAAACAGCCGTAACAGAGTATTTGTAGAAGATGGCGAAGGTATTAGGACGCAGGCATTTGATCCGGAAAAATTGTCTGATCCTAGTCTTATAATTTATTCTCCTGTAAGAGTATTGGGAAATAAAACCATAGTAACAAACGGTGATCAAACAGATACCATTTATGATTTAATGAATAATCAGCTTACTTTTGAACAGGCTTTGCGAACAAGAGAGTTTGAACCTGACGCTCCAAACTATACTCCAAGAATTTCGGGTATAATAAAGGTTGAACCAAATAAAACTTTCAACTATGCGCTTTCAATTTTAAAAAGTGCTGACGGAAATCCGGAATCCTGCAGCAGATTTACATTCTCATATAATAATCCAATAAATGGTGAAGGACACTTTATCCATACATATATGAGTGATGGTAATCCTCTTCCGAGTTTTAAAGGAGAACCAAAGCTTATTTCAATTCCTGATAGTATAGAAGAATTTTCTCAATTACTATGGAATAACTTAAATTCTGATAATAAAGTTTCGTTATTTATCAGATTTATAAATTTAGAAACCGGAAAATATGAATCAAAAATAATTAATAAAAATTGTTAGGAGAAGTTTTATGTCTGCTGAAATGTTTTTAAAGTATGGATGTAATCCAAATCAGAAGCCTTCTAAAATTTATATAAATAATGGTGAATTACCTATAACGGTATTAAACGGTAATCCGGGATATATTAATTTACTGGACGCTTTTAATGGCTGGCAATTAGTAAAAGAACTTAAAGAAGCAACCGGATTATGTGCCGCAACTTCATTTAAACATGTATCTCCTGCCGGAGCAGCTGTGGGTATTCCTTTGGATGAAACTCTGAAAAAAGTTTATTTTGTTGATGATCTTGAAGATCTTTCACCAATGGCATGTGCTTATGCAAGAGCCAGAGGCGCTGACAGAATGTCTTCATACGGCGATTTTGTTGCGTTATCTGATACCTGTGACGTACCAACTGCTAAAATGCTTCAGCGAGAAGTCTCTGACGGCATTATTGCTCCAGATTATACTGATGAAGCATTAGAAATTTTAAAATCCAAGAGAAAAGGCACATATAATATAATAAAAATTGATCCTAATTATGTTCCGGAAGAAATTGAAACTAAACAGGTTTTCGGAATAACATTTGAACAGGGAAGAAATAATTTAAAAATTAATAATGAACTTCTTCAAAATATTGTTACTGATAATAAAGAGATTCCTGAAGATAAAAAACGTGATTTGCTTATATCGCTAATCACATTAAAATATACACAGTCTAATTCAGTTTGTTACGTAAAGAACGGACAGGCAATCGGTATCGGTGCCGGTCAACAGTCAAGAATTCATTGTACCAGATTGGCAGGCAATAAAGCAGATATATGGTGGTTGCGTCAGTCCCCACAGGTTTTGAATTTGAAATTTGTTGATAATATCAGAAGACCTGATCGCGACAATGCTATTGATGTTTATATTTCCGACGAATATATGGATGTTTTAGCTGACGGTGCATGGCAAAATATTTTTAAGGAAAAACCACCGGTATTTACTAAGGGCGAACAAAAAGAATGGCTTGAAAAAAATACTGATGTATGCCTTGGTTCCGATGCATTTTTCCCATTCGGCGATAATATTGAACGAGCTAAAAAAAGCGGTGTATTATATATTGCAGAACCAGGAGGTTCTATAAGAGACGACAATGTAATTGAAACCTGCAATAAATATAATATGGCTATGGCTTTTACAGGAATACGTCTTTTCCATCATTAATTTTTTTAAGTTATATAATTAATATGTTAAGGAGATAAAATATGAACGTATTGGTTGTCGGCGGCGGCGGCAGGGAACATGCAATTATAATGAAACTTGCTGAAAGTCAAAAAATTAATAAATTATACTGTACCCCGGGAAACGGTGGTATAAAGAAATATGCACAATGCTTTTCAGTTAATGCAACCGATATAGACGGTGTTGTAAAGCTTGCTAAAGAATTATCTGTTGATATGGTTGTTGTTGCTCCGGACGATCCACTAGTTCTCGGTATGGTTGATGCATTAGAAGCCGAAGGCATTAAAGCTTTCGGACCTAATAAAGCAGCAGCTATTATTGAAGGCAGTAAAGTTTTTTCAAAAGATCTTATGAAAAAATATGGTATACCTACAGCTAAATATGAAATTTTTTCAAATTCAGCTGCGGCAATAGAATATTTAAAAAATGAAAATAAATATCCTGCTGTTATTAAAGCAGATGGATTGGCTTTAGGTAAGGGAGTCATAATTGCTCAGAATTTTGATGAGGCAAAAGACGCTGTAATATCTATTATGGAAGATCAGATTTTTGGAAAAAGCGGTTCTAATATTGTTATAGAAGAATTTTTAACAGGTCCGGAAGTATCTGTATTGTGTTTTACAGACGGTAAGACAATTTCACCTATGGTATCTTCTATGGATCATAAACGTGCACTGGATAATGATGAAGGATTAAATACCGGCGGAATGGGAACTGTTGCACCAAATCCATATTATACAAAAAACATTGCTGATGTGTGTATGAAGTCAATTTTTATCCCTACAATTAAAGCAATGTCAAAAGAAAACAGAACATTTAAAGGCTGTCTTTATTTTGGTTTAATGATAACAGAAAACGGTCCAAAGGTAATTGAATATAATTGCCGTTTTGGAGATCCGGAAACTCAGGTTGTTCTTCCTTTACTTGACACCGATTTAGTTGATATATTTAATGCTGTTATAAATGAAACATTAGATCAATTAGATATTAAATGGAAAAATCAATCTGCCGCATGTATTATTATGGCAAGCGGGGGATATCCTAAAAAATATGAAACAGGAGTTGAAATAACCGGTTTGGACGAAAAGGGACAATTAAATAATTCTTTGGTTTTTCATGCAGGTACAAAGCTTGAAAATCAAAAATTTTATACATCCGGCGGAAGAGTATTAGGAGTTACTGCGATATCAGATAAGCTGAATGTCGCACTTGATATTGCATATAATTCTGTTTCTAAAATACATTTTGATAAAATGCACTATAGAAAAGATATTGGTCAGAAAGCATTAAAATCAAATAAAATACAGGAAGAATTAATATGTTACTAAATAGATTTTTACCTAGAATAGAATTTGATAATTATGAAGATTTTAAAGAAAACTATAAAGTAAATGTACCTGAAAATTTTAATTTTGGTTATGATATTGTTGATGAATGGGCTAAACAGGAACCGGAAAAATTAGCTTTAGTATGGTGTAATGATCATAATGAGGAATATAAATTTACATTTACTGATATATCTAAATTGTCAAATAAAGCGGCAAACTATTTCAAAAGTATAGGTATAAGCAAGGGTTCCGTTGTAATGCTTATTTTACGCAGAAGATGGGAATATTGGATATGTGCTGTTGCTCTTCATAAAATAGGTGCAATAGTTATACCTGGTTCTTTACAGCTTACAGCTAAAGATATAGTATACAGAGGAAACGCTGCTGAAATTACTGCTATAGTCAGTATAAATGATGATTTTGTAATTAATCAAATAGAATCTGCTGACTGTGATATACCGTCGTTAAAGCATAAAATTGTTGTAGGAGAAAAATATAGTACATGGGATTATTTTGAAGATGAAATTCAGAAATTCTCAGATATATTTGAACGTCCTGTTAATGAAGAAGCAAATAAATGGGACGATACAATGCTTATTTATTTTACTTCCGGTACTACTGGTATGCCTAAAATGGTTAAACATAACTTTGCGCATCCTTTAGGTCATATAGTAACTGCAAAATATTGGCAGCAAGTACAGGAAAATAAACTTCATATGAGTGTTTCGGACTCAGGTTGGGCAAAATTTGGCTGGGGAAAAATATATGGACAATGGATTTGCGGAGCAGTAATTTTTTGTTATGATATGGATAAATTTATTCCGCTTAAACTGCTTGAAAAAATAACCGAATATAAAGTTACTACTTTTTGTGCTCCTCCTACTATGTTTAGATTTATGTTACAGGAAGATGTTTCAAAGTTTGATTTATCAAATATAAAAACATGCTGTATTGCAGGCGAACCTTTAAATCCGCAGGTATTCAATGATTGGTATAAATTAACCGGATTAAAACTTCGTGAAGGTTTCGGTCAAACGGAAGGAACTGTTTTAATTGCTAATTTTAAATGGATGGAACCATCGGCAGGTTCTACCGGAAAACCATCACCTTTGTATGATATACGGCTTATTAACAATGATGGAAATGACTGCAAACCGGGTGAAGAAGGAACAATTGTAATTTATGGGGTCAATAAAAAGCTTCCTATAGGATTATTTACAGGTTATTATCATAATCCTGAACTAACTGATAAAGCTCTTGGCGGGGAATATTATGACACCGGCGATATGGCTGTGCGTGATGAAAACGGATATTATTGGTTTATGGGCAGAAATGATGATGTAATAAAATGTTCCGGTTACCGCATAGGTCCATTTGAAGTAGAAAGCGCAATGATAGAACATCCATCGGTAGTCGAATGTGCAATAACTTCTGCTCCGGATCCGATTCGCGGTCAAGTAGTAAAAGCAACAGTTGTGTTAGCTAAAGAATATACTCCTAGCGAAGAACTAACTAAAGAATTACAAGAACATGTAAAGCGTACTACAGCGCCTTATAAATATCCAAGAATTATTGAATATGTTAATGAATTGCCAAAAACTATTGGCGGCAAAATAAAACGTAAAGAAATTAGAATGCAGGATAATAGCAAATGATAAAAACCCGGAGGAATTTATGAATGAACGATTGCCTTTTCTTCAGCAAAAGACGTCCAAATTGACAATTTCGCCGGGTGTTTATTTAATGAAGAATAAAAATAACGATATTATATATATAGGTAAAGCTAAAAATTTAAAAAACCGAGTAAGCAGTTACTTTAGACATAATTCGAGTCATACACCAAAGGTTTTACACATGGTTGAAAATGTTTATGATTACGATTTTATTGTAACTGACAGTGAATATGAAGCATTGATTTTGGAATGCAGTTTAATTAAACAGCATAAACCTAAGTATAATATATTGCTTAAGGATGATAAAGGATACTTTTATATTAAAATTTCGAATGATTTGTACCCGAAAATTACTGCTGAAAAAAATGTAGATAAAACTGGTGAATTCTTTGGTCCATATACAAGTTCTTTTATTGCTACTCAAACTGTAGATGAAGTCAATAAAGTATTTAAATTACCAACCTGTAAATATAAATTTAGTGAAAACAGAAAACCTATCAGACCTTGTCTTAATTTTCATATAAATCAATGTATAGGTCTCTGTCATAATGATATTACTCCAGAAGAATTTAATGAAATTATTAATCAAGCTAAATCATATATTCAAAATGGAAATAATTTATCAATAAAGAAGCTTCAATTGCAAATGGATAAAGCATCTGAAAACTTGGACTTTGAAAAAGCAGCAAGAATAAGAGATAGAATCAATGCTATTACAAAATCTAATCAAAAACAAAAAATATTTGATATAGATCTAAAAAGCTGTGATTTTATTGCTTCATCCCAAAGTTCCAATGGAATTTGCATTTCTTTATTAATTTATAGAAATGGGCGTCTTTTTGATAAATTGATTTTTTCATATTGTAATGAAGAGTGCGATGAAAATTATTTAGAATCATTTTTGATAATGTACTATACTTCTCAGGATAATATTCCTAAAAATATAGTTCTTGAGGAAAAAATTGAAAATGTAGAATTAATAAAAAAAGTGCTATGTGATAAATGTAATCATAACATTAAATTTTCATTTCCTCAAAAAGGTAACTTATTAAAATATATTATGATGGCAAAATCAAATGCTGAAGAGTATTTATCTGTCCAAAATGGGAGAACCAGAAAAGAAATATCAGCACTTGAAGAATTATCCAAAATTTTAGGTTTGAAAAAACCTCCTGAATACATAGAAGCATATGATATTTCTAATTTATCATCATCTTCAATGGTTGCAGGAATGGTTGTGTTTAAAAATGGACGTCCATTTAAAAAAGCATATAAGCGATTTGCCATAAAAGACAGCCTTATTCAAAACGACTATGCATGTATGCAGGAAGTTATCGAAAGGCGATTTAATGAATATTTGCATGGAAATGACAGTGGGTTCATTACACTTCCGGATTTAATTTTACTTGACGGTGGCAAAGGACATGTAAATGCAGTATTACAGACAATAAAAAAATTTAATTTAGATATTCCGATATATGGTCTTGTTAAGGACAGTAAACACAGAACGCGAGCTATAGCTACAGGCGGCAGTGAAATATCTGTCTCGAAAAAATCTCAAGCGTTTATTTTGATGACAAAAATTCAGGATGAAGTTCACAGATTTGCAATATCATATATGAAAACGAAACATACAAAAAATAGTTTCAGTTTTGAATTAACAAAAGTAAAAGGCATAGGATCAAAAAAAGCTCAAAAACTTATTTTGGAGTTTAAAACTAAGGAAAATTTAAAAAAAGCTAGTCCTGAGGAATTATCTAAAATAGCAGGTGTAAATAGTAACATTGCTGAAGAGTTATACAACCTGATTCAAAATTTATAAAGTAGGTGAAATGATGAGAGTTATCACAGGAATAGCAAAAGGTATAAGACTGGAAACTATGGAAGGTTTGGATGTACGTCCCACAACTGATAAGGTGAAAGAAGCTATATTTTCATCAATTCAGTTTGAATTATATAATTCAGATGTTCTGGATTTATTTGCCGGCAGCGGCCAGTTGGGAATTGAAGCGCTAAGCAGGGGAGCACAGTCGGCAGTATTTATTGATAATTCTAAAAAATCCATTGAACTTGTCAAAAAAAATCTTGAAAAAACAAAACTTATTAAACAAGCTCAGATATTTCAAATGAATAGTTATGATTTTCTTAAACAAACAAATAAAAAATTTGATTTTATTTTTCTGGATCCCCCATATAATAAAGGAATATTAACTGAAATATTGCCATTATTGTCTGATAAATTAAATTATAATGGTAAGATTATCTGTGAATATGAACAAAATTTGATTTTACCTGAAAAAATTGTAGATTTAATATTGAAAAAAAATTATAAATATGGTAAAATAAATATATCAATGTTTTGTCGTTATGGAGAGGATGAATAAATTGAAAAGAATAGCTGTTTGTCCGGGAAGTTTTGATCCTATAACTTTTGGACATATTGATATAATTAAAAGAGCATCACAGCTATTTGATGAAGTTGTTGTTTTAATTTCAGTCAATACAGTTAAATCACCCAGTTTTACTGAATCGGAACGTATGATGATGATAAAAAAAAATACTAGTGAATTTGGTAATGTTGTTATTGACGTTCTGGATGGTCTTTTAGCTGATTATGTAAAGAAAATTGGCGCAGTTGCAATTGTTAAAGGTCTTAGAGCTGTTAGTGACTTTGAATATGAATTTCAGATGGCTCTTGCAAATAAAAAACTATACAATGGCGCTGAAACAGTATTTCTAACAACTTCAACGGAAAATATGTACTTAAGTTCAAGCGTTGTTAAGCAAATTGCTTATTTTGGCGGTGACATAAGTCATTTCGTACCTGAAAACGTGCTTGATTTTATAAGAAAAAGGCTTATAAAGGAGTAATTTTATGAATAATAAAATTGATGAGATACTTGATGAAATGGATGAGGTTCTTGATAAAGCTAAACCGTTTCCCTTTGCTGGAAATAAGTTTCTCGTTGATGCAGATAGAATGCGAGAACTTGTTAATGATGTTAGATTGAATATGCCTCATGAAATAAAAGATGCAAGGCTTGTTGCTTTTGATAGAGAAAGAATATTAAATGAAGCTAAGGCAAAGGCAGAATCAATTATTAGTCAGGCTGAAAAAAGAGCTGCCACAATGGTTTCTCAGGATGCAATAGTTAAGGAAGCTAAGAAAAAAGCTGTGGAACTTCTCACAAAAGCACAGAATAATGCCAAGGAAATAAAAAAATCAGCTAATGGATATGTTGATAACTTAATGAATAATACTGAAAAATTCATGAGTATTGCATTACAGGATGTTAAAAAACAAAAATCTAAAATTCGAGAAGACAGACGATAAATTGATACTTTATCAAGAATAATTAGATAAATACGCAAAGAGGCGAATCATTTTATGATACGTCTCTTTTTTTAAGGTGGATTTTTATGGATAAAATAGATATCAAATTAATAACATTATTACAGGAAAATGCCAGATATCCTCTAAAATTTCTAGCTTCACAAGTTTTCTTGTCTGCTCCTGCAGTTTCATCAAGAATCAACAAACTGGAAAAGCAGGGTATAATATTGGGATACAATACTGTTATTGACAAACAAAAATTAGGATATCACATAACAGCATTTATAAATCTTGAAATGACGCCAAATCAAAAGGCTGAATTTTATCCGTTTATACATAGTTGTCCAAATGTTCTGGAATGTAACTGTGTTACGGGAAGTTTTTCTATGTTAATTAAAGTGGCGTTTCCCAGTACACAAGAATTAGATATATTTATAGGGAAACTTCAGCACTTTGGAAATACATCGACACAAATTGTTTTTTCAACACCTGTTCCAAACAGAGAAATTAAAATTAGTGAATAAATAAATTTATTTTTTCTTATTTTTAATATTTGCAAGAGGTGAACTGTCTGCGGCATTTTTTAGTATATCGTTCGACAAATGAGTATATATCTCTGTCGTTGCAATACTTTTATGTCCAAGTATTTCTTTTAGAGTTAATGTGTCAACATTTCCGTATTGATACATCAATGTTGCAGCAGTATGTCTTAATTTATGTACTGAAATTCCTTTTCCAGATAATCCCGTTGCTTGTAAAGTTTCTTCTACAATTTGTTCAACACGTCTGCGGCTGATACGTCTGCCTTTTTTACTTAAAAATAATGCATCAGGTTCTAATATTGAATTTTCACGTGATTCTATGTAGTCCTGAAGCGATTGTATGCATGCGTCATTGAGGTAGATCATACGTTCTTTATTGCCTTTACCCAATAATTTAATTTTTCGTTCCTTAAAATTAATATCAGATATATTGATTCCAACTAATTCACTTAAACGCATACCACAATTTAAAAAAAGAGTAATCATACAGTAATCACGCAATGAATTAAATTTATTATTGGCAGCATTTTCAAGAAGCTCCTGACTTTCTTCAAGTGTTAAATATTTTGGTAAGGATTTTTTTAGACTTGGAAGCTCAAGATTTACGGTAGGATCGTTTTTTAATATACATGCTTGCTTAGTAAGATACTTAAATAAACTTTTAATAGAAGAAATTTTTCTTGCGATAGTTTTGTCGTTATTTTTACGTTCATCTCTTAAAAAATAAATGTATTCATATATTTTATGAAGATTTACATTTTCAAGAACTTTTAAATCAAAATTTTGTATATCAATTTTATTAAAATCTATATCTTCGGATGAATTCATATATATCAGATATCTAAAAAAAACTCTTATATCTATCAGATATCCTTCAGCTGTTCGTTCAGATTTTGCTTTTACTAGTGTTAAATGAAACCAGTAATCATTAATAAAATCCGGAAATTCTTTTAAATTAATCTTTTTCATTTTTTTGCACCTCTAATTACGCTAAATTTGTATTTAGCGAAATAAATAAAATTTTATTTTTCTTCTTTCCTACCAGTTATTAAATTAAAATTCAATTATATTATATCATATTTTTTACAGAATTTTCAAGGTACTATTTGACTTTTTTCTAAAATTATGATATGATTAATTAAGTATAAGATTGAAAGGAACAAACAAATGCAATTTAAAGAATTAGGATTATCAGAAGAATTATTATCTGCCGTAAAATCTATGGGATTTGACGAAATGACTGAAATACAGGAAAAAAGTATTCCAGTAATTATGAAAGGTTTGGACATAATTGGCCGTTCAAATACAGGAACTGGAAAAACTGCTGCTTTTGGTATTCCTGTTATAGAAAAAATATTACAAAATGATTCGGATTTTATTCAAACACTTATTTTATGTCCAACGCGTGAACTGGCTCAGCAAGCATGTGAAGAAATAAAAAAATTCAGTAAATATAAAAATTGGGTTAAACCATTAGCTATTTTCGGAGGCGTTTCAATTGATAAACAGATATATCAATTGAAACGAGGAGTTAATATTATTATAGGTACTCCGGGCAGAATTATTGATCATATAAATCGACATACATTAAAATTGCAAAATTTAAAAACTATAGTACTTGACGAAGCTGATGAAATGCTGCAAATGGGATTTCGTGAAGATATTGAAAATATTTTAAAATATATTCCTAAAGAACGCCAAACTATACTTTTTTCTGCAACAATGCCTCCTGAAATTTTGGCTATCACACATAAATATCAAAATAATCCTATTTTAATTAAAACAAATACTAAAAGTAAAACCGTTGAATCTATCGAACAATACTATTATATAGTGCCAATGGGAAAAAAATTTGACGCTTTAGATTTGCTATTAATAAAAAATCAGCCAAAATCTTCTATGATTTTTTGTAATACAAAAAAAATGGTTGATGAATTAACAAATATACTGGTTTCAAAAGGATATAAGGCCGCAGGAATTCATGGAGATATGAAACAATTACAGCGAACTTCAGTTATGAATTCTTTTAAATCCGGTAAAACTTCTATTTTAGTTGCTACAGATGTTGCTGCCCGAGGTATTGACGTTAATGGAATTGATGCTGTTTTTAATTTTGATTTACCACAGGATAATGAATATTATATTCATCGTATCGGCCGAACGGGACGTGCCGGCAAATCCGGAACAGCATATACATTAGTATGTAACCGTAAACAAGTTAGCGATTTAAATATGATTGCTAAAAATACTAAATCTGTAATAAAAGAAAGTGAATTACCAAATAAGTCTGAATTAGTTGATATTGAAATTGAAAATTATGAAAAATTTATTTCACATCTTGCTGATAAAAAAATTTATAAAGAATCATATGATCTTATCAATAGTCTTTTGGAAAAGGGCTGGACTTATGAGAACATTTCAGTTTATTTATTAAATTACTTGTTTGGGGCAAAACTGCAAAATATTCCTGATGTTAAGGTAATTAAATATAATAATTTTTATTTACCAGATAATAAAAATATTAATAAAAGAACTGCTAAAGTCAATATTAATTTAGGAAAAAATCAAAAAATAAATCCTAATTATATTTTAGGCGCTTTAGTTGATGCTACTGGAATTTCCGGTAAAAGTTTTGGAAAAATCAATATCCATGATAACTTTACTACCGTTGATGTACCAATTAATAAAATAGACTATATTGTGAATTCTATGAAAAACAGTAAAATTAACGGAAATAGGGTCATTGTAAAAAAAGTAGATATGAAAAAAGATATTAGAAATGTTAATAAAAACAAAAAGCAAAAAAATAAAAGCCAAATCTATAAAAAAGGCTGATATTGAGGGAATTTATGAAGATCCTTGTTATTGAAGATGAAGAAGCTATTGCTGATGCTCTTATTCATATGTTGATAAAAAATAAATATCTTGCTGATGCATGCTATGATGGCGAAAGTGGTCTGGACAATGCGTTAACAGGTATTTATGATTTGATAATTTTAGATATAATGCTTCCTAAAATAAATGGATTGGATGTTTTAAAACAAATACGAAATCAACATATTAACTGTCCTGTTATATTATTGACAGCAAAAGATGAAATTTCAGATAAAGTTACCGGATTGGATTACGGTGCTGACGATTACATAACTAAACCTTTTGCTATTGATGAATTACTGGCTCGAATAAGAAGTATACAAAGAAGAATGAATAATAATATTACAAATGAAAATATTATTAAATTTTCTGATATTTCACTTGATCTTCAAACGTATACGTTATCTTGTAATTCAGATTCTCTTCACCTTGGTCTTAAAGAATTTTGTATTATGGAAGTTTTCATAAATAATCCAAATAAAGTTATAAGTAAAGAACTGCTTATTGAAAAAATTTGGGGATATGAAAGCGATGCTGAATATAATAATGTTGAAGTTTATATTTCTTTTTTAAGAAAAAAACTAAACCATATTCATTCTAATTCATTTATAAAAACTATTAGGGGCGTTGGTTATCGTTTGGAGGATTAAAAATGATAAAACGTCTTAAGCTCAGATTTATTATTGTTAATATGAGTATATTAACATGTGTTTTAATTAGTATACTCATATCAATTTTCATTCTAATGTACAGTTCTGAAGTAAAGTTATCATATGAATTGATGGAATCCATAAGCAATCAAAAAAATAAAGCTATAAATAACTATGATAATGTAAATTCAAATGCTGGTAGGTTTAAATTACTTAATAATGAATTTGATGATTATTTCAATAAGGATGAAAAAAACCAAGAACCTCCTTGGCATCCGCCTGATTCTGATCCAAATAATTATCCTGATGACAATATGTGGCCATTTCCAGATGAACATCCAAAAGATGATGATAAACCATTTGTATATACTAGTCCCCCGCTTACTTCTGAACCTTACAATATTATTACTGAATTTCAAAATAATCAAAATAATACTGAAACAACTGTAGTTAAAGATAAAGAAGAAACAAAAAAATATAATTCTGTAACAGAACCTGCAATCACAAATCCAGTTAATGAAAACAATGTTAATAATGAAACAGACAAAAAAAATCAAAATGACATAAAGAATAGTACTGAATCATCACAAAATAAAATAACAAAAGCTTCATCTTTATCTAAGACAACGGTTGTAACAAATATCGTTTCTAAAAAAATTCCCGATGAAAAACAACATGATGAAAATTTTCCGGATCCGTTTAAAGGGAAAGTAAAAAGAACTTATATATATATAGAATTTAATGATATTAATCACTTAGATTCCATAATTTACCAGTATTGTGATTCTGAGAATGATGAAGCTGTAAAAAAAGCAGCTGTACAAATTTTTAATTCAAAAAAAGATCGTGGGAAAATAAGTATAGATAAAAACAAATATCGATATCTGTTAAAATACAATCCTCCAAAAGATAATTATTCTATAGTTTTTTTAGACAGAACATTAGAAATATCTACAATAAACAGGCTCTTATTTATTTTTATAATTATTACTGGAATAGGATTAATTTTTATATTTTTTATTAGTATATTATTAGCTAATTGGACAATAAAACCGGTTGCGAAGGCTTGGGATCAGCAAAAACAGTTTATCGCCGACGCTTCTCATGAATTAAAAACACCACTGACAGTTATTTCAACAAACACAGATGTTATTTTATCTAATTCAAACGATACAGTCGAAAGTCAATCAAAGTGGTTAAATTATATAAAAAATGAAACGATCAGAATGACTAAACTTGTCAACAGTTTACTTTACATTGCTAAATATGATGCTAATGAAACTAAGATTTTATTAAAAAAAATAAATTTAAGCAATATAATTTCTAGTATTTGTCTTCAATACGAGCCTTTAATTTATGAAAATAATAAAAAGTTAATAACTGATATAGATAATAATATTACAATTATGGGTGATGAAGATAAAATTAAACAGTTGTTAAATATATTAATGGATAATGCTTTAAAGTATTCATTAAATAATGGTATTATTAAAATTTCACTGAAAAAAAACAAGCAGTCCAATGTTTATATTACCGTATCAAATTCAAGTGAAACAATCAATAAAGAACAACTCAATAAAATATTTGATAGATTTTTCAGAATTGACAGTTCAAGGAACAGAAAAACCGGTGGTTCAGGATTAGGTTTAAATATCGCTAAGTCAATCGTTGAAAGTCATAAAGGTTCAATTAATGTTATGAATAAAGATAATATTACAAGCTTTATTATCACATTTTAAAAAGTGTAAAAAGACCTGAGAAAAGTTATTTTCTTCTCAGGTCTTTTTAATTGCCATAAATTTTCAGTTTAAATCAGATAAGATTGTTGTTTTAGCTTTTAATGATTCCTGAACTAAAATAATTCTTTGATTTTCAGAACCACGAAATTTTAAATTTATATTTTTTTTATTTATTTCAAATTTACCGTCTACTAATATATCAATATAACTTAAAAGTTCATCTGTAAATTGACATCGTACCCTGCTATTTTGTAATAAATCGTTTTCAAAATTATAGCCTGTATAACACCATATATTTTTATTGGGAAATATATTTTTTGATTCTTTTACTAAACCTACTAATACTTCTTGATTTGATGGTTCAAAAGGTTCTCCTCCTATGAGAGTTAATCCAGATATATAGTCATGATTCAGGGCTTCAATAATTTCTTTTTGAGTTTCAGACGTATACTTAATTCCATAATTAAAATCCCATGTTTCTTGATTAAAACATCCTGGACAATGATGTGTACATCCTGAAACAAATAGTGAAACTCTTACTCCTAAACCATTTGCAATATCATGTTTTTTTATAGAACCGTAATTCACCTGACCACTTCCCTTTTAAAGATGCAGAACTCTTTCTTTAATTTCCTGTGTTCTTCCCTGATTCCAAAATTGTGTTCCTATATAACCGCATGTCCTTCTTGCAACATTCATTTTATCTTGATCTGTATTGCTGCAATTAGGGCATTGCCAAATTAATTTTCCATCTTTATCGGTTACGATCTGAATTTCACCTTCATAGCCGCATTCACAGCAATAATCGCTTTTAGTATTTAATTCAGCATACATAATGTTCTCATAAATATGTTTCATTAATGTAAGAACAGCTTCAATGTTGTTCTGCATATTGGGTACTTCAACATAGCTTACAGCACCGCCAGGCGATAATTTCTGAAACTTTGATTCAAATGTCAATTTACTGAAAGCATCAATTTCTTCAGTAACATGAACATGATAGCTATTTGTAATATAGTTTTTGTCAGTAACTCCTTTAATAAATCCAAAACGTTTTTGCAGACATTTTGCAAACTTGTAAGTAGTAGATTCTAATGGTGTTCCATATAGACTAAAATCAATATTAGTTTCCTGTTTCCATTTACTGCACACATCGTTTAAGTGCTGCATTACCTGTAAAGCAAATTTTGTACCCTCTTCATCAGTATGTGATTTTCCTGTCATGTATTTAGTACATTCACACAACCCTGCATATCCCAGAGAAATTGTCGAGTAACCGTTAAACAGTAATTTATTAATGGTTTCACCTTTGTGTAATCTTGCTAATGCACCATACTGCCATAGTATCGGGGCAACATCAGACGGAGTATCTAATAATCTTTCATGACGGCACATTAATGCTCGTCTGCATAATTCTAAGCGTTCATCAAAAATTTCCCAGAATTTTTTTTCGTCTTTATTTGAAGAACAAGCCACATCCACCAAATTAATTGTAACAACACCCTGATTAAATCTGCCGTAATATTTCGGATTACCATTTTCATCTATATAAGGGGTAAGAAAGCTGCGGCATCCCATACATGGATAGCAGTGCCCGTTTCCGTTTTTGTCGACTTTATATTCAAGCATTTTCTTTTCAGAAATATAATCAGGAACCATTCTTTTAGCAGTACATTCAGCTGCAAGCTTTGTTATTTCCCAATACTTAGAACCTTCTTTTATATTGTCTTCTTCAAGCACATAAATAAGCTTTGGAAATGCAGGTGTAACATAAACTCCCATTTCATTTTTTACGCCAAGAATTCGCTGTTTTAACATTTCTTCAATAACAAGTGCTAAATCGTCTCTTAAGCTTCCTTCTTCAACTTCATCAAGGTACATAAATATAGTAACAAAGGGAGCCTGACCATTGGTTGTCATTAGAGTAATAACCTGATATTGAATCATCTGAACGCCGCGTTTAATTTCTTCCTTAACACGCATTTCAGCTACTTCATTAATTTTGTCTTCATCAAGAGACAATCCAGCAGCCTTAAATTCTTCAAAAACAATTTTACGAAGTTTTTGACGGCTTATATTAACAAAAGGAGCAAGATGGGATAACGTAATACTCTGCCCGCCGTATTGTGAACTTGCAATTTGTGCTATACATTGTGTTGCTACATTGCATGCAGTAGAAAAGCTTTTGGGTTTTTCAATCATAACTTCACTTATAACTGTTCCATTTTGAAGCATATCTTCTAAATTTACTAAGCAGCAGTTATGCATGTGCTGAGCGAAATAATCAGAATCATGAAAATGTATTATACCTTCTTCATGTGCCTTTACTATCTCTTCGGGTAAAAGAAAACGTTTAGTTATATCCTTGCTGACTTCTCCTGCCATATAGTCTCGCTGAACGCTGTTAATAACCGGATTTTTATTAGAATTTTCCTGTTTTACTTCCTCATTATTACATTCAATAAGGCTTAATATCTGTTTATCTGTAGAATTTGATTTTCTGACCAAATAACGTTTATATCTGTATGTTATATATTTTCTTGCAACCTCAAAGGATTTGCAATTCATAATCTGATTTTCTACCAGATCCTGTATTTCTTCTACATTTAACGTTCTATTCATATTCAGACATATTTGTTCAACATTTCTGGAAATTTCATCAATTTTTTGTTCTGTAAGTCTTTCACTTTCTGCAACCTCTTTATTAGCTTTTCTTACAGCGGCTATAATTTTTTCTATGTTAAAGCCAACTTCAGTACCGCTTCTTTTAATTATTTTCATGTATACCCTCCTAAAAAACACCAAACACAATATATAGTGTTTAACTTCCTGCCCAAACACTATATATAGTATTATATCATAGAATTGGAAAAAGTCAAGTGAAAAAATTACCAAGTTTTATAAAGCTCATATAAATTGGAGTACAAAATTTTATCGTACTCCATAAATTTTAATTGACTTTTTTTCTTATAATTGAATTTTTCGGAAATTTATGATTACACTGAAAATAAAATTTCATCATAGCATGATTTACAGAAGTAATTTCTTCATGTTTTTCATTAAATATTTTTTCCGGTTTAACAATTACTGGTTTACAACCAGGTGAAAAAATTTCAAGAGTATCGCCCAGAAAGAATCTATTACGCTGTGTTGCATAAATAAATCCACCACAACAATTTTCAATTACAGCTACTACATCATAGTTTCTTATATAACCCCCATTTTCATAAAACTGACAATCTTTGGGGTGTCCAAAAAAGAATCCAGTACAATATTTTCTATGACTAACTTTAAAAACCTCTTCTGAAATCCAGTCAGGAAGCGGTTCACCAAAATGTTTCTTATGCCAATCTACTGCCATTCTATAAGCATTGGTAATAACGGCAACATAGTAAGCAGATTTAGCACGTCCTTCTATCTTAAGGCTGGTAACACCGGCTTCTGCAAGCTTATCTATGTGATTAATCATGCACAGGTCTTTTGAATTTAAAATATATGTCCCTTTATCGTCTTCAAATACTGGAAAATATTGTCCGTCTCTTTTTTCTTCCATCAGATGATATCCCCAACGACATGGTTGAGCGCATTCTCCCCTATTAGCGTCTCTGTTTACTAAATAACTTGAAAGAAGGCATCGGCCGGAAAAAGAAACGCACATTGCACCGTGAACAAAAACTTCTATTTCCATATCCGATGGCGATTTTGCTCTGATTTCTGAAATTTCTTCTAAAGATAATTCACGGGCAAGCACTATGCGCTTTGCTCCCATATTATATAATTCGTTTGCAGTAATATAATTAACTATACCGGTTTGGGTAGACATATGAATTTCCATATCAGGCGTATATTTTTTTATTAACGACATTAAACCCAAATCTGCAACAATTACGGCGTCCACCATACACTGTTGAACATTTTTTATAAAGTCTTCAAATTCTGGAATTTCATTATTTCTTGGTAATGTATTGCAAGTAAGATAAATTTTAATTCCTTTTTTATGAGCGATATCCACAGTTTTTTTTAATTGTTCAAATGTAAAATTATCCGGAGACGCTCTCATTCCAAAATTCTTGGCACCTAAATATATAGCGTCTGCACCATAATCCATAGCAGCTTGAAATCGTTCCCAGTCGCCTGCTGGTGCAAGAACCTCTAAATTTTCAAATTTATTCAACTTTCCTCATCATCCTCATTCTCATTTTCTGCTTCTTCATATTGCTTCTGTACAAGTTCCTTATTTTTCTCATGTTCTTCATTTGTCTCAGCAAAATATGTTTCTTTCGTATCAATATTGGCATAGAAGAAATAATAGTTAGTATCGGCAGGATATAAAACAGCTTCTATTGCATCAAGTCCCGGATTTCCTATAGCTCCTGAAGGCAATCCATTACACTGGTATGTATCGTAAGATTCAAATAAAGCTTCTGACGGAATTTCTATGTTTGGTTTTATAATTTCATCTACATAATAAGTTGTAGGATCAGATTCAAGTTTAGGAAAATTATCTGGATCGGCAAGACGATTTTCAAAAACTGATGCAACCATTTTCATCGAATCTTTTGAAGCTGCTTCTGCTTGAACTATTGAAGCCAAAGTAATCACTTCGTCCAGAGTCATTCCAAGCTTATCCATTTGATTATAATATTCTTCCGTTATTTTATTCTCAAAATTTTGATATATTTTCATACATACTGATTCAGGATCAGAATCCACATAAAATTTATAAGTGTCAGGAAACAAATATCCTTCCATTCTATAAAATTTTGATGCAGAAGATGACGGAAGTTTGCTTTCAAAATTAAAACCGTATCCACCGGCATTAAAATAATATAAGAATCTTTCAGCGTCACATACTCTTTCCTCTTCAAGTTTCTGTGCTGCTTCAAATATACTTATTCCTTCAACAAATGTAATATCAACGGTTTCTTTATATTCAGACATATCTGTAGTAAGCTTTGTGAGTATTGTTTCGTATGCATCACTAGGACTCAGTTCATATTCGCCAGGAATAAAGTTAGTATCAGCTCCGCTCATCTTGGCTATGATTTCAAATGCTTTTGGAATTTTTATTATTTTTTCATCGGCTAAAATTTGTGCAACAGATTTTGCATCAGCACCTTCTGTTATAGTAATCATTTTAAGTGAATCATCCTTGCCAATAGCAAGCATGTCTCTGCCTACTGCAATAATTAAAATTGAAAGGCATATAGCCACAGTAAAAATAAGTGTTGTAAGCATGAGAACCAATGGCAGACGTGCTGATTTTTTTTTCTTTTTAGTTTTTTTATTTTTCATTGATTTATTATCAAAATTTGTTTTCTTTTTTTCAGCTTCAGATGTAGAGTTTATTTGGTTTTGAGATGTATTGTTTGTATCATCAGCTAAACCTACAGGTCTTCTTATATTAACAGTATATTCTCTGTATTGGTTATTTTCTATTTCATTATTGGAATTTTGATATATGCTTCCTGTATGGTATGTGCTGGCTTTTTTGTTTTCTTTTTGAACTGATACAGAATTAACATCGCTAGAACGGTTTAAAGCTGCCGGATTTACATTCTTTCTTGGAATATGCTGTTCATATCTTTTTCCGGAAACTGATGATTTACTCTGTTTTTGGTTAGTTTGATTAAGAATATCTTCAAGTATTTTATTTTTTTCATTTTTTTCCATTACATACCTCCAAGGAGTTTTCAGTAATTATATAATTGACCGGCATATCATATTGATTAATAATAAGTTTATCAGTCAAATTATTCTGATAACATAATCCTACTGTTATGAGTCTATTATTTTCACATAAAAATCTATCGTAATAACCGCCGCCATACCCCAAGCGATAACCATTTAAATCAAAGGTTAACCCTGGAACAATACAAATAATGTTTTCTGATAAATCCACAATATCGTTTTCTGTACCATAAGGTTCCAAAATTCCGTTTTTGGATTTTCTTAATAATGTTGTTTTATCATAATAATAGAAATTCATATTATTATTCATACATTTAGGCAGGGCAATCTTTTTTTTATTATTTAAACTGTATTCAATTATTTGGTGCGTGTCAATTTCCATCTTTGTAGACATGTATGTAAGTACTGTATCTGCTTGCTGAAAATCCTGAAATTTCAGCAAATTATTAAATATTTGTTGGTCATATTGTTGCTTTAAAGAGTCCTGCATGCCTTTGCGCAGATCTTTATATTTTAAGCGTAATTGATTTTTAATTTCATCTATCATCAGTACATAATAGCTTCTTTCAAAAGATTACTTTTTTCTTCGGAAATTAAATTTTTTACAATTTCAAAAGAAAATTCCAATGCTGTTCCGGCACCCTTAGATGTAATAATTTTACCGTCAGTACAAACTTTTTTATTTGAAATTAATGCGCCGTGCAGCTGAGTTTCAAATCCCATATAGCATGTTGCTTCTTTATTTTGTAAAATATTTTTATGTCCCAGAATTGATGGAGCTGCACATATAGCCGCTATATATTTATCATTTTCAATACAAAAATCTATTGCTTTCTGAACATGTCCGGACGCTTCAAGATTCAAAGTGCCTGGCATGCCTCCGGGCAATATGATCATTTCAACATTATCGTCAAGATTTATATCGTTTTCTGAAATATCCGAAACAACAGATATACCGTGAGATCCTCTTATAACTTCTCCTCCGACACCAACCGTAATTATGTCAAGTTCACATCTTCTGAGCATATCAACCGGTATCAACGCCTCAGCTTCTTCAAATCCATTTGCAAGAAATAAATAAATCATTATAATTTCCCCTTTTTATTTAATATAAATATTATATTTGTCTATCATAAAGATAGGATTATAAGAACGCTTTGCCTGTCTTAATCCTTCAATTCCTAAATCCTCTTCCCTATTAACATATTTTAATCCTTTTGCAGCATATTTAACAAATTCATTATTTATAGCGGGATATAACCCGTTTATATCAGGATCAGCCTTTTCAATATGCACACATAACGTATTGCTGTTTAATTGTTCACCAATAGTAAACGCTTTAACTTGTCCGTCAATAGTTATTACTCCTCCACTGAGTTCCATTTCATCAAAATAAGTAAAATACGTGTGTATAGCAAATTGCTCAACAACACTTGAACGATCATCATAACCGTTTTTATTGTTATAGCTAACTGTACTGAACGCAATACAATCATCAAAATCATTTTTAGTCATGGGATGGAACTCCCAATTATAATTATTTATTTTTGACAGATGATTTCTTTTTTTATGAAATTTTTTTCCTTTAAGATAAATTAAATCTTCAGCAAGATATATATAATCACTGTTTGAATCAAATTTTTTAATTATTATCTGATTGTTAAATATATTTTTTATTATACTCAGTCCGTAATCTGTCACACCTGTTATTACCATTTTTTTATTTTTATATTCAGAATACTTTAAAAGTTTATCAAATAAATCTTGGTAATCGCCATTTCCGGCAGGAAAAGTAAAATATACATAATTTTTATCTTCCGATTTTACAATATAAAAATCATTTAAACGTGAAATTGTAGAATCATTCATTCTGCGCCATGCCATATTATTGGCAAAACTGTATTCACATCCCATAAAATCAGATTTTTTTAATAATTTATTAATCCAGTCTCTATCATCTATATTTATTTCACGAAACTCAAGCATCAAATTACCTCAATTATTTCTTTTAATACTTTATCAGATATTTCCTCTACAGATAAAGGATTTCCATTTTTTGAACAATTTATTACGTTCCATGATAATTTTTTAGCTGCATACAAAGCTGCTTTTCTGCAATTTAAAAGATAACTCATATGCGATTCATGAATATCTTTTTTTGATTCGTCACCGTTATATCTCAATGACAAAAGTCTCTGCGATACTTCGATAGGCATGTCCAGAAAAACAATTTTATCTGCTTTGGGAAGACTCAACTTCTCATATTCATAGTCATAAAGCCAATTTAAATAATCATTCCATTCAGTTTGTTCAAGCTTTGACATTTGATGCAAAGCGTTGGAACTCACATACCTTGCAGCAAGTATTACACAGCCATTATTATAATCATCTTTCCAATACTTAATATAGCTTGCATATCTGTCAACAGCATAAAAACTAGAAGCAGCATAGGCGTTCACATCATTGGGATCAGAAGAAAATTCTCCATTTAGATACATTTTAACTAATGCTGAAGACTCACTATTATAGTCGGGAAAACTTATAGTTTTTACATTGTATCCCTGTTTTTCTAAATAATCCTGAGCGATTTTAAGCTGAGTAGTTTTTCCGCTTCCATCCAAACCGTCAATAACAATTAATTTACTTTTCTTCATCTTTTAAGCTTTCTTTAATTTTACTAAATGTTTTTTTCACTTCACTCATTTTACCGCATGACATTTTCCCCTCAGAGCATGAACCATTGCAGCATGCCGGACCGGCAGCAGAAAAAATTGACGGAGCAGTCTTATAACATAGTTTTAGCATCTCAATGGCAACTGCTCTGATTTCCCATTGTGCCCGATTACAGCATCTGAGTCGGAAAAAATTCAGCAAGCTTCTGGCATTCATTGTTACAACCATTTTAGTTTCACATGCGTTCGGCAAAACAAAACGCGCATCTTCAATTGCTTTTTTTTCAGCTTTGGAACGGGCTTGTTTTTCACTAACGCCGCTATTGATAAATTCATTATAATACTTTTCAGAAAGCATATCAGCAATTTTATTATACTGCTCAAATGAATCCAAAATTGATTTTTCATAAATATTATTTATTTCTCTATTCTCACTAATAGCAGGAGGCGTAATATAAATAAAATTATCTTTTTTAACGTATCTTTGACTTTGTACAGAAAAAGAAGCTATACGGTGTCTTGTAATTTGAGCCAACAAAGAACGTGAAATTCCCTCAATACCAAATGTAAATGAAATATGCTCAATAGGACTTTCATGACCCAAATCAGAAAGCATTTTAACAAAATTTATGGTTTTTTCTTCATCTAATCCATCCATAATATTTTCACAGCTACTGTCTGAGTAGCATAGTTTTGCTGCGGCAGCAATAAGTTTTTCAGGTTCAGGCGTATGCTGAATTAAAGTTACTTTCAAAATAAGTACCTCCGATAATAACGTAGATTTATTATATCATTTTTACGGATTTTCGTCAAGAAATAAAAATATATGTATTCAAATGATAAAATGTTTCAGACATAAAACCGTATCTCAAACTGATTCTCATAGATTTTGCACTAAAAGACCGAATTATAACTCATTAATAAAACCCGAAAGTCACATTAATTGTAAAATTATAGTTTCTTTCGGGGATCAATAATATTTATTTATCTATAAATACTTCCATAAGCGTATAGCCTTTGTCAATAAAATATCCGGTAGATTTTGCAGTTCTCTCATTAAAATGTTCCACACCGTCACATACCTTTTCACTGTCATAAATAAAAAACGGTACAGGATCATTTGTATGTGTTTTAAGTGATAGCGGTGTAGCATGATCAGGCGTTACAAGAACTTTAAACCTCTCCCCTGTTTTTGAAAGATAATCAGTAACCGGCCCTAATATATACTTATCTATAAGTCCGATAGATTTAGATTTATTTTCTATTTCATGTCTGTGACCGCATTCATCAGGGGCTTCTACATGAATATATACGAAGTCCTGTCCATTTTCAAATTCATTAATTGCAGCCTTTGCTTTTCCATCAAAATTGGTATCAATATATCCTGTAGCCCCATCAACGTCAACAACATTCATTCCGGAAAATTTACCTATTCCTTTTAATAAATCAACAGCAGAAATCATTGATGCTTTAACATTAAATTTTTCTTTAAAATTAACAAGATTTGCTTTCACACCTTCTCCCCACAGCCAAATACTATTTGCCGGACGCAGTCCCTTTTCAATTCGGGAAAGATTTACCGGATGGTTTTTGAGCAATTCATATGATTTTTTCATTAAATCATAAAGTTTATGAGCATTTGGATGTAAAGGTATATAATTTTTAATAGGCTTTCCGGTAATATCATGAGGCGGAGTTAAAGTTCCGACATTTAGAGTGCCATTATTCCAAATTAAACAATGGCGATAGCTTACTCCGCTGTAAAATCTAAATTCATCATTGTTAAGTTTATCAGCCAAAAATTTTATTAAAATTTTAGCTTCATCAGTAGAAATATCATCTGCACAGTAATCTAATATTGTTTTATCTTCATACTTTTCTTCATCTGATAATGTAACTAAATTACACCTTAAAGAAACATCCGTATCCAGCATATCAATACCGATACTTCCGGCTTCAAGAGGAGAACGTCCGGTATAGCATTTATTTGGGTCATATCCAAGAACTGACAAATTAGCCACATCACTACCGGGTTTAAGACCATCATCAACTGTTTTTATGAGACCAACAATTGAGTTTTTTGCAAGTCTATTCATATTTGGAATTTTCGCAGCTTCAAGAGGCGTTTTATTTCCCAGTTCTTCAACAGGATAATCTGCCATACCATCACAAAGAACAACTAAATATTTCATAACAATCAACCTTACCTTATTTTTATTTATTATATTGTAGCATATTCTAGTTTTTTTTTCAATATAATTCTATAAATCCATTTAATTTAATTTTTTAATTGTTGACATTTCTATTTTTATATGATATAATAAATTTGTTGATTTGCCGGTGTGTCGGAATTGGCAGACGAGACAGACTCAAAATCTGTTATCCGCAAGGGTGTGTGGGTTCGAGTCCCACCACCGGCACCAGACCTTAACAGCTCGTAAACCCTTGATATATCGGGGTTTGCGGGCTTTTCTTTATGCTCTGCACTCTTATGTAGCGTCCCTCGCACATCAGCAAATTTGCCATTTTAAGGCTCGTTTTAGGAGGGACATTGGAGGGACATTAAGCATTAAGCGGAGGGATATACGCCTAAAATTGCGTTTGCAGACGCAACCTTTGATGTGAAATTCAAGTGCGTGTAAATGTTTGAGGTGGTCGAAATATCGCTGTGACCTAACCACTCCTGAATTTCTTTCAGGCTGACACCGTTTGCATACAAAAGGCTTGCACAGCTATGCCGTAAATCGTGGAAACGAATCTTCCGCATACCGTTCTTTTGCAGAATCAGCGGAAAATGCTGTGTGATATAGCCGGGTTTTACAAGCTCACCGATTTCGTTTACATAGATATAATCGGTGTATTTCCTGCAATAAGATATCCCGCACAGCTTACGGTTTAGTTCCTGCTCTGCTTTCAGACGGTGCAATAATTCCTCGAACGGCGGTACAAGCGGCAGGCTGCGGTAGCTGGCCTTTGTCTTTGTCCGATCCTTTTGAATAATTTTGCTTTTGCCGTCTATGGTCGCCTGTGTAACCGTGTGACGAATGGTGATTGTTTTCATTTTGAAATCAATCGCGTCCCACTTTAAGCCGACCGCTTCACTTCGGCGCAGACCGTAAAATGCACCGAGAATAACGCCAAGTTCTATTGGGTCGCCTTTGACAATCTCAAAAAGACGGTTTAACTCATCTTCTTCGTAAACGCTGCTGACAAACTTTTCTTTTTTCGGCCGTTCAATGCGATCCGCTGGGTTCGTATCAATCAAACCGAGTTTGAAAGCGTGCTGTAAGGCTTTACGGATATTGGCGTGGCGGTGTATGACCGTGTTTGCGGAAACACCCCGCACCGTCAATTCGTAGGTGTAGTAATCTTGTATATGCTTTGGCGTGACCTCGCACAGAGCCAGTCCGGGGTGGTGTTCCTCAAAGTACGGAATGATTTTGCTTTTTATCGTCATAGAATACGCTCCGTAAGTTGTTTCCTCCACATTCTTTTTTGTCATATCCAGCCAGTCGAGCAGAAATGCCGTAAAAAGAATTGTGCCTGCGGGGGCTTTGCCTGTGCTGCGTTCGATTGCTCTTGCCTCTAATTCGGCTTCTTTTGCGGCACGAGCTTCGGAAAGCATTTTTTCGGCACGCTTTTTGTTTCCAGATTATTGACTATGGTCCATTCTGAAATTGACCTTGATTCACCTTCTGCAATAGAACTCAAAATGGAAAGCATCAATTCCGAACTCATATGTTCTGTATCGATATTTTCCTTTTCAAAAAACAGAAAAACATTCAGTCTGGAAAGTTCTCTCACCATCTCAAGACAATCTATTGTACTTCTGGAAAATCGGCTGATTGACTTTGTGATCACCTTATCGATCATTCCATTCTTACAGTCTTTCAATAAAGTCAATAAGCCGTCTCTCTTTTCTATTTTAGTTGCACTTATACCTTCATCATAATATAATCCGACATACTCCCATTCAGGATTAAAACTAATAAAACTATTATAATGTTCCTTTTGTGCTTCCAGACTCAGAAGTTGTTCTTCAGATTGAGTCGATACTCTGGCATATGCAGCAACTCGTATTTTTCTTGCTTTTAGGAAATTTTTTTTACCTTCAATTCTTGTAATCCTTTCCATCGTTTTACCTCCCGTTTTTGATTTAATACCGATATTTTGTGATATTCGTCAATGGAAAGCAGTCCCCTATTCAGCATTTCTTTTGTGATATTCTGAGCAATTTCATAATCAAAATCCTTTTGCATAGACTCAATTGTCATTTTTCTTGGCGAAACATCTTCCATAATCGAAATATCTTTACTTACCTGCATTCTCTATGCCTCCAAAACGATCTGAAATATAGCAGGTGTGACTACAATATTTACATTTTTTATTTCCATATGATATAAATGGTTTTCCGCATTTTCTGCAAATACAGTTATAATTTGCTTTTTTTTTTACCTGACTCATATGTGCATTCCACCAACGGTTTCTGCATTTATCAGAACAAAATCGTTTTTGCTTTCTTTTCGGATTCTGCTTTACAGACATATCGCAATATTCACAAGTTGTAATTATTTGTGACAACATATTACTATTTGCTCTTATTCCACCAAGTCCGTGTCGCTTACAATAAGTTTTTATGCTGTTGACGGAAATACCCATTTTCCTTGAAATTTCTGCATAACTAAATCCCAGCTGACGGCATTGTAAAATTTGTTTTTTCTGATTTTCTGTCATTGTAAATCACCTACTTTCCTAACAGTTATGTATTGGAAAACACATTTTTTCCGCTTTAGACAACAAAAAAGCTGCCCCAGAGAAAAATCTCCAGGACAGCCTTCCATCATAAGATCGTATTCACTTTTTTCTGCACTTCATTGTAGTCATAACCTGCATCGGTAAGACGTTTCTTACGTTCCGCACCATTGCCCCACTTACCCTGAATAACTTCACGAGTAACTTCGTCAACGGACTTCTTTGCAGAATACACCTGCTTGCCGGAACTATCAAAAACAGTGTATCCTGCCTTGCAGGCTTTCTTCGCATTTTCAAGAGAAGAAAAAGCCCCGATCTGCGATTTGGCATCAGACCAGGACTTTCTCACTCTGTAAAGCTGCTTTGCCGTAGGTGCAGGAGTAACAGCAGAACCTGCATTCATATACACCTGTACCTTTTTCTTGAACTCTGCCCAGTGAGGCAAAATGTAGAGAGGACACATCTTGTAAGCATTTCTTGCTGTATTGAGATAATCCACAGAACCACTTTTACCATACGAACATTGAGCCAATGCGTATGTGTAAAGAGATGACTAATATCAAGGTTATACTTCTTCAGCAATGCCGCTGCCAATCTGGCACAGTTATCTTCGGATTTCTTATCAACAGAATTGTATGCCGATGACATAATACACTCGATGGCAATGGTTCTGCGATTGCCGTTACCACTGCCATCAGCGGCGTGCCATCCACTCAAGGATAGAGGCAGATCCTGCCATGCACAAGTATTGTCTACATAATAATTCACTCTGACATCATTCATATTGTCATTAACCGTTGCTCTGGTATACTGCTCTGCAGGAGTCGTTCCTGTTGCCGTTGTGATCCAAGAAGTGTTGTGAACAGTCACGCCAATAATTTTACCCTCCATGGAAACAGAGGGCATTGCGATGCGGTTCGGATTGTGTTTTGTGAGTAAGTATTCGTTGACAATTACACCGCCAAGGTTTGTTGTTGTATCAGGTCTTAAAATAGCCATTTATTTGTCCTCCTTTTCATCGTCTGTTCTGCCCACTTTATTTTGCAGAACATCAATTGCTTTTTTGATTGCAGGCGGGTAAGGGATACCCATTAAAGTTGTATTCTCAATGATGGAAAGCAGTTCATTTAGACAAAAACTAATGCAGACTGCATCACGGATGTAATTTGTACCGATCAGAATATCGATTCTCACGCCGACAACCACCATAAGCAGAATACAGAACTTCTTTGCAAGTCCGACCCAGCCTGCTGTACTGTTGAGCGTGCCGCTTTCGCTGTGCTTGGATTTTCCCATTGCCGCAGTTACGATTCCCGTCACAAAATCGATACCCATAAAGACAACGAGTGTTGCAAGTGCAGAATCCCAGCCACCAAGCAGCGTTGCGATAAATCCACCGATTACGCCTGCGATCAGGCAAATTGTATCTTTCATAAAATCACCCTTTCATAAATTTGATAGACTTGACCATCGGATGAGAATTGTCCGATGTGCCACTGAATGCAAGATAATATTCTCCATTCGGCACGTTTTCCAACGACTGCATCACAGAAACAAAATCATCGGAATACAGCCATTGGAAGGATAATTTCAAGGCATTTTCCGCCTTGATCTCCTCATAAATATGCTGAGCAAGTTCAGCCCCTGTTTTATCTGCTTTTGGAACAAGATAAAATGTAGCATCCTGTGATGCCCCGACCAGATAGCTTAAAAGCAGATGCATATCTGGGGCAACTGCAATTGGAGTAAGGAACATGACAAACACTGTTCCTGCCCAGCTGAAATCGTTCTGATTGAAATACAGGGCATAGTCATTTTCGGCAGAACAAAAATGCGGATAACTCTCCGCAAAACCTGCAAGAGAACGATAGCCGTCATTGTAATAGGTGTAAATGCTGTTGCCGTATTTCTGCAAAGTATCAGAACCGCTTTCAAATACAGGAATATAGCTGATGCCAGAGATTTGCTTGATTAGTTCCTGCAACTCTGCAATATCTGCTTTTGTTGCATATGCCGACATATCGGGGGTAATGCCGTCTTTGCCATCTGCACCTTTCAGGCTTTTCAGCCATTCGTTTTCCGAACCTGAAAAGCCATGTTCTACAGCGATGATGTAAGCTGATTTTCCATCAGTTCCGTCACGCCCAGGAAGTCCATCTGCTCCGTTCTTTCCGTCAACACCATCTTTTCCATTTTTGCCATCAATGCCATTTTTACCATCTGTTCCATCACGTCCAGGGAGTCCATCTGCCTCATTTTTGCCGTCTATACCGTCTTTACCAGGCAAACCGTCCTTACCGTTAGCCCCTCTGAGGCTTTCCAGCCATTCAGCTTCACTACCAATAAAACCATGTTCCACAGCAATTTCAGAAGATGCCGCATCATAGCCAAAAAGTGACATTTTCACAGTTCCTGCAAGCAGTTCTGACGGCAGAAAACAGCTTGTTTCCTCTGTTCCAAGAACTCGGTTGTAGGTGCTTTCGTCCTGCGTGAACTGCACCACTTTATGCAGAGGTTTCCAGCTGTTATCAAATGCAAAATGCACTTTTACAAAAGAGATCTGATCCGCCGCAATGATCTCATGTTCCAAGGTTTCGATGTTCTGCCCCTTTACAAGAAATTTGATCATGACTTCACCTCTTTCCAAGTTTTCGTACCTGCAACATATTCCATATACCCATCAAGGCACTGAATTTTTGTCAATGGCGTTTCAATAGTACTGTTGGAATGTCCGTCCCAGTTATTATTCTTTTTCACCGCATTCCAATCAGCAATTGAGCCTTCATAAGTGATCTGTGTAAGCATTTCGCAGTAGTTAAAACAACCGCCGAAAATCTCCTTGACACTTTTCGTCAGTGTGAGATTTTTCAGTTTTGTACAGCGTACAAACATTCTGTCGCTGATGGTCTTACCGCCGTATCGCACTGTTTCAAGGTTCTGACACTCGCTGAATACCATTGCTCCCACGGTTACCACAGAGGGAGGAACGGTTACGGATTTTATCGCCGTTCCTGCAAATGCGTTCTCGCCAAGTTCTGCAACACGTTCCGGAATTCTGAGTTCCGTCAATCCGTTCAACACCTGATGCGGAAGATATACATCAATGTGCGGCATGAATGCGGACTTTTTGATTGCCGTCAGCGTTGTTAGGAGAGATGCAGTTTTCAGGTTGTTACAATACTGGAAAAGGCGTTCGCCAATGCCTGTGATGCCCTCTGAAACAATGACAGATTTGATATTGGCATTATTCAAAAGTGGGGAAGGGTTGCTGTCAGAATTGTAGGCAAATGTTACTCCTGTGCCTTTGAGGAGAAGTCTTCCATCGGAATAAAGCACAAAATCCACGTTCTGACCGCATTTTCCGATAGAAACCACATCGCCTGTCATCTCATCAATTTTCAGCGTTAATTCGTTGATTTTCGTGGTAAGTTGACTGACTGTTGCGTTGTAATTCCTCATCTGTTCCTGAATTTCAGAAAGCTGAGCAAGCATATCTGTTACCTTGCATTTGCCTAAAATACAACGCACATATCCGCAGAAATTGCCGTTTTCTCGGTAGTCTGTGATTTTCAGTTCTGATGTGCCTGCGTCAAGTCTGATGATGCAAAGAGTGAGATATTTTTTGTAATCGGTGTTCTGAAGCTTTGGAATAGACGGGTTCGTTGCAGGTGTTCCTGCCAAAATTTCAAACGCAACATTTCTGATATTTTCAGAAGTGTTGCAGCAAATGCCGATTGCCATGTACCTTGGCAAGGATTCATCTACATAACGTGATAAGTCATAAGTGTAAGCGGTATCTGAGATGAAATAATGCCCCTGGATCCAAGCCTTACCACTGCCGATTGTCAGCTTTAGTTTAGAACTTGACAGCTTGAAACACTGCCCGAAATTGTCCTGAATCCCGTCACAGATGATACTGCCGAGATAATCATTGAAATTCTCAGCAGTATAGGTTCTGTCAAGGTTCTTTGCGTTAAAAAAGCCGTATGAAAATGCCATATATATCAACCTTTCTTTTATCCTGTAAAGGTATGCCTTCGTGTTCGGGCACCATCCTGCCCCACACTCAGGTGTCCTTAAATGTCGGTGTGAGATTTCTGCCGTTGTGATCAAAGCTTTCAATCATACCGACAAGCTGTATTTTATTTTGTCTAATGCCGAATCTTTGATGTTCTACGGTGACGAAATCGCCAACAAAATAGTCCACGCCGTATTGAAACTGCGTGGACTGCACTGCAATCTGTGATTCGGATTTTGTTTTTGCAGGTACAAGATTCTGATTGCCTTTTTCTTTCAGAAGTTCGATGTATTCAGAATCAGAAATCGGCTTTGTTTCGCCGTTTTCCTGTTCCTCATCTGAGATGTCTTTTGCATCAACATACACTTCATACCTGTCAAGCAAGGCTGGTTCAGAATCTGTAAAACAAGTGGTTCTCTTACGCTGTTCGCCCTCGCCCTTTCCCAGAACATAGGCAAAATTCTTCTTGACGGAAGCATCTGTAAAGTAAGTAAATGAAAGCAGATTGTTGTAGCTGTCGGAGAACACAATATGCGGATTTTTCTCCTGCATCATGCTCTTGTCTTCACCCTGCAACAGTTCAAAAATCATCTCATATTGTTCATTTGCAATCTTGGAAAGCCTGATATTTGCCGTTCCGCCGATCTTCTCGCAAATGGTGTACACCCATTCCATCAGATTCTCATAGCTGACCTGTAATTTTGTGGTCTGTGACCAGCAAGCACCTTGTATTTCTCCCAGTTTCAAGCCCGGAATCAGCCTGTTTCCGCTGACCAGTGCGTTATGTTCCACAGCTTTTTGAATGATCGCACCGTATGTTGTCATCGTTGTAAAATTCAGTGTGGGATAGATGATCCTGCGTTCCAAAAGACACATTAGAAACCGCCCTTTGACAATGAGATAATCGCCATCTTCTGCATCTGTTTCCAGTTCCACGGATTCGATCAGTCCGAAATGCTCCTTATCGTCATCACGACCAACAATTCTGCCGGTCTGGAAAATCTCGATATTTCGTGAACTTGCGGCAATATACACCTCAAACTCACCGCATTTGTAGTATTCAATATCCCACAAAAGCGAAGAAAAACTGTCGCAGACAGCCTCCAGAGAAATATTCAGCTTGTTATCCAAAATGATCATGTTGTAGATTTCAATTTGCATTTTACACCCCCAGATAAGCATTACGATGAATTAAGCGGACTTTGATGCGGTTCAGCCCCTCCGATGCCGTCACATAAAACTTGTTTTCACCCGTTTTCAGATTCAGCCATGTGGAACCAGAAATAAGACGATTGATGATGTTGGTCACAACGCCCTCACGCTCTAAGGTGACCGTTTTGTTGCCTGTTTTCGTTGTGATCGTGATGACATCACCCTTTTCAATATCGCCTAAGATCTGCATATATTCGTTGGTCAGAGCGTTGTAGATGGTTGGATTTTTGGCAGGACCGCCGCTGAGTTCAAGGGTAAATCCGACCTCATCACCGCTGTTATTGATGGTCATAATATCCTGTGTGTTGTATACGCCAATGGGGAATGGCTCATCATTATCAGGACAAATGAAGTGAAATGCTCCGGTAATTTTTGAATATTCCGCTGTCTGCGTTTCGGTAGAATACCAGTAAATATCGGGGCAGAGAATGGAGATCTGTCCGTTTGTCAGCTTTTCAAAATTCTCCATTTCGTAGGTTTCCACGATGCCCTCAGCGTAAACAGAGATATTTTTTGTGGAGTAGTATATTTTGATGTAGCGTGACGGTTTGACCACACGATATAGTTCATGTCTGCGGAGTTCTACATCGAAACCACGCATTTCAAAGGGAATGATCACGTTTCGCTTTTCGATAAATGCGTTGTTGAGGTAGCTGCCATTCATTCCTGCATAGCTTGAAGTGCTGACAGTTCCGGCTGGCGGGTTCAATCCTTTGATTTTAGAGAACATATATCGGTTTGCGGTTCTGGAAAGGTCGATCTGTTGACCTGTTTCGTTTTCGAGAATTAACGTGTAGAACAAAATTTCACCGTCCTTTTATGGTATCTTTTACAATACTTATTATTATGAAAAATCGTACTTGCATAATTGTTCTCGCGGTGGTATAATTAAAGTGGTTCAAAAATATGACCTAAAACAAGGAGGATACAATTATGACAAACATTGAAAAAGTGAGCAAATTTCTTGACGAAGCAAAGGTTTTCTATTTCCTGACCACGGATGGAGATAAGCCTAAGGGACGCCCATTTGGATTCCATCTGCTGGATGGAGATAAACTGTATTTTGGATGCGGAACATTCAAAAATGTTTTTTCTCAGTTGACGAAAAATCCAAACGTCGAAGTTCTTGCAGTTCGAGATGGCGAGTTTCTGCGATATGATGGCACAGTAAAAATTGTAAAAGATGATGCACTTCTGGAAAAGGTTCGTGTTGCTCTGCCACAGATTATGACTTTGTATGACAAGAACGGCTGGGAAATGGGAATGTTCTATCTGGAAAATGCTCATGCTGAAATTCGTGGAATGCTCGACCTGAAGGAAGAATTTGATGTGTAAGATAGAGCGGAATAAGCAATTATTTGAAACGGAAACAACAATAGAAGAACGTTTTGGAAAATGTCCCTATGCAACAGCACAAAGTCTGATTTCCGGTAAGTGGGCAATTCTGATTATGCACTATTTAGAAGAAGGTCCAATTCGTTTTAATGAACTTCTGCGTTTGATGCCGAAAATGACTCATGCAACCTTATCCGTTCAGTTAAAGGATCTCGTGGAAAAAGGATTGGTGAATCGCATACAGTATGAATCTATTCCGCCCAAGGTAGAGTATTCCTTAACTGATATGGGGCAGAAATTTCACCCTGTCATAGAAGCACTGCAATGTTGGGGAAAGGAATACATTGCTTATTTGAAAGCAACTGAGAAATCATCTGAATAAACAGGATTTTTCAAAGAAAAAGGAGCGACCAAAAATCGTTTCTTTTTACATCTCCACCGCATTCCTCGTCTGTCGATAAATTTCCAGCCGTGACAGTGATTTTGGACTATTGTTTGTCTGATTCACTGTGCGGCTGGTTTTGTTGTAGAACAAAATTTCACCTGCCTTGCATTGACTTTGCATATACAGCCATGGTATAATTATTAAAACAAAAGTAAGACATTTTTCCCAAAAGGAGCACATATGATCATTCACAACGTCGGCTATCATCATCAGCACGATTCAGATTTTAAGATAGAGCGTCCAACCGGAACCGGCGATCTCCTTTTTTTGCTGGTAAAAACAGATGCCATTTTTTCTTTGGACGGACAGGATTTCCTTGTCCCGAAAAATTTTGTATGGATCTATCCCATCGGCGAGCCTCAATATTACAGAGCTGTTCCAAAAGAACTGTTTGAAAACGACTGGATTCATTTTTTATGGGAAAAGGAAGAAGAACAAACATTCCAGAAACATCGCATTCCTTACTGCACCCCCATTTCTTTGGAAAACGTGGAATTCTACAGCTACTGCATTAAAATGATTGCAGAGGAGTTCAGCAGTCGTCATTTTTATGCACAGGATACCATTCAACATTATTTCCAGATCATGCTCAATAAGCTGGCAGAACATCTGTATGAACAACACGCATTCGGAAATCAGTCACGATATGAGATGATGCTGACGATCCGGAATAAAATTTACAGCCATCCGGAAGAACAGCGGGATATTCATTGGGTGTCCCATGAAACCAGCATGAGCCGTTCTTCTTTTCATCATCTCTATAAAAAGTATTTTGGCGTTTCATTTATTCAGGACTTGCTCAACAGCCGAATCACCTATGCAAAAATGCTGTTATCTACCACCAATTTATCCGTTCATGACATTGCCGGAAAATGCGGATTTCACAACTACGAACACTTCGCAAGAATCTTCAAAAGAGAATGCGGCGTGTCTGCATTGCAGTATCGAAAACAGAAAACAGCAGGATCATAATTTTACAGCATTGTTTCAGAACAAAGAGCCTGAAACAATGCTGCTTTTTACGCTTTCAAAATTTGCATAATACATCATAAAATCTGTAGAATCCGTCATTGCAATGTATTGTTCGATTTGTTATAATTTTTTTATAGGAGTTGATAATTATCATCTAAAACATAAAAGGAGGAATTGCAAATGCTCTTGAAAAAGACAAAATGTGTAATTTGTGCAGTCATAACTGCGACAACCTGCTTGTTTTCCGTGCATACCAATTTCATTTCTGTCAATCAGACAGCAAGTGCAGATTTTGAAAAGACGGCATCTGAAACGACAGCAGAACTTGGGTTCGGCTGGAACCTTGGAAATTCCCTGGACAGCTATTCTGGAACGACAGTGGGTTCTAATATTGGAAGCCTTTCTTCTGAAACAGCCTGGGGAAATCCGAAAGCCACCAAAGAACTGATTGATCTGGTAAAGGATTCTGGTGTGGAAACGGTGCGTGTGCCGGTCACATGGTATGAACACATGGATCCGAATACCTATGAGATCGATGCAGGATGGATGGCACGTGTAGAAGAAGTCGTCGACTATGTGTTGGATGACGGAATGTACTGCATCATCAATGTCCATCATGACACTGGGGAAAAAGGCTGGCTGAAAGCCAACAGCACCAACCTGGAGCAGAAAAAAGAGATATTCACCGCTATCTGGGAACAGGTCAGCGAAAATTTCGTGGACTATGGGGATAAACTTCTCTTTGAAGGCTACAACGAGATCTTGGACGAGAGTTCCAATCAATGGTATCTACCAAGTTCTGAGGCGATTCCGATCTCCAACGACTTGAACCAGATCTTTGTGGATACGGTCAGAGCCTCCGGCGGAAACAATGCAAAGCGAAATCTGATTTGCAACACCTATTGTGCAGGGGCAAACCGAGAAATTACAAGCGGGTTTGTGTTGCCGGAAGATACTGTAAGTGACAGATTGATCGTAGAAACGCATATTTATCAACCGTTCCAGTTTACATCGGAAGCTTATCCGAATGTTACAACGTGGAATTCGACAACGCTTGACCAGTACATCAACAACATCTACAATCAATTTACGAAAAATGGCGTTCCGGTGATCGTCGGCGAATTTGGCTGTGCGGATAAGGGCAATATGGATCAGATCATTTCCTGGGCAAAATATTATGTGGAGAGCTGCACAGCGAAAGGCATTCCATGTATTTACTGGGATAACGGTTCTCAGTATAAGATATTCAATCGCCGCACACTGAAGGTTGCAGAACCGGAGTTGCTGAAAACCATGGTTGCGGCATCGAAGGGACAAAGCTATACACCGGATACCACAGTTAAGGGTGATGTGAACGGTGACGGAATATTTAACATCGGTGATATTGTGGTATTTCAGAAATGGCTGCTCGCCGTACCGGATACCACATTGGCGAATTGGAAAGCAGCCGACCTTCTGGCTGATGAAAAGTTGAATGTATTTGATTTGTGTCTGATGAAACAACTGCTTATCAGTGAAGAAAATATCTGTGCCAATGAGGACAAGTGGACGAGTTGGGTGGATACCTCAGTTGGTGCTGACGGTGAAATGTCTTACATTCCGAACGGCGTAAAAATGCAGGTCAACGCAGGCGGTGATTTTGAATGGAATGCACAGATGTTCTATGATGGAATCACGCTGGAACAGGGGACAAAATACAGAATTTCGTTTGACTATCAGGCAGATTCTGACCAGTCTACTTCTTTCCATGTGATGCAGGGACATGATGATTATCTCCCATATTTCAGCGATACGCTAAAGTGGACAACAACGAAACAGCATTACGAAGGAACATTTTCATACACAAGTGCAACAGACAATTTGTGCCGAGTTGGATTTAATCTGGGCGGCAGTGGCGTGAAAGTGCCGTTCTCGGCAGAGATCACAAATCTTCGATTGGTGAAACTGTCGGACAGCAGTTTTGATCCGACTCCGCCGACAACAACATCGGCAGTCACTGATACGCCGGCAACAACAACGACAGTAACCACAACCGTTTCTGGCGGAAAAACCGATATTGATCAAAATGCAGATATGGTAGCAGATCTGCGAAACGGAATCAGTTCCTACTTTTTCCCATCAGGACCGTGGACAAATGGCGGTGTATTTGATTGCGGATGGACTTCCTCCAATATCAAATTTACAGATGCTATGGAAATCACAATCACAGATGACCCTTCCAGAACATATCACTATCTCAGCGGTGAATATCGTACAAGAAACAAGTACGGATATGGATACTACGAATGCTCTATGATGCCGATCAAGGCGGACGGCGTTGACACCGGTTTCTTCATGTACACAGGACCTTCGGACAATGATCCGTGGGATGAGATTGATTTTGAATTTCTGGGATACGATACCACAAAGGTACAGCTGAACTACTATACTGATGGTGTTGGCGGACATGAATATATGCTGGATCTGGGATTTGATGCATCTGAGGGATATCATACCTATGGTTTTGACTGGCAGCCGGATTGTATCACATGGTACGTGGATGGCGTGGCAAGATATTCTGCAACAGAAAATCTTCCGACCAATCCGGGAAGGATTATGGTGAATGCGTGGCCGGGAATTGATGTAGATGAATGGTTAAAGCCATTCCAGGGTAACGTTCCGCTCACAGCAAAATATCAGTGGATCACTTGGTCGAAAAACAAATAAATAGAGAAACGAGGAGAATGCTTTAAAAGTGATTTCAACATTTGAAAATGCTTTTTACATCTCCACCACATTCTTCGTCATTCGATAAATCTCCAGTCGTGACAGTGCTTTCGGACTATTATTGGTCTGATTCACTGTGCGGCTGTTGTCGTTTTGGTAGTAATTATTGAAATCGTGGAAGAAATGCTGTTCCAGACGGAAGATACAGTATTTCGGATAGCGTTTACCACACTTGAAACCGTACCGCTGATCGCATTCCATACACTCGAAATGATGGAATGAATCGTGTTCATCACACTAAATCGTTGAGATCGTGGTATAAATGGCATTCCATACCGTTTCAAAGAACGTTTTAATGCCCTCAAGCAACGGTGTAAGGAAAGCAACGATCGCATTCCAGATAGTCTGTATCTTTTCCGAGATCCAGTCCATCACATTGCCGATAATGATGTGAATCGCCTGAAAAATCGTTTCAAACAGATACTTGAATGCCTCCAACAGCGGAGAAATAAAATTGTAAATAGCATTCCAGATGCTTGAGATTGTGTCATAAATGGTCGTGCAGGCAGTTGAAATAACCGTCCATATTGCATTGAAAATAGTGGCGAAGAAGTCGTGGATACTTGTCAGAATTCCAGCAAAAAAGTCGTAGACAGAAGTGAAAATCGTAACTGCTGTGGTATAGATTGCAGTTGCTATTGTGGTAAAGAATGTAGAAATTGCATTCCAGATGTTTGTGAAAAAGTCAGCGACAGACTGAAAAGCAGAACAGATGCTGTCCCAGATGCCAACGAAAAAGTCCTTGATGCTTGTCCACACTACATTCCATGATGTTCCGAACCAACCGAGAAATACATCTGCCACGCCTCTCAGCGTATTGAGAATGTTGCTGAACTGATTGACGACAAAATCCCAGATAGCCGTAAAAATGCCCTTGATGCCATTCCAGCACTGTTCCCAGTTGCCTGAAAACAAGCCGATGAATACATCAA
>OCPR01000138.1_pt1 | contig 111146 bp, 97 predicted proteins | sample 1538611 | NCBI WGS metagenome assembly OCPR01 (sample SAMN04571711, study PRJEB22368) | human gut metagenome | biome: human gut; material: stool | host: Homo sapiens | place: Luxembourg | collected 2012-09-28
GGGAGAAAGGAGAATAATCCATTACCCTCAAAAGAGGATAATTGGATTATACGTGAGTGTATGACAAAAAAACAGAAAAAAATGAGACTTCGGATTATCATTTCCCTTGTCCTGTTTGCTATCCTGTTTGTTTGTGAGCATATGGGAGTATTAGAGCCACTGCCATGGTGGGCACAGCTTTTGATATTTGCCGTTCCGTACCTGATTGTCGGATATGACATTATTTTTAAGGCTGTGAGAAATATTTCCCATGGACAGATTTTTGATGAAAACTTTCTGATGATGATTGCCACCTTTGGTGCATTTGGCGTTGGTGAGTATTTAGAGGCTGTTGCTGTAATGCTGTTTTACCAGGTCGGTGAATTGTTCCAGGGTTATGCGGTTGGAAAATCCAGACAATCCATTACGGAAATGATGGACATCTGTCCGGAATATGCGAATGTAGAGGAAGATGGGAAATTAGTGACCGTAGACCCGGATGATGTAGAAGTCGGTACGATTATTGTTGTAAAGCCGGGAGAGAGAATTCCTCTCGATGGTGTTGTTATAGAGGGCGAATCGTTAATTGATACGGCGGCACTTACGGGTGAGTCGGTACCGAGAAGAGCGTCAGAGGGCGATGAGATTATCAGTGGCTGCGTCAATGGCAGCGGAATGCTGAAAATCCGTACCACAAAGGAATTTGATGATTCGACGGTTGCCAAAATTTTGGAACTGGTTGAGAATGCAAGCAGTAAAAAGGCAAAGGTGGAGAATTTCATCACCCGATTTGCCAAATACTATACGCCGGTCGTTACGATTGGAGCAGTTCTGCTTGCTGTGATTCCACCGTTTATTTTAGGTGGAGGATTCGCTGAGTGGATTCAGAGAGCGTGCATTTTCCTTGTTATTTCCTGCCCGTGTGCACTGGTGATTTCGGTGCCTCTTGGATTCTTTGGTGGTATCGGTGCTGCATCTAAGATTGGTGTTTTGGTAAAAGGCAGTAACTTCTTAGAGGCGGTTGCAGAGATGACTACCATTGTATTTGATAAGACCGGAACGCTGACAAAAGGCGAATTTAAAGTAACCGAGATGAAACCTGCCGGTGTTTCCGAAGATAAATTATTGGAAGTGGCAGCACTTGGCGAGAGCTATTCAAACCATCCGATTGCCGGTTCGATTATTGAGGCATATGGAAAAGAAATTGAGAGAAGCCGTGTGTCAGATGCGGTTGAAATTGCGGGCCACGGAGTTCAGATTCTCGTAGATGGTGTGATGACTTATGTCGGCAATGAAAAGCTGATGAAAAAACAGTTGATTGCTTATGAGCCGTGTGAAAGTGCCGGAACGGTTGTCTATGTGGGGCAGGAGCAGACCTTTTTAGGGGCACTTGTGATTTCCGACACCGTGAAACAGGGCGCAGCAGAGGCGATTCACAAGATGAAAAATGTTGGCGTGAAGAAATGTGTTATGCTGACCGGTGATCGAGAAAAAACTGCGAAACATGTGGCAGATGAGTTGAAACTGGATGAAGTACATGCTGAACTTCTCCCCGGTGATAAAGTGGATGAGGTGGAAAAACTTCTTTCTGCGCAAAAAGATGGAGAGCGTCTTGCCTTTGTCGGCGACGGTATCAATGATGCACCGGTTTTGACTCGTGCGGATATTGGTATTGCGATGGGAAGTCTTGGTTCCGATGCAGCAATTGAGGCGGCAGACGTCGTTTTGATGGATGACGATATTCGAAAGATTGCGTCAACCGTACTGATTTCCAGAAAAACACTTCGCATTGTAAAGCAGAACATTGTATTTGCCCTTGCCGTAAAAGCGGTTGTACTTCTGCTTGGTGCAATTGGTGTGGCGAATATGTGGGAAGCTGTATTTGCCGATGTCGGTGTATCTGTTTTGGCAATTTTGAACTCAATGCGGGTGATGAAAAATAAAATGAGGATAAGTGCAGAGGATTAATTGGTTATAACCATCGGCTTTTGTCGGTGGTTATATTTGTGTAAGAAATATAGTGTTAAAAAATATATTTACGGATACTTTTTTAGAAGTTGAGGTTGAATGCAGTATAGGCAAATGGTATAATTATTGAAATATTTACAAATTTTTTGAGGAAAGGAAAGGTGGAATGATGTCAATATATCTTATTGATGGTTGGTATGATTTGCATCGCACTAAAGGTTATGAGAAGAAGTCACAAAATGATAAAGTGTTTGGTAGTAAAATAACAGAAAATGAGGCTAAGAAATGTCATATTGATTTATCAATTAAATGTTTTGGATATGTTTTTGCAAGTTCATTTAGAAAAATGTTTATGCCCTCTGAGAAAGTAATTGAAGGTGTTGTAAATGGAAATATATATAATGTAATTATTGGTGATAAAATTACAAAGACAATTAATGGTCAAAGAAACAAGAGCGAATATGTTTGTTATTTAGATGATCAGAAATGGTTTAATCTGGAAGGAGAAGTGACTCGGAGAGAATTTTATCAAAATAATGTTAAAGTTGATTTTCGGGTTCCCGCATTGGTAGAACTAATACAAAAAGAATGTTTTAAAAATGAGATGTTGTTTGAAATAGAAAAGTATATTATTAAGATTAAAACAGATAAGAATACAGAAACATGTAATATAGTTAGAGATAGATTGATTGCACTTTTAAATGGAGTAAATGGATATGATGAATATTCAACAAAGCTAATGATAAAATTTCTAAGTCTGCTTAATTCAAGTGATTCTAATGAAAAATGGATACAGGCAATTTATTATTATATATATTTTTCATTTACAATGCAGGTTCATCGGGATATTGGATTTAAATCTTATGAGAGGTACTATGAGGATAGACAAGAGTACATAAAAGAAGTGATAGATGCTAATAATGACAGAGGAATACTTACCAATACATTAAATTTGACTTTAAGAAAAACTCCAAATGTATATGCATTATATGTTTTAAGTGAAGAATATATGAGGCGTGGAGAATACAATTTTCAATATGATATAATGAGAAATGCTTTAGAGATTAATCCTGATCATCCACAGATTAATTATATGATGGCTAAGTTAATATACGATTATCCTAAGAAAATAAGATACAAAGTCAGAATAGCGAAACTGGAGAAAAGATATTGTATTTCTGAAGACAAATATTGTATGAAACAGTGTTTGGATATCATTTCTTACTTAGAGCGCTCATGTAGAATGCAATATGCACCAGCATTTGAATTGTTTGGGGATATTTTGCAATTAAGTGATAAATGCTTCCCTTATAAAGGCAATAGTATTATAAGAAACGCTATATCATTTTATGAAAAGAGCATTGAGAATGGTAATAATTCGTCATATTGGAAAAAAGCAAGAGTATTATTCAAGCAATGTTATGAGTCTAAGTTTATAAATTTGAAAGTATTTAATGAGGGATTACGCATACTTGACGTAGGTGCAGAAAATAATGACTATAGTTGTTTAAAATATTTGGGGTTTATTTATTATTATGGAATTGAGGGATATATTGAGGAAAAAATGGTTGTAGGTTTAGAGTACTGGATAAGAGCTGCGTTTTGTATTCCTCAAGTAATGCAAGTATTTGATTCATTTGAAGTATTGATTACATTGCTAGGCGTAGAAGAAGGAAAAAAATTAGTAATTTCTAAAGGAGTGAATATTGAGAATTATCTAGAAGTACCGGTTGTTTTTTTTGAAGAGATGTCAAAATGCAATGAAATGAATGCAAAAACACTTTCTTTATGTAAAAAATTACTTATGGTTCTGGAATCATTTCATACTGAAAAATATGATTTGTTTTATGAAAGAGTAGCTGAAGTGTTAAGATACAATGAAATGTGATGAAACAAAAAAATACATAATTTATGTATTTTTTTTGTGCCCTTTTTGCTTCACTATGTAATGAAATAGTTGTGCTAACAGGATAAAATAAGAAAAAACAAAATTCATAAACTATTTGTTATTTGCAAGGGAGGAATTATTATGTTAAAGCGAAAATTATCCTGTAACCGGTCAACAGTAATTTTATTAGCCATTATATTGTTTTTTTGTACATACAATTTTTATTCTAATTTTTTGTTGTCTGATTTTTGGATTTTGGGAAAATATCATTTAAAATATCAAGTAATCTTAAGAGACATTATACTTGTTTTTGTGTATTGTATTATGAGTTATTATTTTTCCTTTGGAAAGAGGTATTATATATATTCTGCGTTTGGATTGGCGTTGTTTCCAATAGCATTATATAATTTGATGGCATTAAATAATGCTACTCAGATTTTTGTTATAGTATATTTAACTGTAGTTTTTTTGAGGGGAATATGTCGGATACTGTCTGTTAGAAATTGTTTTGTAGAGACGTTGACTCGATTCTTCAGTATAATTATTTTGTTGCTTGGTATAGTATTGGCAGGAATTGTTTTTGTAAAGAATATGCAGTTGCCTGTTGAAATTAAAAAGGAGGATAACATGGATATAATAATAAAAAATATTGCTTCTTTTAAGAAAGAAGCATCAAAAGAAAAACAGATTATAGCTCAAAAAATCCTCCATAGGGAGTCAAAGTTACTTGAGATTGATGAACCAAAGGTATACTTAAGCATCTTAACGAATAATGGAATAGCTGGTTTTACAAACAGAACTAGCCATAATATATATATAAATTCGAATCTAGATGACGTGTACGAGTTTGTCGCTACAGTATTACATGAATTCTACCATTATGTACAGTATGAATTAGTTTACAATAATAAAAAATCGAGGGGGCTAATAAATCGTATAATTTCTCAACGAATTAAAGCGTATAAGGATGAATTAAATCGAACAACAGATAAATCGCATAATCTTCTGACATCGGAAATAGATGCGGATTGTTACAGTCGAAGTCGAATTTTGGATTATTTAGTAGAAGGGAAGTGAATAACAGATGGAAGAAAAAAAATATTTAATGCAACTAAAAAAAATCTCTGTTGAGGAGCTGAAGTTGGTACCTCATATATTAGTAATTAATGAAAATGGAAATGGTAGCAATGGGTTTATTTTAAGGTTGTTTAATATATTAAAAACTAAATATGGCAAATCAATTTTACGAACAGAGTTACCGTTTGATACCGAATCAACTATAGAGGATTTTTTTGATGATTTATATACGATTCTTCTTAATAATTACACATCAAAATATGAAGGGATTTTAATTGTGGATATCTCTTCATGGAAGAAAGGGTATCGTAACAATACAGTATCATCATTTTTAAATAGCTTACTGGGGCAAAAACATTCTAACAGGTGGCTGTGCAGTGATAATATTTTTTTTGTTTTTGAAGTAAATGACTTAACGGAAAATCCGTTAGTAGAAGAACTAAAGAAAATTGGTGCAACTTATGTTATAGAAACGGAATCAGAGTGTGAAGAAGAATGTCCTTTAGAAGATGTTTTAATATCTCAAATTGGACTTGAAAATATTAATTATTTAAAGCAGCAAGTATGTGGTGAAAAGAAATTATTTCAAAAAATAATAAGTATAATATATATGAATGGAACTAAAGATTTAGATAAAGCGATGATTGATGAGATTATAAGGGAAAATAAGATAAAGAGTAATGTGATGATTGGTTTTAGGGGGTGCTGTGAATGAGAAGAGTGACACGAAAATTTAATCGTTTCTTAACAGAAGAGGAAATGGAAGAGTTGGTTGTTTGGCAAAGATTTAATTGCCGTAAAAAAGGAGGTAAAGAGGGGGTGGCAAATGTTGTCCTTGATTCTAAGAAAGACAAATTTGCAGTACTTAATGATAGGAGTACTCATACTTTTTGTGTGGCAGAGACAGGCGCAGGGAAAACATATTCAGTTTTATTACCATATTTAGTTACTTGTATTAGTAATCATCAATCAATTATCGTCAATGACTGTAAACAAGAACTCTTACCATGCGTACTTCCGTATTTGGAAATGAATGGTTATAACACGGTGATTTTAAACATGCATTGTTTATCAAGGTCTCCAGATACCTATAATCCACTCCAGATACCATTTGAATTATATAAACGTGGTGATATTGCAACTGCAAAGAAAATTACTCGAAACTTAGCTGATTTTATGTTTAAGGCAATTGATTCAGAAAAAGATCCATATTTTACAATGGCGGCAAAATCCATTTTTAATGGTGCTGTTTCAATACTCATGAGAGAAGCAAAGGTAGTAGAGGACTGTACGCTTTTTAATGTTGCTAGGCTAGTTGTGGATATTCAGCGTAAAATTCCTGTGCATAATCCTCTCGAAGAAGATTATGGTATATTTGGGTTTGACAAAGAAAGTGTTTCGTCATTGTATTTTGATGAGGTATCGGAAAAATCTGAACTATATTGTTTTGACTCGCTATTAAATAACAGCGAAGAGACGTCTCGATGTGTTTATTCTGTCTTTATGGCCTGTATAGAGCAGTATATCACAGATACAGATATTAGAAATTTTTTGTGTCGCAGTTCATTTAATATGGAGGAATTTGGGAAAAGACCAACAGCGTGTTTTGTATTGTCGTCTGATTATGAGACAGCATATGATTCTTTGGTAACTACTTTTTTTGAACAAGTATACGCAATAAATACTTTAATGGCCGATAATTCATCTAAAAGGAGATTAAATGTGCCATTACATTTTGTTTTGGATGAATTTGCAAATTTGACTACGCCATTTGCCTCAATGGAGAAAAAAATTAGCACAGCTAGATCCCGTGGTATAAGATTTTTTCTTGTGGTGCAGTCAATAGCAGGATTACGACAGTCTTACAAGGAGAGCACAACTCAAGCTATCCTTAGTAATTCAGGATTATGGGTGGTATTGCGTTCAACTGAGCATGAGGTTCAAAAAATGGTTATTGAAAGGTTAGGTATGACTACATACCCATCGGGAAAGGAGGAGCCATTGGTTACATACGCTGATTTAAGTTCAATGAAAATAGGAGAAGTTCTCTTTATATACCAAGGAAAACCTGTATTTAGAAGAGTTTTAGATTTTAAAGAGATGGATTTGCCTTATAAGCCTATGGAAAGTTATAAATTTACTAAAAGAAAGGGGGAAAAACATACATCTACTGGTTGGAATATTATTGATTATTGTTATAACATTTTAAGAAAAAGGACAGGACTTACGCTTGAACAATTAAAGGGGGAGCAACCTGTTTTGACAGAGGAGATGTATACTAAAAAAAAGAGATTACAAGAATTGAAGATTGAATTGGATTTAGAGGGAGATGAGTAAGTTTGAAAAAAAGAAATTTTAGACAACCAAGAAACAAAGGACATAGCAAATAAACCACCTAAACAGCTGGTTTAAAAAGTAAATATAGACGCAACACCTAATCAGGTAACAGGACCCACATCATCCTTGATAATGTAGCCTCGTTGTTTGATCAGATTAAGTGCCTGTGAAATGGTCAGAACTTTTTCTTTATTCACAGGACGTGATTCAAGAAAACCTTCCGGTGTATAAGGCTTTAAATCTGTAAGTATGTGCCAGATAGCGGTCAGGATCATACGACAGATGGCAATGATAGCTTTCTTGTGACCACGGCGTGCTTTTATACGACGATATCGTGTGGTAAATTCAGGATGTTTCTTCGATTTGATTAAAGCATTTGCAATTTGCACCAAAACTGGTTTAAAATAAGAACCAGCACGGGAAATCCTAGTGGACTTGATCTTGCGACTGCTCTGGTCGTTACGGGGACAGCATCCTGCCCATGAAACGAGGTTTTTGGCAGTGGGGAAGACAGACATATCCGCCCCGATTTCAGAAAGCACCTGGATAGCAGTCAATGGATTTTTATCGAATCCTGGTATGGTTCGAATAAGATCAAGGACACTTTCGTACTTTTGGCTGAGACGAAAGATTTCCCGTTCTATTTCTGCTTTGTGCATTTCTAATTCATCGATGTGTTTAAGGCACTGTCTAAGTTTTACAGCCTGTTCGTGAGAGATGGCACCATCAACAGCAGCCTGTATTTCCTCGATAGGAGTTTTGCATCTGCTATCCACAAAAGGTGCTACATCAAAAACTTCCCCCGGGTGTTGTAAGATCTGTTCCGTAATGGAACGAGATGATTTGCCAAATATATCAGAAAAGACATCATCCAATTTTAAGTTTGATACAGTAAGACAGTTATGAGCACGGTTCTTCTCACCGGTAATCATACAAGTGAGTTTGAAACGGTATCTTACTAAATCTCTTAATTGACGGATGTCAGCAGGTGGAATAAAGGAAGGTTTTACCATTCCACACATATATAGATCACAGATCCACTTGGCATCCTTGCGATCCGTCTTGTTGCCTTTTTGAGGCTTGGTATATTTGGGGTGAGAAAGAGTAACAAAGATGTTATTTTTCTCTAAGACATTAAAAACAGGGATCCAATACTTACCGGTAGATTCCATACAAACATCAATACAATTGTATTTAGCAAGCCAAAGACACAATTCCTGCAATCCTTTGGTAAAGGAAGAGAAGCGGGCTTGTTTATACTCTGTACGTTTAAAGGAATCCGTAATGCCGATACAGGCATAGATCCAGGTTTTGTGGACATCAAGTCCGCAGCAGTTATTTTTAAGAATTTTAAACGACAATAAAAGTACCTCCTGATGATTTATAGTTATAAGATTGACAGTGACTGGTCATCCGGCAAAATCGAGTCGACTTTGGAAGAGATAAGTTTACGGGCTACTGTTATGCGCCATTCATTGATGCCTTAACGGATGACCGACAACATATAACAATACGAGGTCGCCGCTATACAGCCCCGCCACTCACCTCCACGTGTTCTGTAGTGTGTCAGTCTTATAAAAGAATTATATCAAATATCAAGAGGAAGGGAAAATAGAAACGAGCGTAGCGAGAGAAACTAATATTTTCATGATTCTATTGGTGACTTTCGCGAAGCAGAAAGGCGGATTATAACTATGAAAATTATAAAAGGAATAAATAAGAATCTTGGTGATTTGATTTTGACTTCAAGAGGATTTGAATCATCTGTAGGAACACGGATTGTATTTAACGGGATGAAGAGATTAAGGTTATCTATGCAGAGCAGGAAAATAATGATATTCAGTTATCCGTTTGTGGGAAATAACTATGTTACTGGCTCATGTATGAAAATTGGCTTTAATAAAACAGATATATATTTTTATAATCAACACACGAGTCCGAATTGCATCATGAAAATGGATTATATTTATATTTCTGCTGGTAACACATTTGCAATTTTGCAATTTTTAAAGAAGAATGTCGAAAATTTTAGTGCGATTAAGAAAGCCGTTTTTAAGGGAACAAATTATATTGGGGTATCTGCTGGCGCAATGATAGCAGGAACGGATATATTTTTAGCGTCAGAGTTTGACAGAAATGATGTGTTGCTTAATGATTTAGATGGACTCCGACTTTACGAGGGTACAACTATTCCACATTATGGTAAAAAGGAGTTTAAAAGATTTAAAAAATTAATAGATTATAAGATTGACGGGTATAAGTATATATATTCGGTTTCAGATAAGGGATGTATTTTAATGGAAGGGAATAGACCATTTAAATAAAAGACTAGGAGGGGCGATATTATGAGATATTGTATATCAGATATTCATAATGATTATGATAATTTGGTGAAACTACTTTCATTGGCTGAATTTAATCCTAAAAAAGATATTTTATATATTATTGGAGATATATTTGATAGAGGGATGCAGCCAGTGGAATTGTATAACTTTATTCGAAAACAAGATACTTCAATTATCCCTTTGTGTGGAAATCATGATTTATGGCTTGCGGATTTTATTAGGGATTATGGGAATGGATTAAGAGGTGATTATTTTTACAATACTTTTGAAATTCTAAAGAATCAAATGACGAAAAAAGAAATAAATAATTTGGAGTTATGGATTAGAAGTATGCTGTTGTATAAAAAGATTGAGGTGGATGGAGAGAAATTTATGCTTTCACATGCCCAGACATTTGATGAACCTGAAAAAATGTCTGATAGTGATATTTTGTTAGGTAAAAAGCTCAATATTAAATATTTGCTAAATGGAATTAGTAAATATATATCAGTTATTGGACATACAGAAACGAATATAATTAGAAAGAGTGTAGGAGAACCATTGACTAATGTAAATGAAATTTGGAAAAATCCAAAAGGGAATTTATATGCAATTGATTGTGGAAATGGATTTCGACAATTCTGCAAGAGTCAAATGAGATTAGGTATGCTATGCTTGGAAACAAAACAAATGTATTATGTTTAGAGGAGGATGACTATGAAAATCACATTAATTGACAGGAATACTGATATTGTAATGGCGTGGGAAAAATACTTTCATGGTATAGAAGGTGTTGAAATTGTAAATACAACTTTAAATGATTATTTAAACAAATATCTTCATGAAATTGATGCAATTGTTTCACCAGCAAATTCTTTCGGTTTAATGGACGGGGGATACGATAGAGCCATAATACTGTATTTTGGTAGAGAATTACAAGATACAGTTCAACAATATATTAGGGAAAATTATCATGGTGAGCAAGTTGTCGGAACAGCATTTTCTGTTAATATACCTAATAGTGAAAAAATGCTAATTCATGCTCCTTCGATGAGAGTTCCATCAATAATAAGAGATTCATCGGTTGTGTATAGTTGCATGAGAGCTACTTTGTTAGAGGCACAAGCTAAAGAAGTTAAAAGCATCTTAATTCCTGCATTTGGAGGATTAACAGGGCGTGTGCCACCAGATATAATTGCACATGATATGTTTGAGGCGTATTGTCAAATTAATACGCCAGTTTTAGAAAAAGTTACGTGGGATTCTATTTTGCATCACGATAATAAAAGAATATGGGAGACTGAATAAAAAAAGATGGTTAAAAAATGTTTTTTGATGTAATTTCATAGTGTTTTGTTTGAAAATGTTTTTCATATATGTTATATTAAAAAAAATAATTTTTTTTGAGAGGGGAGAATAATTATGAAAAAAAAGATATTTATAGTAACATTTATTGTAGCTGTTTTTTTTGTTGCTTGTGCAGATTCGAATCAAGAGAAAAAGAGTTCAAATACTAAATCACAAGTAACGCAAAGTCCTCAAAAAACAGAGGAAACAGAAGTGCTGTTTAGTACCAAGGAGGGTTCTTACAAGGGAAATAACTGGACGTTACATATATGGAAGAATAATTCGGTTACTTACCCTAAGCATAAGGAGGGAGCTTTTGTCATTGATGGTGAAGAACTTCCTTATGAGAAAGAAATTATAGGAAAAGAAACCGTTGAATATTATGCAGATGAGGCTCATACAAAAAAGAAAAAACTTTCAGTAGATACTGGATTTTATAAAATTTACAAAAGCACAGATACAAAGATATATGATATTTGGGTGGATTTGAATTTGGATGAAGAAGCTGTTAAGGATTTAGTGGCGCATGTTTTTGGAAAGTATGTTTCATAAGTGCTGTTTTCATTTGTTTGTACAAAGTGTTTTTGGATGTTTTCAAGTTTTCCATAATTTAACAGAAAGATTTGGGGAGAGTGGGTTTTGAGTGCGTTGGCAGGTGGCACTGGTAATTTCAGTGCCACTGCCGTTACGCGCTCAACTAGCGAGAGCGCCCACGAAACACAAACTTTCTGTTAAATTATGGAAACATGAAAAGTGATAATGGTACTTTCGCACAATATAAAGATGTAAATTTGCATTTTTGATTAACATGTAGTATAATGTCATAGTCAAAGAGGATAGGTCCGAAAATGAAGTGTCCTATCCTCTTTTTTCGACTATGACAAGAGTCCAAAAGAAGGAGGATTTGGTTTGGATAATCACTCAATGATGGAACTGGGAGAAAAGTTAAATGGCAAATTTGAAAATCTGGTGAATTACTGTATGGTGTCCGGTGCCATTAACCAGGATTTGTATAACGAATATGATGTGAAGAGGGGACTTCGCGATTCGAATGGTAAAGGAGTACTTACCGGATTGACAGAGATTTCAGATGTCTGTGGATACCGCTTGAAAAACGGCAAAAAGATTCCTTGCGACGGAGAACTTTATTATCAGGGATATAATGTAATGGACCTTGTAAAAAGTTTTGAAAATCGCCGATTCGCTTTCGAGGAGACAACCTATTTGCTGATGTTTGGCGAACTGCCGACACATACTCAGTTAAAGGATTTTGAAGAGGTATTAACCAGTCTTCAGGAGCTTTCCGGTCAGTTTGTTCGTGATGTGATTATGAAAGCACCAAGTGCAAACATTATGAATGCACTGCAGAAAAGTGTGCTGACACTGTATTCGTATGATGAGAATCCGGACGACATTTCCGTGGCAAATGTACTGCGCCAGTCTTTGCAGTTAATCGGCAAAATTCCGTTGATTGCGGTGTATGCGTATTTGTCATACCGTCATTTTGGATTTGATGATAATTTATACATCCGTACACCGGATAAAGATTTGTCAATTGCAGAAAATATTTTGCAGATGGTAAGACAGGACGGTAAATTTACGGAGTTAGAGGCGAAAGTTTTAGATATTGCACTTGTCATTCATGCAGAACATGGCGGCGGTAATAACTCGACGTTTACCAATCATGTAGTAACGTCTTCCGGCACAGATACATATTCTGCGATTTCAGCATCCATTGCTTCACTGAAGGGACCACGTCATGGTGGTGCCAACTTAAAAGTTCTGCAGATGTTTGATGACATTAAAGAGCACTGCAAGGATTGGAATAATGAAGAGCAGATTAAAGAATATTTGAATAAAATTCTGAATCGCGAGGCCTTTGATGAATCCGGTCTGATTTATGGAATGGGACATGCGGTTTATACATTGTCTGACCCTCGTGCCGTGATTTTGAAACGCTATGCAAAAAAACTGGCGGAGGCAAAAGGTAAAATGGATGAATTTCATCTGTATGAAACAGTGGAAGAAGTGTCCAAAGATTTGATTATGAAAGCACATTTGCGTTATAAACCGGTTTGTGCAAATGTTGATTTTTACAGTGGTTTTGTATATACTATGCTTGGTATTCCGAGAGAATTATTTACTCCGATTTTTGCGATTGCCCGTATTTCCGGATGGAGTGCACATCGTCTGGAAGAGTTGGTAAACAAGGGTAAAATTATTCGACCGGCGTACAAATACGTAGGAAGTCATGTGGATTTCCGTGAAATAGATGAGAGAGAATAAGCGATGGAACAATACATGTTATTTTTCGATATTGATGGAACTTTGTTAGATGAAAAAGAGGGAATCGTGCCGGAGAGTACGGTGCGTGCCCTGCATCAGGCAAAGAAAAACGGACATTTACTGTTTCTTTGTACCGGACGCTGCAAGTCCATCTGGCCAAAGGATATTTTGGAAATTGGTTTTGATGGTGTGGTAGGTGGCTGTGGTACGAATATATTTTATCACGGGGAAGAACTGCTTCATGCAACATTACCGAAAGAATTGCAGAGAGAAGTTGCCAATTCTCTGACGCGCTATCATATCGATGGTGTTTTGGAAGGTCAGGAGACGGCATATTTTCGCAGAGATTACTGGATGCCGGTTGTGAAATCCATCTTTGAGGAAAATGGAACATTTTCGGCAAAATGCCAGTTGTTCTGGGAGGATGCCAATTTGAATTTTGATAAAATGGCACTCTGGTTTGATGAGAGCAGTGACATGAAATCATTTAAGAAACAATGGGAAAACACGTTTGATTTTATTTTACGTGACCCGACTTTTTATGAGGTTGTGCCAAAAGGTTATTCAAAGGCGACCGGAATTGATTTCCTTTGTAAGCGCTTAGAAATTGACAGAGCGCATACGGTAGGAATTGGTGATAGTACAAATGATTTGCCGATGCTTGATTTCACCGGCATCAGCATTGCAATGGGAAGCGGCAATCCGGATATTTTTCCGTCGGTCGATTATGTAACGGCGGCTGTGATGGAAGATGGAATTGAGAAGGCATTGAAACATTATCAATTAATCGAGTAAAGGGAGGTCGGCGAAATGAAGTTAAGTAAATTAGTGGAGCACATCGAGTACGAACTGGTACAGGGAAGCCTTGATACGGAAGTGGCAGATATCGCATATGATTCCAGAAAAATCAAAGAGGGAATGTTGTTTGTTGCCATTGCAGGAACGGTTGTCGATGGTCATAAATACATTCCGGATGTTGTGAAAAAGGGCGCATCGGTGGTTGTTGTGGAAAAAGAGATTGAGTCCATAGATGAAAGTATTACGGTGATTCGTGTGGCAAATGGCAGAGCAGCGCTGAGTCTTTTATCCCAAGCGTATTTTGATTATCCGGCATCGAAGATGATTTCGATTGGAATTACAGGAACAAAAGGAAAATCGACAACCACATATATGATTCGTGATATTATTGAAAAATCCGGGAAAACCTGCGGAATTGTTGGTACAATTGGTGTGGCAATTGCCGGTAAGGTGACACCGACGGAGCATACAACACCGGAATCCTATGATTTGCAGAGATATTTTAAAGATATGGTGGATGCCGGATGCGAGTATATGGTAATGGAAGTCAGCTCACAGGGAATCAAGATGGACCGTGTGGCAGGAATGCATTTTAATTATGGTATTTTTACCAATATTACGCCGGACCACATTGGACCAAATGAGCATGCAGATTTTAATGAGTATTTGTACTGCAAGAGCCGTCTGTTTACGATGTGTGACGTCGGAATTGTAAATCGTGATGACCCGCACTGGAAAGAAATGATAAAAGATGCGACCTGTGAGATTAAAACATATGGAACAGAAGATGCGGATATGACGGCAACGGAAATTGAGCATGTGAATAACGAAGGAAATCTGTGCATGAAATTCCATGCGAATGGTCTTTTGAACGGAGATATCATTGTTGGTCTGCCGGGACGTTTTAATATTTATAATGGAATGTGTGCAGCTTGTACCGGTGCTCTGTTGAAAATGCCGGAAGAGGTGATTCTGCATGCGCTTGAGCACGTAAAAGTGCGTGGCCGTGTGGAAAATGTTCCGACCGGCAGAGGATTTTCCGTATTGATTGATTTTGCACATAATGGTGTGAGTACCGAGAGTGTGTTAAAGACTCTGCGCGGTTATAATCCGCACCGGATTATTGCTATTTTCGGCTGTGGCGGCAATCGAAGCAAACTGCGCCGTTACGAGATGGGAGAGGCCGTTGGAAATCTAGCGGAACTTGCAATTGTGACAAGTGATAATCCGAGAACAGAAGATGTAATGGATATTGTAAAAGATATTGAGGTTGGTCTGGCAAAGACAAACGGTGAGTATGTGGTGATTCCGGACCGTCAGGAGGCCGTGAATTACGCAGTTGACCATGCTGAGGATGGCGATATGATTATTCTTCTTGGTAAAGGTCATGAAGAATATCAGGAAATCAATGGTGTGAAATACCATTACAGCGAGAGAGAAGCGGTTATGAATGCGCTGGCGCGTTAATTAAAATTTGAATTGAAAAAGAAACTATCAATTTATGCGTAACGAAAGCATAAACGGATAGTTTCTTTTTTTTTTGGGTATAAGTAAAAAGAGAATGATTCAATGGAGGAATAAAGAAATGCGTCAGATTTTAGATTTTAATGAGAATTGGTGGTTTATTCATGCGGATGTAGATGTTTCGGAGGCAAGACCGGGAGAGGGAGAACTTGTTTCGCTGCCTCACACATGGAATGCACTGGATGGACAAAAGGGAGATGGAACATATGACAGAGGCAGTTACTGGTATGTAAAAATGTTGGATAAGTGGGAGCCGTCTGCGAAGTATTCTCGTTTATTTTTGGAAATACCGGCGGCGGGGCAGCAGGCAAAAGTGTTTGTAAATGGTGAGTTCGTTGTGAGTCATGAGGGTGGCTATTCGGCATTTCGAGCCGATATTACGGAAAAATGTACCGAAGAATTTAATACGATAGCGATTTGGTGCAGCAATGAAAAATGTGATGCGATTTATCCGCAGTCGGCTGATTTTACTTTTTATGGCGGGTTGTATCGTGGCGCACATCTGATTTGCGTGCCGGAAACGCATTTTGAACTGTTACACTACGGAGATTTGGGAATCCATGCTGCCACAGAACCGGCTTCGTGGGACAAAGAGGATTTTATGCTTCACATCCGAACAAAGATTTGCGGGGTGGAAAAAGATAATCAGGTGATTTACCAGATTTTTGATGAAGATGGAAAAGAAGTGGCAAGTGCAGCACGTCCGGCGGACTCACCGGATACTTCTATTCCTCTTTATAAACCGCACCGCTGGGATATTAAAAATAGCTATCAGTATACGCTAAAGGCACTCATTATGCGCAATAACGAATGCTTGGATGAAGTGGAACTTAAATTTGGTGTAAGGACTTTTTGCTGTGATCCCGGGCGCGGTTTTCTAATAAATGGAAATTGTGTGCCGCTGCGAGGCGTGAGCCGGCATCAGGATAAATTGTATCAGGGAAATGCACTTACAAAAGAGGATCACATCCGGGATGCTGAGCTGATTGAAGAAATCGGGGCAAATACGGTGCGTCTTGCCCATTACCAGCACGCACAGGAGTTCTATAATGAGTGTGATAAAAGAGGATTTGTTGTCTGGGCGGAAATTCCTTTTATCAGCGTGATGAATGAAGACCCTTTAGCACATGAGAACTGTATAACCCAGTTAAAGGAACTTATTTATCAGAATGACCATCATCCAAGCATTTGTTTCTGGGGCATTTCCAATGAAATTTTGATTGGGGGTATTTCTGAAAAGCTTGTGGAGAATCACAGGGAGTTAAATGCACTTGCTAAAAAGATTGACCCATACCGTCTCACGACGATTGCTCATGTGACGATGACGCCGAAAGACGGTCCGATGCATGAAATTACCGATGTGGAAAGTTATAATCATTATTTTGGCTGGTATGGCGGAAAGACAGAGGATAATGGTCCGTGGATGGATGAGTATCATGAAAAATATCCAAACCGCTGCATTGGATTGTCAGAGTATGGCTGTGAGGGAATCATTAGCTATCAGGGAGGAAATCCAAAATGCAAAGATTACAGCGAGGCATATCAGGCAGGATACCACGAATATATGGCACATATGTTAGAGAGACGCCCTTGGATTTTCTGCTCTTATGTGTGGAATATGTTTGATTTTGGATGCGCCGCACGTTCAGAAGGCGGTGTGACGGGAAGAAATAACAAAGGTCTTGTAACGATGGACAGAAAAATTAAAAAGGATAGTTTTTATCTATACAAGGCGTACTGGAATCCGGAACCGATGGTTCATATCTGTGATAAACGGTATTCGCTTCGCTCTGGGGAAAATACCCAAATCCGTGTGTATACAAATCAGGAAAGAGTGACACTGTTTGTGAATGGGGAAGAAATGGCGGTAAATGAGGTAAAACGTCATGTGGCATCTTTCCCGATTTCTCTTAGTGGAGGCAAAAATGCAATTCTTGTGAAGGCAGGAGATGTATGGGATGCTATGACGATTGAACGGGTGGAAAAAGAGCCGGAAAGCTATGTATTCCCGGAAGCCGGTGAGAGGGAAGAAGGCGTTGCAAACTGGTTTCGGGAGGTTGGACCTCTAAATCTTTCGGAGGAAATGAAATACCCGGAGGACCGCTATCATATCCGCTGTACGTTAGAGGAAATCAGTGAGAATGATGAGGCGATGGAACTTGTCACGAAAGCGATGAAATTGATTACCGGTATGACACTTGCAAAAGAAGAAGGCATGTGGGATATGATGAAAAAAATGAAGTTGGAAAGTATGAAGGAAATGCTTGGGGCGATGGCACCGGATGGCTTTTTAGAAAGTCTGAATATGAAATTAAACGAAATTAAAAAGGAGAATTTAAATGGATAAACAAGTCAGACCCTTTGGTATGCGTGATAAAATCGGGTATATGTTTGGCGATTTCGGAAATGATTTTACTTTTATCTTATCATCGGCTTTCATGTTGAAATTTTATACAGACGTTATGGGAATTGGTGCCGGTGTGGTGGGAATGTTAATGATGGCTGCTCGTTTTTTAGATGCATTCACGGACATTACAATGGGACAGATTGTGGATCGGAGTAAACCGGGGAAGGACGGAAAATTTCGCCCATGGATAAGGCGGATGTGTGGTCCGGTTGCGATTTCCAGTTTTTTGATTTACCAGTCAGCATTTGCCGGTATGCCATATTGGTTTAAGGTAGGCTGGATGGTTGTCACGTATATTTTGTGGGGATCGATTTTTTATACCGCGGTTAATATTCCGTATGGTTCGATGGCTTCGGCAATTTCTGCCGAGGCAAAGGACCGGGCGCAGCTATCAACCTGGCGGACGGTCGGAGCAACTCTTGCCGGGCTTGCAATTGGAGCAGGAACACCGATGCTTGCTTATGTTACGGTGGAAGGTCAGACGGTTTTGTCGGGATTTCGTATGACGGTAATTGCCGGTGTTTTTTCTGTTCTATCCTTTTTGTGTTATTTGCTGTGTGTAAGACTCACGGCAGAGCGTGTCGAGGTACCGGCTAGTGAAGGGAAAATCCAGTTCACAAGCCAGTTAAAAAATCTAATGAAAAACCGTGCATTACTTGGCATTATTGCAGCGGCGATGTTTTTGCTGCTTGCCTTACTTGGCATGCAGGGAATTTCTGCCTATGTATTTCCGGAAGTGTATAATAGCGCCAAGGCACAGTCAATATTTTCGCTTCTCACCAGTCTGGCGGTGTTAGGTGTGTGTGCACCGCTTGCCACACGGCTGTCTGTGCGTTATGGAAAACGGGAGTTGTCGGCTTTTTCCTGCTTATTTGGTGCGGTGATTTTGTTTTTGTGTATGGTAATATATCCGAAAAATGAATGGGTGTACGTTGGCTTTTTTGTCCTTGCTTATATCGGAATCGGCTTTTTTAACACAGTTATTTGGGCAATGATAACGGATGTGATTGATGATGCCGAGGTGAAAAATAAGGTGCGCGAGGATGGAACCGTGTATTCCTTATATTCGTTTGCGAGAAAGTTAGGGCAGGCTTTATCGTCGGGCCTTGTGGGGACGATTTTAGCAGCGGTTGGATATCAGGCACAGCTTATGCATAATCCGCAGGGAGCAGAGCAGATAGCAAGGCGAGCGGTGATTCTTGACCGGATTTTTCAGATGTCATGTCTGATACCTGCAATTGGGCTTTTTATTGTGGCGATGATTTTGCTTTTTATCTATCCGCTTTCGAAAAAAAAGGTAAATGAAAATATTGCTGAGCTGGAAAAAAGAAGAAATTCTTGACAAGAAGGATATCCGTTGTATAATAGTTGGTGGTACCAAATTGGTACTACCAATTTATTATATTACGTTAAGGAAGAGGATTATGAAATATTTAAAGCAGTTTTTACTTATTCTATGTATCACATTTGTTGGCGAACTTGTCAAATATGTTCTGCCGCTGCCAATTCCGGCAAGTATTTACGGTATGGTGATTTTGTTTGTGGGTTTGATGACGGGACATATTAAACTGTCTTCGGTGAAGGAGGCAGGGAAGTTTTTGATTGAAATTATGCCGGTGATGTTTATTCCGGCGGGCGTTGGTCTGATGGTATCGTGGAATGTGTTAAAACCTCTTTTAATTCCTGTGGTGATTATTACGTTTGTTAGTTTTGTTGCGGTAGCTGTGGCAACGGGAAAAATGGCTCAGTGGATGATTAAGAAAGATGAGGGGAAAGACCATGAATGAATTTTTAGAGAACTCACTTTTTGCAGGAGTTACCATTAGTTTGCTTGCGTATATGGCGGGGGCATTTCTGAAAAAGAAATTTAAAATCGCGCTATTAAATCCACTTTTAATATCAATTATTTTATCGATTGTTGTATTAGTGACCGCAGATATTGATTATGATGTGTACAATGCAGGGGCTTCTTATTTGAGCTGGTTTTTGACTCCGGCTACGGTATGTCTTGCGATTCCTTTATATGAGCAGTGGCAGCTTCTTAAAAAGAATTGGAAAGCAGTTATGTTTGGTATTTTAGCTGGTACACTTACCAGTGGTGTAACAGTTTTTATGTTAGCAAAATTTATGAGTCTGTCGCACACGGAATACGTGACACTTTTGCCAAAGTCGATTACGACGGCAATTGGCATGGGGCTTTCTGAAGAGTTAGGCGGTTATGTTACCATTACGGTAGCTGTGATTGTTGTTACCGGTGTGGTTGGCAATATGTTTGGTGAGCTTGTCTGCAAGTTGTTTCGTATTACTCATCCGATTGCGAAGGGACTTGCATTTGGCTCTTCCTCACACGCGATTGGAACGGCGAAAGCAATGGAACTTGGTGAAATCGAAGGGGCAATGAGTAGTCTTGCGATTGCAGTTACGGGAATTTTGACCGTAGTATTTTCCCCGTTATTTATGAAGTTTATTTAAGAGATTACATAGGAAAGGAAAAGGTTATGAAACAAACCGGGTGTCAGGAATATCAAAAGGTGCTTTCGTATTTTTACGATTTGGTAAAAGAGGGCACTTTGACTTGGGGAAGTAAACTGCCGACGGAGCGTAAGATTGCAGAGCAGTTAGGAATTGGGAGAAATTCTGCCAGAGAAGCCATCTGTGTTCTGCATGGAATGGGTGTTGTTGAAAGGAAGCAGGGATCCGGCAATTATGTTGTGGAGAATATCGGACAGTCTTTTGGCAGCATGATTCAAATGCTTCTTCTTTTAAATGGGGTAACGAAAAGTGAAATCTGTGAGTTTCGCCGTGCCATGGAGAAAATGGCTGGCAATTTTCTTTTGGTAAATGGTATCGATGAAAAAATCAAACAAAAACTTTCGGATTTATTATGTACAATGGCTGAATTAACCGGGGAGCCACTGGCAAAACGGGATAAGGAATTTCATGACACACTTGTTTTTGCTACGAAAAATAATCTGCTGATTACAATTATGCAGGCGGTCAGCATTGTGTATACGGAATGCGTTGAATATGACAGTAAAGATTGTTTGTTAGCGAGTCACACGCGGATTTATGAAACTCTTATAAAAGGGGATGAAAAGGCTTTTAATACTGCAATCGATTTTCATTATGATTTGATAGAGAGGCGAATGTAAGGAGAATGCAGGATGAGACAGGAACGAGATTTAACGAAGGGAGCAATTGTAAAGAGTCTCTGGCTTTTTGCACTTCCTCTCATGCTTGGCAATGTACTGCAGCAGCTTTATAACCTGGTTGATACATGGGTGGTCGGACGTTATCTTGGCAAAAGGGCACTGGCGGCAGTTGGCGCATCGTATACGTTGATGACATTTTTGACTTCGGTTGTTATTGGTCTGTGTCTGGGTGCAGGTGCCTTTTTTGCGATGGCATACGGCAGGAGAGAAAAGGAGACTTTCCGAAATGGGATTTTTATGTCCTTTACGGCAATTGGCGGTCTTTCGATAGTTTTGACAATACTGTTGTATGGCTTCGTAAGACCGCTTACCTATCTTTTGCAGGTGCCGGCGGAAACGGTAGAGGATATGGTAACGTATCTCATATATGTGTTTGCCGGATTCTTTGCTGTTTTTTTGTATAACTATTTTGCAAGTGTTCTCAGGAGTATCGGAAATTCGGTGCTGCCACTTGTTTTTCTTGGGATTTCAGTCGCACTTAATATCGGACTTGACCTTTTGTTTGTTGTGACATTCTCATTTGGTATTGCGGGTGCTGCCGTGGCAACCGTTATTTCCCAATATATAGCAGGTATCGGTCTTATGCTTTATTTTCTCTTCCGGTATTCTGATTTGTGCCCTGCGAAAAAAGATTTCACATGGGAAAAAAAGAACTTCCGGCAGATTCTTTCTTTGTCCGGATTTACGTGTTTGCAGCAGTCCGTTATGAACTTTGGCATCCTGATGATACAGGGATTAGTCAATTCTTTTGGTACAACGATTATGGCAGCGTTTTCCGTGGCGGTCAAAATTGACACGATTGCGTATATGCCTGTGCAGGATTTTGGAAATGCCTTTTCCTTTTTTGTGGCACAGAATTACGGTGCAAAGAAGTATGCCCGCATCCGGAAAGGATTTCTGCTGGCACTCGTCAGCGTATTGATTTTTTGCCTTGTAATTAGTGCAGCTGTCTTTGGATTTGCTGACACGCTGATGGGATTTTTTACAAACGAGGGCAGTGCCATATCAGCTGCCGGCGCCGAATATCTCCGGGTAGAAGGGGCTTTCTATGTTGGAATCGGTATTTTGTTTTTACTCTATGGATATTACCGCGCGGTGGACAAGCCTGTTGTTTCGGTGGTCCTTACCATAATCTCACTGGGAACAAGAGTAATTCTTGCCTATGCACTCACTGGCCTTTTCCACACCGGCGTGATAGGAATCTGGGCGGCGATACCAATCGGGTGGGGACTCGCTGATTTGGTGGGAATGGTGGGGATTGTTTCAAGTTTTCGAGGGCACTTTTTTCGGTTCCCATAATTTCGTAGAAAAGTTTTGAACCTCGTGGGCGCTCCCACTTGTTGAGTGCGTAGCGGTATGGGCACTGAAACTACCAGTGCCGCATACCGACGTACTCAAAACCCACGAGTCACAAAATTTTTCTACGGAATTATGGGCAGCCAAAGAAACCAATGTCGGAAACTTGAAATAAACAAAACCCCCCAACAACCATTTGACATTTTAAAGCAAGAAACTATAATAGGAAATAGTATGTTATTGGTGCTACCAATTATTTTTAGCCCAGATACAGGAGGTATTTGTGATGAAAGAAATCAGACAACAGTTTTTGACTGGTGAGCGTGCCTTATTTCAAGGTGCGGATTTGAAAATATACGATACGATATTTGACGATGGAGAATCTCCATTGAAAGAAAGTCATAATATTGAATTAAGAAACAGTATGTTTAAGTGGAAATATCCGCTGTGGTATTCGGACTCCATTTCTGTAAAAGACTGCACGTGGTTTGACATGGCGCGTGCCGGTGTGTGGTATACGAACCATATGGTTGTTGAAGATTGTGCGATTGAGGCACCTAAAAATTTCCGCCGATGCGAGGATTTAACACTTTCCCACGTGTCTATTCCAAATGCAGAGGAAACATTGTGGAACTGTCAGGATGTTGTTTTGAATGATGTGACGGCAAAAGGCGATTATTTTGCCATGAATAGCAAAGATATGAAGATTGACGGTCTGACACTTTATGGAAATTATTCGTTTGATGGCGTAAAAAATGTAGAAATCAAAAATTCCAAATTGTTGTCCAAGGACGCATTTTGGAACAGTGAAAATGTAACCGTTTACGATTCCTTTATTTCGGGTGAATATCTTGGATGGAATGCAAAAAAACTGACACTGATTGGCTGCACGATTGAGAGCCTTCAGGGTATGTGTTACATTGATCATTTGGTGATGAAAGACTGTAAATTAATTAATACGACGCTGGCATTTGAGTATTCGACGGTGGATGCACAGATTACCAACAAAATTGACAGTGTATTGAACCCGACAAGTGGAGAAATTCGCGCAAAAAGCATTGGAAAACTCATTTTGGAAAAGGATAAAATAGACCCGTCGAAGACAAAAATTATTTGTGAGGAGACAGTATAAGGAGGAAAATTTTCATGACAAGCAATTTTGATGAGATGATTGACCGCAGAAACACTGCATCGCTGAAGTGGGATGTGGAGGAAAATGAATTGCCGATGTGGGTGGCGGACATGGATTTTGCGACCGCACCGTGTGTTCTGGAAGCAATGAAAAAACGCTTGAATCATGGGATTTTTGGTTATACCGTGATTCCGGAGCAATGGTATGAGGCATATGTTGGCTGGTGGAAAAAAAGACATCATTTTGAAATAGAAAAGGATTGGCTTATTTTCTGTACGGGTGTGGTGCCTGCCATTTCTTCCATTGTCAGAAAGTTGACGACGCCGGCAGAAAAAGTGTTGATTCAGACACCGGTGTATAACATCTTTTTTAATTCAATTCTCAACAACGGACGTCAGGTATTGGAAAGTCCGCTTGTGCTGGAAGATGGAAATTACCGGGTGGATTTTGAAGATTTGGAGCAAAAACTGGCGGATCCTCAGACAACCCTTATGATTCTCTGTAACCCTCATAATCCAGGGGGCAAGATATGGGACCGTGCGACGCTCTCAAGAATCGGCGAGTTGTGTCAGAAATATCATGTGATTGTTGTGTCCGATGAAATTCACTGTGATTTAACGGAGCCCGGGCGTGAATATGTTCCTTTTGCGTCTGTTTCCGAGGCGTGCCGCGACAACAGCGTTACGTGCATTGCGCCGACCAAGGCATTTAATATAGCCGGTTTGCAGACAGCGGCGGTTTCGATTCCAAATCCGGTGATTCGCCACAAAGTATGGCGGGGATTAAATACCGATGAGGTGGCGGAGCCAAATGCGTTTGCTATTGATGTGGCGGTGGCAGCATTTACAAAAGGAGAAGCGTGGCTTGATGAACTGCGTGCCTATATTTCAGAAAATAAGCGCGTGGCAGCCACTTATATCAAAGAAAATGTCAAAGAATTAACGGTAATTCCATCCGATGCGACCTATCTTTTGTGGGTAAACTGCGAAAAGGTATCGGAGGATGCAGAAAAACTTGTCAAAAAGATTCGTGAGAAAACCGGGTTATATTTATCCGATGGAAATGTTTTTGGCGGGGATGGAAAACACTTTTTCCGGATGAACCTAGCTTGTCCGAGAGAGCGGATGATGGACGGATTAAAACGGCTGTCTCAGGCAATCACACAGATAAAATGATTGACAACGAAAAGAATGGCCGCGGACTGGGCACTGTAGAGGCAGAATACGAAAAAACTGCATAGAAACGTATGAACTGGCACAGCAATTTCCTATCGTATCGGAAAAACTTTTGTGGTATAATATTTTTTGACTGAAAACAAAAGTTACGAAAGAAGGAGATTTGCTGTGTCAATTTGTGTTTATGATTCTTTGCCGGATGAGGCGGTAGAAATCCGGGAAAATGTATTTGTGAAAGAGCAGGGATTTGAAAAAGAATTTGATGAAATTGATGAGAAAGCGATTCATCTTGTGATGTTTGATGAACATTTACAAAAACCGGTTGCGACCTGCCGGATTTATGAAGGCAGTAAACCGGGCGAATTTATATTGGGAAGGCTGGCAGTGGTTTTGGAGTGCCGCGGCATGAATCTTGGTTCTGATATGATACAAAAAGCAGAAGAGGTTGTCTGGGAAAAAGGCGGTAAATCGATTTCTCTGCACGCACAGTGCCGGGTTAGAGCATTTTATGAAAAACTTGGTTTTTGTGGATATGGAGTTGAAGATGAGGACGAAGGCTGTCCACACTGTTGGATGAAAAAACAGTTATCGTTATAAGCATAAAATGCGAGGAAAAGAGGGAAATAAAATGATACATTCCGTAGCCGTTTTAGGAGCAGGGGCAGTTGGTTCCTATGTTATCTGGGGGATTTCTTCTCTGGATGATGTAGAACTTGGAGTTATTGCTGAAGGAGAAAGAGCAGAACGAATCAAAAATGAAGGGTGTCTGATTAATGACAAAGTATATCACCCACAGGTGTGGACACCAAAAGAAGCAAAGAAAGCAGACTTATTAGTGGTTGCACTCAAATACAATGCGCTTTTACCTGCCCTGCCTTCTATCAAAGAGGCAGTAGGAGAAAACACGGTTGTCATGAGTTTAATGAATGGTGTTGACAGCGAGGAAATTATTGCAAAGGAAGTGGGGGCTTCCCATCTTTTATATTCTGTAATTAAAATAGCTTCTCACAAAGAGGGAAAGGGCTTTTATTTTGCTCCGGAAACAACGATAGGAATTATTTTTGGAGAATTGGAAGCTCCGTTTGACAGCGAACGTGTGCAGGCTATAGAAGAACTTTTTGGAAGAACAGAAATCCATTTTCGTGCGACAAAATATATTCGCGAAGAGGTGTGGAGTAAATACCGGTTAAATGTGTGTAACAACCTGCCACAGGCAATTTTGGGTGCCGGTGTTGGCTGTTACCGGGATAGTGTTCACATGAAAGCAATCAGTGACAAACTTAAGGAAGAACTTGAGGCAATTGCGCTGGCAAAGGAAATCGATATGTCAAAGGTGGAAAATACTTCGACACAAAGAAGTGCCGTACCGCCAAGTGCGAGATATTCTACGTTGCAGGATTTGGATGCAGGAAGACAGACTGAAATTGAGATGTTTTCCGGTGCGCTTATACGCATGGGAAAAGAACTTGGCATTCCGACACCGTATAACGAGTATACCTATCATATGATTAAGGCGTTAGAAGAAAAGAATGAGGGTGTGTTTGATTATCGCGGGGGAAATGAGGAGCCGGTGATGTTTAAGTAGGGGATTATAAAGAAATTAAAAAACATAGGTCGGCGGCTCCAAATTGTCTGCAATAAAATAAGCAATAAGGCAGGCAATAAATAATAGTCCGCCGATACCTATCATTAATTTCATGATTTTTTTGCTTGTTTGCATTTGCTTGGAATTAATTATTTCGTTGTCACAAAATTGTTGTTGTAAATTTGCATAGGTTGTATCTGGATATTTAGTTATATAATCATACAACTCTGTTTTTGCAGTTTCTCTCAGCATTTTCCGTTGAGGATTTGAATAAACAGAGGAAGGAACCATTTGCTTTATGATTTTTTTGATTTGATGTTTTTTGAGCATGGATTGTAACCTCCTAATCAAAAGTGATTTCTTGCACTGGTGTTGGGTCTGGTTTTCCATTTATAGGATTTATGTTTTGTATATTTTTATTGTCTTCTTCAAAGTATTCCACATAATATCCATCAGCGTATTCACGCATAGCACATACATGCTGAATTGTAAGCCATATAAGAATAATGAGTATTATAAAAAAGACAGAAAAACTGCACCAATATAAAATCATATTTCTTGGATGGAGTTTTGTGAGTGAGTGATAGGAGACCATGTTTTGAATTTCTGATGGTTCTCCAAATTGCGTCAGCAAATCATTGTAATCTGCATTTGGATGAGTTTTTTGATAATGTAATAAGTCTTGTTCTAACTCATCTAGAAAAATTTTTTTTATTCTATGTTTTCCCTTATAGAGTCTTCGAATTTGTCTTAGGTATTTTTTTGTGATATTTCGTTGCATGTTAATCCTTCCCGTTTTTATTATCCACTTGCGAGACACAAGAAATGATGGTATCAATTGCTGAAGTAATGGTATCATATTCTTGTAAAAGATTTTTTAATCTTAATCTGCCACTTTCCGTGATAGAATAGTAAACACGTGTCCGACGAACGCCAACTTTAACCTGTTCAAAATCCAAATAGCCATTTTGATTTAAACGATAAAGAGTTGGATACATAGTCGCTTCTTTTAATTCATATTTACCATTGCTTAATTCGGACATTTCCTGTGCCAGTTGATATCCATATTTTTTGTTCGTTTGCAATAATAGTAACAAAACCAATTCAATGGTGCCATTTTTTATTGTGTTTACTTTTCTAGTTTGTTTTGCCATTTTTTCACACCTTTATATATGTATCACCATAAAATTTTCTGAGTTTTATTCTATCTTATATAAATCATGTTGTCAACTTTGTTATATAACATCAATACTTTTTAATAAATAGTATTTGACATTTACCATATGCGATGTTATTCTAAAAAAGAAATAACAAATCTAAAGTTGAAAGAAAAACTAGATTTAAATAATAAGAGAAGGGAGTAGTTTCAAATGAAAAAAATTATTATTGCAGCGTATATTCTTTTATGTATTTGTCTTACCGGCTGCGGTGGAACCAATCAGAAGGATTATGGTGAGAACTATAATCAGGAACAGGATGCACAGAATTTTTCCATGATAAGAAATGCAGCAGCAACAGAAAATGGATTTTATGTGTTACAGGATCAATATGTTTATTTCATTGATAAAAAATCGAAAAAAGCAGTTCCGTTATGTGGAAAACCAAATTGCAAACACAAAGATAATTCATGTAATGCCCATTTTACTCATCCGGAGAATATTCAGGCATATGCCGGAAATCTTTATGTAGTAGCCGGAGGTTCGGAAGAATTAACCTGTTCTTTGTATCGAATCAGCCTGGATGGAAGCCAGAGAGAAGAATTGAAAGTACTGTTTCGCTATGATAGTGGTGATTCCGGCTGCTCGCTAGATTTTACGATACATAGAGGCTATGGCTATATGGCAGTGAACTGGATGCAGAAAGACAGAGAAAAGAAGACACAGACATTGTATCAGATTCTTTTGGATTCCTCGGATGAAAAAAAGGAAGTTGCTCAGGTGACAGGATATGTGCCGCTTATTCATGTTAATGAAACAAGGGGAAATCATATTTATTTTACGACAAGCTGTTATTTGGATAAGGATGGGACAGAGGAAGAATTATTGAATTACGAATGGAACATTTTAGATGGTTCTAGTAAAAAATTAAATATTCCTAAGGGCGAGGCTCTACTGGCTGTCAGGGGAGAACGCTATTTTTGCTACCAAGATGGAAAAGGACTTCGTTCATATGATGAGAATGGTAAAAATGAAAAGAAACTGTTTGAGTGGCAATATGAAATCTGCAGTGTATGCCGGGACGAAAAGTATATATATTTTGATAATGAACCATGTGCAGACTCGGTATCAGAGCGGAGGATTATGGTTGTGGATTATGATGGAAATGTGATTTGTGAGAGAAAAAACATGACAGAAAATAGTCCGGAAATTATCTGGTCTGATTCCAAACAAGTACTGCTTCAAAATATAGAAAAAGAAACTTATCAAATACTGAATTTAAAGGAGATTTCTACTTTGAAATAGAGGGGAGTTATTATGGGAGAATTAAGAAGAATTGTTTGTCAAAAAAAATATCTGCTTGCCGTATTTGTATTATTAATTGCAAATTTGTTTTTGTTTCAATATTATCAAATGGATAATTTGCAGGCGTTAAGAGACAAAGAAACGAGACAGGATACCCTTGATGTGTGGCAGGAAGATCAGGAAACGGCAAAAGAAGAGTTTGTTAGTAAAATAAAGGAGATGGATGCACAGTCGGAAACTTTGTCCGAGATTAGTATTTTTTCAGATGAAAACTCATTTGTTAATCAAAATATCCAGCGGACAAAAAAAGATTTTGCAAGGATAAAAGGAGTCAATATAGATGTTTCACATTCTGAAAAGGCGATGTCCGAATTTTTGGAATATGATGAAATTTTTTATGTTTTCCTTTTGTTTATTATTGTAACGGTTCTAAATTTTTTTGATGAAAGGAAGTCGGGGCTCTGGCAGATTACTTATAGCTGTAAAGCGGGAAGAATGAAATTGGCAGTAAAACGATTAGGTATCTTTTTGTTTTTAACGCTGCTATTTAGCTTTTTTATTTTTTCTGAAACATTGTGGATGGCTATTTTTGACTACGGAGGCAGTGGAATCCTATCTTCGCCGGCACAGTCGGTTATTGCGCTAAAAGATTTTACCCTTCCCCTTTCTGTATCTGGTTTTTTGATATATTATTGGGTGATTTGTACACTTTTAATGATGTTTACGGGATTGTTTGTGTGGGCGTTCCTCTCGCTGTTACATAACCGAAATTTGGGACTGGTTTTGGTGGTTTTAATTTATGGAACGGCATTTGCTTTGTATCATCTTATTCCGCAACAGCATCCGCTTTGTGTCTTGCGATATTTCAATTTATGGTTTTTGGCAAGTCCAAAAGAAACATTTTTAGAATATGTCAATTTCAGGATAGGCGGTATACTGGTTAATCTGCGGGAATTTGTGCAGGGAACTGTTATTGTATTTTGTGCTGCCGCAGGGATTGCTGCCTGTTATATTAATAAGAGGACGAGACCGTTTTATGCGGCAGGAATTGTGGAGCGTGTACTGGAGCGGGTGAATGAATGGTGGAAAAAGATTTTGTGTCATTGTCACGGGATTGGATTTGAATTATATAAAACATTATTCTACGGAAAGGGAATCTTTGCTGCTATTATTTTTGTGTATTTGATTGTAAGCGGCATTTCCATGGAGGATTTAATGGTTAGTCCGGCACGGGAACAATTAAATCATTTTTATGAACAAAATACCGGACATATTACAAAAGAGACGATGCAGCCATATGAAAAAATAACAAAAGAATTGAAAAAGGTTGAAGAGAACCGTGCCAAAGCATCGGGGGAATCATTAAAAGAAGCAGATGATATTTATGAGTCCTACGAGGCAACAAGGGCAATGGCTTTGAAACTTGAAGAGCGGTTAAATTATGCAGAAAAACTGGAAAAACAGGGAATTGATGGCTGGTGGCTGAATGAAACCGGGTATCGTTGGCTGTTTGGTAAAGGAAATGTATCTGACCGAATGGTTCACGGTGCACTGGCAATACTTGCCATGATATTTATGTTGTCCGGATGTTATGCTATGGAGAGGCAGTCCGGTGTCCGCTTTATTCTGCGGTGTACAAAAAAAGGCAGGAAGAGCTTTTTCTTACGAAAGGAAGTCTGTGCGGTAATTACGGCGGTATTTACCTGTGGTCTGACTGTTGGAGCGGAGATTTATGAAGCAGGGCGTTTATATAATTTAGATGGTTTGAGTGCACCGGTTCAAAATATATCATTTTTACAAAATGTGCCTTTTTCCATTAGCATCGGACAGTTTTTGTGTATTTGGATTTTTATGCGCTTTTTAATTTATATGATGGTTGCCAATCTGTGCCTGATGATATCATCTACGACAGAACGGGTAGAAAAAGCACAGATGATTTCGCTGTCATTGTTAATTTTTACAGTGATTTCCGGTGTTTCAGAATATATGGTACTTGGAACGCAGAGGGGCAGGAAAACCATTTTTGTTGGTATCTTTGTATTGTTGTGTCTCTGTATAAGCATTTTTGTTACATATCGAAGATGGAGGAATGTAAATGATTGAAATAAAAAATTTGCGAAAGACATATGGTAAAAAGGTGGCATTGAAAAGTTTTTCTTATACATTTGAAGATGGTATTTATGGTATGCTCGGAGCGAATGGAGCCGGGAAGAGTACACTAATGAATTTGCTTACGGATAATGTAAAAAGGGATTCCGGTGAAATTTTGTATGATGGAAAAGAGATATTAAAGATGGGGGGAAGTTATCTGGAAAAAGTAGGATATATGCCACAGCAGCAGGGATTTTATGAAAGTTTTTCTGCTCGGATGTTTTTGGTTTATATGGCGGAATTGAAAGGACTCCGAAAAAAAGAAGCAAAAAAGCAGATTGAAAATCTTTTAGAAATTGTTCACTTGTCACATGTGGCGGATAAAAAAATTGGCGGGTTTTCCGGGGGAATGAAACAGCGTGTTTTGCTGGCTCAGGCATTATTAGGCAATCCCAAACTTCTAATTTTGGATGAACCGACAGCAGGACTTGATCCGAAAGAACGTGTCAATTTGAGAAACTATATTCATCAGTTGTCTCAGAATAAAATAATTTTATTAGCAACTCATGTGGTAAGTGATGTCGAAAGTATTGCAGACCGGATTCTCATCATGAATGCGGGAGAACTGGTGGCAGATGATACGCCGGAACATTTGGTTCATGCCGTTGATGGAAACAATTTAGAGGATGTGTATATGAATTATTTTGGTGATAAGGGAGAAAAATAGGTAAAATTATTTTAAAGTTTTCTTGTAATTTGTGCCCCAGCTTTGCATTGCCATAAGAATCGGTCTCATGGATTCGCCCGTTTCGCTCAGAGCATATTCTACATGAGGAGGAACTTCCGGGTAAACGGTTCGGATGATGAGACCGTCTAGAGATTAAAAGGTTTTCCAGCACTTTTCCTTTAGAAAATTGCTAATTACATTTATATCCTCTCCTTCATAAAAAGCAACTAATTTTTTCTTGAATTCGGAAACATGTTCTTCTGGTATAACTAAGAAACCCTGTCCATGTGCAATTAGGTAATGATTTGCAAATATAACAGAAGCTCTTTTATTACCATCGATAAACACTTGTGTTTTCATACTGTACATGCATAGTTTTATGGCAATATCAATAGGCAATTCTTCGGATGAAAGGATGTCGGATATTTTTTCTTTTACAATTGATTCAACTGGAATGGGGGACTTATAAGTACTTCCACCTATTGTAACGGGTACTCCCCTGATTTTTCCACCATTTGCAAAAAAACCTTCGTTTACGAGTTTTGCTATATGACATAACAAATAATAATCGGATTTTGCCTGTATTACATCATTGTCTAGGATAAATTCCCAAGCATGTTTTAAATTGAGAATTTTTTGTATATCGTTGGCGGTCATACCATTTACGGTTCCATTATCAATAATGTCTTCTGTTTGTGGAAAAGAAGTTGCCACACCTTCCAAAACTGCCTGATCGTATATATTTGCTTTCATATTGGCTCTTGCAAAATCTAAATTTTGTAGAACTCTTTTATCTAATTGCGAAGAATTATACCCAAGGTCAGCTAATTTTTTGTCAATGTGACGAATCTTTTTCCGTAGTTCCTTAAGTTCTTTTGCATTACGGAGTAGAAGTTGATATAACTCATCGGAGTAAACATCAACATATGTCGATGTAAGGCGGCTGCCTATACGTTTACGAATATACAGGTATTTTCCGCTTGCATTTTCCTTGATTTCAGGACTTCCATCGTATGGAATTAAATTTATTCTGGCATTACAGTCTGCTCTTTCTTGTAAAAGAGATTGTATTTTATCAAAATCACTCATAAAAAATCCTCCTTTAGGGATACTTTTGATTTATAGTATACCAAAAAGTTCCCTAAAGAATCAATTGCTTTAGGGAACTTTTTAATAAAAATAATGCAAAAAAGTTCCCTAAAATTATAATAACCGCAAAATACACAGAGGAACAAATTAGTAAAGAAGATTTGGAAAAAATACTAGAGTCGGGAAATTATGTGTCAAAGGAGCAGCCAAGTACCATCGATGATCCGACAATAAAAAATGGATATTATGATGCACCGACCGTAGTATGCGTATTTTGCCAGGATAATTTTCTATTTAAGACGGCAGATGCCTTTTGCATGATGGAAAATATGATTTTACAGGCAACCGAACTCGGAATTGCTTCCTGCATTATTTCAAGAGGATATGAAACATTTGCCTCGGAAGAAGGAGTAAAATTGATGCACGAATGGGGTGTCCCGGATGGATATACCTGTCAGGGATTTGTCATATTAGGATATATTGATGGAAAACAGCCGCAGAGCAAACCAAGGAAACCGGGGAGTTTTGGGTTGCCCGATCGGACAGTAAAGTAGTTGGAACAATTGGCTTGATGTTGAAAGAGAAGAACTGTGCGGTCATGAAAAAATTCTTTGTAAAAAAAGAGTTTCGTTCGAAAAAAGTTGGACTTGCCTTATACAAAAAACTTTTAGAATTTGCAAAGGAAAAAAGGTAAAACATATTATTCTGGATACGCCCGGAGCAGCAAAAACTTCACATCGATTTTATGAAAAGGCAGGTTTTTATAAAATTAATAAAACACAGCTGCCGGTTCCGTATACGTTTCCGGATAGAGAGAGTATTCTTTATATCCTTGATTTGTCAAAGAAAATGGGAATGGAAATAAAGAGATTAGAATATGATTTTTCTTTGATTGGAATCTTATCCGAAATACCAGGAATTTTAGCGGATAACAAGATTGGAATATTTGCAGTTTCAACTTATAATACAGATAAAGGATTGAGCAACAAGTGTTTCGTTATGTCAGTTTGTGTCAAGTGTTCAATGCCAATTCCTTTGGATTCCAGTAATTCCGTAGAAAAGCTTTGTGACTCGTGGGTACAAACACGTGGGTATGAGGCTTGCGTATTTTGCATGCCCATACCCTTACGCGTTTGTTAAACGAGAGTGCCCACGAGACACAAAGCTTTTCTACGGAATTACTGAAAACAAAAAAAGTGCCAACGAACACTTGACACAAACCTTTTTGGGGAAATTATTGCAAAATATTCCTAGATAGTATACAATTCTACCATAAAACATCTAAAGGAGGATATGTATGATTATGAAAGGGAAAATGAAGTTTTGCATACTGGCCGTGTTTGGGCTTACCGTGGCGGCAATGTGGTTTGGAACGAAAGAGGCCGGTGCGTTTACGATTGCGGAGGATGGAAAGTATGCATTGGTATTGAATCTAAAGGGTTCAGATAAGGAGGTAGCAAATATTGACGGTCAGTCCGGCAAGGTAATTAAGTTTAACGTAGATGAGGGCGAAACGGTATTAAACGTGTCTGAACTTACAAATGGTGTTGTTGCTTATAATGAGATTAGAAAGTTCTCAGGATGGGCAAAAAGTTCGGCTACTGTAGATACGATAGAAGAGTTAAGCATCGATGATTTTAATAGTGCAGGAAGCTTGGGCGGTGTGGAATATACAAACGGCTGCAGTTTATACGCATTATTCTTAGGTGACGAAATAGAACAACAGGAAGAGTATCGTGTGCTTTTGAATGGGAATGGCGGAGAAATTACTGGCAGCGCTTTGCCCGGTCAGACAAAGATTTTATTAACATATAAGGAAGACGAGCTTAAATCACTAGATGTGTCCAAGTATGCGGCAGAGCGCGAAGGCTGCACTTTCTGCGGATGGGGCTGCAATGGTGAAATTTTAACAAGTGCACTGGATAAGTCGTATTTTAAAAGTGGTGATTCGTTGGTGATTTATGCCCTTTATAAAAAGACAACATTTGAGGGAACATCGTATGTATTAAATCTGGATGCCAACGGAGGTATGATAGAAGACGAATTTGTGAAAAAGTACGATTATCTCGGTGCGGATGATATGGCTATGCCTGTATTTCACTATATTCCACAAAGAAGTGGGTACAGATTTAAGGGATGGAATAGTAAAAAAGATGGCAGTGGGAAAACATATCAGTTGATATCTAGCGAAAGCTGGCGTAAGGATAATGGGGATGACCTGGAAAAAGATGTGTTGCTGGACAATGAGAGATATTACAAATATGTAACCTTGTATGCACTCTGGGAAAAAGAACCCAATACACCGAATGTACCGGAGGAAGACGAAGTTACGGTTGTTTCGTGTACCGGAGGAAGTGTGGAGCTGGAATTGCCAAAGGATGAAAAATATTCTCTTGAAATGGCTATGATGACGATTCCGGAGGCCTTGGCTAAAGAAAATTTAAAATATCTGCTGGATATTAATTTGATGAAAAATCAAGAAATTGTACAGGTGAATGGCTGTCCGATACGAGTGAAACTTATACTTCCGGACGAGTTGAAGGATTATGATTCCTATGAAGTTGTATATGTAAAAGATGGTAAAATAATGGAGCGTTTTAACTGCACCGTGGAAGATGGTTGTGTGATTTTTAACACAATGCATCTAAGTCTGTACGGTATTGTGGCGAAAAAGAATGAACCGGATAACCCAGGCGGCGGTGAAACAGGTGGCGGTGAAACAGGTGGCGGAGAAATAAAGGACCCAAACAAGGAAAATGGTGGAACCGGTGATAATGGCGGTTCTAATACAGGTACTAAAGGTAACGGAAATACAAACACAAACAACACGGACACAACAGATAAAAAAGAAATACCAAAAGATAATAACATAAAGGAAAAGATTACAGTAAAAAGACCATACATCAGTAAAAAACATTTGAAGAAAAACAGAAAGCGGGTCAAAATTTACTGGAAGAAAGTGAAAGGTGTAAGTGGATACGAGATTCAGTATTCTACATCTAAAAAATTTACCAAGAAGACGACGAAACAAATGAAAGTGAAGCACACCAATAAGTGGATTCGTCTCAAAGGAAAGAAAAAAGGATATTATGCCAGAATTCGTGCATACAAGATTGTTAATGGCAAAAAATATTACAGTAAGTGGAGCAAAAGAACAGTTTTGAGAAAACAGAAGAAATAGGAAAATGTGACGGGGACACCTTGATTTAAGGGGTGTCCCTGTTTTGGAATTATAACACCTCAATACTGTTTCGCAGAAAGGGCAATTTATTACCAGGTCAGTGAAAATTCAACAAGTTCCGGAGTCTCCGGTTTTCCAATCAACGGTTCTTTTTTGTCTAATGAAGAAAGCTGTACCATTTCTTCTGCGGACAGGGTAAAATCAAATAAATTAAAATTTTCCTGAATATGTTCCGCCTGTGTGCTTCTTGGAATCACTGCAATGTTTTTTTATGTCAGGAAACGGAGCAAAATCTGTGCCGGTGTTTTATTATATTTCTCTGCGAGAGCAAGAACGACAGGTTCCTGATACATTTCATTGCGGTTACCCTGACCGAGTGGCGCATAAGCCATGTGTGCAATTTCTTTTTCATTTCCGTAAGCTTCTGCCGTATCAATCATACGGTATCCTGTCTGAATCGCAGAGGCAACTGCGGTAGTGCAGGTTTTTCCATTTAACAGAAATGTACCGAAACCTACGAGCGGCATTTGGGTGTTGTTATTCAAAGTTAAATATTCCATGTTTTGTCCTCCATAATTTTATTTGTATAAGAAATCTTTCTGTGTTATACTTATACACATTGTAATAAGTTCGAGTAACACGAAGTCAAGATAAAATTTTTACGGAGAAAAGATTATGCATTATACGACAAGCCTATAAGCGAGTGGAAGAAGCCAAAGCTACTGCAAAGTATATGGATGAAAAAGTGGCACATTATGAAGCTATTTTAGCAGGACTTGTACCAGATGATACCAATCCAAACAATTGGACACCGGAGAACAGACCAAAACATTAAGGGGGATTTATGAGAACAAGAAAACCAAAGAGATTCTATTTGTATGCAAACCTCTCCCAAATAAACTTATCAGTTTCCGATTTGTCTATGCTTAATGGCAAAAAAATTGCGATGCTGGAGAACAGTATGCATGAAGCACAGTTTCAAAAATGGGAGAAAAAACATGGGGTGAAGACGGAGCATGTGTACATCAGTGATTTTGAAGATTCTCTGAAAAGATTATAGAATGGTGAAGTGGATGGTGTGCTTTCCTCGGAAACACCCGATTGGGGAAAAGCAGGAGTATCGGCAGTTGTTTTAATTGGGATATTTTTGGTGGTTTTATTTATTGTACTTATTTTCCTGCGTAAAGCAAAAAAGGCAGCTAACGAAGCTGTGGAATTAAATAAAAGGCTCGCAGAAAAACAGAGAGATTTAGAAAAAGCTTTGGTGCAGGCAGAAAGTGCAAATGAGGCAAAGACAACTTCCTTGTCCTTTCAGGCAGAAGCCGACGGACTTACGATTACAGGTGAACATGATGACTACACAGGCGTAAATGTCTGGAGTAATGCGCTGTATCTGAAAAAGATATTGATGAATCTTTTTTCAAACAGTATGAAATATAATAAGCCGAATGGTTCGATTAGCATGAGTATGCGGACCGTTGAAAGAACAGAAGAATGTATCACTTGCGAATTTAAAATCCAAGATACAGGTGTTGGTATGTCAGAGGAATTTATACAAAAAGGCTTGTTTACTCCTTTTGCGCAGGAGGTTCAATCCGCACGTTCCAGTTATCGCGGAACAGGTCTTGGTATGTCGATTGTTAAGCAACTTGTCGAAAAGATGGGAGGCACTCTGTCGATTGAAAGTGAGCTGGGAGAGGGTAGCTGTTTTACTGTTGTGCTTCCTTTCAAAATTAATACGGAGGCAAATTCAGAAGAACATAAAGTGGTTTTGGATGCAGATATCAAGGGACTTCGCATTTTATTGGCTGAAGATAATGAGCTGAATATGGAAATTGCCCGGTTTATACTGGAAGACTGCGGTGCACTGGTAGAACCGGTATCCAATGGACTTGAAGCAGTACATAAATTTGAAGCATCCGATGAGGAAACTTTTGATGTGATTCTCATGGATATTATGATGCCTGTGATGGATGGGATTACCGCGACCAAAACAATACGTGCCATGGAGCGCCCGGATGCTAAGACAATTCCAATCATAGCAATGACGGCAAATGCCTTTAAGGAGGATGAAGAAAAATGCATGGCAGCAGGCATGAATGAACATCTGGCAAAGCCGTTGGAGGAGGATAAAGTAGTTCGTGCGATTTATGAAAATATAGTTAAAAAGAGGGCATAAAATATGGAACAACTCATACTGCTTGTGAAATATCAGACAAAACCAAATAAAAGAAAGGATTTTGTGAAGAAAGTGATTTCCTCCGGAGTTTTAGAAAAAATACGTCAAGAAGACGGCTATATATCTTATGATGATTATTATGATGCGGTCAATCCGGATTGTGTGCTTCTTGTTGAAGTGTGGCAATCGAAAGGACAGCAGCAACAACATTTGCGGAGTGAGCATATGCATATTTTGAAAGAGACAAAGGAGAAATACGTCCTAGATACATCGGTGCGTGAGATTTCGGTATAATAATTAACTCTTGCATTCGTGACTGGTTATGCTAAAATAACATTAGTTAGACGTGGCTAATCGTGAAAGGAGAAATGTGATGACAGATGAAGAATATAAAAATATGTCGGTGAAAGAATTTACAAAGGCGGCTAAAAATTATGAAAGCGACCATGCGGGAATTTATAAGATGTGTAAAAAAGATTACCCGGATATTTTGGAGGAACTGGAAAAGGAAGATTTTTCAGACCTTTTGGACGCCGGATGTGGACCTGCGCCAATGATTTCTCTGCTTGCGGAAAAATATCCGGATCGTCATTATACAGGACTTGATTTGACACCGGCAATGATTGAACAGGCAAAAAAGAAAAATATTCCAAATGCTGATTTTGTAGTTGGTGATTGCGAGAATTTTCCGTTTGAGGACAATGCGTTTGATGCCATTATCTGCTCGAATAGCTTTCATCATTATCCGAATCCACAGGCATTTTTTGACAGCGTAAAAAGGTGTCTTCGTCCCGGTGGAAGGCTTGTACTTCGGGATGTAACCAGTGATAATAAATTGTTATTATGGTTTATGGATAAGATAGAACTTCCTCTGGCAAATTTATGTGGGCACGGAGACGTGACAATCGCTACAAGAGAAGTGGTTACGGACTGCTGTAAAAAGGCAGGTTTGAAGGTAGAAAAACTGGAGATTCGAAAGGGAATGCGCATGCATTGTGTGGTGAGAAAATAAGAGTTATAAAAACTTTGAAAGGTCATTTGACAAGTATATTTTTTATTGTATAATGAAAGTGGATAGATTATATTTGAATGGAGGACTCCACATGGACAAAGTATATATACTGGTATTGCTGTTAATGATAATTCCAATATTGATTTGTATAAAATATGCTGGAAAAGTAAAAAGTGAAGTGGCATCTTCTATTGTAAAATGTCTTGTTCTTGTGATTATCACCATTCTTAGTAATGGGGTATTTGTGCTTTCAGACAACCAACTGTTTTCATATGTTATGGAAGGAATGTATCTGTTTTCCTTTGATGTGCTGTTGATTTATATATTGCAGTATTCACAGCAGTACACACGTGTATTCAATGAAGTGAATCTGTTTCGGACAGGTTGTTTTGTTGTTGCAGGTTTGGATGGGATTTCACTGCTCCTAAATGTATTTTTTCATCATGTATTTACGTTAAAAGCAGAAAACTATATAAGTTTTCAGATGTATCATATTAGTGACAAAACAATTTTTTATTACCTGCATTATGGATTTTCCTATTGTTTGATGTTTTGCATTATTGCATCTTTTTTGACAAAGATCGTGCAGATATCGAATTTTTACCGTAAGAAATATGTTCCGATTTTTGGAGTGTTTTGTGTGATTTTTATATTAAATATTGTATGTAATATTTCGGGATTTCCATTAGATATTTCTCTTCCGATTTTTGTATTTGCATCTATTTTAATTTGTTATTTGACGTTATATCGGTCGCCAAAGGAGTTGATTGATAAAACATTGTCCATTGTGGTGGCAGGTATGAATAATGCGGTAATCTGTTTTGATATTACTGGAGAATGTGTCTATGCAAATGATCATGCACGCAGTATATTTCATGACTTGCCAAATGATATTGCAGGATTTTCCGAGCAGGTGCAGAATTGGTTGTGTGGACATGATTTTGACAACCGGGACTGCGTGGAATGGAGTGCCCAAAGGACGATTGACAATGAAATATATTATTTTGATATAGAATATAGAAAGATATTTGCAAAGAAGGGTGAATACATAGGATTTTTCTTAAATCTCATTGATACAACAGAAAAACGTCTTGCCTATGAAAAAGAAAAATATTTGGCGACGCATGATACGCTTACCGGATTATATAATAAAGATTATTTTTCAGTAAAAGTAGCAGAGGTTTTAAAAGAAAAAACAGACGAGGACTGGCTGTTAGTATGTTCTAATATTAAGGATTTTAAATTGATTAACGATCTTTTTGGAATTGAAAAGGGAAATGAAGTACTAAAAATGCAGGCGGACATTTTTAAAGAACAATGTAGTGAAGGTATTGTCCATGGCAGAATTGGTGGGGATAAGTTTGCAATGTGTGTTCCCAAACCTCAATTTTTGGAGCAGAATTTTATGAATATGGTACAGACAATGAGACATGCGTTTGATAATGATATATATCATTTGTATATGTATATTGGTGTTTACGAAATTACGGACAGAGATGAGGATGTTTCCATCATGTGTGACAAAGCAAATCTTGCCATGAAAACGTTGTATGAAAACTATGACAAATCGATTGCTTATTATAGTGATGTTATATTGGATAAAACAATTGAAGAAAAACAGCTTGTAGGGGATTTCGATGAAGCGATTGCTAAAAGGCAGTTTTGCATGTATTTACAACCCCAGATGACATCGGAAGGAAAAATGATTGGGGCAGAGGCTCTTGTAAGATGGCAGCATCCGAAACGCGGATTGATTTTTCCGGGAGATTTTATTGAAATTTTTGAGCGGACAGGACTTATTTACCGGCTTGACCGGTTTGTATGGGAACTTGCTGTTGAAAAATTGGCACAGTGGCAAAAAGACGGGAGGGATGATCTATATATATCCGTAAATATTTCTACAAAGGATTTTTGTTATATGGATGTTTATAAGACCATCACATCTCTTGTGGAAAAGTATCAAATTGTGCCATCAACTTTGAAACTGGAGATTACAGAAACGGCTATCATGACGGGAATTGCCGGAGAACTTGAAATCATCGATCAGTTTAGAAAATACGGTTTCGAAGTGGAAATTGATGATTTTGGAAGTGGTTATTCTTCTCTTAATACATTGAAAGATATGGATGTTGACGTGTTAAAAATTGATATGGGATTTTTAAAAACAACAAAACCGGAACATTTGGAAAGAAGTATGACGATTTTAAATATGATTATATCTCTTAGTAAAATGCTTGGCCTTTCCGTGATCACGGAGGGCGTGGAGACACAGGAACAGGTTGTCAAACTCTCACAGATGGGATGCAGAATCTATCAGGGGTATTATTTTTCAAAGCCGATTCCGGTGAGTGAGTTTGAGGAGAGATATATGTAGAGGGGGGAGAGCAGGATTGAGACGCGACCGGATTTTTTGTTTTATTTGACATAAAAACCATTCAATGATATTATGATATTAATAAGAAGTGCTACCGCCTATGCGGATAGCCTGATAATTTTGTCAGAAATGACCGCCAAAGTTTGTCAGACAGGGGCGGTTATTTTTGTGTCTTGGAATTATGCTTACCATGCGTATAACCAAGACTATAAAAGGTCGCACACAGTGCGAGCACTGAGATAAGGTCACTAATGGTTAGCATAAGCAAAAACCTCCTCGAAAGATTTCCATAAAAGGATGCTCTATGTAATCGCAAGCTAAAACTCTTGCGGAGAAGGCTAACCGCTTGCCGATAGGGCAGCATTGAAAATATTATAACAGACACGTGATAAAAAAACAACTGCTTCTATTGGATTATTTTACTGTAGAAAGGTTGCTAAAGAACAGGCAAAATGGCATGATTAGTTAGATACAACTAACAACAAGGAAAGGCGAGGACAAAAATATGACAATACTAATCATTCGAATTATGTTCGCACTTGCCATATTGCGGTCATGGTTTCTATGCTGGCGTGGATGTTTTTGATTTAAGTTTTTTATTAATAATGCCGATATTTACACTATAAAGTATGTTTGAAATGGAGTTCAAACGAGTAATACTTCAAGGAGGATGGCATTATGGCAGTAAATGGAATTGGGAATGGTTATTTCTATCCGGTGAAAAATCAAGAGACAGTTGGGATGAAGGCATCGGATTCGAAACCATCGTCTCGGACGGTGGTTAATAATGGTGGTGTGAGTTATGAGAAAAGTATATCGGATGCTGCTTCATCCGGTCTTGATTTTATACAGGAAGTGGAAAAGCGAAATAGTGGAACTAAGTTTTTTGTGGGAACTGTAGGTTACGGGCAGACATATGGCAATTCATCGGATGTGAATTTTGTAATTCATCCGAAATATTTAGACAAACTGGGAACTGATGAAGAGGCGAGAATGACCTTTGAAAAGGATGTTAAGTTTTTAACGAATTGCTCCAAACAGTTTAAGGCACAGATGAAAGCACAGGGGCGGGAAGTGGTAAGCGACGGCTGGTTTTGCGACGAAAATGGAAACTGGGGTGGCTGGGTTATTACAAAAAATTCAGATAAGAGTTCCTTTTTGAAGAAAATGTCAGACCATACAAATGAAATTTTAGAAAAGAAACTGGCAAAGAAAAAAGGAAAAGCGTGCCGGGCGTATTTACAAAACCGATTTAAGGGGATTCAATTTCGATTAACAGGAGGAGATGAAAAATGCAGGTAAATGGACTGAGCGGAGCTGGTTCCAAGACAGCTGGAATTAAAATGGCACAGAAGATGGATTCTTTTAGCATAAATATTAAAAACGAGATTGCCAGAAAGCAGAAAGAGCAGCAGCGTTAAAAAGAAACAAGAAGAGCTTGAAAAACTGGAGCAGAAGAAATTGTCAGCATCTGCATCCCAGATGAATACTTTGGGAACACTAAATCAAAAGATTGCTGATGTGGCAAAAGAAAAAGAGGATGAGGATAAGGAAGTTGCCAGTTCCTTCACAAAATGCTAGTATAGGAAAGAGGCAGGTGATACTTTTGAAAGCAGAGCAGGTAATCAGAGAAACGGCAAATCTTTGTCGGGATTTTGGAGCAAAAGAAGTTATATTATATGGTTCAAGAGCAAAGGAAACTGCGAGGGAACGAAGCGACATTGACATTGCAGTAACCGGTGTCAAAGATTTTGATGCACTTGTCGAAGAAGTGGAAAATCTGCCAACATTATACAGCGTCGATATGGTAAATATGGATACTTGTAAAAATCAGTTGTTATTGGAGGATATCAGACAGTATGGACGAAAAATTTAATCGCCGGTTTACATCATTTTGTAATTCGCTGGATGCATTATCGGAGGCAAAGAACAGAGACTTTTCTGATTCATTTGTGCTGAGTGGAACGAGTGCTAAGTTTAGCATTACATTTGACCTGGCGTGGAAAGTGATGAAGGATATTTTGGTGCAGTATTATGCAATAACAGGTTTTGTTACCGGTTCCCCAAGGGAAGTGTTGCGAGAGGCATTCAAAGCAAATTTGATTTCTGATGAGGCATGGATGGAAATGCTAAAAGTGAGGAATGAACTTACTCATGATTATGATTGCGAAATTGTGAAAACGCATTGTGACGCAATTGTTAAGAAATATATTGATCTGTTTTACATTTTTGCCGACAAAGTGAAGCAGTTGGGGGATAGCCTTAATTAGAGGCCGTGTATCGTTATTAGATGTGGTAACAACCGTATACAGGAAAGTGTTCTAGGACGCATTTATAAGATAAGGATAAACTGAGTTTGGCTGGTTTTGTTTGCGTCAAATATTCGTTGCCAGTTTCTTTGACTTTTCTCCTGAATTACGGAAATCAAAAAGTGCCAACGACTTGACACATACCCATTTTCTGCTATACTAAAGATAGTGGATGAAACTGCGATAGGATTGTCGCAGAGTTAAGGTAACGGAGTACCGGTGCAGTAATCAAAGGAGTGAATGTTATGAATAATATGTATGGATTAGGAACATATGGAGCAAGTTCATTTGTAGACACATTTTTTGGAACGAGCAGTACAAGTGGTGGCTCACTTTTGTCATCGATTGGCGACTTGCAGATGATTCAAAAAGGTGCTTACAAAAAAGCGATGAAAGCTTATGTGGCAAAACTGAAGAGCAGTGATTCTGCGGAGACGATAAAAAATTCCGGTACGGCAGACAGTGGCACAAAGTTGTCTGGTTTAAAGAGTTCGTCACAGAAGCTGTATCAGGCAGCAAATGATTTAAAAAATGCTTCTTATGGTGATAATACAAAAGCAGAAGATTTATTAGATAAGGCGAAGAACTTTGTGAGCCAGTACAACAGTGTACTTGGCACAACAAAAAGTATGAACTCATATAGTATTTTGCAGACGGCTGTATGGGGAACGGAACAGATGAATCTGAGTCAGGGACTTTTGAATAAAGTTGGAATTACAATCAATGACGATAATACATTGTCTTTGGATGAGACGAAATTCAAGGCAGCAAATATGAGTGATTTGAAGGCACTGTTTTCAGGCGGCGGTTCACTTGCTGACCGCGTGGCACAGAAAGCATCGACACTGTACAATCAGAGTACAAACCAGATTGCATTGAATCAGGGCAAGTCGACATATACGATGTTTGGCACGTTGATTTAACGAAAAAGAATAAACGAATACAACCGTGCGGCACAGACAGGAAGGACGCTGTTTGTGCCGTTCGTATGTTGAAGGAAAGGAAGAGAAGGATGCACCGTTTTTTTGTACCAGAGGAAAACCGCACGGAAAATGAAATTGTGATACATGGGGATGATGTAAACCATATCCGCAATGTTCTCAGGATGACAAAAGGGGAAAAGATAATGGTTTCCTGTGGGAAAGGTGTGGATTATGAGTGCGAGATTCTGGCGGTTTCCGATAGCGAGATAAGTCTTTTGATTCGGGATGAGAAACCGGCGGTTTCAGAACTTCCGGTGGAAATTACCTTGTTTCAGGCACTGCCGAAAAAAGATAAAATGGAACTCGTGATTCAAAAGGCAGTGGAATTGGGAGCAGCATCCATTGTGCCGGTGAAAACAAAACGATGTGTGGTAAAACTGGACGCCAAAAAAGAAGCAAAGAAAGTGACAAGATGGCGTACTATTGCTGAATCGGCTGCAAAGCAAAGCGGTAGAGGTGTTTTACCGGAAGTGACGGCGGTGAAAAGTTTTTCGGAAGCACTTTCTATGGCAAATGAAATGGATTATGTAATGATTCCTTACGAATTGTGCGAGGGCATGAAAGAGTCCGTTCTTTCCTTTACGGAGGCCTCTCAAATAAAAAGAGGCGGCCGGATTGGTATTTTTATCGGACCGGAAGGTGGTTTTGAACGCGGGGAAGTGGACGCGGCAGTGGCACAAGGGATTAAACCGATTTCCCTTGGTAAGCGAATTTTGCGGACGGAAACGGCAGGGTTAGCAGCGTTGTCGATTCTTATGTTTTTAATCGAAGGAAGAAATGAGGAAGAATAAATGGAATGTTATTTGGATAATGCGGCGACGACGAGACCATTTTCAGAGGTCTGTGACTTGGTGACGCGGGTGATGTACGTGGACTTTGGAAATCCATCATCCCTTCACATGAAAGGTGTTATCGCAGAGCGTTATGTGAGACAGGCGAGAGAACAGATTGCCAAAACGTTAAAGTGTGCGGCGAAAAACATTTTTTTTACAAGCGGCGGTACGGAGAGTAATAACATGGCGCTGATTGGTTCAGCACTTGCAAATGCTCGTGCAGGCAAGCATATTATCACAACCTGTTTTGAGCATGCGGCTGTTTATGAGCCGCTGTTATATTTAGAAAAAATGGGTTATGAAGTCACTTACCTTCCCGTGGATTCAATGGGGCATGTGAGTGAGGAAACGCTTGAGAATGCATTGCGTAAGGATACGATTTTAGTCTCTACGATGCTTGTGAATAACGAAGTTGGTGCGATTTTGGATGTCGAGAAATTTTCTAAAATTGTAAAAGCATTTAACAAGGATATTATTTTCCATGTAGATGCGATTCAGGCATATGGGAAAATGAATATTTATCCAAAACGAATGGGAATTGATTTGCTGAGTGTCAGCGGTCATAAAATTCATGGACCGAAAGGAACCGGATTTTTATATGTTGGGGATAAGGTTAAAATTCATCCCTATATTCATGGCGGCGGGCAGCAGCAGGGGATGCGCTCTGGAACGGAAAATGTACCGGGAATTGCCGGGCTTTCTCTGGCTGCAGAAAAAATGTATGCAAATCTGGAGGAAAATAGAAAGCACTTGTATGAATTGAAACAGTATTTTGTTTCCCATATTGGAGAAGTTGATGGGGCTGTTGTAAATGCCTGTGATGCTTCTGCGGTAGAAGAGACGGCACCTCATATTGTGAGTGTGAGTTTTGACGGTGTCCGAAGCGAGGTGCTTTTGCATGCCCTTGAGGAAAAAGAAATTTATGTTTCTTCCGGGTCCGCCTGTTCCTCAAATCATCCGGGAATCAGTGGAACGCTGAAAGCGATTGGCGTTGCAAATGAGCGGCTTGACTGTACGCTGCGGTTTAGTTTTTCCGTGGAGACACAGATTGAGCAGTTAAAACAGACGATTACGGAATTAAAACAATTGGTACCGGTGTTAGCACGGTATACAAGACGATAGAAGGAGAGAAAAATGGTACGAGCTTTTTTGATTAAATATGCAGAAATCGGAATTAAAGGAAAAAACCGTTATGTATTTGAAAATGCATTGGTTCGCCGCGTGCGTGAGCGTTTGGACCGCTGTGTGGGTGAATTTATGGTAGAGAAGGAGCAGGGACGCGTCTATGTGGAGGCTCTTTCGGATGATTTTGACAAGGAAGAAGTGATGGAAGGGCTGAGCCATGTTTTTGGTATTGCTCATATCTGTCCGGTTGTTCTAGTAGAGGATAAAACATTTTCCCATGTATGTGAGGAACTGGTGACTCATATGAAAGAAGAACTGGGTGACCGCCCATTCACATTCAAAGTATTTGCCAAACGAAGCGATAAAAAATATGAGATGAAAAGCCCGGATATCTGCATGCAGGCTGGTGAGTATATCATTGAAAATATGCCAAATGCGTTGGTTGATGTGCACCATCCGGAAATTAAAGTGTATATTGAAATCCGCAAACGTGCTTATGTGTATGTGACAAGTATCAAAGGACCCGGCGGTATGCCGGTTGGTACAAGCGACCGTTCAATGTTACTTTTGTCTGGTGGTATTGACAGCCCAGTTGCCGGCTATATGATGGCAAAACGTGGCGTGAAAATTGAGGCAGTTTATTTTCATGCACCGCCATATACAAGTGAGCGTGCCAAACAAAAGGTTGTAGATTTAGCGCGTCTTGTTTCCGAGTATGCGGGTAATATCAATCTCCATATTGTGAATTTTACAGATATTCAGCTGTATATTTATGATAAATGTCCGCACGATGAATTGACAATTATTATGCGCAGATACATGATGCGGATTGCAGAAAAAATTGCGAGAGAACGTCACTGCTTATCGCTGATTACCGGCGAAAGTGTCGGACAGGTGGCGAGCCAGACAATGCAGAGTTTAGCGGCAACGGATGCGGTATGTAATATGCCTGTATTCCGTCCTGTGATTGCTTTTGATAAAAACGAAATTATTGAGATTGCGGAAAAGATTGATACTTTTGAGACGTCGATTCAGCCGTTTGAAGACTGCTGTACGATTTTTGTGGCAAAGCATCCGGTGACGAAACCGGACATTGCAAAAATGGAAGAGTCCGAGAAGAACTTAGCGGAAAAAATCGATGAAATGGTAAAGAAAGCGATTGAAGAACGTGAAGTGATCTGTGTGAAACCGGAATAAAATTTTGTGGGGCGGTGCGTCGTTTTGAGACAAAAAAGAAGCGGCCATCATGCCGCCCCATGCTAAGTAACAAACCCAATATTATTTTTTTTATTTAACGATGAACTCGTCAAGTTTAGCAAGAATTTCATCAATGTTGTTCTCGCTGTGAATATTGAGGTCGATTGGTTTTGACAAATCCAAACTGAAAATACCCATGATGGATTTTGCATCGATGACGTATCTTCCGGATACAAGGTCAAACTCTGCATCGTACTTTGTTACTTCGTTGACAAAAGCTTTTACTTTGTCGATTGAGTTTAAAGAAATTTTAACTGTTTTCATAACTATTACCTCCTTATTTTGTGTTAAGAGATTTTCCTCTCTTCACGTATTATATTAGTATGATTAGAGAAGTATGTCAATATAAAAAATAAACGAGGTCTTTTCAAAAAAAAAATTGTTTTTTGTGCAAAATGCTATGAAAGGAAAAGAAAAAATGAAAGTTGCTTTTTTAACACTTGGCTGTAAAGTAAATTTTTATGAAACGGAGCAAATGATGGAACAGTTTCAGACTCTTGGTTTTGATGTGGTAGATTTTCAGGAAAAAGCGGATGTCTATATTGTAAATACGTGTACGGTGACAAATATGGCTGACCGGAAATCCAGACAAATGTTACACCGTGCGAAAAAGAAAAATCCGGATAGTTTAGTAGTGGCAGTTGGCTGTTATGTTGAGAGCGGAGAGGCAAAACTTGAAGAGGATTCGGCTGTTGATGCCTTTTTCTCAAATCGGGAAAAAGAGCATATGGCAGAGCGTTTTGTGGAACAATTTCATTTGACGCCGAAAGAAACACAGACGATGGGAAGCCGTCATGTGGAGCATGAGAGAACAAGAGCGTATCTGAAAATTCAGGATGGATGCAATCAGTTTTGTACTTATTGTATGATTCCTTATGTCAGAGGTAAAGGTAAGTTAGTCAGCATGCCGGAAGATGAGGTTATTTCTCATGTAGAATCGTTGGCGAAGCAGGGCTATAAAGAAGTTGTTCTTACCGGGATTCATCTGTCTTCTTATGGTGTGGATTTTTCGGATGCATTAAATTTTGTCTCCCTTGAAGGAAAACCACTTTTGGCTGTGATTTCAAAAGTCGCAGAAATTGAGGGGGTTGAGAGAATCCGGCTTGGCTCACTCGAACCAAGAATTATTACGGAATCTTTTGCAAAAGAACTTTCGGCAATAAAAAAAGTGTGCCCGCATTTCCACTTATCCCTGCAGAGCGGATGTGATACGGTATTAAAGCGGATGAACCGGCATTATACAAGTGCAGAGTATAAGGAAAAAGTGGAAATTCTGCGAAAATATTTTGATTATCCGGCGATTACCACGGATGTCATAACGGGATTTCCGGGAGAAACTGAGGAAGAATTTTTGATTACAAGAAAATTTCTGAGGGAAATTGCTTTTTCCGATTTGCACATTTTCCCTTATTCGCCGCGCAGAGGAACAAAAGCTGCGGCAATGACAGATCAGGTTGACTCACAGGTGAAGAAACACAGAAGTGATTTACTGATTCAGGACACGAAGGAATATCAGAAAAATTATGCGGATGCCTTTCTTTCAGAACAGGAGAAAGTACTGTTTGAAGAAGTCGTTTCCTATGATGGAAAAGAGTATCTGATTGGACACAACGAACGTTATGTAAAGATTGGCGTTTTAGCATCCGAGGCAGCAGAAAAAGGGTATGGGGAAAATGAGATTCATGAGGTGCTTGTGGAGCATGTTTTGGTGTGAGACATATATCATACCCTTTCGGGTATAATATAATGAAGGAAACTTGACATTATACCCGAAAGGGTGTAAAATGATGCGTATAAATGATGGGAAAGGGGCAATAATTATGAATAAGATTGCCGAATTTATAAAGATAAATCGAAAAGCCGCAGGACTTACGCAGGAGGAATTTGCTATGCGTTCAGGACTGGGGCTTCGTTTTGTTAGAGAATTGGAACAGGGAAAAGAGACTGTACGGATGGATAAAGTAAATGTGGCTCTTTCGATGTTTGATATGGAGGCAGTTCCCGGACGGAAGGAGGATGAATGATGGAGGAAGTATTTCGAACAGCATATGTTTATGTACGAAATGTATTTGCTGGTACACTGTGTGAAACAGAGGATGGGTATTCTTTTGCATATGATAAAGAATATATAGGAAATGAAAATGCGAGTGCTGTGTCATTAACACTTCCATTGACGAAAGAAATGTACAATTCAAAAACATTATTTCCTTTTTTTGATGGCTTGATTCCGGAGGGTTGGCTGTTAGGAGTGGTAAGCCGGAATTGGAAAATAAATGTTTCGGACCGTTTTGGATTATTGCTTGTTGCGTGCAAAGATGCAATCGGAAATGTGAGTATACGGGAGGTGCGAGAATGAATTGTTTGTGTTGTGGGAAACCATTACTGGGAGAAAAGGAGGCAGGCTGGCATAAAATTTGTATTAAGAAATTTTTTGATACCAGGCAGATTCCTGAAATAGAAATAGATGAGAAAACGCTGGATAAGCTTGCTGCGGAAAGTACTAATAGTGGGTTTACAGTTCCGGGTGTACAAAAGAAGTTGTCACTTCATTTGTTTTCGGAAAATCACAAATCTAAACTTACACTGGTGAATTATCCAACTGGTTATATTTTGAAACCACAGGTGGCTGAGTTTGAAGCGCTGCCGGAAGCAGAACAACTTGTAATGACGATGGCAGATATTGCAGGGATTTCTACGGTGCCTCATGCGTTGTTAAAAGGGAAAAATAGTTTTGCTTATATAACAAAGCGTGTTGACCGGTTATTTCAAAATGGGCAGATGGAAATGCTTGCAATGGAAGATTTTTGTCAGTTGGATTTGCGTCTGACACAGGATAAGTACAAAGGGTCTTATGAGCGGTGTGCAAAAGTAATAAACAGATATTCCAGTCGAAAGGGACTGGATATGACGGAGTTATTTATACGCTTGGTTTTTTCCTATATTGTTGGAAATTCGGATATGCATTTGAAGAATTTCTCACTAATTGAAACGTCTGCAGGGAATGGTAAATATATTTTGTCACCGGCATATGATTTGCTTCCGGTTAATGTGATTATGCCGGAGGATGAAGAACAGTTTGCGATACCAATGAATGGCAAGAAACGAAATATTCGGAAAAATGATTTTTTAAAATTTGCGGAACAATGCAATATTTCTCGAAAGTCGGCGGAGAAAATGATGGCAAACCTGATTCAAAAAAAAGATAAATTTATTGAAATGTGTAAGGAATCGTATTTGCCCCCACATATGAAAGATAGTTTGATTAAACTGATGGAGGAACGGATAGAGAACCTTGGGTAAGAATTGGAAGGAGAATATATGATGGAAAAAGAAATCTTAAAAGAACCACAGTTTACCGATGAAATTGTATCAATTATAAGAAGTGGTCTGTCCGATGAAGAAATTGTTGAGAAATTACATGACTACCATGACAATGATATTGCAAGAAGTTTAGAAGCACTTACAAAAGAAGAAAGAATCCATTTATATAATATATTAGATCCTGAATGGGTATCTGAAATTTTTACTTTTATTGAGGAACCGGAAGATTATATTCAGGAAATCGGTATTGATAAACTGGCGGCAGTTATCAATGAAATGGATTCCGATGATGCGGTTGATCTGCTGGAGGAAATTGATGAGAGTGTAAAGGAAAAACTGCGTCCGATTCTGCACGAGGATGTTAAGGCAGATATTCAGTTGATTCATTCGTATGATGAAGAGGAAATTGGTAGTCTTATGACGACCAATTATATCTGCATGAAAAAGACATTGAATATTCGCCAGGCTATGCGTGAGCTGATTGTACAGGCAGGTGAAAACGACAATATTTCAACGCTTTATATTGTGGATGAGAATAATAAGTTTAGTGGTGCAATTGATTTAAAGGATTTAATTATAGCCAGAGAAAATGATGATTTGGATGACCTCATTAGTTATTCATATCCGTATTTGTTAGACTGCGAAAAGATATCCGACTGCATTGAAAAAATCAAGGATTATGCTGAGGATTCGCTTCCGGTATTAAATGACAAAAAAGAAATTATCGGTATTTTGACGGCTCAGGATGTCATCGAGGCAGTTGATGATGAGATGGGTGAGGATTATGCGAAGTTAGCCGGTTTGACAGCAGAGGAAGACTTGCGCGAGACAACAAAGGAAAGTATGAAAAAGAGACTGCCATGGTTAATCATCCTGCTTCTTTTGGGTATGGGCGTGTCAACCGTCGTTGGTTCATTTGAAGCTGTGGTGGCGGTGATTCCGATTGTGATTTGTTTCCAGTCCCTTATATTAGATATGGCGGGAAATGTCGGCACACAATCACTGGCGGTAACGATTCGCGTACTGATGGATGATGAATTGAATGCAAAAGCAAAACTTCGGCTTGTGCTGAAAGAAATGAAAGTTGGCTTCTGCAATGGGCTGCTTTTGGGCGGACTGGCATTTGTCTTTTTGGGACTGTATATTTTCGGCTTAAAAGGCTATGCTCTTACGATGGCATTTTTGGTGTCCGGATGTGTTGGCGTGTCACTGCTTTTAGCAATGGTAATTTCAAGTCTGGTAGGAACATTAGTGCCGCTGTTTTTTGCAAAAATTAAAATTGATCCTGCAGTTGCATCTGGTCCATTGATTACTACGGTAAATGATTTGGTGGCTGTGGTCACGTATTATGGATTGGCATGGCTGTTCCTGATTCCCATAATGGGTTAAAAAAGAAGTTCATTCGTATCGAGACGAGATAACGCTCTCACGTTATAGTCTCGATACGAATGAACTTCTTTTTTTGCTGTTTTAGCGTGGTAGTCTATGCTTCAAACTGGAACCAGTCAAAGTCAAATTTACTACCCGGCATAAAGATAAAGTTTACTTTTCCGTATCCGGTAAAGCCGCTAATTGGGAAAGTGACTTCTTTGTAATCATCACTCTGCGTAAATTCTGCCATGTGATTGATCTCTCTGCCGTCTTCTGCAAAGAAGCGGATGTGAATCGTGTTGACAGGAATTGGTGAGTGACCGCAGATTGTAATTTTTGATGGTCCTTCTTCACCAAAATCCATATGCTCAAATTCGAGTGTAACATTATTTCCGATGTCAGTAATTTGTTTTTCTAAAACGGTAAACATATCACCGGAAATCGTATTGTTTTCGATGGCGTATACTTTTCCGTAGGCTTTGCTTAATGTTTTGCAGTAAAAGCCCTGTAAGGAAAGTTTGATGCTTGGGTATACCACGATGGAAATGCTTTGTACACCGCGGATTCGCTCTGGCAGAGTGTAAACATTTTCCTGATAGTGGTTATACCAGCTCTTTGCCTGATACTTGTCTTTGACAAGGCATTTGCCGTCTTTTTCAGAGTCACCAAGCCAGATTTCAATTGGCAGCTCATCTTCAAATGAGAAAATCGGAATGTGAATCTCATCCGAGCCATATTCGCCAAAGTCCACATTTTCAAAGAGGAAGCGGGTGCGTTCCTCAGCGGTGATATAGACACCGCCCTGAAAACTTAATTTAGCTTCGTTTGTGCAGTCTTTATAATCGATGCCGTTTACCATTTTGTACGGATTTAAAGTTGCGTCGCCGAGGCCTGTCACACAAAATTCCAGCTCGGACATTACTTCCATCACATCGCGTCCGTTTTTACAGCTGCAACACAGGCGGAATTCACCATCGCCTAATGCGTGAATCGTTGCCTCGGCTCCGGTTGTCTCGATTTTCACACTATTGCTTTCGACACCATCCAGTGTAACCGCCTTAAATTCAATTTCCCGGTAGGTTGCATCCGCAGGGAGAATTTTTGCGGTAACGGTAGTTTCTGTCGCATTTTCATCGAAATGATTGGTGCCTTGGTTTGTCAATTCAATTTTGCGAACCGGAATTTCATCGGTTAAATCTTCTGCGGATTCTTTGTTTTCCATGAAGCAGGAAATGCCATCACGAACATCACAAGAAAGGGCAGGAATCGAAAGGGTGGCAGCAGTAAGTCCTTTGGAAGTGACTTCGATTTCAATGGTTCCAGGTGTGTCTTTGGCAGCGATAATTGCCAGAAGACGACCGCTGAATAAGCGGCGGCTCGTTCCTTTGTAGGAATCAAAGTCGGTGCTGTCACCGTTGTCCAGCCCGATTAAACGTCCGGCACCGCTGACGTGAACCTGAACACGGCTGCGGCTGTTTGCAACAAATGTATCGTTTTCATCGAGAGTGTTAATCTCGACAAATAAAAGGTCTTCGCCATTTGCTAAAAGTTGTTCTTTGTTCGGCTTGCATACGATTTTTTTGGCATCGCCAAAAGATTTTTGTACGGTTTCCGCAATTACCGCATCGTTTTCATCGTAAGCAACTGCTTTTAGCTCACCCGGCTCATAGGCAATCTGCCAGTCGCAGGCTAAGTGAGTGCCCTTTTTGTGGTCAATCATCTGTGCACCAAGGGATTTGCCGTTAAAGAATAATTCGACTTTTGGCGCATTGGAAAAGGCACGGACATCAATTTTCTGACCGATATTAAAATCCCAGTAAGGCAGGAGATGAACCATCGGATTTGTCTTATAATCCGTCCACTCAGCCATGTAATGATAGTAGCTGTCCTTTGGAAAACCGGCGGTGTCAACCTGACCGAAATACGAATTTTTTGTAAAATATGGTGTCGGCTCGCCGATATAATCAAAACCGCTCCAGATAAACTGACCAAAACAGTAATCACGGTCACGGTGGGCAGATACAACGACGTCTGTATTTTTAGCTCCCCAGTTTGTGGTACAGTTGCCAAGGGAAGAGCATTGTCCGTCATCGTAAGTTAATAAACGGTTTGTCAGTGGAAAATGGTAAATACCACGGCTTTGCAGAGTGGAAGAAGTTTCACTTCCGAAAATGCACCAGTCCGGATATTTTTCGTGGTGTTCATCATACAGATGTTCCATATAATTGTAACCGACCAAATCAACTTCAGCAGCACATTTCTGAGCTCCCTCACCGCCCATGATATTAGAACCCATGCCAATAACAGCATTGCCGTAGTAGTCAAGTTCTTTGACAGCATCCCGTAACATTTTTGTTACTTCTAATCCACGGTCAAAATTGATGTCGTGGATTTCGTTTCCGATGCCCCAGATAAAGATGGATGGGTGGTTTCTGTCTTGACGCACCCAGCTTGTTAAATCGGTTTTCCACCAGTCTTTAAAATAATTTCCGTAATCGTAATCGGTCTTGCAGTGTTCCCACATATCAAAACTTTCCGTGTACAAAAGAAGACCCATTTCATCGCATAATTCCATTAGTTCCGGTGCCGGCATATTATGTGCGCTGCGGATGGCATTAACACCCATTTTCTGCATAATTGTAAGCTGGCGTCTGACAGCCTCGCGGTTCATGGCCGCGCCGAGTGCACCGAGCGTATGATGCTCACAGGAACCGTTGATTTTTACATTTCTGCCATTCAAAAAGAAACCTTTATCCGGGTCAAAGGCAATTGTTCGGAAACCAAAGCGGTCATCACTGGAATCAAAGGCAGTTTCGTCTTTTATAATTTCACTATGTACAGTGTACAAATTCGGTGACTCAATATCCCAAAGAAGTGGGGCTTCAAAAGTCATTGTCTGTTTGTTTACGGTAAGGCCGCAAGGAATGGTAAGAGTTTCTTTGCTTGTACCGGCCACTTTACCATCCGGTGCAAGTACTGTGTGGCAAAGAGCAACCTCGCAGGCAGAATCGGTATCGTTTTGAATCTCGTAGTCGGCATGCAGAATAAAAGCATCCCCCTCTTTTTTTGCTGCCAGATAACCGCCGTCTGTTGTGAAATGAACGGCAGGACGTCTTACAAGCCAGACGTTTCGGTAAATGCCGGAGCCCGGATACCAGCGGCTGTTTGGAAGTTCATAGGTGTTTTTTACCCAAATGGTATTCTCGCCTTCTTTGACATAGGAAGTCAAATCAATTTCAAACTGGGAGTAGCCGTAAGGCCATGTGAAAATTTTCTCTCCATTCAGAAAGATTTCATTATCCATGTATACGCCTTCAAACAGTATGGAAAGGCGGTCTAAACCGAGTGCAGGCACCGTAAAAGATTTTTTGTAGCAGCTGACTCCCTGAGCGTACAAATCTTTGCTGTCGTAAATCATCCAGTCATGCGGGATGTCAACCGGCTCCCAGTCCTTTGTATTAAAGAATGTATCGATGGTCGTTTCCAGTGGTTCTCTGTGGAAAAACCAGTCGTTGTTAAAAAGCTGTTTCATAAAGGTTATCCTCCTAAAAAGTCGTTTTGAATGTGGGTTAATATCTGTGTACAAGGATAGCAAAAAACTTTGACACAGGCAATGAATTTCTTTATACTTAAGATGTAGTTTTTTTTGAAAGGGAAAAAATATGCAGATTTGTAAAATTGTGCCGGAGAAACTAAGACCGGCATTGGAACTTATTTGGGAAGTCTTTGAAGAATTTGAGGTGCCGGATTATGAAGAAATGGGGATTCAGACTTTCCGCCATTTTATTGAGTATCATAATATGGTGGAAAAAGTCAATCAAGGCGAAATGAAATTTTATGGGTGCTATCTCAATCAATATCTGATTGGCGTAATTGCCCTACGCACAGGACAGCACATTAGTCTTTTGTTTGTGAGGGGGAAATTTCATCATCTGGGAGTGGCAACGAAGCTGATGAAAGTAGTGGAAAATGAGGTGTTAGCTCAGAATCCTAAAATTCGTGCGATTACGGTAAATGCTTCGCCGTATGCGGTTGGGTTTTATGAGAAAAATGGGTTTACCGCACTTGATAAGGAACAAGAGGCGGATGGCATTCGTTTTACACCGATGAGAAAAAGAATTTAAATTGGTTCTCAACTGGGGGCATAGGTACAGCTATCGCGCTCAATCAGCCGGCAGGGAAGTTCGATTCGAACACACTCTTTGTGAGCCTTTTTTTGCTGGTCGAGCAGAAGCAGAAGTGCGAAGTGGGCAAGTTCCTGTTTTGGAATATCTATGGTGGTTAGCATCGGTGATGTTTTGGCAGATTTGCGAATGTTATCAATTGCGATAACGGAAGGAAAGTAATTTTTCTTTCGACCTTTTTTTAATGAGCGAAGTACACCAAGTGCTGTGCAGTCATTGGCACAGAAAATGGCTGTAGGTGGATCCTCTTCTTTAAGGATGTCATTCATGATGCGGTTTCCTTCTTCCTCGGTTTGAGTGCTTGGGTGTACATAACGGTAATCAAACGGAATGTGATGTGTTAGTAATGTTTGATAATAGCCAACATAACGTGATTCATAAGTGCAATCGCCGATATAGGCGATTTTTTTGTGTCCAAGAGCAATAAGCCATTCGACGGCCATCTTTGCCGCTGCTTCCCCACTGCAGATTACTTCGTCATAGGAGTAGTTACTTGGGTTTCGGTCAATTCCGACAAGATAGGCATATCTTTTTTTTAATGCCGGAACAAGTTCCGGAGAACATTTTCCAAGGATAATGAGCCCTGTGTTTTTCTTTCTTGGAATAAAGGCAGGGCAATGGTTTGTTTTTTCATGGAGCAGATGTTCCGTTGTTTTGTAAGGGACGATACCTGGAGTTGAATCGGATTCGAGTTTCATAATATCGGCGGTGCTGAGAATATTCCCAAGTAAGCATCGGTTTTTCTGTAATGCACCCTGAAGAAATTGAAACAATTCGTAAAAAAAAGGGTCTTTATCCAATGAATCAAAACGTGTAAGAAATATATCAATGGTAAGCGAAGTGGCTTGTTTTGTTTTTCCCTTGCGAAGTTCACGAGCTGCTGAGTTGGGCAGATAATTGAGTTTGCCAGCAATTTCCCATATCCGTTTTGCTAGTTCCGGGTCATGGCAGATGTGCTCTGGGTCATTAAGGACGCGGGAAACAGTGGATGGTGATGTATTAGCCAGTTCGGATATTTTTTTAATCGACATAGTGCCTCCTTCCTAGGTGAATAACCTGAAATCGATTTCATAAATAACGATTCCTTGTGCTGTCAATATATGGAATAATAACGAGAAAATATGGCAAAAAAATTACGAAAACGATTTCAAATTATGGGATTTTTTATCAAAATAAAAAATAATAAACTATTTTCATAAAAAACAAAAAGGAGGATATAGAAACATGAAAAAACTAATATTGACAGGAATTATGTTGTTGATGGTTTTAGGAGTTAGTGGATGCCGTAATAATAATGATGAAGCAAATTCGATTAAGGTGGGATATTTTAATAATGTGACGCATGCGCAGGCTCTTTTGATGAAGTCAGAGAAAAGTCTTGAGAATACTTTTGGGAAGGATATCAATGTTAAATGGACAGCCTTTAATGCCGGACCGGCAGAGGTAGAAGCTCTGTTTGCCGGAGATATCGATATCGGTTACATTGGACCTGTACCCGCAATTAGTGCGAATGTTAAGTCTAATGGTGATGTGCAGATTCTCTCTGGCGCAGCAAAAGGTGGTGCTATTTTGATTCGGCGCGAGGGGGCACAAATATCTGGTGTCAAAGATCTTGCCGGAAAAACAGTGGCAATCCCACAGATTGGTAACACGCAGCATTTGAGTTTATTAAAACTTTTGGAAGATTCCGGTTTGAAGCCTGTTACAGAAGGTGGTAATGTGACGGTTAGTGCTGTTGCGAATGCCGATGTTGCCAATGCGATGGCACGGGGAGATGTTGATGCTGCACTGGTTCCGGAACCGTGGGGGGCAACACTTTTAGAACAGGGAGCAAAGATGGTTCTTAACTATGATGAGATTTATTTGAAAGGACAGTATGATGTTGCTGTTGTGGTAGTCCGCAAGGAGTTTATGGAAAAGAATCCGGATCTTGTTGAGAAATTTTTAAGGGAGCATGAAGCGGCAACGAAAGAGATTTATGAGAAGCCGCAACAGGTGCAAAAAAAGATTAATGCTGAGCTGAAACAAACCACCGGAAAGTCTCTTGGAGAAAACATTATTGCAGACGCGTTTGATCGCATTTTGTTTCAGATAGATTATCGAAAAGAAGCAATTCAGGGGTTTGCAAACATTAGTAAGGAACAGGGATTTATCAAGGAACTACCTGTTGATAGTCAGTTATACGCGGTTAGAAAAGAGGAGGAAAAAAGGTAATGTCATTTGTTTTTGAAAATGTGTCGAAACAATTTTTGAATCAGAATGAATCAACGCTGCAACGGATTAATCTGGAGATACAGACAGGGGAGTTTGTATGTATTGTTGGCAAATCCGGATGTGGAAAGAGTACGTTGTTAAATCTTGCAGCTGGTCTTTTGACTCCTTCTTCTGGAAGAATTTTGCTCGATGGAAAGGAAGTGAATGGTCCGGGAGTGGAGAGGACTGTCATGTTTCAGGAACACGCTTTGTATCCGTGGCTTACCGTGAGAGAAAATGTGGAATTTGGTATGAAATTAGCAGGAGTATCGAAAGAAAAACGTCAGGAAAAATCGGATTACTATTTGAAAATGGTACACCTTCAAGGGTACGAGGATTATCGAGTCCATGAGATTTCCGGTGGAATGCGCCAGCGTGTGGCTTTGGCTCGCGCACTTGTTGTTGATTCTGAGATTCTTTTGATGGACGAACCTTTTTCTGCCTTGGATAAACAGACTTCTAATTGTCTACGTGAAGAATTGCAGCGGATTTGGATGGAAACGAAAAAAACAATTTTATTTATTACGCATAGCGCAGAAGAGGCAGTATACCTGGCAGATCGAGTTGTCGTTTTGGCGCCCGAATGCGGAATGGTATCAGAGATTCTTCCGATTTCCTTGGAGCGGCCACGTCATGTATATGATCCGGCGTTTGTTGAGCTGCGTCATAGTATTCTGGATGCCGTGCAAGGAGCGACCAATAGAGAAAATAAGGAGATGTAGTTTATGGGAATGATATTATTTTTTTTGATTTTGCTTTTTTTATGGCAGGGAACGTACTGGATAGGTGTCGATGTGCTTGAAATTTTTAAATCCTACTCGGTGCCATCTCCGCTCGGTGTGGGCAGGTGTTTTTTGGAACTTATGCAGGATGGAAGTCTTTTGCAGGCGACATTAAATTCACTGTTTCGTGGAATCCTCGGCTATGCAATCGCCGTTCTTATTGGTGTGGCACTGGGGGTGTCTCTTTATCATTTCAAATATTTGCAAAGAAACATGAAGCCCATTATTCTTGGTATACAGACACTGCCCAGTGTGTGCTGGGTACCGTTTTCAATCCTTTGGTTTGGCCTTTCGACACAAGCTATCCTTTTTGTTGTTGTGATGGGATCGGCGTTTGGTATTGCAATTTCAGTAGATAATGCAATCAAGAATATTCCGGTTATTTACACGAGAGCGGCACTTACAATGGGAGCGAGTAGACGTCAGATGTATTGTTATGTTTTGTTTCCTGCTTGTTTACCGGAGATGATTGCAGGACTTAAACAGGGATGGTCTTTTGCGTGGCGTGCATTGATGGCTGGAGAGGTTATGACGACTTCAATTGGGCTTGGACAGACGCTTATTATGGGACGCGATCTTGCAGATATTAATCAGGTTATGCTTGTCATGATTGTCATTGTAGTGGTTGGAATTGTGATTGATAAATGTATTTTTTCTGTTATCGAAAGACATGTTCTTGGAAAGAGGGGATTGCAGAAATAGGATTGAATATGTAGTGGTCTCTATGGTAAAATGATAAAAGAAAGTTGTAAACTAGTTACATAAAGGAGACCAATTATGAAGAAAAAAAGAACCTTATCGACAATTCTTTTGATTCTGCTAATAATCGCTTTTTTGGCAAGTGGTGGTTATTTATTTCACTATTTTTGGATGGCCAAGCAAACAGAAGATGAGCTGTCACAATTGCAGAAAATAAGGCAGGAGGCCTTTTCGGACACCGAAGAAAAAACGGAAGTGAAATCCAAAACCGGGCGGTCGATTCAAAAGGGATACCGTAAGCTTTATAAGAAAAATTCAGATTTAATCGGCTGGGTGACGGTAAAAAATACAAAAATTGATTATCCGGTTATGCAGACGAAAAAAGATTCGGAATATTATTTACACCGCAATTTTGAGAAAAAATCCGATGTGAACGGACTACCGTTTTTAGATGCCAAGTGTGACATTGATGAGCTAAAAGGAAATTTGATGGTTTACGGTCACCACATGAAAAGCGGTTTGATGTTTGCGCATTTGGAGGATTTTGAAAAGGCAGATTTTTATAAAAAACATAAAACGATTGAGTTCGATACGCTTTATGAGAAGCGGCAGTATGAGGTTGTGGCAGTATTTCGCTCGAAAGTGTATAAAGAAAATGAGGATGTGTTTAAGTATTACCGGTATGTAGGAAAACTGTCAAAAAAACAGTATGAAACCTATGTGAAAAATTGTAAGAAATTATCAATTTACAAAGATGGGGCAACGCCGGCTTACGGGGAGCAGCTTCTGACTTTGGTAACTTGTGCTTATCATACGGAAAACGGGCGGTTTGTAGTTGTGGCGAGAAAGAAGGAGAATATATGACAAAGGAAATGTGGCAGTTAGCCAGAATGCATGAACTCAAAGATTTTGGGGAAAGACTTTCACATTATGAAAATGATGAAATGCTCATTGATGAGGTGGATGAAGGATTCTGCAATATGATGGGTTATACGCAGTCGGAGCTTATGATACGCAGCTGTGGAAAAGTGGGCGATTTGGTTTATCCACCGGATTATGAGGAAATTCGTTATCAGATTCGAAAAAATCTGAAACAGAGCGGCAGTTACACGTGCCGTTACCGCATGAGAAAGAAAGACGGTTCACTTATCTGGGTGTGGGAAAACGGACGCTATGAAAAAGATGATACCGGAAGAAAAAATATTCGTTCTTTGGTCGTTGATGTTTCACGCGAAGAAAAAACGATGAGGGAAAGAGACACGACCTATGATAACATTCCGGGTGGTGTGATGACCGTTCTTGTTACCGATACGAATTTCTACATTATGGAGGCAAACCACCAGTATTTTACAATGGTGGGAACAACGAGGGAACAGTATCTTGGCAGTTCCGGTATTTATACGTATCCTCAGGATTTACCGGGGCTTCGCAGCCACATCATTGAGCAGGCAAGAAAACAGGAACCGCTTGATTATGATTTTCGTACCAGGCATCCTCGTTATCAGGATACAAGATGGTACCGGATGGTCGGCAGATATTATCAGGAAAGCGAAGAGGGATGCGAGTATTTATGTACGCTTTTGGATGTCACGGAACAGAAACGTACGATGTACCGCTTAGAGCGGGAAAAAGAGCGTTATATGATTGCTTCGGGGATTAATGCCCACTTTCTGTTTGAATACGATGTAAAGAAAAAACAGATGCAGTTTTATGAAGATTCCGAACATATGACATTTTCTTTATGCGTGGAAAAACAGTGTAAGGGAACGCTGAATGAAATTATGTATGATTCCGGTCTTTTGTACCCGGAGGATAAGGGTGTTTTTGACTTTTTATATACGGATGAAATTTCGGCATCCTCACAGATTCGCTTTTTAACAAAGGAGAATTCTACCGGCAAAGAGAGTTATCAGTGGTATGAATTTGCAGTCACGAAAGTATTGGAAAAGGGTCAGGTTGTTCGCCTGGTTGGCAGTATGAAAAATATTGAGGAACAGAAAAAACAGGAGGAAGAGCGGCTCGAATTACAGAATATTTATCAAAAACAGGCAGATAAAATTTATGAAATCGTAATCAAAGTTTCTCTGCGTGACCACACAATGAAGGGATATTTTACCGGAGAGGAAGCTTTTGAAGACATTTACCCGTTTACCATGTTTGAAGATTTTGTGGAAAAAACGGCAACTCATTACGTGCACCCGGAGGATAAGGCACGTTTTTATACGGTATTTGATTTAGATAACATGAAAGATGTGCTGGAGTCAAGTTCGATTGAGGAAGTCTTATTTTTCCGCATTAATAAGCCGGGTGGGGATTATCGATACAAATGTTTCCGCTACAGCTATCTGGGAAGTGACACGGATACAATTATTGTTGAAGCACAGGATATGCATGAATTGAGACTGATTCAGTTAAAAGAGGAAGAATCAAACCGCAGATTGATGGCAGCAGCGTTAAAAGAAGCAAAGGATATGGTGGAGATGAGAAGAAATTTTCTGGCTATTTTAACAAGAGAAGTAATGGCGCCGGTTCAGTATGTAAGCGCGGAACTTTATAAGCAGGAGAATCTGCAAGAGCGAATTGGAGAAATCCGGACGGCCGCTGAGTATGTACTCGAAGTTATTGAGAGTATGTCAGAATACGAAATAATTGAACAGGGGAAAATGGTGATTGAAAACAATTCTTTCTCTCTGGCAAAACTTGTAAATGGAATGGTTACTGACTGGAAAGAGAGAATGAACCGGGCAAAACTAACGCTAGAGGCAAACTTTGATTTGGATGGAGAACTGTGTTTTGGAGATGAAAAGCGTATTCTCGAAATTTTTAACCACATTCTTGGAAACTGCCTGCTAAATTCAGAGGAATCTTCTACTGTGCGTGTATTCGGAACAGTGGAAAAAAGAGGGGACGACCAGTTTTTATTATCTGTTATGTTTGAGGACTGGGGACTGCCAATTGATGAGTCTTCATTTGGCAGAAACTATCTTTTGGATCATGTAAACACCAGAATGGACTGGAAGCGAAAAGAGGGGATTTACTGTACAACATTCTCGCTGGTGGTTGCCAGACGCTTATCGGAATTTCTCGGTGGAAGACTGGAATTAAGCCGTCGAGGAGGAAATGTGAATGTGATGAAATTGGAACTTCCGTTAAAGAAGAGCTGGAAAGATAAGATTACGCAGTTAGAGCCAAAACCGGAACTTTTCCAAAATGATGTATCATTGAAAGGCTATAAAATTCTGGTTATTGAGTCGCAGAATGAGGAATCTGATATGATGGGGGTACGGTTTCGTGTCTGTGGAGCACAGGTGGATGTTGCTTATTCTGCAAAAGAAGGGTTGGAATTATGGGAGAGTTATGTGGCAGAGCCATTTGATGTTGTGATGGTGGATGGATATTCATTAGCAATTGATTATGAAGATTTTGCACTGGAATTTCGCAGCCGTGAACGGGCGAAAAAAGTTCCTTTGTTTGTATTGGTGGATGAAATCCACCAAAAAAGCATTGAATCCAGTATACAGATAGGAATCAATGCTTTCTTGGAGAAACCACTACAGATGAAGCGTTTTTTACAGCTTTTAGAATCTTTTTACCGCTGACTTAGGTTACCATACTTTTCCTTGCGTTTTCGCTTGTTTTGATAGAGTAAATCGTCGCTGACCTTCATGTACTGCTCTCGCGATATGGAAAGCGACGGGTCGGAGATGGTATATCCGAAACTGGCGTTGACACAGTACGGAAGGTTGCTGTCAGCGTTAAAATCTTTTAAGTACTGTAAGAAGTTTTCGGTATACTGTTTCGCCTTCTCTTCGCTGTAGTCATAACCGAATACAGCGAATTCATCGCCACCGATGCGGGCACAGATTTCACACCCGGAGCAGGCTTGACGCATTGCATCGGCAATTGTCTGAAGTGCTAAATCTCCATGAGAATGTCCATAAACATCGTTAATGTATTTCAGGTTATCCATGTCGATACTCAGTGTCATCGTCTTTATGTTGTGTTTCTTTGATTCTGCAAATTCTTCTTCCGAGAACTGCTCAAAACCGCGGCGGTTATATAATTTTGTAAGAGAATCTTCGTGGTAGAGCATATTTAGTTTTTCCAATAGTGCTTGATTTTTTGCACGAATCCGCAAGTTTTCAAATGTATTTCCGATAAGGGAAAGCCAGGAGTGAAATAATGTATCTTGTGCTTCCTCACCGTTTGAGGTTGCTGCTACATAGCCAAAATTATACTCCAAATAATGAATCGGGAAGAAAAATACTGTCATTGGTTCTTCGCGGATAGCTTCCGGTGGCAGTAGTTTTTTCGTCTCAAAACTTGAGGTGGCAATTGGATTTAAATCTCTTAAACTGTAAATCGAATGGGAGCGTTTTGCAAAACCGGGTGCTTTTTTCTTTACCTGTGGATAGGCACCCTTGCCGTGGATTCCAAGACACAGGTAGAAATCGCGGGTAATGCCGGGGACATCCTCTAATCGGAGATAATCACCGATATCCTCTGCGGATGTCATATTTTCCAGCGAAATGGAAACGAATGTATTATGCGCATTGTGGTTAATCAGCTGTTCCATGAATTCCACTTCATACATACGGGAAAGACTTAAATCTTTCATCGTGGAGGATTCACAGCCGCAGGAGTTGCGGATGATGATTTTTGTAGGAACAAACGTGCAGGTAGGAGCTTCTTTTCCATTTAATAAGGTATCAATTGTTTCCATTGCTTTTTTTGCCATATCAGGGACTGAGACATAACAGGTGGTTAGCGGTGGTATATTTGCACGCGCATCCCGTACATCATCAAAACCGGAAATGGCGATATCCTGTGGCACTGAATAACCCTGTAATGTAAGTTCTTTACAAAGAGAGAGTGCCATGTAGTCGTTGGCGCAGACGATTGCTTGAGGACGTTTTTTTAAACTCATAAAGTGCTTTGCTGCATCCAAAGCACAGTCTTTCCAGAAATTTCCTTCAAAAATGTATTCTTCCGGGCAGTCAAGTCCTAACTCAGCCATTGCCTCTTTATACTTTTCTAAGCGGAAAATTGCATCCGGATGGTTGTATGGTCCGGACATAAAAGCAATGCGGTCAAAGTGATGAACATCATGAAAGTGGCGTACAAGAGCAGGAATTGCATCTGTGTCTTCTACTAGTATGTTGTAACAGCCATTTACCTTTTTGCGTATGCTGATAATGGGTGCCTGACAGCGTTCTGTGACAAGTTTCCACAGTTCCTCGACAGCTTCATTGCTGTTAAATGTGTCATGGCAGACAATTAGGGCGTCGAGCTGTTCATACGGAATCAGATGGAGAATGTTATATTCACCTGCTGCATTTTTTGTATCGCTTCCATAAATGGTAAAGGCAGAGAAAGTAAGCAGATTGTAGCCGCGCTTAGAAGCGGTTTTTGATAACGTATGTACCAACTGCTGCTGATAGTAGCCGGTTATATCAAATAAAATAATACCGATGGTTTTTCGTCCGTTTAACATAAGTCCTCCAATCTACGCTGTTTGTTTTAATTCATCCGAATAAAGGTAATGAATGAGTTGTTTGACATATTTTTTTCCTTCATCGGTTGCGTTCGTAATTACATAAAGAACAGGTTCTTCTGTAATTGGTGTTCTGCCGGTGAAAAGTGTCCGGTATTTTTTACAGTCTTTCAAAGAAATACCAATCACTTTATCAGCCTCATCTTTTTGGGTGACCAAATAAGGTTTTAAGGCCTTTTTTTCTTTTTCGCTTAAAAAATCATTGAGATTCATAATAAATCCATTTTTTAAGTAAATATTTTCTACATCTTCATAAGAAGCAATCATACAGTCTAATGAATTTGCCACCAGACGGCTGCTGATTTCCGATAAATCGCTGCCTGTGTCGGCTCCCATCTCTCTGGCAACATCCGAGCGGGTATAATACATATAAAAAGAAGCACGGTTCTTTTTATAATTCATCTTCAAAGAGTCGGTAAATCGATCACTGAATTCTGTCAGGGTGCTGTCGGTAATCGACTCATTCAGAATCGCACACCGCATATAAATATGAGACTTGTTGATAAAATCAACCCATACGATGTAAAAAACAACACCGGCTACAGCAAGTATAACGAGCAGTTTGGGAAGATAATAAGTTTTGAAAAAGTCCCGTTTTTGCTTTCCTGTCATATTCTTTATACGTTCTTTGTCCGATAAATCATCCTGTCTTTTCTGGTAAATGGATGCCTCTTCGGTCAAAGATGTCTTTTTTCCTTTGGTATTTAAAGCCATTTATAATCAGCCTTTCTTATTTTGATAAACATAATCAATTATAGCACAGAAATGTGTGCAAGAAAAGGATTGTTGTTTAATTATTGAAAAAAATTGTATTTTTACGAATGGTATTTGTTGGAAATACACAAAATGCAAAAAAAGGTATTGACATTTAGAAAAACGCGTTTTATAATTGCAGACATAAATGACGAAGGCGTCAGAAACGAGAATTTGTTTCTGGCGCTTTTTCTATTGCAGGGGAATACGTCATGAAAGAAAAGGAGGAATTAGTATGGATGTAATGAAAGCAGTTGAATCGCTTCAGAGCGATTTGTGGGGCGTATGGTTCTTGATTGGCGCCGCACTGGTATTCTGGATGCAGGCAGGTTTTGCTATGGTAGAGGGTGGTTTTACAAGAGCCAAAAATGCCGGTAACATCATTATGAAAAACCTCATGGATTTCTGTATCGGAACTGTGATGTTTATGTTGATTGGTTTTTCACTGTTACTTGGTGAAGATTATCTTGGATTTATTGGTAAACCGGGATTTGACTTGTTTACGAACTTTGCAAATTTCAATTTTTCAACGTTTGTATTTAACCTTGTATTTTGTGCAACAACGGCAACAATTGTTTCCGGAGCAATGGCAGAGAGAACTAAGTTCTTATCTTATTGTGTATACTCAGCAGTGATTTCAGCATTGATTTATCCGATTGAAGCTCACTGGATTTGGGGTGGCGGCTGGTTAGCAAATATTGGATTCCATGATTATGCCGGTTCCTGTGCTATTCATATGGTAGGTGGTATCTGTGCATTGATTGGTGCTGCATTCTTAGGACCTCGTATCGGTAAGTTCAAAAAAGATAAGAGCGGTAAAGTGATAAAAGTAAATGCGATTCCTGGTCATAACTTAACAATTGGTGCACTCGGTGTATTCATCTTATGGCTTGGCTGGTATGGATTTAACGGTGCTGCTGCAACAGATTTGAAAACGCTTGGTTCGATTTTCCTGACAACAACAGTTGCACCTGCTGTGGCAACCGTTGTATGTATGATTTTTACATGGATTAAATATGGCAAACCAGATGTTTCGATGTGTTTGAATGCATCTCTTGCAGGTCTGGTAGCAATCACAGCTCCTTGTGATGTAACCGATGCACTCGGTGCAGCTATTATTGGTGCGGTAGCCGGTGTGCTGGTTGTCTTTGGTGTATGGCTTTGTGACCATGTGCTTCGTGTGGATGACCCGGTTGGTGCGGTAGCCGTACATATGATGAATGGTACTTGGGGAACTTTCGCAGTTGGTTTGTTTGCTACTTCATCCGCACCGGGATTTAAAGTAGCGGGTATTAAAGAAGGTTTGTTCTACGGTGGTGGATTTAACCAGTTAGGACTTCAGATTTTAGGTATTCTTACGGTTGGTGCATGGGCTGCTGTATTGATTACACTTACATTTCTTGCAATTCGTGCAACCGTTGGTCTTCGTGTAAAACCGGAGGAGGAAATCGAAGGTCTGGATGCAACCGAGCATGGTCTGCCAAGTGCCTATGCAGACTTTATGCCGGCTGGTAACCGCTTCTATGCTGCATCACCGGCAGGAGCAAAGACAATGATGGGTGATGTTCCGATGGAAGCCGCTGTACCGGTAGCAGAGGTTCCGGCTCCGACTCTTAAGAAGAAGAAAGAGGTAGCCGAAGGTGCAGTGAAGATGAGCAAGATTTCCATTATCTGCCGTCAGAGCAAGTTCGAAGATTTGAAGGAAGCACTGAATGCGATTGGCGTCAGCGGTATTACCGTAACTTCTGTATTAGGCTGTGGTGCTCAGAAAGGTACAGCAGAGTATTATCGTGGTGTACCGGTTGAATTTACGTTGCTGCCGAAGACGAAAGTTGAGGTTGTCGTAAGTGCCGTGCCGGTAGAAAAAGTTATAGATGCTGCTAAAGAGGCACTCTACACCGGTCACATTGGCGATGGTAAAATCTTCGTATACGATGTCGAAGAGGTTGTCAAAGTCAGAACCGGCGAGAGCGGATTCGATGCTTTGCAGGATGATTAATAAAAGTAAAACGATTACACTCCTAAATGATTAAAATGATACAGATAACGTCTCACCTTCTTGCAGGGTGAGGCGTTTTTCCTTGTCTTTGTAAGAAAGAGTGATGGATGTATCAGACCCTGCGTGCAGGGTGACATCGGTGAGGACGCCTTTGTTCCAGCGAATGTCATAGCGGATATTTTCCCTGCCACAGATTCCTTCTACAAAACCATTCTGCCATGCACTTGGAAGTGCAGGAAGAAAAATCGTCTTATCTTCTCTTGACTGCAAGAGCATTTCTGCGATGGCAGCAATTGAGCCGAAATTACCATCAATTTGAAATGGTGGATGCGTGTCAAACAGATTTTGTAAAGTTGAGTTGGAAAAGAGGAGTAAAAGCTGTTTATAAGCATTTTCTCCATCCCATAATCTGGCATACATATTCATAATCCACGCACGGCTCCAGCCGGTGTGTCCGCCGCCTTTACTGAGACGCCTCTGCAACGTAATTTTGGCAGCATCACATAAATCCGGTGTGTTATCCGGCGTAATCTGGAAAGCCGGATGAAGTGCCCACAAATGTGAGATGTGGCGGTGCCCCGGTTCTGCTTCATCATAATCTTTCATCCATTCCATAATCTGACCGTGTTTTCCAATTTTTATTTTTGGTAGTTTTTTTGCCGTTTCTTTTGCTCTTTGGCAAAAATCGATATCGGTTTCTTGTAACAATGTGGAGGACTTTTCAAAATGGTCAAATAATTCGTGGAGAATTTCATTGTCCATCGTAACGCCGTAAGACAAGTGTCCTTGTGTGCCATCTTTCATGATATAAGTGTTTTCCGGTGACACAGAAGGGCAGGTTACCAATTCGCCATTAACTTCGATGAGAAAATCCATAAAAAAGGCAACACATTCTCGTAAAAATGGGTACATTTCTTTGAGAAAATCAAGGTCTTTTGTGTAACTGTAATAGTTCCAGATATGGGTAGCAAGCCATGCACCGCCCATAACCCAGTAAGTAGCAGGAATGTAGATGTCCTGCGGTGCTGTATCGCCCCATAAATCGGTGTTGTGGTGGGCGACAAAACCACGGCAGTCATACATTTCTTTAGCGGTCTGTTTTCCGTTTTCCAACATGCGCAGCATATGTGTAAAAAGCGGTTTTTCGCAGTCGGCTAACCGGCAGGATAATGCCGGCCAGTAATTCATTTCTGTGTTGATATTAATGGTAAATTTGCTTCCCCACGGTGCACTTAAAGAATCATTCCAGATGCCCTGAAGATTTGCCGGAAGACAGTCGCCGCGGCTGGAACTAATTAACAGATACCTGCCAAAATCAAAGTACGTGTTAATGAGTCCGTTATCCGGGTGTTCCTTATCAATACGTGCAAGTCTTTCATCTGTTGGAAGGGCATCGAGAGACGAGTCATAAGAAAGTGATAAATGCATGCGGTCAAAATATGAGCGGTATTCTTTGACGTGTTTTTCTTTCAGTTTCTCATATGGAATGAAAGCTGCTTTTTTTAATGTTTCTTTTACCGTTTCTTCCGGATTTTTATGACGCAATGTAGTTGCCGCTGTCAGCAATACGGTAATGGAAGAGGAGCGTTCGGCTAACAAATGCTCGCCCATGCCTGTTTGTGCGCCGTCCGAAATGACAAAGCGCATACCGGCACAAAAAGTTTCATCCCCGCCGCCGAGTCTGCCGGAAATTAACAGCGTGTCGTCTGTGTGGGAGGTTGCCTCATAAAAAGAGCCACGCTGTAAGGAGGCAGCCAAAGAAAGTCCGTCCGGATTAGTACTCGTAAAATGGGCAGCAATGCAGTTTGTGTCGAAGTCAGCAAAAGTCTCGATTTTATATAAAAAGCCGGTGTCTGAATCCGTGACTTTTGAAGTATGTATGGCGGTTGATAAATCGAGTGTACGTTTGAAATTTTTCGTGTTTTTTCTTACACCGCAGAAATCAAAATAAACATCACCCAGTGTCTGGTAACTGTGCTGGCTCTGTGGCGTGCCGGACAGGGCATATTTACAGAGATTTTCCGCCTTTGAAATTTTTCCATTTAAAATTAATTCACGGATTCTATCCAGATTTTTTCTGGCATCCGCATTGTTTCTGTTTCTCTTTGTTCCAAACCAAACGGAATCTTCATTAAGCTGAAAATGTTCTTCGTGCTCCTCGCCAAAAATCATGGCTCCCAGTTTTCCATTCCCAATCGGAAGCGCTTTGTTCCAGTCACCGCCTGACGGTGTATAGTAAAATAGCTGGCTCATCATATTGCTCCTTTTTCCTTTTTTGCAACATTATACAATTGTCAAACGGATTTTTCTAGTGTATGATTAAAATAAAAAACAAAAGCAGAAGATGGCTGCCGTTCTTCTGCTGTGCTTGGTGAAAAATATTATAAGATTGCGGAGATAAACTTCATGCAAAAAAACTCTTGCGAATTGAGGTTATATATATTACAATATTAGTAATTGGGTATGATTATAGAAAGGATGTGGCGGCATGCAGGAATTGAATAATACGCAATACTTTAAGGTTGAGGCGGAGAAAGATTTGGATGTCCGTGATGTGATTGCGGCAGTTTATTCTGCATTGACGGAAAAAGGCTACAATCCGGTTAATCAGATTGTTGGGTATCTGATGTCGGGAGACCCGACTTATATTACTAGTCACAAAGGTGCAAGAAGTTTGATTATGCGCGCAGAGCGTGACGAAATTATTGAAGTATTTTTAGAAGACTATATTGAGAATAATCTCAAGGAAGACTAGGTATTTATTTTGAAAATCATGGGACTTGATTACGGCTCAGTGACAGTTGGTGTGGCGATTAGTGACTCCATGCTTTTGACTGCCCAGCCGGTTGAAGTTATAAAAAGAAAAAGTGAAAACAAATTACGACAGACTCTGGCACGTATTCAGGTACTGGCAGAGGAAAATGACGTAGGACGTATTGTGCTTGGCTACCCGAAGAATATGAACAATTCGGAGGGAGAGCGTGTCGAGCGAACGAAAGAATTTATGGAAAAACTAAAGGCTAGAACAGGGTTAGAAGTAGTGCTGTGGGACGAACGGCTCAGCACGGTTTCTGCCATGGATGTGTTAAAAGAAGGCGGAGTGCGCTCAGAACATCGGAAAACGTATGTGGATAAGATTGCAGCTTCCCTGATTTTACAAGGTTATTTAGATTCCATACACAATTAGGAGGATTTGATGTCAGAAAACGAAAATGGACTCATTATGCTTACGGCTGACGATGGCAGCGAGGAGGCTTTTTTTGTGTTGGAAAAAGCAGATATTGCCGGTGTATCGTATCTTCTCGTGACAGATTCCGTTGAGGATGAGGAAGCAGAAGCAATGATTTTGAGAGAGGAAACAGAGGACGAACTGGTAACATATCAGGTTGTAGACGATGAGAAAGAGTTGAAAATTATTTCAAAGTACTTAGAAGAGTTATTGGACGATGTAGAATTAAGATTAGAATAGAGAGGTGTAATAAAATTGAAGAAGAAAAAAACAGGGGAAGAGCGCGTAAAGATTATTCCGCTTGGAGGTTTGGAACAGATTGGAATGAACATTACGGCGTTTGAGACGGAAGAGAGTATTATTGTAGTGGACTGCGGACTGGCCTTCCCGGAAGATGATATGTTAGGTGTGGATTTAGTAATCCCGGATATCACGTATTTGCAGGATAACAGAGATAAAGTGAAAGGCTTTGTCATTACACACGGACATGAGGATCACATCGGTTCTCTGCCTTATGTGTTAAAAGAACTGAATGTTCCGATTTATGCTACGAGACTTACGATGGCAATTATCGAGAATAAGTTAAAAGAGCATAATCTGTTAAATAACGTTAAGAGAAAAGTCGTTACTTATGGTCAGTATATTAACTTAGGAGATTTCCGTATTGAGTTTATCCGGACAAATCACAGTATTGCGGATTCAGCGGCATTAGCTATTTATACACCGGCAGGAATTGTTGTACACACCGGTGACTTTAAAGTAGATTATACGCCGGTTTACGGAGACACAATTGATTTGGCTCGTTTTGGTGAACTTGGTAAAAAAGGTGTACTTGCCTTGATGTGCGACAGTACGAATGTTTTGAAACCGGGCTTTACTGAGTCGGAGCGCACGGTTGGTGCGACTTTTGATTCGATTTTTGAGGAAAATGTACAAAACCGTATTATCGTGGCAACGTTTGCCTCGAATGTAGACCGTGTGCAGCAGATTATTAATTCGGCGAAAAAACAGAACCGTAAAGTCGTCATTGAAGGACGAAGCATGGTAAACATCGTAAATACGGCGGTGGAACTTGGTTATATTCAGGTGCCGGACAATATGATTATCAGCTTAGAAGAGATGAAAAATTATTCCGATGAGCAGCTTGTACTGATTACGACGGGAAGCCAGGGAGAGGCGATGGCAGCTCTTTCCCGTATTGCGGCAAGTATTCATCGTAAAATCGCGATTAAACCCGGAGATGTTGTTATTTTCAGTTCCCGTCCGATTCCGGGTAATGAGAAGTCGGTCTCCAAAGTAATTAACGAACTTTCCCAGAAGGGCGCAAAGGTAATTATTCAGGATACTCACGTTTCCGGCCATGCGTGCGAGGAAGAGATTAAATTGATTTATTCGCTTGTGAAACCGAAGTTTTCCATACCTGTTCATGGTGAGTACCGTCATTTGCAGGGACAGGCAGAAGTAGCACAGAAGATGGGCGTACCAAAAGAAAATGTTAAGATTTTACGTTCCGGAGACATTTTGGAACTTCGTGAGGATCGTGCGACGATTGTTGGTAAAACGATTGCACAGGGAATTATGGTCGATGGACTTGGCATTGGTGATGTAGGAAATATTGTTCTTCGTGACCGCCAGCACTTATCGGAAAATGGTCTTTTGGTTGTGGTACTTACACTGGAGAAAGGATCCAACACGATTTTGGCAGGGCCGGATATTGTATCCCGTGGCTTTGTTTATGTCAGAGAGGCGGAAAACTTGATGGATGAGTGCCATGAGGTTGTTAATATTGCGCTTGACCGTCTATACGAAAGAGGAATTACAGACTGGGGAAGAATTAAAACAGAAATTAAGGATACTCTGAATGACTTTCTGTGGAAGAAGATGAAGAGAAATCCGGTTATTTTACCAATTATTATGGAGGTATAATCCATGTTAAAAGCTGTACGAACCATGTTAATTGTATTACTGAATATCGTGTTTTATGGTTTGGTTGTATTTGGTGGTGTACAGCTGTGCCGCGTCGGCTATTCCTTTGCCTGCGAGGCGGTGGGCGATACGTCAAAAGATTTGCCGCCCGGACAGACAAAAGCATTTACCATATCGGAGGATGATGGTGAATTTGAAGTAGCTAAGCGGCTGTCGAATCAGGATTTGGTCGGTAATCCGGCTGCGTTTTATGTGCACATGCAGTTGATGAAACGCGAAGGAACCGATATGCAGAAAGGTATTTATACGCTGAACAGCAGTATGACCTACGAGGAAATTATCCGTGTAATTTACGGATTGTAAATGATATCACATAAAATCCCATGTTTTCTTATGGCAGGACTGGGATTTTTTGTGCGTTTAGTAAAGGAGAAAAAATGGTACACACAAAGACGAGTCACCACGACCGCATGGAAGTGTTTTTGGAAAAATACAGAGAGCCGCTGCCAAAGCCATTAGAGGAGCTTGAGAGAAAGGCGCTTTCAGAGGATGTGCCGATTATAAGGTCTGGCACAAGAGATATGTTGCGTTTCTTGCTGCGGGAGAGAAAGCCGAAAGAGGTTTTAGAAATTGGAACAGCGGTTGGATTTTCCGCTCTTTGCATGCGTGAGTATTTGCCAAAATCTTCACATATTACGACAATTGAAAAAGTTGAGATGCGCTTAAAAGAAGCGCGGAGAAATTTAGAGATGCTGGATGAAGATGACAGGATTACGTTGCTTGAAGGTGATGCAGCGAAAGTATTAAAACAACTTTTAATAAAAGGAAAATCCTATGATTTTATCTTTATGGATGCGGCAAAGGGACAGTATTTGAATTTTTTGCCGGATGTTATTGCTTTGATGGCAGATGACGCGATGCTTGTGTCCGATAATATTTTTCATGATGGTGATGTGTTGGAATCCCGTTATGCGGTACTGCGCAGAGACCGCACGATACATGGACGCATGCGGGAATATTTACAAGTCTTGTGTGAGAAGGAAGAATTAGAAACAATCTGTCTGCCGATTGCTGATGGCATGACAATTAGTACGAAAAAAGGAAATGGAAAGGGAGAGTAATTCATGGACAATAATCGAAAAAAGCCGGAGGTTCTTGCTCCGGCAAGCAGTTTGGAAGTGTTAAAAACAGCTGTTTATTATGGTGCCGATGCGGTTTATATCGGCGGTGAAATGTATGGATTGCGGGCAAAGGCAAAAAACTTTTCTAAGGAAGATATGGCTGAGGGAATCCGTTTTGCTCACGAACACGGGAAAAAAGTGTATGTGACAGCGAATATTACTGCACATGACAGAGATTTAGAGGGCGTGCAGAAGTATTTTGAAGAATTAAAAGAAATCGGTCCGGATGCTCTGATTATTTCCGATCCCGGTGTATTCCAGATTGCAACGGAAATTTGTCCTGAAATTGATATTCATATCAGTACGCAGGCAAATAATGTGAATTACCGTACGTTTCAGTTTTGGCATAAATTGGGCGCAACGCGTGTTGTGACGGCGCGTGAACTCTCCATCAAAGAGATTGCGGATATTGATGCACATATACCGGAAGACCTTGAAATCGAGACATTTGTCCATGGTGCGATGTGTATTTCGTATTCCGGGCGGTGCCTTTTGAGCAATTATTTTACCGGCCGTGATGCGAATCTTGGTGCATGTACCCATCCGTGCCGCTGGAAATATTATATTATGGAAGAAAATCGTCCGGGTGAATATTTGCCGGTTGAGGAAAACGAGAGGGGAACATATATTTTCAATTCCAAGGATTTGTGTATGATTGAGCACATTCCGGAGTTAGTGGAAGCAGGTGTTGACAGTTTTAAAATCGAGGGACGTATGAAAACAGCTCTTTATGTCGCTGTCGTTGCCAGAACGTACCGTCAGGCAGTCGACGATTATTTTGAAGACCCGGAAAAATATAAGAAAAATATTCCGTATTATCAGGCGGAAATTGCAAAATGTACCTACCGTCAGTTTACGACCGGCTTCTTCTTTGGAAAACCAACGCATGAAACACAGATTTACGATAACAATACCTACCAGAAGGGCGCTGTTTATCTTGGACAGGTGAAAGAAGTAACGGAAGATGGGTATGTGGTATTTTTCCAGAAAAACAAATTCAGAGTTGGCGATATGATTGAGATTATGAAGAAAAACGGCAAAAATCAGACGGTTTCTGTGTTAGAAATGCTGAATGAGGACGGTGAAAAGACAGATTCCTGTCCGCATCCGGGAGAGAAAATCTGCATGAAAGTGGACGGTGTGGTCTGCGCCGGCGAGATTATGAGAGGGATTGAACGATGAGTGTAAAGACGGAAGTATTGAAACTGTTAGAGGCAAGCAGGGAAAGAGATTTGTCCGGACAGGAGATGGCAGAATCACTTGGCGTGACGAGATCGGCTATCTGGAAGGCAGTGAATACTCTGAAAAAAGAAGGTTATCAGATTCAGGCAGTAAATAACCGTGGTTACCGCCTGAAAGAAGAAAGCGATGTGTTGTCGGAGGAAGGAATCCGGCTGTGTCTGCATAGGCCGTACGACAGTCAGAAAATCAAGGTGTTTAAGTGCATTGATTCCACGAATATGGAAGCAAAGAGGTGTGCGCTGAATGGTGAAGGCGAAGGGCTTGTGATACTTGCTGAGGAGCAGACAAATGGACGTGGCAGACGCGGACGAAGTTTTTATTCGCCCGATGGAAGCGGGATTTACATGAGTGTTTTGTTCCGTCCAAAGCCGGAAATTTCGCAGGATGTTGTCTTGATTACAACAGCGGCTTCGGTTGCGGTATGCCGTGCGATTCGGGATGTCCTTTCACAGGAACCGCAGATTAAGTGGGTTAATGACGTTTATCTGAACGGGAAAAAGATATGTGGTATTTTGACCGAGGCGGTGTCCGATTTTGAGTCAGGACGGATTGATACAGTTGTCGTGGGAATTGGAATTAATTACCATGCGCCAAAGGAAGGTTATCCGGATGAAATCAAAGAGATTGCCGGTACGGTATGCGCAGAGGATGAAAAGATTCCGCGCAATGAATTGGTAGCAGCAATTATTGAGAATTTATGTAAGTTATATCAGGATTTACCGGATAAAAGTTTTATGGAAGATTACCGCAAGTGGTCGAATGTTCTTGGGAAAAAGATTCGCTTTACAAGCGGAACAGACTGGGAATACGGAACTGCCGTTGCGATTGATGAAGACGGTGGATTGATTGTGGAAAAGGAAGACCATACACAGGAAATTCTGCGTACGGGGGAAATCACCGTGCGGGTTTGTTAAAGGAGAAAAACATGGCTAAGACCTATGAGACAGAACAGGTGCAGGAAAAGTTTTTATTAGCTGCCGTTGATTTAGAGGATGGAACGGATGTTTCCTATTCTTTGGATGAACTTGCGGAACTTACGGAAACGGCAGGCGGCATTGTAGTCGGAAGACTGATTCAAAAAAGAGAGTCCGTGCATCCGGGAACATATGTCGGTAAGGGAAAAATTGAAGAACTGCGTGAACTGATTATGCAGACCGATGCGGATGGTATTGTGTGTGACGATGAGCTTACGCCGGCGCAGCTTACCAATTTGCAGGAAGAACTGCAGGTTAAGGTATTAGACCGTACCGTAATGATTTTAGATATTTTTGCCGCTCATGCAAGGACGAGCGAGGGAAAACTGCAGGTTGAATTAGCACAGCTTCGCTACCGTTCATCCAGGCTGACAGGACTTGGTAAAAGTTTGTCAAGGCTTGGCGGTGGAATCGGAACAAGAGGTCCCGGTGAGAAAAAGCTGGAAATGGACAGGCGTCTGATTAAAGAGCGCATATCCATGTTGAACCGTCAGTTAAAAGAAGTCGTGAAAAACCGTGAGGTGCAGCGTCATAAAAGAACGCAGAATCCGACGAAAACAGTTGCCATCGTTGGCTATACAAATGCCGGAAAATCAACACTTTTGAATACACTGACAAAAGCCGCTGTATTAGAAGAGGATAAGTTATTTGCAACACTTGACCCGACGACACGTGTTTTGGAAAAAGAGGATGGGCAGAAAATCTTATTTACCGATACAGTTGGATTTATCAGTAAACTGCCACACTCTCTGATTCGTGCCTTCCGCTCCACGCTTGAGGAAGCAAAGTATGCGGACATGATTCTTCATGTTGTTGATGTCTCGAATCCAAAATATGATTTGCAGATGGAGGTTGTTTATGACACTTTGCGAGAGTTAAATATTGGTGACAAAAAAGTTATAACAGCATTTAATAAAATAGACTGTCTGGAATATAAGCCGGATGGCTTAAAAGATAAAAATAGTGAAGCATCTCTTATGATTTCTGCAAAGCAGAAAATCGGACTGGATAAATTGGTGGAAAAGATCGAAGAGGTACTGGATGAGGGAATGGTGAAGATTGAAAAAGTATTTGCTTACGACGAAGCAGGGAAAATCCAGGCAATTCGTGAGTTTGGAAGACTGGAACAAGAAGAATACCGTGAGGACGGCATTTTCGTAAAAGCGGTGATTCCGCCACATCTGCTTTAATATGGATAAACATTTAACCTTTTGACACTGCTATCATACAATGGAATAAGGGGAATTGTTTTGGTGGTGTGTTGATGAAAAAGACAGTTTATGTTGTTTGTGTCTGTGTTCTTTTTGTGCTGTTGTTCTATGAAGTAAAGAGAAATTATGAAACGGAAAATGACGGCACAATTATTGTTCCAACGGGCAGTTTTGTATCTAAAGTCCAAAAGGAAAATCAAAAAACTGCCTATCTGACATTCGATGATGGTCCCAGTGGAAATACGAAAAAAATCATTAAAATATTAGAGGAAAAAGGAGCTGTTGCAACATTTTTTCTGATTGGAAAGGAAATTACGGGGGAGCGGGTTGATACTGTAAAGGAATTAAAGAAAAAAGGAAATGCAATTGGTGTGCACACATACTGCCATGAGCATAATCAGATGTATGCCAGTGCCAATTGTTTTTACAAAGATTTTCGAGTGGCATCGGATTGCATTGAAAAAATAATAGGAGAAAAGCCGACACTCCACCGCTTTCCGTGGGGGAGCAATAACGGTTATGTGAAATCTTATGTGGATGAACTCCATAATCACCTAAGGAAAGAGGGTGTAAGAAGTTTTGACTGGAATGTATCGGGCGAAGATTCGATTTCCCCACATGTTTCACAGGCAGTAATATTTCAAAATGTAAAAAAAGATGTCACGCGCTTTGAAAAGCCGATTATCCTGCTGCATGATGCCTCCGCCATGGATAATACAGCAAAAGTTCTTCCACGGATTATTGATTATATCAAAGAACAGGGGTATCGTTTTGATACGCTTGACCACAGAGAGGAATATTTGTTTCCGGCGAGCTGGCGCTGATTTGTAAAAATGGCGGTTATTTGGTATACTAAAGGAAAATCATCGGAAAGAGAGAGGGATTTTATTATGGATAAAATATGTTCTTTTTTGAATCAGAGTGTGAGTCCGTATCATGCGGTAAAACAGGTAAAAGAGGCTTTGAAAGTGGCTGGTTTTCAGTCCTTGGAAGAAGAAAACCTTTGGCAGTTAGAGCCCGGCAAAAACTATTATGTAACAAGAAATGAGTCGAGTTTACTTGCCTTTTCCATGCCAAAAGAAAAACCGCTTTATTATCACCTTTGTGCCAGTCATAGTGATTTTCCTACGTTTCGGATTAAGAAAGCTAAGAAAAAAGATGCCTTTTATGCAAAAGCAGAAATCGAAGGTTATGGCGGCATGATTCACACAAGCTGGTTTGACAGACCGCTTGGACTTGCCGGACGTGTGATAAAAAAGACAAAAGAAGGGATTTTTAGTGTTCTTATTGCACCGGACAAAAATGTGTTTGTGATTCCAAATCTGTCCATTCATTTTAACCGGGAAATCAATCAGGGATATAAGCATAATGTTCACGTTGATTTACAGCCGTTATATGGTGGCTGCGAGGCAGAACTGATGACACTTTTGCGGGAGGAAGCAGGCTGCAAAGGGGATGAAGAAATTGTAGATATGGATTTGATTCTCACCGTGCGCCAGCCGGCAGTCGCAGCCGGTGTCAAAGATGAGTTCCTTTTGACACCGCGTTTTGATGATTTAGGCTGTGTGTACACGACGTTACAGGGCTTTTTGCGTGCACAGGACAAGCTTCCAAAAGAAGCACTTTCCGTCTTTTGCCTCTTTGATAATGAAGAGGTGGGAAGCGGCAGCAGGCAGGGGGCACTTAGTAATTTTCTACCGGATGTATTGGAGAGAATTTGTTTGTCTTATGGCATGACAAAGGAGGAGCAGATTTGTGCGAGAAGCCGGAGTTTCCTGCTTAGTGCGGATAATGCCCATGCAGTGCATCCAAACCATCCGGAAAAGAGTGATGATGAGTTCCCGGTTGTTTTAAACGGCGGTGTTGTCATTAAATATAACGCGAGTCAGCGATATACGACAACCGGAATGACTGGTGGTGTGTTTGGCTCACTTTGTGAAAAAAATGATATCAAAACGCAGTTGTTTGTGAATCGCGCCGATATGCCGGGCGGCAGTACACTTGGTAATCTTTTGAGTCATTCCTTTAGTGTGCCAATGGTGGATATCGGTCTGCCGCAGCTTGCCATGCACAGTGCGGTGGAAACTGCCGGCTGTGAGGACGTAGAAACCATGATAGAAGCAATTCAGGCATTTTATGAGAGTGAGATTTGCCAGATAAAGGATGGCATGTGGCGTATTTAATGAAGAAAACGCTTGCATTTTCCCTAAAAATCAGTTATTCTAAACTTAGTTCCATACGACTGGCGGAAACTATATGAAAATCATATAGAGTGAGAGAACTCACAGGGAGTGTGGATTTGTATGAATTGCCGACCGCCTGGGCGACCGTTTACCCGGTTGCCCGGGCGGTTTTTTTGATACTATTACAAAAAAGATTGGAGGAACCATGATGCAGAAACTTTCATTGGAACAGGAACTCAAAAACAATGCGTATCCGGGACGTGGAATCGTGATTGGAAAATCACCAAACGGCAAATACGCAGTGACCGCTTATTTTATTATGGGGCGGAGTGAAAACAGTAGAAACCGTGTCTTTGTAAACGATGGTGAGGGAATCCGCACACAGGCATTTGACCCATCAAAATTGAGTGATCCAAGTCTTATTATCTACGCACCGGTCCGCGTATTGGGAAACAAGACTATTGTTACCAACGGTGACCAGACAGACACAATTTATGAACTGATGGATAAACAGCAGACTTTTGAGCAGGCGCTCCGCACAAGAGAATTTGAACCGGACGGTCCGAATTATACACCAAGAATTTCCGGCATTATGCATGTGGAAAACGGAGAGTACAATTATGCAATGTCTATTTTGAAAAGCAATAACGGAAATCCGGATGCCTGCAATCGTTATACTTTCGCATATGAGAATCCGGTAGCAGGAGAGGGTCATTTTATTCATACATATATGTGTGACGGAAATCCATTGCCAAGTTTTGAGGGCGAGCCAAAATGGGTTGAAACAATGGATGATATGAATGCGTTTGCTGACATGTTGTGGAAAAGTCTGAATGAGGACAATAAAGTTTCCTTATTTGTGCGCTACATTGACATTGAAACCGGAAAATACGAATCGATTATTAAAAATAAGAATAAGTAAAGGAGAAAATCATGAAAGAATTGGAATTGAAATATGGCTGTAACCCGAATCAGAAACCATCCCGTATTTACCGCAAAGATGGTGAACTGCCAATCAAAGTGTTAAATGGAAAACCGGGTTACATTAACTTTTTGGATGCTTTTAACGGATGGCAGTTAGTCAGTGAATTGAAGAAGGCAACCGGACTTCCGGCAGCAACTTCTTTTAAACATGTTTCGCCGGCTGGTGCAGCAGTAGGTCTTCCACTGAGTGACGTTGAGGCAAAAATTTACTGGGTAGACGATTTGGGTGAGTTATCTCCGCTTGCTGCCGCATATGCCAGAGCAAGAGGTGCTGACCGTATGTCTTCTTATGGTGACTTTATTGCATTGTCAGATGTGTGTGATGTCTCCGCAGCCAAATTGATTAAGAGAGAATTTTCCGATGGAATTATTGCACCGGGATATGAGCCGGAAGCACTGGAACTTTTGAAAGAAAAGAAAAAAGGTGCGTATGCGATTATTGAAATCGACCCGGATTATGTACCGGACCCAATTGAGCACAAAGAAGTATTTGGTATTACCTTTGAGCAGGGACGCAATGAGTTAAACATTGACAAAGATTTCTTCAGCAACATTGTGACAGAGAATAAAGATTTGCCGGAGTCAGCAAGAATTGATATGGCAATTTCAATGATTACGTTAAAATATACGCAGTCAAATTCTGTTTGCTTTGTAAAAGGCGGACAGGCAATTGGTATCGGTGCCGGACAGCAGTCCCGTATTCACTGTACAAGACTTGCCGGACAGAAGGCAGATAACTGGCTGTTAAGACAGTCTCCACAGGTACTTTCCCTGCCGTTTAAAGAGGGGATGAAGCGTGCCGAGCGCGACAACGCCATTGACAATTATATCGGTGAAGATTACATGGACGTTTTGGCAGATGGATGCTGGGAAAAATATTTCACCGAAAAACCACCGGTATTTACAAAAGAAGAAAAGCAGAAATGGTTGTCCGAGTACGCAAAAGATGTAACACTTGGCTCCGATGCGTTCTTCCCATTTGATGATAACATTGAAAGAGCATACCGCAGCGGTGTAAAATACATTGCACAGCCGGGCGGCTCAATTCGTGATAAGGATTGTATCGATGCCTGCAACCGTCACAATATGGTGATGAGCTTTACAGGAATCCGTTTGTTCCATCACTAAAATGACAACTAAATAAAATATTTAGGTTGACAATCATTCCTCCCATGGTAGAATAAAAGTATCTACCATAGGAGGAATTTTATTATGTATGAAGAACTGGTAAATGAGATTATTGAAGGAAGACGTTTAGGAAAAGAAGATGACCTGACTTTTTTGATTGATGGTGATTTGGAGTCGCTTTGTCAGGGAGCCGATAAAATTCGAAAAGAATTGTGTGGTAATCAGGTGGATTTGTGCACAATTATTAATGGACGTGCCGGACGGTGCAGTGAAAACTGCCGGTTCTGTGCCCAGTCGAGCCATCATCATACCGGAGCAGAAGAATATGATGTAATGGATGTGGATTCTTTTGTGAAAGCATGCCATGTAAATGAAGAAAATGGAGCTCATCGTTTTTCTATTGTGACAGCGGGCAGAACGCTTGTCGGCAAAGAGTTTGATCAGATTGTAGAAGCGTACAAAAGAATGCATGAGGAGTGTAAAGAAATTGAATTATGTGCTTCGCATGGTCTTTTGACAAAAGAGCAGTTTGAAATTTTGCGTAAGGTTGGCGTAACACGCTGCCATGCGAATATTGAGACGTCGCGCAGATATTTTCCAAGTATCTGCACCACGCATACGTTTGAGGATAAGCTTGCGTGTATCCGGGCTGCCAAAGAGGCCGGATTAGAGGTTTGCTCCGGAGGAATTGTCGGCATGGGAGAGACATGGGAGGATAGGCTGGATATGGCACTTACGCTTGCAGAGCTTGAAGTTGATTCCATTCCGTTAAATGCACTGATGCCGATTCCGGGCACACCGTTTGAAAATCTAAAACAGCTTACCGAAGAAGAACTTCTGCGAGTTATCGCTATGTTCCGTTTTATTAACCCTTCGACATCAATTCGCTTGGCAGCAGGCCGTAAACTGATGAAGGAAAATGGTAAAAAAGCTTTCTTCTCCGGGGCAAATGCCACGATAACCGGCGATATGCTTACAACATCGGGAAATAATACCAAACAGGATAAACAAATGCTTGTTGCAAGTGGTTTTGAGATTTAGTTTACAGGTTCCGTAGATTACGAAAAGAGGGAGGAGGACTGTATCCTGCGCCGCTTTCGCTATTATTTACGAAACCAAATAGGATTTTGAAATCAATTGTAAAAATGACGGCATCGTGTTATACTATGTACAACAAAACAAAGAGGGTGATTTGTATGAGTACAGCAAAACAGTTGATTATTGATAATCTTTCTGACATATCTGATGGCATTCAGGATGAATTTGAAGTTATGGAAAACTTATATAAATTGCTTCGTTTCAAGAAGAGCCAGCAATCTATCACTGAATATGGCGGGCATACAACGGACGAAGTACGCAAAATGTTTCAAAAGAAACGTGAAGAAAGGACAATTCTTGCATGAACATAATCTAGTCTGATTTGGCAATTGAAGACTACATTGCAAGAGATAATCCGGCTCGTGCAGTGTCTTTTGTTGATGAATTGATTGATTTGGGAGATTCTTTAAGTAATGAAGGCGAAGCTGAAAAAGGAACTCCGGCAAAATGGATTCGTGATACGAATGTGCGTGAATTGTACTACAAGAATTATACTATCGTGTACGAGATTTGTGGTGACGATATTATTATTCATGAAGTATATAATTCCGCAAAATTGTCTCGACAACTTCGAGGCTGGTAATAATAAAAATACTGAACGACCGCAATTTCAAGCTATGATGGATGTGGCTGATTTATTTGGCTTCAGTAAATAGCAGCGGAAAATTTGTTTCTTGTGTGCTACGAATACGCGGGTATCTGGCAGGTGTTTTTAACCTGCCGATACCCCTGCGTATTTGTTAAGCGAAAGCGGCACACAAGGGATAAACTTTCCGCTATTATTTATGAAACCAAATAAACACCACCCCTTGATTTTTCGCCCCTCTTATTGTATCATATAAATACGGTAGGGAATGTATGAAAAGAACAGGAGGGAAGACCCTTGAAAATATCAACAAAAGGCAGGTATGCGCTGCGGCTTATGCTGGATTTGGCACTGAATGATTCAGAAAAACCAACCAGAATAAAAGAAATATCAAGCCGTCAGGGAATATCCGATAAATACTTAGAGCAGATTATAGCAATTTTAAATAAGGCACGGTATGTCAGAAGCATCCGAGGACCCCAGGGCGGATATCTGCTGACAAAAAAGCCGGAAGAATACACAGTAGGCATGATTTTGCGCCTGACAGAAGGCAGTATGGCACCGGTTGACTGCGTGGATGAGGAACTTGGCTCATGCAGCCGCATGGACAACTGTGCAACAGCCGTTGTCTGGAAGAAATTAAACGATGCTATCAGTGATGTAATTGACAACATTACACTTGCAGATTTGGTTGACTGGCAGATTGCAAAAGACGGCGATTATTCCATTTAAAATTGAAAAACAAAAAAACACCTTATTTCCTATTGACAAACTAGGAAATAAGGCGTATTCTTTTAACCATCAACTAGTAATCATAGCAAACACGTATGAATAATATGAAAAGGAAGAAAGGAAGGGTAAAAAAAGATGGCAATTTATAAGAAAGTAACTGATTTAGTAGGAAATACACCAATTTTAGAGTTAGGAAACTATGAAGAAAAAAATCAATTAGAAGCAACAATTTTAGCAAAGTTAGAGTATTTTAATCCGGCAGGAAGCGTGAAAGACCGTATTGCCAGAGAAATTATTCTAGATGCGTTAGAGACAGGGAAACTGACAAAAGATTCCGTTATCATTGAGCCGACAAGCGGTAATACAGGAATCGGTCTTGCTTCTGTTGCTGCATCGCTTGGTATTCGTATTATTATTACAATGCCAGAGACGATGAGCGTGGAGCGCCGCAACCTGATGAAAGCGTATGGCGCTGAACTTGTTTTGACCGATGGCGCAAAAGGAATGAAAGGTGCCATTGCAAAGGCAGATGAACTCGCAAAAGAAATTCCAAACAGCTTTATTCCGGGACAGTTTGTCAATGAACTGAATCCACGTGCACATAAGCGTACGACCGGTCCGGAAATTTGGGAGGATACCGAAGGAAAAGTGGATATTTTTGTTGCCGGTGTAGGAACAGGCGGAACCGTTTCCGGTGTCGGTGAATATTTGAAATCGAAAAATCCGGATGTGAAAATTGTAGCAGTAGAGCCGGCAACCTCTCCGGTATTGTCAAAAGGTGAGGCAGGAGCTCATAAGATTCAGGGGATTGGTGCCGGATTTGTACCGGACACATTGAACACGGACATTTACGATGAGATAATCCCGGTTGAAAATGAGGATGCCTTTGAGCTAGGCCGTGAGATTGCAAGAACAGAGGGAATTTTGGTTGGTATTTCTTCCGGAGCAGCGTTAAAAGCAGCGACAGAACTGGCAAAGAGACCCGAAAACAAAGGCAAGACAATTGTTGCCCTGTTCCCGGATACCGGTGACCGTTATTTATCCACACCGATGTTTTCTTAATCGGTTTCAAACTGCTAGGGTGAAAATTTTATAGGATAATTAAAAAGATAAAGAAGAAGCACCTTTTTCTGCGTTGGGATTAAGTTGAAAAACAAAATTCCAAAGAAAGAGGTGCTTTTTTTGCAAAAGTGGCCCTTCATTTTGCTAAAAATGTCATTTTTATTGAAATGTGTGCATTTATGCGATAAATTAGCAAGGCAAGTGTTTTGCATCAGCCGGAAATGTCGGATAAAATGAAAAAACTTCTCGGTGAAAAATAAATCAAATATTTTGTCAGATTTTCTCCGTTTGGAACGTTATAGTAAGTAGATGTTTCAAACGGAGATGATTTTGACCGTTTAGGGACGAAAAACGACCATTCGTGCCAGTTTTGTTTTTTACGGATGATTATATGCTATGATAAGTGAGTAAGGGAGGTGACAGAATATTGTAAACTAGAGAAAATACTAACACAAAACAAAGTAATATTTTAGGAGGCAAAGTATGAAAAAAATTGTATCAATTATTATGTTAACAGCACTTTTGTTTACGTCAATTACAAACGGCACAACAAGTAAAGCAATATCGCAATATAAGCGAATTACATCAGGAAACTATGAATATGCAGTTTTAGATGAAGCCAATAAAACCGCAACCGTGTTAAAGATTAAACCGACAAAAGAAGTGGTAATTCCGAAGATAATTGATGGATATTCCATTGTGCAGATTGGAATATGTTGGAATGAATATGATTACTATTTTAATGAGGAAAACGAATATCATTTTACAGATAGTGAGTATGCTGAATTTAAAAATTCTCGACATGTATTTTCGACAGATAGTAAGTCAGTAGAAAAGATTACGATTCCGGAGGGAGTAAAAAAAATAGGAGAATTTGCTTTTGCGAATACACCGAATTTAAAACAACTTAATTTGCCAAAAAGCCTAAAGTATATTTATGCTGAGAATTTTTTGGATGCTGCAAAATTAACGAAAATCGTATTCAAAGATTCAATTTGTGTTAGGAACGCGTTCGCTAATATTAAAAATGTGGTACTAAATGGCAATTTTGATAGTAATTTTTGGGAAGATTGCGTTACACCATCAAGAGACGGTATGCATGGGAAAATAAATCAATTAGAGGTTAAGGGGAAAAGAAATGTAACCATAAGTGTTGGTTCTAAAATTCAAAAAATAATTGTTTCAAAGTCAGTTAAGGATTTATATATATCTGGCAGCAATCTAGTGAAAAAACTGAATGTTAAGAGCAAGAAGACAAAGGTAAGCATTGACCCAAACTTAACATCAATTACTCGTACACAATTTGACATGGGAACCTATGCGAAAAAGAAATCAGGAAATTATACATGGGCAAAACCTTATTTTAAACTTGTGTGTAATGACGATGGCAATTATAAAAAGCAGATTTCCTACCTTGTCAAATACAAGAAAAATGGTAAATCAAAGACGAAAACAGTGAAAAAGAATAAAATCAAGAAACTTTATTCCAGTTCAAAGATTCATGTATATGCAATCGTAAAAGTAAAAAAACAAAGAGTTCCGTATATGCCTTGATTTTTCTATGGGATGGTGTTATTCTTAAGTCGATATTATTGACCTAAGGATAAGGAGGATTTGTAAATGAGTAATGTGACGATTTCAGATGCCATTCGTTATATTGGAGTGGACGATAAAGATATTGATTTGTTTGAAAGCCAGTACATTGTGCCAAATGGCGTATCGTATAATTCTTACGTGATTTTGGATGAAAAAATTGTCGTAATGGATACGGTGGATGCCAGAAAAACTGATGAATGGCTGGAAAAATTAGAGAGAGAACTTGATGGAAAAACACCGGATTATCTTGTGATTTCTCATTTGGAGCCGGATCACAGCGGAAGCATTCAGGCAATTGCTGAAAAATATCCGCAGATGCAGTTTGTCAGCAATGCGAAAGTATTTGCGATGCTGCCACAGTTCTTTGAGATGGATGTAACAGACAAAAAAGTGGTTGTTGCTGAGGGAGATACCTTGTCTCTTGGTGCACACACACTTACGTTTGTGATGGCACCGATGGTTCACTGGCCGGAGGTTATGGTTTCTTATGAATCCACGGAAAAAGTTTTGTTCTCTGCCGATGCTTTTGGTAAGTTTGGTGCGCTGGATGCTGATGAAGACTGGGCTTGTGAAGCAAGAAGATATTACTTTAATATTGTAGGTAAATATGGTGCGCAGGCAGCCGCTTTGTTGAAAAAGGCAGCCGGCTTGGATATTCAGAAGATTTGTCCTCTTCATGGACCAATTCTTCAGGAAAACCTTGCCTATTATATTGGTAAATATCAGGTTTGGAGCAGCTACGAAGCAGAAGATGACGGTGTATTTGTTGCCTATGCATCCATTCATGGAAATACGGCAAAAGCAGCGAAAAAACTTGGTGAAGTGTTAGAAGCGAAAGGGGCAAAAAAAGTCGTTGTTAGTGATTTGTCGAGAGAAGATATGGCAGAGGCAATTGAAGATGCATTCCGTTATGATAAAATTGTAGTTGCCTGTGCAACATATGATGGCGGTCTGTTTCCGGTTATGCAGGATTTCCTGTACCACTTAGGTCACAAAAACTTCCAGAACAAAAAAGTTGCCTTCATGGAAAACGGAAGCTGGGCTCCGGTAGCAAATAAGAAAATGCGCGAAGCATTTGAGAAGATGAAAAATATGACACTCTGTGACAACATGGTTACAATCAAGTCGACGATGAAAGAGGCAGATGTCGCTCAGATGGAAGCGTTAGCAGATGAATTGTTAGCATAATTTATAATTCAATATTAGAGACGTAAAAAGGCAGTTTCAGAAAGTAAAAATCCTTTCGTGAAACTGCCTTTTTTGTGAAAACGTCTTTATATATTATTCTTCTTCGGTTTCTTTGTCCTTATGAGCAAGCTCAGATACAATCTGAATTCCATTTACCTCTACCAAATCATTAATTTCAATGACTAAGCACGGAACGCCGTCGATTACTTTAGTTTCTACTAAGTCGGTTCTCTCCGGATTAACGGAAACTTTAACATCCGGGGTGCGCACCTCAAAATTCCTTGTATTGGATAAGTTGGTGGCAACCAGTGTTTCATTTTCCCCGACGGATTCGTCATAATGTGCCTCAAAAGCCTCAATTTGTTCTTCCTCAACACCGCATTTTTCCAGAAGATGTGTCATGTCGGATTTATCTAGCGTGAGAGGCTCCGGATTTTCTTTGTTTTCTGCTACCATCTGATTCAGATTTTCATGAATGGATTTAACCACCTCATAATCACATTCTAAGCCAAGCGATTCCTCTACAATTGCGTTGAATGTTTCTTTCTGGTTTTTTGCCGGGAGCGGCATACGGCAGCCGAGGAGTTTGTCGGTAATCACTTCATCCACCTCATCCGCATTTTTGGAATAATACAAAAGACTGTGAATATCCATGTTGCGGTCATTAAAAGCCGGGAACAAAAAGCCAAGTTCCGGCGGCTGTACGAGCCAGTCGCGAATCCGGTCTTGGATGTGGTTGGTCTCTGCATTGTAGCAAAGTCCCGGTTTTGTCAGCTTAACCGGACAGATGCTGCAAAGAATGTAGTCATACACATATTCCGATGCATCAAAATTTTCAATGCCGTCTGTTGTGATTTTCGGAATATCATAAGCGTCATGAACCAAAATAATAAAATAATTTTCCGGATAGCCGTAATTTTCAATTACTTTGTCATAAAAGGCATCCAGCAATTCATCATCGGTCAGTTTGCTTTGTAACAGTTTCATTAAAAATACCTGTGTGCCATCTTCTTTTGTTTCCTGTTCGGTTGGAAACTCCATATTCAGAAGTGTTTTTCCGATGGAGCCGGAAAGTGTTTTGCGGAAAATGTCAATGTATTTAAACATTTCTTCTTCCGGAAGGCCTAAAAACGCTTCCTTTAAAGTCATGCGTTTTTGCTTGTCGGCATCCACGTAACATCCGCAGAGTCTTGTAAAGCTGCATTTTGTTTTTGTAAATCGTTTTTTGATTTCTGCGATTTCTTTTTTGTTCATATGTACCTCCCTTAACCGGCAGACGCCGGAAATTGTCTTTTTCCATTGTACCACATCAGGGAGAAAAAAAGGAAATATTATTTTGTACTCTTTTTTACTTTTTTATCAATATATTATCTTTTGCGTAAAGAACGTGATTGCTTTTGGAAACACGAACGGTTTTTAATTTCGTGATGCTGTGTATGTCTTCAAAAGCACCATCGCAGTTGTGTGCTTCTTCTACATATATGCCAAAAACTGTCTGGCCGAATTCATCAAAGTCATCTCCAGAATTGGCATCTCTTGTGATGTAATCATAACCTATTTGTGTTACCAGTGCACCGCCAAGCGTAGCTGGAATGTCAAGATTTTTTACTTTCCCTTTATTGCTTGTTACATCAATTTTTTCTTCATAGTTAAATTCTCCCTTCGATAATTATTTACTTTTTTGTGGGTGTCTATTTACAATACGAATGAGAAATGGAAAATGTTGCGAAAAAAGTAAAAATAGATTAAAAAAAATGCAACATTTTACAATTTTATATCGTATTGTTTATAGAAACAACCCGAGAAGGAGGATGATGTATATGGTAAAAAAATTCAGCAAAATAGGGGTTTGCATGGTTTTTGTACTTTCTATGATTTTACCGCAGGCGGCGGTTTCAAAAGCAAAGACAGCGAATCCGTACACCGGCAAAAAGTATGTTTACTGCAGTAATTACAAAGACGGAATTGAACTCTATGGAAAGGATGGCAGTAAAAAGAAAAAGTACACATTGATTAAAAAAGAGTATTCAATGAGGGAAATTTACAAGACGAAAAGCTATATTTATTATTACAAAGTAAATCGGAAGGATTCGTCGACCGGTTATGTATGGCAGGTTCCGTTGAACCAAAAGACCGGAAAGCTAAAAGTAAAAAAGAAAAAGAAATTGTTTTATGTCAACGAATGGCGGGAGTTCCTTTATGCGACGGATAAAAAAATTGTCTATCGCATAAACAATTCGATTGTATCTTATAATAAGAAAACGAAACAGAAAACGTCACTTACCGGAAAGCCTGTCTATTACAGCAGTATTAATGTTGCAAAGGATGCATCGGGGCTTACTGCAAAGATTGGAAACTGCATTTATTACTCGCGGTTTAAGAGTTATTATAAAAAAATTGATGAAGCCTTTTACCAGTTAAATCTGTCTACCGGAAAACGTAAAAAAATAGTAAATAAGGCTTCGCAGTATGAGTCAAAACGCTACCGTTATGATGAACATGAAAAGTTAGATACGCAGGTTGGAATTTCCGGTAAAAAACTGTATGTTCCAACAGAAAAGTGGATTGTTTGTTATGATATGGCAAAGAAGAAGAAAACAAACCTGATTTCAATGGATGTATTAATGCAGTGTGTAAAAGAGAAGTTTTCCACAGATGCATTCCATTCGATGCATATTGATAAGTTCTATTTTATCGGCAATACAATGTATTTGCAATTAGCAGTAGATTATCAGTATAAAATTGGAGCATATCAGGAAATTTCATACGACAGAAATTATGTTGTTGTAAGTTTAAATAAAAAGACCGGGAAGTCGATTACCTATGAGGAAGAACTAAGTTCTTTTTTGAAGAATTATGGAAATGGATATAATGACGGCAATCAGTGTGGCATGCACAATTGGACCGTGCGTACAGGAATGATACTGGATGTAACGCAAAACGGTACCTGGATTGGTGAATTTGTAAATGAGAAAGGTGAACTTTTTTATTATTCCTACAACAAAAATACGAAAGTGACAAAACTCTACAGCAGTAAAAAGGCGAAAGTTCGTCTTATGCAGCAGGGGCTTAATGATGAAGCGTATGTGTGATTTATACGCTGATGGTAATTTAAGATTTATTGTGACAATTGTTCACTGCCGGTTCCTTTGAATTACGGAAAAAAAGTGCCAACGAACACTTGACACAAACCAGCACAACATCCGATATTGAATATATATACAAAAGATGATATAATTTGCATATATTATACACGGAGGTGACTAATATATTGACATTACAAGAAACAATAAGACCATCTGCTGATTTGCGAAATCATTATTCTGAAATATCAAAACTGTGCAAGGAAAACAAAGAAGCAGTGATTATTACAGTAAATGGCAGAGGCGATACGGTTGTACTTTCCTATGAAGAATATAAAAATATGAAAGCAAGAATAGAATTATTAGAAGTATTAGCCGAAGCGGAAGATGATGTTAAAAATGGCAGGGTTGCTCCGATAACGGAAACATTTGATGATTTGAGAAAAATGCTTCAGGAGGAGTGATTATGAAGTATGCGGTAATAAGGACTGATACAGCCGATGCAGGTATCAGAAAAATAATTTTGTATATTGCTCAAAATTTTGGAAGTACAGCAGCACTTGAGAAACTTGACGAGATTGAAAAAAGAATTCTTGAATTAGGAGATGATCCATATATTGGAACCGAGCCAAGATATCTTATTCTTAAGAGACAAGGGTATAAAGTGCTTATTTTAGAAAAAGACTTAGTATTTTATAAAATTCATGAGGAAAATAAGCAAGTGATTGTATATGCAGTCGTAGATCAACGCCGAGATTATTTGAATATTATTCGTGGTTTGTAGAGAAGTTTATCCTAAAAAAAGAGATGCCCCGAGGACGTCTCTTTTTTTTCGTCCAGGCACTTATGGACAAAAAATTACATAGGATGAAAGTAACGACAATCTCTGAGGTGTATCATGCAGTCATTTCCACAGCCTTTAAGTGTAGAGGAAGAAAATGAAGCAATTGAGAGATGGGAACAGGGTGACAGAGAGGCAAGAAATATTCTGATTGAACGAAATCTTCGGCTGGTTGCCTATCTGGTGAAGAAATACAGCAATTCTGACCATAGTGTCGATGATTTGATTTCCATAGGGACAATTGGACTGATTAAAGCGGTCGACACATATCGAATGGGGAAGGGCGTTCGGTTAGCGACGTATGCCTCCCGCTGTATCGACAATGAATTGTTGATGACATTTCGAAGTGATAAGAAGCGGGCGCGGGAAATTTTTTTGTATGAGCCGATTAGCGGGGATGATGGTGAGGGAAATGCGCTTCGATTTTTGGATGTATTGGAGAGTGTCGACGAGGATATTCCGGAGCGGATGGAAAAGGAAGAAAATATTGAAAAGTTATACGGTTATATTGAGAAAAATCTGACGGAACGAGAAAAGTTAATTATCCGCCTCCGCTATGGTGTGTCCGAGGGAAAGGGAACTCCGGAACATCCGGAAATTACACAGCGTGAAATTGCCAAACAGCTTGGTATTTCGCGCAGCTATGTGAGCCGGATTGAAAAAAAAGCACTACAAAAGCTTCGTCGTGCATATGATTATGGAAGGAGAAAAAATTGAGATGTCGGATCCTAAAATAGAAAATTTACTGGAGTTGTCTTTAGATGTCTCAGAAGATACAAGAGAAAAAAGCGAAAATTTATCTGCCGGTTATGACCCGGAAGAAAAGTTGTGGCAGGTGATTATTCGGTATTCCGGAGAACTTTTGCAATTGGCAGGTAACTATGAGCGGGTGACGCCGCTGTTAGGAGGGTACGCTGTTTTAGAAGTGACAGAAAAACAGTTGAGAGCGTTGGCAGAAGAACCACAGGTAGAATATATCGAAAAGCCAAAGGCGTTGTCTTTTGCCGTATACGAAGGAAAACTGGTATCGTGCATTCCTCCCGTACAGAGGGAGCCCCTTTCTCTGACCGGACAGGGTATTCTGGTAGGAATCATAGATTCCGGAATTGATATTTATCATCCGGATTTTCGAAAGGAAGATGGAACAACAAGAATCGTGGGAATTTGGGACCAGACGGCGGTAAATGAGGGCAAAATGGAGCTTATGCCACCGTCCGGTTATTCCTTCGGCTTGTTTTATTCGGAAGAAAAAATAAATGAATTGTTACAAGCAGTAGGTCCTGCGCCGGCAGTGGATGCAAGCGGACATGGAACACATGTTGCCGGGATTGCAGCAGGCAATGGACGTGCCAGCCGGGGAGAAAATCGCGGTGTGGCGTATGAATCACAGCTATTAATTGTGAAATTAGGTGGCAGGACGCAAAGAGATTTTCCGCAGACGGCAGAACTGATGCAGGCAATTGATTTTTGTATTCGTCTTGCAGCAGAAAGAAACCAGCCGCTTGCCTTAAATTTAAGTTATGGAAATAATTATGGTTCACATACCGGTACGTCATTATTGGAAACGTATTTGGATGAAGCAGCTTTAGTGGGGCGCACAACAATCTGCATTGGCAGCGGCAACGAGGGCAATTTGCGGCGGCACGCTTCCGGGCAGTTAGAGGCAGGCAGAGAGAAAGTTGTGGAGTTTAGCGTCTCACCCTATGAAACAAGTCTGTCCATTCAATTGTGGAAGCAGTATGTGGATTCCTTTCAAATTACATTAACAACGCCATCCGGAAGTCAGATTGTCGTATCGGAGGAAACGGCAGGAACCTTTCGTTCTTTGCAGGATGGAATGGAAATTTTATGGTATTTTGGTGAGCCGTCTCCTTATCAGATTTTGCAGGAAATTTATCTGGAAATTATCCCCGCATATGACCGGACAATGATTCAGGGCGGTATCTGGAAATTAACACTCACGCCTAAACAACTGGTGGATGGGCGTTTTGATTTGTGGATGCCAAGCGGTGTACAAATTAACGAAGAAACTGGATTTTTAGTTTCCGAATCAGCACTTACGCTTACGATTCCTTCAACCGCCAGACGGCCAATTACCGTAGCCGCATACGATGCGAATACAGATACCTATGCACCCTTTTCCGGGCGCGGTTATGTCTGCTGCAATCAAAGCAAGCCGGATTTGGCGGCGCCGGGTGTCGATATTTTGTCCTGTGCACCCGGTGGTGGATATACGAGAAAAAGCGGAACCTCAATGGCGTGTCCATTTGTCACCGGAAGCGCCGCCCTCTTAATGCAGTATGGGATTATCAGTGGAAACGATTCATACTTATACGGTCAGAAAGTAAAAGCCTACCTAATCCGTGGGGCCAGGAGAACAAGAGCATTTGAAACCTTTCCAAATGACAGAGTAGGATGGGGAATGCTGTGTGTGGCGGATAGTATTCCATGATGTAAGAGGATGTAATTTTTCTGACAGCTGTGGCTTGGGCTAAATCAACTTGGGTTAAGTGGGTCTACGTTTCACTCCGGTCCGCGCAGGTCAGAGGTTCCCCGAACCTCTTGCGCCGCTCTCGCTTAGATAAGTTGTGTAGCGGTATGGACACCGAAACTACCGGTGTCTCATACCGACACACTTATAACCCACTTAACCCAAGTTGATTTAGCCCAAGCCACAGCTGTCAGAAAAATTACCAACCAAAGCATTTGGTAATGGATATCTAATCTTTTGCTTTTGGGGCAGAAATCATTGTTAAACTATTTGGAATTCCTGTAAATTAGGAGAAATGCTTTGTGACTCGTGGGTTTTGAGTACGTCGGTATGCGGCACTGGTAGTTTCAGTGTCCATACCGCTACGCACTCAATGAGTGAGAACGCCCACGAGACGCAAAGCATTTCTCCTAATTTATAGGAACCCAAAAATGTCAATGATTTCTGCCCCAAAAGCAAAAAATTGGATGCACTTGATTTTTGCCCCCCAAATACGCTATAATAACGGCAAATTTGCTTGCGAGGTACAAAGATGACTACAGAAAATAATATCATTGAATTGCGTCATGTAAAAAAGTGTTATGAAAAGGACACGCCCGTTATCAAGGATTTTTCCCTTACGATAAAAAAAGGGGAATTTGTTACCTTTTTGGGACCGTCCGGCTGCGGGAAAACGACGATATTGCGTATGATTGGCGGCTTTGAACAGCCGACCGGGGGAGAAATTTTATTACACGGAAAAGACATCAGCAAACTTCCACCGGCGAAACGCCCGATTAATACGGTGTTTCAGAAGTATGCCCTATTTCCGTATCTCAATATTTATGACAATATTGCCTTTGGCTTGAAAATGAAAAAAGTGCCGAAAGAAGTGATTCGGGAAAAGGTAAAAAAAGTGTTGGAAGTGGTTGATTTAGAAGGATTTGAAAAAAGAAAAATTTCTACGTTGTCCGGCGGACAGCAGCAGCGTGTTGCGATTGCGAGAGCAATTGTTAATGAGCCGGAAATTCTTTTGTTAGATGAGCCACTTGGAGCCTTAGATTACAAGATGCGGAAAGAAATGCAGTTTGAATTAAAGGAAATGCATAAAGAGCTTGGCATTACATTTATTTTTGTTACTCATGACCAGGAGGAAGCTCTGGCTCTTTCAGATAAGGTTGTGGTTATGGCGGATGGAAAAATTCAGCAGGCGGGAAAACCGGAAGATATTTATAAGGTGCCGGAAAATGCATTTGTCGCCGATTTTATTGGCGAGAGCAATATTTTTGATGCCAAAATGGTCGGTGACTGCAGGCTTTCAATTCACGGGGTGGAGTTTGGCTGCAAGGAGAATTTTCCGCTTGGTGACCATGTTGAGGCTGTGATTCGACCGGAGTCGGTTATTCTTTGCTCGGCAGGAGAGGGAAAAATACAAGGAAAAGTTCATTCCTCCGTGTTCAAGGGAACGTTTCATGAGATTGTTATTTATTCCGGAAAAAGTGAAATTGTAGCGCAGAATGAGGAAGCAATTGAAGCAGGCACGAAGGTCGGAATCGATATCAAACCGCAGGGGATTCATGTTATGCCGTATAATCAGAACATCAACCATTACGAGGGACTGATGGATGCGAGTGGACATGTTCTATTTGTGGACGGCAGCAGGAAACCGGATTTGACAAAACTTTTTTCAGGAAAGGTGCCAGAAAATACAGAAGGAATTCATGTTATGGCGTCCTTTTTGCCGGCAGATGCAAATTTAAGTGATGACCCGGCAGAAGGATTTGTTGAAGGAAATATTATTTCTATTATATATAAAGGCGACCACTACAAATATAAAATCCGAAGCAAAAATGATGTGGATTATTATGTGGATGACGAGTGGCTGTGGAATATGGGCGACTATGTCAGTGTGGTAGTGCCGGATGAAAAAATAACATATGAAGTGATAAATAAGGGGGCGCGGGATGATTAAATTTTCAAGGAAGCAGCTTCGGATCCCCTACCTTGTTTTTCTGCTTGTGTTTGTGGTATTGCCGCTTTTTGTTATTTTATATTATGCACTTACGAATGGAGAGGGACAGTTTACATGGGAAAATTTTCGTGAGTTTTTTGTCGATGGGAAAACCATGGGAACTTTGTTTTACAGCCTCATGATTGCTGTTACAACAACGATTGTCTGTTTATTGATTGCGTATCCGACTGCTTATATACTGGCGCGGGGCAATCTGAAACGGGGACCGGTCTATGTGATTTTGCTTGTGATGCCAATGTGGATTAATTTTACGCTGCGCATTACGGCTGTCAAAGAAATTTTAGATGTCATGGAGGGAAATCTTGCGATGTATCCGTTTTTCAATACGATACTCTGCATGGTGTATGATTTTCTTCCCTTTATGATTCTGCCCCTGTACACAACGATATCAAAATTGGATGACAGTCTTCCGGAAGCAGCGGCTGATTTAGGCGCATCGTCTTTCCGTGTGTTCTGGCGGGTCATGATTCCGATGACGTTACCGGGGATTATCAGTGGTGTGACAATGGTATTTTTGCCGGCGATGACAAATTATGTTGTGTTAGATATGATTTATAACAGTACCTATATTATGGGAAGCCTGATCGGCAGTTATTTCAATGCGTATGACTGGCACAATGGCTCCATGATTTCAATCCTTCTTCTTATTTTAATGTTCTTTGTGACATGGATTACGGACCGTTTTGCAAAGAAGCAGGAAGTGGAAGCAAGAGGAGGTGGCATATGGTGAAAAAATTAGGACAAAGACTCTGGCTTTTTTGTGTATTTGTGTTTTTGTATGCACCGATTCTTGTGCTGATTGTTTACAGTTTTACGAGTTCTACGATGATTGGTGCGATTCGTGGTTTTTCACTGGAGCATTATGTCACATTATTTACCACGAAGGAACTGCTCCATATGATTGGCGGAACGCTTCTTTTAGCGGTTACGGTTGCTTTTTTGTCCACTCTTCTTGGAACCATTGGTGCAATCGGTTCCTTTTACGCCGGGAAAAAAAGCGGGCAGTGCATCAATTTTTTGAATCAGATTCCAATTGCCAATGCAGAAGTTGTAACCGGTTTTAGTATCTGCGTTTTGATGATTGTTTTGTTTGGTGTGGACAAGGACACGTATCTGCCGCTGCTTGTCGGACAGACGGTATTATGCGCTCCATTTGCGTATTTGTCGGTGCTGCCGAAATTAAAACAGATGGATCCAAATTTATATGAAGCAGCTTTGGACCTTGGCTGCAATCACAGACAGGCTTTGTGGCGCGTGATTGTGCGCGAAATCATGCCGGGCATTACATCCGGATTTATGTTGTCTGTCACGTTGTCACTGGATGATTATTTTATTACAACGTATACAAAACCAGCGGTGTTTGATACAATCAGCACCTACGTGGTAAATGCAACGAAGGGGGCAAGAACCGAAATTAAGACGGCGTTGTGGGCATTGTCTGCGGTTATATTTTTGGTTGTTGTTCTCGTTGTGATTGGAATGAATATGAAAGCGGGGAGGAAACAAAAACGATGAAAAAAATATGGATGATATTTTGTTTTTCGCTGCTTTTTTGCAGTACAGTTTTCTTTGGCTGTGAGAACAAGGAGAATCAAAACGAAGAAATTGTGCTTCGGATTGCCAACTGGGAGGAATATTTAGATGAAGGCGGCTGGGACGAAGATGAGACAATTGATTTGGATGAGAAAACGAAAATTTTAGGCAGAGAAAATATGGTAGACGATTTCGAATCCTGGTATGAAAAGACATATGGGGAGAAAGTACGCGTTGAATATTCTACTTTTGGAACAAATGAAGATTTGTATAATCAGATGACATTGGGAGATACTTTTGATTTGGTCTGTCCATCGGAATACATGATTATGAAGTTGATGAAGGAGAAAAAACTGGAGCCGTTTTCGGAAGATTTTTTCGATACTTCAAAAAAAGAAAATTATTACAGCCGCGGTGTTTCTCCTTATATTAAAAATGTATTTGATGATTTAAAGATAAGTGGCGAATCGTTAAGCCGTTATGGTGCCGGTTATATGTGGGGTGTTATGGGACTTGTATATAATCCTTCGGCGGTGTCAAAAGAAGATGTCCGCCACTGGTCGGTTTTGCTTGACGAAAAGTATAGGAAACAGGTGACGATGAAAGACAGTGTACGCGATTCTTATTTAGTTGCCCTTACGATTTTAAAAGAGAAAAAATTGTTGTCGGAAGAGTTTCAAAAAGCGATGGAGACAACACATTGTCTGACGGATGAGTTAAATGACACATCAGAACAGACGGTTACCAAGGTGCAGACGATTCTGGAAAAAATGCGGGAAAATTCGTATTCACTGGAAACGGACAGTGGAAAAGCGGATATGGTGACCGGCAAAGTCGTTCTTAATATGCAGTGGTCCGGTGATGGTGTTTACACGATGGATGAGGCCGAAAAAGACGGGCTCGAACTTAGTTATGCGGTGCCGGAAGAGGGAAGCAACCTTTGGTTTGATGGCTTTTGTATGATGAAAAACGGAATTTCCGGTGATGCCAAGAAGAAACAGGCGGCGCAGGCTTTTATTAATTATATTTCACGGCCGGACAACGTAATCCGCAATATGTATTATGTCGGCTATACTTCAGTGATTGCCGGTGGTGACAGTAATTTGATTTTTAGGTATGCAGATTGGTGCTATGGCGCAGAGGAGGATGAAGAGGAAGTATCCCCTTATGACTTATCTTATTTTTTCTCCGGTGCAAAAGAGACCAAAAATAAGTATGTATTGGAGGTGCCAAAGTCGCAAGCCTCACGGCAGGTCAGTGCCCAGTATCCGGAGCAAAGCGTTTTGAAACGCAGCGCTGTTATGCAGTGTTTTAGTGGGGAAGCGAATCGGAGAATCTCAAGGATGTGGATTCGAGTGCGTTGTTTTTGAAAAAAAGTTGGCAATAACGGACGCGTGTTCTTGACAACTTACGAGAGTTAGTTTATACTAACGATGATAAAACATCATTTTCGTAAGGAGGAACATTCCATGCAGAGAGAAGAAATACTGAAAAAATTGCGTGAACAAGGATGCCGCATCACAAAGCAGCGTCAGCTTTTACTTGATATTATTTTGCAGGAAGAATATTCCTGCTGCAAAGAAATTTATTACAAAGCGGCAAAACAAGATTCGTCGATTGGTATTGCGACCGTTTACCGTATGATAAATACATTGGAGGATATCGGTGCAATCAGCAGAAATACCATGTACCGCATTGACTGCGGTGATGACTGCCTGGCGAAAGATAACTGCGAGGTAAAATTAAACGATGGAACCAGTCTGGAACTGACACAGGCACAGTGGAATCAGGTGATTGCCAGTGGATTAAAGGCTTGCGGTTTCCAGAGTTGATTTCTACAAATTGGATGGAATAATTGGATTCTTAATAGGAAATTGTATCAGTAAGGTGTATTGACAGCAGATACAGGGTTTGGTATGATTAACACAAGTTAGACAAAACTAACCAAGGAGGAATCCAATTGCATGAGCAAGGAAGCCATTGAGATGATTCGGAAGATGGATATGGAACAGGTTGAGAATCAATTTGTTCTACAGTGTGCACCATTGATTGCCGGATTAAAAATGTCCAATTTATTTATCATTCGTAAAAACCATTTGCGGAGATTGTGTGCTCTCCTGCAAAACAGCGGTATCCGTTGCCGTGTCCTTTATTTGGACGGAGACAAACTAACGGTCTTATTGTACAATCCTGCCATGCTCGCGATTTATATGCGGAACAAGCGTGTCACCACAATTTTGATGGAAAATGGCTACGAGCAGTTTGATCTGGAATCCATTCTGCTTGAATTTGGACGCAGATATCGTAGTTATCGTACGGAAAACAAATCATTCCCCCATGAACTGGGACTCCTTTTGGGATATCCGATCGATGACGTGGAAGGATTTATAAAAAACGATGGAAAGAATTGTCTATATACGGGATATTGGAAAGTGTACGCCAATGTTCCGGCCAAAAGAAATCTGTTTCGCCGGTTTGAGTGTGCCAGAGAAGAACTCATGAAACAAATCAGACAAGGGAAAAAGGTGGAACAGGTAATTGCGTGCAAACGCTAATGCAACAATTTTGAACAAAGGGACTGCCATAGAAAATCCCGAAATTAAAAAAGAAGTTCAATTTGTCTCTTGACAAATGAACTTCTTTTTTTGCCCGTGGGGTGTGGCTGCGGTGGGGCAACACTTTTTCCTGAGTTTCGCAGGTGGGTTGGGTCGCATCAAGTAATCGTTACTGGTCTTTTGGAATTCCAATAAATCAGCAGAAAAACTTTGGGACACGTGGGTTTTGAGTGCGTCGGTATGTGGCACTGGTAGTTTCAGTGTCCATACCGCTACGCATTCAATTAGCGGGAGCACCCACGAGGCACAAAGTTTTTCTGCTGATTTATGGAAATCGAAAAAATGTGAACGAACACTTGATGCAACCACCTTGCATTTTCCTCTTTTTCCAAGTATAATGACCTCACTTGCAAAGGAAAGGATTGATTTGATGCAAATGATAATTATGATTGCGATGCTTAGTGTTATATTTGGATTGACAGGAACCTATGCATTCTGCAAGTCAGGCAGCATGATTGAATTTTTTGGTGGGAACAAAAAAACGAGAAAAATGAGGATTATCCGGATTTTAATTTCTGTGGCAATTGGCGGATGCAGTGCCATGATGAGCCACACGATTTCTATGGTGATGATTCACCTGATTGTGTTATTCCTCATTTTTGACGTTGTGGCATTTGTCCTGCGTCTTTTTCTGCGCCGCAAAAAAGAGAGCGGAGTATATCAGGTTCTTCACAAAATTTACCGCTGTGGTGTATTGCCGATTGTTATTTTTGTCGTAGTTATGATTTATGGACTTTCAAACATAACAGAGGTGAAACAGACCGATTATTCGCTGGCGACGGTAAAAGAAATTGGAAACTATAAAATTGCACTGCTTACAGATACGCATTTTGATACGATTCAGAGTAAGGATACGGTAAAAGAGGCACTTACCAATTTGCAGAACCAGCATCCTGACTTTTTAGTGCTTGGCGGCGATATTGTCGAGGAAAATACATCGTATGAAAGCATGCAGGAGATTTTTGCTATGGCGGGCAAAGTCAAAACCAAATACGGTGTTTATTATGTGTATGGCAATCATGACAGACAGCCGTATACGACGAATAAAGCCTATACGGAAAAACAACTGGATGAAACAATTGAGAAAAATGGGATTCACATTCTAAAGGATTCATACACCATAATAAATGATGAAATTATTCTGCTTGGAAGAGATGATGCCGGCTGGGGAAATACATCCGGGCGGAAGTCGACGAAAGAAATTCTTCAGAAAATTCCTCAAAAAGACCGCGAGGAAAAATATATTATAGCCGTTGATCATCAGCCAATTGAGGCGGAGGAAAATGCACAGGCAGGAGTTGATTTGGAACTTTCGGGGCACACGCACGCCGGACAGATTTGGCCGATTGGGCACTTTACAGAGATGGCGGGGCAGTTAAACTATGGTCTTTACCAGCGCGGTTCCTGCAAGGTAATTGTATCTTCCGGTGAAGCCGGCTGGGGGTATTCAATGCGTACGCAGGAGCACTGCGAATATGTCATGATAAATTTACAAAAACAGAAGGTGGATTTATTTTGATTTTTCGTGTATAATATACGAGATTAGTGTGAATTAGAACATTTCCAATGGATGACACAGATAGACAAAGGTTGACATTACCGAAAAATGTGGTACTATAGTTGTGAGATTTTTTATTGGATGACTAACTAACCAATAACTAATCAGAAAATAAGAAAGAAAAGAGGTTCGTGTAAGATGGCAAAAATTGATTTGAGCAAGTATGGAATTACTGGTGCAACTGACATTGTTTACAATCCTTCCTATGAGTTGTTATTCGAGGAAGAGACAAAAGCTGGGCTTGAGGGATATGAAGTAGGAAAGGAAACAGAGCTTGGTGCAGTAAACGTTATGACAGGTATTTATACCGGACGTTCTCCTAAAGACAAGTACATTGTTATGGATGAGAATTCCAAAGACACAGTATGGTGGACATCTGATGAATATGCAAACGATAACCATCCGATGACAGAAGAAGCATGGGCTACCGTAAAAGATATTGCAAAGAAAGAGCTTTCGAACAAAAGACTTTTCGTTGTAGATGCTTTCTGTGGAGCGAATGCAGATACCCGTATGGCTGTTCGTTTCATCGTTGAAGTAGCATGGCAGGCACATTTCATTAAGAACATGTTCATCCAGCCTACTGAGGCAGAACTTGAAACTTTTGAGCCGACCTTTATTGTATACAACGCTTCGAAAGCAAAAGTAGAAAACTACAAAGAACTTGGATTGAATTCCGAGACTTGTGTAGCATTCAACATTACAAGCCGTGAGCAGGTTATCATTAATACATGGTACGGCGGTGAGATGAAGAAAGGTATGTTCTCCATGATGAACTACTACCTTCCATTGGACGGAATTGCTTCCATGCACTGCTCCGCAAATACAGATATGGATGGAAAGAACACAGCGATCTTCTTTGGTCTTTCCGGTACTGGTAAAACAACATTGTCTACAGATCCGAAACGTCTCTTGATTGGTGATGACGAGCACGGTTGGGATGACAACGGCGTTTTCAACTTTGAAGGTGGATGTTATGCAAAAGTTATCGACTTGGATGCTGAGTCTGAGCCGGATATCTACAATGCAATCCGCAGAGATGCACTTCTTGAGAACGTAACAGTAGATGCAAACGGAAAAATTGATTTCGCAGATAAGAGTGTAACAGAGAATACACGTGTATCTTATCCAATTGACCATATTGAAAATATTGTACGTCCGATTTCTTCTGCACCGGCAGCACAGAATGTAATCTTCCTTTCTGCTGACGCATTCGGCGTACTTCCTCCGGTATCTATTTTGACACCAGAGCAGACACAGTACTACTTCCTTTCCGGATTTACAGCAAAACTTGCTGGTACTGAGCGTGGAATTACAGAGCCTACTCCTACATTCTCCGCATGTTTCGGACAGGCATTCTTGGAACTGCATCCTACAAAATATGCAGAAGAGCTTGTTAAGAAGATGGAGAAGAGCGGTGCAAAGGCATACCTTGTAAATACAGGATGGAACGGAACCGGCAAACGTATCTCCATTAAAGACACTCGTGGTATCATCGATGCTATCTTAAATGGTGATATTAAAAATGCACCAACAAAGAAGATTCCTTACTTCAACTTCGAAGTTCCTACAGAACTTCCGGGTGTTGATTCCGGTATTCTGGATCCTCGCGATACTTATGCAGATGCTTCTGAGTGGGAAACAAAAGCCAAAGATTTGGCAGACCGCTTCACAAAGAACTTTGTTAAGTATGAAGGAAATGATGCAGGTAAAGCACTTGTAGCAGCAGGTCCTCAGAAATAATTATTATTTTAAATATGAAAAGAGGGTGCCAGGGACAAAAGGATGTTCCTGACATCCTTTTTGATTGGATGGAAGAAGGATGAATAAAGAAACAAATAATCCATTGGGAGTACAGCCGGTAAATCGTTTGCTTTCCCAGTTTGCAATTCCGAGTATAATTTCGATGCTGGTTGGCTCCCTTTACAATATTGTTGACCAGTTTTTTATTGGACAGAGAGTGGGCGAATTGGGAAATGCGGCTACTAACATTGCATTTCCGTTATCCACTTCGTGTCTGGCACTTGCCTTATTAATTGGAATTGGCGGTTCGTCTGCATTTAACCTTGCGATGGGGAGCGGTCATGAGAAAAGAGCGGTAAATATTATGGGAAATGCCGTTGTTTTGCTTGCTGGAAGTGGTCTTGTTTTATCAATCATTACACTTCTGTTTTTGAAGCCGCTTCTTTTGTTCTTTGGTTCGCCAAAGTCAGTTCTTCCCTACGCAATGGAATATACGAAAATTACAGCGTTTGGCTTTCCGTTTTTACTTTTATCAACCGGTGGCGGACATTTGATACGAGCTGATGGCAGACCTCGGATTACGATGCTTTGTAATCTCGTGGGCGCTGTGTTAAACACAATATTAGATGCCTTGTTTGTATTTGGGTTAAACCTTGGTATGTCAGGAGCGGCACTTGCTACGATTATTGGTCAGATAGTGTCAGGAGCTCTGGCAATCGGGTATTTGATGCATGGGAAAACAGTTACGATACGCAGAGAAAATTTGAGAATAAAATGGGAAAATGTAACAAGAATTGCTTCGCTTGGTATGGCACCGTGCAGCAATCAGGTAGCAATGATGGTTGTGCAGATTATTATGAACCAGTCGTTGAAGCATTACGGTTCCCACTCGATTTACGGCGAAAATATTCCGATTGCGTGTGCCGGCATTATTACAAAAGTAAACATGATTTTTATGTCCTTTGTCATTGGACTTTCGCAGGGCTTACAGCCGATTGCAAGTTTTAATTATGGAGCGGGGAAAAAGGGGCGTGTGAAGGAAGCATATATAAAAGCAATTTCCATTGGTGCTGTTTTAGCAGTAATTGCATTTTTTATGTTTCAGTTTTTCCCAAGACAAATTATTTCCATTTTCGGAGATGGTTCCGAACTGTATTATCAGTTTGCAATTCGGTATTTTCATGTCTTTTTGTTTTTTACATTTGTCAATTTTATGCAGCCGATTACGTCGAATTTTTTCACAGCGATTGGCAAACCTAAGGTTGGCAGCTTTTTGGCATTGACAAGGCAGATTCTATTTTTACTGCCGTTAATCCTTTTATTCCCGTTGTTTTTGGGAATTGATGGAATTATGTATGCTGGTCCGGTGGCAGACTGTTTAGCGGCGGTTGTCTGTTTTATTATGGTTTACCGGGAATTGAGAGATTTTAACCAAAAATGAAATGAGAAATAATATCATTGATTTGCTTGAAATTAGGTATAGAAAATGTTAGTATTACATTCAGCAATAGACATTTGCGATTTTTAAGGAGGTAACAAGATGAAAGAGTTCAAAGAATGGGATGGATTTGAAGGAAAAATCTGGAAAGAAGAGATTAATACCAGAGATTTCATTCAGAAGAATTACACCCCATATGATGGAGATGAGAGCTTTTTGGCAGGTCCTACTGATGCAACCAATCAGCTTTGGGGCGAGTTGCAGAAACTTCAGAAAGAAGAGCGTGCCAATAATGGCGTTTTAGATATGGAGACAGAGGTTGTATCTTCTCTGACTGCCTATGGCCCGGGATATATTAAAGAAGAATTGAAAGATTTGGAGAAAATTGTTGGTCTTCAGACAGACAAGCCGTTGAAACGTGCATTTATGCCATACGGTGGTATCAAGATGGCAGAACAGGCATGTACAACTTATGGTTACACACCAAATCCAAAGTTTAATAAAATTTTTAATGAATACCACAAAACACACAATGCTGCTGTTTTTGATGCGTATACACCGGAGATGAAAAAGGCTCGTCACAGCCACATCGTAACCGGTCTTCCGGATACTTACGGACGTGGACGTATCGTCGGCGATTACCGTCGTGTAGCTTTGTATGGTATTGACTTTTTGATCGAGCAGAAACAGAAAGATAAAGCAAACTGTGGATGCGGAACGATGACAGACGATGTAATTCGTCTTCGTGAGGAAATTGCAGAGCAGATTAAAGCATTGCAGGGAATGAAAGAAATGGCTCAGATTTATGGCTATGACATTTCACGTCCGGCAAAAGATGCAAAAGAAGCTGTTCAGTGGCTTTACTTTGGTTATCTGGCTGCTATTAAGACACAGAATGGTGCTGCCATGAGTGTAGGACGTATTTCTACATTCCTCGATATTTATATTGAGCGTGACTTGAAAAAAGGCATCCTGACAGAGACAGAAGCACAGGAATTGATTGACCATATGACAATGAAATTCCGTATGGTTAAATTTGCCCGTATTCCTTCTTACAACCAGTTGTTCTCCGGTGACCCGGTATGGGCAACATTGGAAGTGGCAGGTATCGGTATGGATGGACGTTCCATGGTAACGAAGAATGACTTCCGTTTCCTTCATACATTGGAGAACATGGGACCTTCACCGGAGCCTAACCTTACTGTATTATATTCGTCTGATTTGCCGGAAACATTTAAGAAATATGCTTCTGACATTTCCATTCGTACAAGTTCCATTCAGTATGAGAACGACGATGTGATGAAACCGGTATGGGGCGATGATTACTCCATCTGCTGTTGTGTATCTGCTACACAGACAGGTAAGGAAATGCAGTTCTTCGGAGCAAGAGCAAACCTTGCAAAAGCGCTGTTGTACGCAATCAATGGTGGTGTGGATGAAAAAGAATTTAATCAGGTCGGACCGGCCTACAAACCGATTACGTCCGAATACCTTGACTATGATGAGGTTATGGAAAGTTATGACCGCATGCTTGACTGGCTGGCAGGTCTGTATGTAAATATTTTGAACCTGATTCAGTATATGCATGATAAATATTATTACGAGGCTGCTGAGATGGCTCTTATTGATACCGATGTACGCCGTACATTCGCAACCGGTATCGCAGGATTCTCTCATGTAATTGACTCTTTGAGTGCAATTAAGTACGCAAAAGTTAAGACGGTTCGTAATGAAGATGGTATTGTAGTAGGATTTGAGACAGAGGGAGACTTCCCACGTTACGGTAACGATGATGAGCGTGCCGATGAGATTGGTGTATGGCTTCTTGGTACATTCCTTGATAAGATTAAAAAATATCATACGTACCGTGATTCCGAGCCGACAACATCGATTCTTACCATTACTTCCAATGTGGTATATGGTAAAGCAACCGGTATGATGCCGGATGGAAGAAAAGCATTTACTCCATTTGCACCTGGTGCATCACCAAGTTACGGAGCAGAGCAGAATGGTTTGCTTGCTTCCCTGAACTCCGTTGCTAAACTCCCATATCACTGGGCTTTGGATGGAATTTCCAATACGCAGACGATTAATCCGGACGCATTGGGACATAATGAGGATGAGCGTAAGAACAATTTGGTTCAGGTACTTGACGGATACTTCGATCAGGGAGCACATCACTTGAATGTCAATGTATTTGGAAAAGAAAAATTGTTGGATGCACAGAAACATCCGGAAAAAGAAGAATACGCAAACTTTACGATTCGTGTATCCGGTTATGCCGTTAAATTTATCGATTTGACCGAAGAACAGCAGAATGATGTAATTGCACGTACCTGCCACGGAAGAATGTAAAGTAAAACTTCAAAAAAATCTGGATGCACAGCCGGGAAGTTTGTCCCGGTTGTGCATCTTTTTCAAGTGAAAGAGAGGTAATTATGAAGGGATATGTTCATAGTATTGAGACATTTGGTCTGGTGGATGGACCGGGAGTGAGATATGTACTTTTTGTGCAGGGATGTAAGATGCGCTGTCGGTATTGCCACAATCCGGAGACTTGGAAGATTTGCACAGATGAAGATGAAAAAATGGATGTCGGACTTGGCTGGCAGACGGCAAAAGAGGCATTTGATCGTGCTTACCGTTATCAGAATTACTGGAAAAATAATGGAGGGATTACCGTTAGTGGCGGCGAGCCATTGTTACAGATTGATTTTGTTACAGAACTTTTTAGGTATGCAAAAGAAAAGGGGGTTCACACGACTTTAGATACCAGTGGAAGTATTTATGGAGAAGAACCGGCAACCGTTGAAAAGTTTGAAAAACTGATGGAAGTTACAGACCTTGTAATGTTAGATATCAAGGAAATGGATGAGGAAAAACACAGGGAATTGACAGGTAGAAGTAACAAAAATATTCTTGCGATGGCAGATAAAATGAATGAAATGGGAAAAGAAATGTGGATTCGCCATGTTCTTGTTCCGGGGCTTACTGATGGCAAAGAGGATTTGAAAGCGCTTCGAAAAAAACTGGATGAGTGGACGAATGTGAGCCGCGTGGAAATTCTACCGTACCACACACTTGGTCTTTTTAAATGGGAAAATCTTGGCATTCCATATTCACTTGAAGGTGTTCCGGTGCCAACGGAGGAACAAGTGAAGGAAGCAGAAGAAATATTGGGGATAAAAAAATAATAGGAAATTCATGGAAAATATGATATAATGAAAGGCAAATTACATGAGGAAAAGAAGGAGTTACAAAAAATGAGTGATTACAAGTTAAATACAAGATGTGTGCAGGGAGGCTATACGCCGGGAAACGGGGAACCAAGACAGATTCCAATTATTCAGTCAACTACATTTAAGTATGATACCAGCGAGGATATGGGAAGATTGTTTGATTTGGAGGCGGAAGGGTATTTTTATACACGTCTTCAGAATCCGACTAATGATATGGTCGCGGCTAAAATTGCTGAACTTGAGGGGGGTACAGCAGCAATGCTTACATCTTCCGGACAGGCTGCCAATTTCTTTGCGCTTTTTAACATTTGCGAAAATGGAAGTCATATTGTTTCTTCCTCCAGCATTTACGGAGGAACCTTTAACTTAATTGAAGTGACAATGAAAAAGATGGGAATTGATGTTACATTTGTTTCTCCGGACTGTACAGAAGAGGAACTGAATGCGGCATTCAAAGATAACACAAGAGCGGTATTTGGCGAGACGATTGCCAATCCGGCACTTACGGTTTTGGACATTGAAAAATTTGCGAGAGCAGCACATGCACACGGGGTACCGCTGATTGTAGATAATACATTCCCGACACCGATTAACTGCCGCCCAATTGAGTGGGGAGCTGATATTGTTACTCATTCGACGACAAAGTACATGGATGGCCACGGTGCAGCAGTAGGCGGTGCAATTGTGGATTCCGGCAAGTTTGACTGGATGGCTCATGCAGATAAATTCCCGGGACTTTGTACACCGGATGAGTCGTATCACGGAATCACGTATGCAGAGAAGTTTGGTAAGGAAGGCGCATTTATTACAAAATGTACCGCACAGTTGATGCGTGATCTTGGTTGTATTCAATCTCCGCAGCATGCCTTTTATTTGAATCTTGGCTTGGAGTCTCTTCACGTGAGAATGCCACGCCACGTGGAAAATGCACAGGCGGTTGCAGAATTCTTGGAAAGTCATGAAAAGGTAGCGCATGTAAGTTACTCCGGTCTTAAAAGTGACCCGTATTATGAATTAGGTCAGAAATATCTGCCAAATGGTGGATGCGGCGTTGTTTCTTTTGAATTAAAAGGCGGCCGTGCGGCGGCAGAAAGTTTTATGAAACGTTTGAAACTGGCAGCAATCGAAACCCATGTTGCAGATGCCAGAACGTGTTGCTTAAATCCGGCAACATCGACACACCGCCAGATGAATGATGAGCAGCTTTTGGCAGCCGGTATTCCGGCAGGACTTGTTCGTATTTCCTGCGGACTTGAAGATAAAGATGATTTAATTGCTGATTTGAAACAGGCATTAGAGGATTAAATTGACATAAAAGCCAGCGAAGATGCTGGCTTTTTACATTTTTGTATTGGCAATAAAAATAAACCACCTGCTATGCAGGTGTGTTCCCAAACAGCT
>OCPR01000149.1_pt1 | contig 105500 bp, 91 predicted proteins | sample 1538611 | NCBI WGS metagenome assembly OCPR01 (sample SAMN04571711, study PRJEB22368) | human gut metagenome | biome: human gut; material: stool | host: Homo sapiens | place: Luxembourg | collected 2012-09-28
CGCGTCAACGAGTTATATCTTATCAAACGGTTCGACGTTTGTCAACACTTTTTTTAAATTTTCTTTTGTTTTTTTAAAAACTGCCCTTTTATGCATTTGCAGCCGTTTTAAATTCCTTTGTTGAATCCTATCACAATGCCGGCAGGAGCAATTCATATATCAATATAATAAATGAGGGAAAAATGAAAATCCATGTCTATGAATCCCTCATTTTCCCTCATTTATCCACTCCCCTTATTTATTTTACATGATAACAGGTAACTACCGTACCATTATCTCCCGTTATACTGCCATCACCATTTTCATTAACTTCTGGTTTTGCTGAAACAGTAATTTCTTTTGTAGCCGTCTTACCATTATTAAATGTTACCGTACATTTGATAACGACATCCCGATAGAATTCCTTGTACACTTCCGCAAGGCCTTCTGGCGTAAAAACCGCCTTCGAATGATATTTACAATAAATATCATATAATCTTTCCTTCGAATACACCTTTGAATTATATCCAATTGAAATTAATGTATTTTCTGATTCCTGTCTTTTATAATCAACGGTAAATGACTTATACTGATGTGCTTCTTTCTTTACCTTAGACATACCATTATAACCGGCCGGTATCCAAATATCTTCATCTGGTTTCTGCCCATCAATAACAATACGCTCGTTGATTGGATTCGTAACAGTAAATATAGCGCCTTGTATTGAGTAGGTAACTGTGCGAATGTTTTTTCCTTTGCATGTAATTGGAAATGATGTATCGTAGGTAACTGCATCTCCATCATCTCCGCTTAGTGATACCTCATACACATAGTCATCCGGAACATCCACCTGATCTGCACGTTTCATTTCTTTCGCATTTACCTGCAGTGTAAAACTTTCCGAATCGTCCTGCTTTACGCCGAGCATTTTTCCTACGCTAACAGTTCCCACCACAATTGCCACCGCCGCTGCGGCAGCCACAACCGATTTTATAATCTTATTTTTTTTATTCATATGCTTTTTTTTGAATAACTGCTTCATCTGTTCTTTTTTCATATCATCCAAATGAATCTTACTCAGTGCACTTTTATAATCGTTATTCATTATTAACCTCCATTATTTTTTTTAGTTTGTTTCGAGCTCTTGTTAATTTTGAATTAATCGTGTTTTGTTTCTGTCGTAATATTTTTGCAATTTCTCTTATTTTGTACTCTTCATAATAATATAGATACAAAATAATCCTATCTTCATCCGACAGCAAATAAAGTTCCTCGAGGATTTCTCTTTCCGGCTCAGTAAAAGGAATTTCCAATTGCGAAGCAGAAATTGTTTTTTGTCTTGCAAGTTTCTTTTTGTAATTTACGCATAAATTTACTGTTACCCTGATCAGCCAGGCTTTAACATGCTCTCCATCTCTAAAATAGTTTTTGTTGCACAATAGTTTTACGAAAACCTCCTGAACAATATCTTCGGCATCATATTGGTTCAATACTCTCTGATAAGCAATGCGATAAATCATGTCAGAATACTTTTCCACTATTTCTCTGTATTGTTTTTCTGTTTGTATGTTCAGCATCTTAACTCCTTTCACCCTATAACACAATTCAAGAATCTTTTTTAGTGCAATTATGTTTTATTTTTTTATAAATCAATACTCTCCACCTAATAAACCATTTGTTCTATGGCTGTAAACTCCTGCCATCTGTTAGTTCTTCCTCTATCCAGAAAATATTTTTACCAGTACAAAAAAAACAGCTGGCATATCTATATATGCCAACTGTCAAAACGGAGAAGGAGGGATTTGAACCCTCGCGCCGCTATTAACGACCTACTCCCTTTCCAGGGGAGCCCCTTCAGCCACTTGGGTACTTCTCCAGCTGAATAAATTTAAAATATATAATATGGTAAAATACCATAAACGGAGAAGGTGGGATTCGAACCCACGGCCCCTTTCGGAGTCACCGGTTTTCAAGACCGGCTCCTTAAACCACTCGGACACCTCTCCAAAGACTGCTTGAACAGTATATCATCCCCATCCCCACCTTGTCAAGCATAAATTTCCGAAAGCCACAAGCCATGCAAAAAAGCGAAAAACAAATTTTGTCGGGAGCTTGCTCACGTAAAAAAATTTGTTCTTTTGCTTTTTTATAGGGCGACAGCCCGTGACCGAGCAGGCTTTGCCTGCGAGGTCGCATGGCTTGTGGCTATATTTTAGGGCGACAGCCCGTGACTGAGCAGGCTTTGCCTGCGAGGTCGCATGGCTTGTGGCTATATTTTAGGGCGACAGCCCGTGACTGAGCAGGCTAACTTACTCCCCCAGTTTCAGTCCAGGCACCGCATTTAAATCAAGCCCATGGCGCACTCCCTTCACAAAATCATAATACCCGGCAGCACCAATCATCGCCGCATTATCCGTACACAAAATCGGCGTCGGCATATAAAAAGAATACCCTCGTTTTTTGCAAGCCTCTTTCATACCTTCCCGCAGCCCCGAATTGCAAGCAACACCACCCGCAATTGCTACTTTCTTAATGCCATAGTCTTTTGCCGCAAGCATGGTATGATTCACAAGTACATCCACAACCGCCTGCTGAAACGAAGCCGCAATATCTGTCTCTGAGTAAGAAAGACCTTTCATTTTACAACCATTAATATAATTTAATACCGCAGATTTTACACCACTGAAACTAAAGTCATATGGCGCCCCATCAATCGAAGCACGCGGAAATTCAATTGCCTGCGGATTTCCTTCTTTTGATAATCGGTCAATTTTAGGACCGCCCGGATATCCAAGACCAATTGCACGTGCCACTTTATCAAATGCTTCACCCGCGGCGTCATCTCTTGTTCTTCCTAAAATCTCATACTCTCCATAATCGCGCACAATCACCAAATGACTGTGTCCACCGGAAGCCACCAGACATAAAAAAGGTGGCTCCAATTCCGGATTCGCTATGTAATTTGCCGATATGTGTCCTTCAATATGATGCACGCCGACAAGAGGCTTATCTGCTGCATAACTAATTGCTTTTGCAGCACCAACGCCCACCAATAAAGCTCCAACCAAACCGGGACCATAAGTGACGCAGACTGCGTCCATGTCATCCAATGTCTTTCCGGCTTCTGTAAGAGCTTCATCAATAACCTGATTAATTTTTTCGATATGCTTGCGCGAAGCAATTTCCGGTACAACGCCACCGTACAGTTTGTGAATATCAATCTGCGATGCAATAATATTAGAAAGAACTTTCCTTCCATTTACAACAACTGCCGCTGCTGTTTCATCACAGGAACTCTCAATCGCAAGCACTGTAATATCTTTTTGTTCCAAAACAATCCTCATTTCTGCCACAGGGCTACTGATTTTGTTTTTTCGATTTCAGCGGATTAAACTCACGGATTCTCCATTTGCCATCTTCTTTTACAAGAATCGCATACCAGTTCACCGTATTATAATCATCGTCTGTACGAACGAAATAGGAAAACTTCAAATAAACCATTTCTGTTCCGTCAATCGTTTTATACTGAAACTTATTTTCATCTTCTATGCTGTAATTAATAATCTTGCGTTTTTTCGGAGGATATTTTTTCTTCTCTGCCGAAATCTCACTTTCCATCTTATCCTGTGAATTTTTTTTCTGAAGACTTTCACAGTAAAGCACACGGAGTTTTCCAACAAGCGTTGAAAAGTCATCGTCAGATAATTTTTTATTATAAACACACTGGTTGATTCTTCCAAACAGTTTAATAACCTCTTTCGGAGTTTCCGGATATCCGGCATCCATATCTTTTGCAACCAGTTTTTCCGTCTCCGTCGTCGGTGTATGCACGGTATCCTGCAACTGCAGTTTCTTCATATACTGGTAATATACTGCCAGCACGCCAAGAACAACAAGCACAACAAGAATCAAAAAGGTAATTAAACCACGTTTTTTCTTCTTTTTTTCTTTCCGGTTCATGCACACCATCCTCTCATATCACTACTCATTTTCTTTCTTTTCAAACGTCAAATAAGCCGACTTTCTGTCCTTTCCCGGTTTTGCAGCTGAAAAAATCTTACGAACCGGCTCCATAAAATCATCCGGCCGGATTAATGATGGACTATAATGTGTGAGCCACAATTCAGAAACCTCCGCTTCTTTTGCCAACTGTGCCGCCTCCGTAAACATCATATGTCGGTTTTCTTTCGCCTTTGATACCATCTCCGGCTCACCATACATCCCTTCACAGATAAACAAATCTGCCTTTTTCGCGTGTTCGACAATTGCAGGAACCGGTCTTGTATCCGTACAATACGTAACCTTCAATCCCTTCCTTGCCGGACCAAGTACCATATCCGATGTATAGGTTTTTCCTCCCCAATCTGCCGTTTTCCCCTTTTGCAGGGAACTCCAGACTTTCATCGGTACATCATTTGCTTTCGCTTTCTCCGAATCAAATCGTCCTGCACGCTGTATAATCTGGCTGTAACCATAACACGGAACCGTATGTTTAACACGAAACGCTTCCAAAATATAGCCACATATTTCAAACCGATGGAACGATTCCGTCAACTCGATATACTCAATTTCAAATGGAAGTCCGGGTGCCACAACAAGCAGTGACTCCACCACTTTTTTCATCCCTTTTGGTCCGATTATCGTCAAACGCTCGGTCCGCTCCGCATTTCCCATCGAAAGCAAAAGTCCCGGAAGACCGCTTACATGGTCACCGTGAACGTGCGTAAGGCAAATCGTGTCAATGGCATGCATACTAAAACCCTTTTCCCGAATACTCACTTGGGTTCCCTCACCGCAATCAATCAAAAGACTGCTGCCATTAAACCTTGTCATAAGCGCCGTCAGCGCTCTTCTTGGCAGCGGCATCATGCCACTGGTACCTAACAGGCATACATCCAGCATGGTAAAATCCTCCATTTCTCCCATTCTTCCTTATTTTATCATACTTGCCCTATATTTTCAAATTAAATCTTCTCCGAGCACTTCAATCTTCTCCGTTTTTTTCACAGGTATCACAAACTGATCAATCATTTTCTCGTAACATGACTCACAAATAGCAAATTCGTGAACTTCCAAATCCCGTTTTGAAAAATATCCCCACTCTTTTCTCACCCAAAGCGCCTCTTTTTCAATCTGTCGGCCACATGCATTACACTGGCAAATCCTCTTTAGCAAAGCAGTTGCCCCCTTTCCACATGATAGCAACATTATAACAGAGAGGCTTCTCAGCTTCTAGTTGTAATATTTTCCTTTTCCATGCGTTCTCTCTCCGCCTGCGATAAACGAAGATACATTGGAGCAAACTCCGCTGCCTTCATCCGTCTGCCCTGCTCATAATATTTCTTTCCAAGCGCTGTGACAGAAGACGCTCTCTGATACCGCACGCTGTCTGCGCAAAAACGATACAAAAGTCCCTCGCACTGTTTGATTTTCTCCTGAAATACCGGAACGCCATCTCCCAAAAAAATAACTTCTCTTTTCGTCTCTTTTGCTTTCTGCAAAACTACTTCAATCGGTGCCGCATCCGGTTTCTCAATTTCCACCGGCACTTCATTTGATACATCATAGATGCCATAATACGCCTGCTGCCTTCTTGCATCCATAATCGGGCAGACCAAAGCCTCTACACCTGCAAGATTGTAAGCAAGCCCCTCCAATGTCGGCACTGCTATAAGAGGAATCGAAAGTGCTCCTCCTAATCCTTTTGCAGTTGCTGCTCCGATACGAAGCCCGGTAAAAGAACCGGGTCCGCTGGCAATCGCAACCGCATCCAGTTCTTTTACAGAGACATCCGCCATCTCTAACATATCGTGAATCATCGGAAGCAATGTCTGGGAATGTGTTTTCTTATTATGAATGGTATACTCTCCAACCAATTTATCATCCGACTGTAATGCCACACTTGCCACCAGTCCGGAACTGTCTATTCCTAATATATTCATCATTTTCACCTCGTCTCGTCTAATGTTATCTCTCGAAAATCAAATCCTTTTTCCAAATCTTTTGCAATCGTTACCTGATGGCAGTCATCCGGCAGAATATCTCTTATCTGCGACGCCCACTCAATCAGGCACACACCGTCCCCGTAAAAATAACCTTCACAGTCTAATTCATACATTTCTTCCACATCCGCAATCCGGTACACATCAAAATGATATAACGGAAGCCGGCCTTCATGATACTCCTGAACAATGGTAAAGGTCGGGCTTGTAACCGGCTCCGTGATTCCCAGTCCATGGGCAAATCCTTTGGCAAATACAGTCTTGCCAACACCTAAATCTCCCTCCAGCAAATAAATATCACCGGGAGATGCCTGTCTCGCAATTTCTTCCGCCACCGCAAAAGTTTCTTTCTCACTATTGCTCTGCCAAATCATTTCTTCGTCTTCTCCTTTACAAATGCCACCAGTTCATCAAATTTTTCCTCACAGGAATTTCTGGTAATAATTGTCGCATATATTGCTGACGTAAATAAATACATTTCATTTTTCCGATACACCACCTTGCGTAAATCACTCCACTTGCAGGAGGACGAAGCCTCACCCTGTGTCACGGAAATTCCTTCCTCATCAATATGGCAGAACAGAGGAATCTGCATTTCTTCCTGTGCCATCTGGCGTCTTCCTTTTTTCGCAAGAGTAAGCGGTTGAACAATCAAAAACAAAACCGCAATCACAATCCAGACCACACGCTGGTTTGCATTCCACATATTCCATTTTATAAATACTGCTGCCAAAGAAGCAATTCCTAGAAGTATACCAAATAACCCGGTTGCTTTCGTATAATTATAATGAAGTAGAAAACGACTCATCGTTTTCCCATCCAGTTTTAATTCAAAATCCATCGACATCTTTCGTTCTCCTTTCCGAATGGCATCGTAATTTCAGTATAACAAATGCCCCCTGCATTGACAAGCCTTAGGTTTTTTAATACACTATTATATAATAAAACAACTATTCAGGACTTCATGTAAAAAATCAATGGAGCGTCGTGCCTGCACGTAAGAAACATTGATTTTGCCGCATGAGGTCCGAATAGGACTCCCCCACCCGCATATGAGCATTTTTAGCCTTGTCAAAGGCGAAAAAGAACACGAAGTGTTCAAAATGCGAATATGCAGGTGGGGGAGTCCTGAATAGTTGTAATAAAAAACAAAACCCACAGGGAGGAACATCATATGTTTGGTTCATTCATTGGAAACGTCGCCGGCATTTCCTACTTTCTTGCATTTCAGATTTTAGGAATTCTTTTGGCGCTGTATTTATTCCAGAAAGAAAAAACGGGAACAACGCTTTTATTCGGCAGCGTATTCGGCAGTTTTGCCCTTCACTGGCTGCCTACCATTTACGCCTTTTTCTTTCAATTTTCCGTAAAAGCACATTTATTTGCTTTTATTACTTTTGTCGCGATTGTCTGGGCTGTGTTAGCTTTTGGCAAAGAACACACGCTATTTAAAGGACGATTTAAAAAGCCGGATATTGTTGCACTTTTCCGCGAAAATCCTGCTTTATTTCTCTTGCTTCCTTTATTTATTTATACCTGCTATGTGCTTTTGCATGCTACCATTCCATACATTAATGGAAGTCTGCACAGCGGGCAGAGCACATACGGCGATATGAATATGCACTTAGGTTTTATTACAAGTATTGCCAAGCAAAAAACTTTCCCGCCGGAATACTCCATTCTACCGGGCACAAAACTCGCCTACCCATTTTTATCCGACAGTATTTCCTCAAGTGTTTACATCTGGGGAACTTCTTTGCGGACAGCCTATCTTCTGCCGATGTTTTTTGCCTTGATTCAGGTCTTTTCCGGCGTCTATCTTTTGGCAAAAAAAATCATGCAATACTTTGGCGGCAGCATCCGCGGAAAAAGTTTTCTTGCTATCGCTCTTTTCTTTTTCAATGGCGGTTTAGGCTTTTACTACTTCATGAACAAGGGGCTGTTTAGCGAAAACTTTACCCGTATTTTCACTGCCTTTTACGAGACACCAACGAACTATGTACAGGCAAATATTCAATGGCACAATATCATCTGCGATATGTTGATTCCACAGCGTGCTACCTTATTCGGATGGGCAATGCTGTTTCCGATTCTCATCCTGCTCTACCGCGCAGTAGAAGAAAAAAGCACCTTATACTTTGCAGCTGCCAGTGTGCTCGCCGGAGGACTTCCACTGATTCATACACACTCGTTCCTTGCTCTTGGCGTTATGTGTGCCGGCTTTGTCATTCTTACCCTGCGCAAAAATGCAAAGGAAACAAAAGAATTCACCATCCCGGTCTGGGGACGTTTTCTTTTAACTGCCGCATCCTTATTTGCACTTACTTATATCAGTCTGCGTCAGAAATCCGATACACCGATTGAGGCAAATACTCTGCTTATTATCGGCGTCTTGATTGCAGCAGTTTTAGTTCTTGGTATGCTTGCCTCTTTGATTACTTCATGGGAAAAGCAAACCGCAATCCACTGGGGCATGTTTCTGGGAATCGTATTGGTAATTGCTCTTCCGATTTTATTTACCTTTACTTTCAAACAAGCTTCCGGCGATAATTTCGTCCGTGGATTTTTCAACTGGAACAACTCAAATGTAGAAACAATGGATAATTACATCGTCTTCTACCTAAAGAATCTCGGAGTTATGTTTATTCTCCCGGTTCTTTCACTCATTTTTGGCACAAAAAAACAGCGCCGGATTATGATGCCGGCTCTGTTCCTTTGGTTGATTTCAGAGTTTGTTTTGTTCCAGCCAAACCCTTATGACAACAATAAATTAATGTTAGTATCCTATTTCTTCTTCTGTGTGGCAAGTGCTGATTTTGTATGGGACACTGCCGTGAATTTCTGTGAATTTACCAAAAAGAGAATTCACATCCTGCGTCCGGTTCTAGTAACCATCGTTGCCATCCTAGGCACACTTGCCGCTGCCTTAACAATGGGAAGGGAAGCCGTTGCCGACTATGAGCTTTACAGTGCCGACTATGTTTCCCTCTGCAAATGGGTAGAAAAAAATACGGAACCATCGGATATCTTTTTAACCGCAAACAATCACAACAATGCAATCGCCTCACTGACCGGCCGAAACATTGTATGTGGCTCCGGAAGCTTTTTATACTTCCACGGTCTTGACTATGCCGCACAGGAAGCCGATGTAAAAACGATGTACGAAAATCCGGAAGCCCGCGACAGTCTGCTTGAAAAATACAACGTTACATATATCGTAATTGGTCCTTGGGAAAATGGAAGCTATTCCATCCCTGATATTAATGCATTTGCCAAAAACTACGACTGCATCTACAACAAAAACGGAATTTTAGTATTTGAAGTGTAACATTACTTATTCGCAGGAACATACTTGATAACACCTGAATCGTAAGTTGTTTCACTTTCGATTTGACTTTTGTTTGTTCTGCGCACTAACAAATACAATTCTTGATTCGTGCCAACTAAAACATCATAAATTACATCATCTGCCAAACTGTCAAAATTGCCATCTGCGCTGAGACGGGTGGCAGATGTTTTTTGTCCAAAATCACTAAACCGATAAAGCCCTGACAAATTGAAAGCATACATCTGCCAGTTCGTTGTATCGCTGTCAAAATACCACTCATATTTTTTATTATCTTCTGAGATATCGTCTCCAAATTCGGAAGTACACGATAAAGTCTGTGAATCCAATACGCCAAATTTTTTCTTTGACATGGAATAATACACAATCTCATTTTCTCCATATCCTACTCTTTTCGAAAATGCGCCATCCGAAACAGATTCACAGAGATTTGTTCTCGTTCCGCTCACAGAGTCAAACCACATGGCACTTGACGAATTAAACACAAGCATCGGTGTTCCGTCTTCTGTTACATGAAATTCTGTTACATCGTATTCCTTTGCATAATCTGTTTCACTGCCATTTTCTTCTACCTTAGTCTGCAATTTTGTCTTTTGCACCGCATTTGAATTTTCATCAATGGTAAGAAGATAATATTCACTGGCACCACTTTGTTTTTCAAATGGATTTGTATTTTCATCATACAATTTAACCTGCATAAGGGCATAGAGATTTCCATCATCGCCCCGTGAAACATAGGGAAGTTCCACGGAATCCACAGAACCCTCCATTGTTTTTTTCACCAGTTTCGTAAGCGCCTTACGTCCATATTGTTTCGTCTGCCAGTCGCCCGCCGAATTTAACGTATACTCATAAATCGAGCAGCCCGTATCGTCCTCGTCATCCGATCCTACTACATACTGATAAAGCGCCGGCTCTCCCTCTGCATTTGTCTGTAAATCAGTAACCTGAATTTCATCTTCATCCAATAACTCATCCGGTACACTGTAAAAATCCTGTTCAACATACTTATTTCCCTGTGATGGTTTTTCCGTCGGCTCACTCGTTTTGGAACCGCCGCTGCCACACCCAGTCACAAGCATAGCCCCTACACACAGCATCGCTAACAGTCGTTTCATCTCATCCTTCTCCTTTACAATATCATTGACAGCTGAATCCGCTTCTTCTGCATATCCACCTGTAATACTTTAACATCTACTACATCTCCAACAGAAACAACATCCAGCGGATGTTTAACAAATTTTTTATCCGTCAGTTTAGAAATGTGAACAAGTCCGTCCTGATGCACACCAATGTCTACAAAGGCTCCAAAGTCGATAACATTACGCACGGTTCCTTTCAAAATCATGCCCTCTTTTAAATCTTTCATTTCTAATACGTCACTGCGCAAAATCGGTTTTGGCATCTCATCACGCGGGTCGCGTCCGGGCTTCTCCAATTCGCGAATAATATCTTTCAACGTAATCTCGCCAATGCCAACCTGCTCTGCCAGGTTTTTTGTATCTTTTGCCATCAATGACAAACCGGTAAGCCCCCCGGCTATATCCTCTAACTGGTATCCAAGCATTTCCAGTAACTTTGTTGCTGCCTCATAAGATTCCGGGTGCACACTCGTTGCATCCAGTGGGTTTTTGCCACCGGTAATGCGCAAAAATCCCGCACACTGTTCATAAGCTTTTGGTCCTAATTTAGCCACTTTCAAAAGTTCTCTACGACTCTTAAAACGACCATTTTCCTCACGGTATGTTACAATGTTTTTGGCAATTGCTTTTGATACACCAGACACATATTCAAGTAACGACGCCGATGCTGTGTTCAAATCAACTCCAACATTATTTACACAGTCCTCTACAACATTTCCCAGCGCCTCACTCAGTTTTTTCTGGTTCATATCGTGCTGGTACTGCCCCACTCCGATACTCTTCGGGTCAATTTTTACAAGTTCTGCCAGCGGGTCCTGCAGTCGTCTTGCAATCGAAACAGCACTTCTCTGCCCCACGTCAAAATTCGGAAATTCCTCTGTTGCCAGCTTGCTCGCTGAATAAACCGATGCTCCTGCCTCATTGGTAATAATGTATTGAACCGGACGATTCAATTCCTTTAACATATCTACAATAACAAGTTCAGATTCTCTGGACGCCGTTCCATTTCCAACCGAAATCAGGCTGATGTTATACTTTTCAATCATGGCCTTTACAATACGTTTGGTCTCTGCCACTTTATTCTGCGGCTCCGTTGGAAATACCACTATGGTATCAAGCACCTTTCCCGTCTCATCCACGACCGCCAACTTACAGCCGGTACGAAATGCCGGATCCCAGCCAAGTACCACTTTGCCGGCAATTGGCGGCTGCATCAAAAGCTGCTCCAAGTTTTTACCAAACACGCGAATTGCCCCATCTTCTGCCGTCTCCGTTAACTCATTCCGGATTTCTCTTTCGATTGCCGGCGCAATCAAACGCTTATAACTGTCCGCAATCATCTCTTCCAGATACGGCGTTGTATATTCATTTTCCTTCACAATTACTTTTTTTCGCAAATACCGCAGAATATCATCCTCAGGCGCCTCAATTTTTACGGTCAGAATTTTTTCTTTCTCACCGCGGTTAATTGCGAGGGTCTGATATCCGGACACCTTGGAAAGCACCGTAGAAAAATCATAATAATTTTCGTAAACCGTTTTCTCTTCTGCATTTTTTGCCGTAGAAACCAATGAGCCTTTCTGCATTGTTGTCTTACGAATTGCAGTTCTGTAATCGGCTTCGTCCGCAATTGCCTCCGCCAAAATATCCAGCGCTCCGGAAATTGCCTGCTCCACTGTCGTAACTTCTTTTTCCTCATCCAGATACTGTTTTGCTTCTTCTTCCACGGAATGGCCTAACAGCTGCAAAAGAATCTGATTTGCCAGTCCTTCCAACCCTTTTTCTTTTGCAATCGTAGCACGTGTGCGTCGTTTCGGACGATACGGACGGTACAAATCTTCCAAAAGCACCTGGGTCTGTGCCGCCAGAATCTGCTGCTTGAGTTCTTCGGTTAATTTCCCCTGCTCCTCAATGCTGGCAAGTACGGTCTCTTTTCTTTCTTCCAAATTACGCAAGTACGTTAATCTCTCATCCAGATTACGCAGCTGCTCATCATTTAACGAACCATGTTTTTCTTTCCGGTATCGGGCAATAAACGGAATTGTACAGCCTTCGTCAATCAATTCCATCACTGCTTCAACCTGCCATACTTTAATTTTCAGTTCTTCTGCTATTTGTTTTGCAATATTCATTTCTCTGCTCCTAATATAATCCTTTTTTACTTGGGTTAAAACCTAACGACATTCTAACATTTTCGAGGAAGAATTTCAATTAGGGGTTTTGGTAGGAGTGTGCGAAGTGTTCGTTGGTGCTTTTTTGTATTCCAGTAATTCCGTAGAAAAGCTTTGCGGCTTGTGGGCGCTCTCGCTCGTTGAGTGCGTAACGGTATGGGCACTGAAACTACCAGTGCCACATACCGACGCACTCAAAACCCACTCGCCGCAAAGCTTTTCTACGGAATTACTGGAATACAAAAACTGACTACGAACATTTGGCACAAACCCGTATCTTCTTCCCCTTTATTTTTGCCACTGAAAATTGTGCACTAACTTTTGGTAGATTTTTAGTCTAACTCGTTCAGAACAACTCTTTTTGGTCGATTTTGCCTAGATAGTTGCATTTTTATCTCATTATCCACCTTTTTTCACATAAATCACACAACAATTGCAACCCTTTCTATTAATTTTGTTCCTTTGGGTTGTTTTCAGTTGCGTCTTCTCAAAATCCATGCAACTCTTTTTGCTTTATATAAAGGGTATGGTTGCATTTTGGCGCTTCATCAACTAATTCAATAGCTCTTTCTATTTGAGATGGTCATGAAAGCAAAAGCAAAGCCCCCGCAGACAAGCAATGCTTATCGACGAGGGCTTTGTTTTATTCATTAGGCACTACGCGCCTAGCTTGCATTCACTATTTCTGAGCGATAGCTGCCTGTGCTGCTGCCAAACGTGCAATCGGTACACGGAATGGAGAGCAGGATACATAGTCAAGACCAATCTTGTTGCAGAACTCAACAGACGATGGGTCACCACCGTGCTCACCACAAATACCGCAGTGAAGTTTGCTGTTTACAGGTTTTCCAAGTTTCAGAGCTGTTTCCATCAACTTGCCAACACCTTCCTGGTCAAGTTTAGCAAATGGATCGTTCTCGAAGATTTTAGCATCATAGTATGCATCCAAGAACTTACCAGCATCATCACGGGAGAAACCGAATGTCATCTGAGTCAAATCGTTTGTTCCGAAGCAGAAGAAGTCAGCCTCTTTAGCGATTTCGTCAGCAGTCAATGCTGCACGAGGAATCTCGATCATAGTACCAACCTCATACTCAAGGTTTACACCTGCTGCTGCGATTTCAGCATCTGCTGTCTCAACAACGAAATTCTTAACATATTTCAACTCTTTTACTTCGCCAACCAATGGAATCATAATTTCAGGTTTAACATTCCAGTCCGGATGCTCTTTCTGAACTTCGATTGCAGCGCGGATAACTGCCTTTGTCTGCATCTTAGCGATTTCCGGATAAGTTACAGCAAGACGACATCCACGATGTCCCATCATTGGGTTGAACTCATGCAGGGAAGCGATGATTGCTTTGATATCCTCAACGGATTTACCCTGTGCATCAGCCAATTTCTTAATATCAGCTTCCTCTGTAGGAACGAACTCATGAAGAGGTGGATCCAAGAAACGGATGGTAACCGGATTTCCTTCCAACGCTTCATACAATGCTTTGAAGTCTCCCTGCTGATATGGAAGAATCTTATCAAGAGCAGCCTCACGCTCTTCTACTGTATCGGAGCAGATCATCTCACGGAAAGCAGCAATTCTGTCTTCCTCGAAGAACATATGCTCTGTACGGCAAAGTCCGATACCTTCTGCACCAAGCTCACGAGCTTTCTTAGCATCTGCCGGTGTATCTGCATTTGTACGAACTTTCATTGTACGGAACTTGTCAGCCCATTCCATAACACGGCCGAACTCACCTGCGATTGTAGCATCAACAGTTTTGATAACGCCATCATAGATGTTACCGGTAGAACCATCAATTGAGATATAATCTCCTTCATGGTACTCTTTGCCGGCCAATGTGAATTTCTTATTTTCCTCATCCATGTTGATATCGCCACAACCGGATACACAGCATGTACCCATACCACGTGCAACTACGGCAGCGTGGCTTGTCATACCACCACGAACAGTCAAGATACCCTGAGATGCTTTCATACCAGTGATATCTTCCGGAGAAGTCTCAAGACGTACAAGTACGACTTTCTCGCCTCTCTCATTCCACTCTACAGCATCCTCTGCTGTAAATACGATTTTACCACAAGCAGCTCCCGGAGAAGCACCAAGTGCTTTACCGATTGGAGTAGCAGCTTTCAATTCTGCTGCATCAAACTGTGGGTGAAGAAGTGTATCCAAGTTACGAGGATCGATCATTGCTACTGCTTCTTCTTCTGTCTTATGTCCTTCATCAACGAGGTCACAAGCAATCTTCAAAGCAGCCGGAGCGGTTCTCTTACCGTTACGGCACTGAAGCATGTAAAGTTTTTTGTTCTCTACAGTAAACTCCATATCCTGCATATCATGGTAGTGATTCTCAAGGATATCACATACTTTGATAAATTCAGCATATGCTTCTGGGAATTCCTGCTCCATCTGAGCGATTGGCATTGGTGTACGAACACCGGCAACTACGTCCTCGCCCTGTGCGTTCTTAAGGAACTCACCCATCAATTTATTCTCGCCTGTAGCAGGGTCACGAGTGAAGGCAACACCTGTACCGGACTCATCATTCAAGTTACCGAATACCATAGGCATTACGTTAACTGCTGTTCCCCATGAATAAGGGATATCGTTGTCACGACGGTATACGTTTGCACGAGGGTTGTCCCAAGAACGGAATACAGCCTCGATAGCAAGTTTCAACTGCTCAACTGGATCTGATGGGAAATCTTCACCAAGCTGTTTTTTGTACTCAGCTTTGAACTGCTCAGCCAAAGTCTTAAGATCAGCTGCTGTCAAATCTACGTCATACTCAACGCCTTTTTCAGCTTTCATTTTATCAATGAGCTGCTCGAAATATTTCTTACCAACTTCCATAACGACATCGGAGAACATCTGGATGAAACGTCTGTAAGAATCGTATACGAAACGCTCGAATTTAGGATCCGGGTTTCCTTCGATCATTGCAGCTACTACTTCGTCATTCAAACCAAGGTTAAGGATGGTATCCATCATACCAGGCATGGATGCACGAGCACCGGAACGTACGGAAACGAGAAGTGGATTTTTGAGGTCACCGAACTTTTTACCGTTCACTTCCTCCATCCATTTAACACCTTCCATTGTCTGAGCCATAATCTCATCATTGATTTTACGGCCATCTTCATAATACTGCGTACATGCTTCTGTACTGATAGTGAAACCCTGTGGTACCGGAAGACCGATTTCTGTCATCTCAGCAAGGTTAGCACCTTTACCACCAAGCAGATTACGCATGGTCATGTTACCTTCTTTGAAGGTATAAACCCATTTGTTTGCCATGATACTTATTTCCTCCTAAATAATATAATAATGTATTTTGACACAGAAACATTTGCATAGAAATAACGCAACAGTTCTGCGGTCGCTGACTCCATTGTAACATAAAGAACGCCGAGAGAAAAGCACTTTTTTCGTCTTATCTGATTTTTTGGTAATTTAATTGACAAACCATTGCAATCACACTATAATTTTTATAACTGCGGTATTATATATAAGAAGATAATTTTTTATATAAAATGCCCTGCAAATACATTTACAATGAAATAATGGAGGTTCCTATGATACGCATAATTACGGACAGTCTGTGCGATTTAACCATGGACTATGCAAAAGAATTAAACATCGATATCATGCCGCTTACCGTTCGTTTTGGGGAAGACGATTTTAAATGTGGTATTGATCTCACCAACGAAGCTTTCTATGACAAACTTACAAACGACAGTAACAATCCTTCTACTGCCGCTGTCAATCCATTTGAATTCGAGGAAATTTTCAAAAAATACATCGATGCCGGCGATGAAGTCGTGGCAGTCCTCTTTTCCAAATACATGAGTGCAACATTTCAGTCCGCATCCATTGCCGCAGAAAACATCAATTCTGACCGTCTGTATTTGATTGACTGTGAAACGGGAGCCATGGGACAGGGACTTTTAGTTGAAACTGCTGTCACTTTGCGTGACGAGGGAAAATCCGCAAAAGAAATTGCCGACACCATTCAGGCCCTTTTAAAGAAAACCGCAACCTATATCGTCGTAGATTCACTGGAATACTTAAAACGTGGCGGACGAATCAGTAAAAGTGCAGCACTGCTTGGCGGCCTGATGAAAGTACATCCGGTTTTACAGGTTATTGCCGACGGTGCAAAACCAATTGATAAGGTAAAAGGAAAGAAATCCGCAAATGCATGGCTGATTAACAAATTAAAAGACCAGCCGGCAGATGAAAATTATAAACTCGTAATCGGACATTCAAATGCGCCGGAGCGGGCAAAAGCATTTGAAGAACAACTTCGTGAGGCAGGTATTAAAAATGAAATTCTGACCACCTGCATCGGACCGGTCGTAGGAACACATATCGGTCCAAACTGTTTGGGAATTGGATATATCACCAAATAAATAAAATGGATAGAGAACAAAAAACTATATATAAAGGAGACAACTATGCCTAAAAGAGAAGACATTAACAAAGTATTAATCATCGGTTCCGGTCCGATTATCATCGGACAAGCCTGCGAGTTTGACTACTCCGGAACACAGGCCTGCAAGGCGCTCAGAAAACTTGGTTACGAAATCGTTTTGGTCAATTCCAACCCGGCAACCATTATGACAGACCCGGAAATTGCAGACGTAACTTACATCGAGCCACTGAACGTAAACCGTTTGGAGCAAATCATTGCCAAAGAGCGTCCGGATGCCGTTTTACCAAACCTCGGCGGTCAGTCCGGCTTAAACCTTTGTGCTGAATTGGCAAGTGAGGGAATTCTTGACAAATACGATGTACAGGTAATCGGTGTGCAGGTCGATGCCATTGAACGTGGAGAAGACCGTATCGAATTCAAGAAATCCATGGATGCCATTGGCGTTGAAATGGCAAGAAGCCAGGTATCTTACAGCGTAGATGAAGCGTTAGCCATTGCGGATGAATTAGGATATCCGGTTGTTTTACGCCCTGCCTACACAATGGGCGGCGCCGGCGGCGGTCTTGTCTATAATAAAGAAGAATTAAAAACTGTTTGTGCCCGTGGACTTCAGGCAAGTTTAGTTGGACAGGTTCTTGTCGAGGAATCCATCCTTGGCTGGGAAGAATTAGAGCTTGAAATTGTACGTGACGCCGATGGCAATATGATTACCGTCTGCTTCATTGAAAACATTGACCCAATGGGAACACATACCGGTGATTCTTTCTGTTCCGCACCGATGCTTACCATTTCCGAAGAAGTGCAGAAACGTCTTCAGGAACAGGCATACCGCATTGTCGATTCCGTCAAAGTAATCGGCGGCACTAATGTACAGTTTGCTCATGATCCGGTTTCCGACCGAATCGTTGTTATCGAAATCAACCCAAGAACTTCCCGTTCTTCTGCACTGGCATCCAAAGCTACCGGTTTCCCAATCGCTTTAGTTTCCGCTATGCTTGCTGCCGGTCTTACTTTGAAAGACATCGAATGTGGAAAATACGGAACCTTAGATAAATACAAACCGGACGGTGACTATATTGTAATTAAATTTGCGCGCTGGGCTTTTGAAAAATTCAAAGGTGTAGAAGATAAATTAGGAACTCAGATGCGTGCCGTCGGCGAAGTAATGAGCATTGGAAAAACTTATAAAGAGGCTTTCCAGAAAGCAATCCGAAGCTTAGAGACCGGCCGCTATGGTTTAGGTTTTGCCAAAGATTATAATGAAAAATCAAAAGAAGAACTACTTCGTATGTTAGCCACTCCTTCGAGTGACCGCCATTTCATTATGTATGAGGCACTTAGAAAAGGTGCTACCGTAGACGAAATCTTTGATATTACAAAAGTAAAACACTACTTTGTTGAACAGATGAAAGAGCTTGTTGAGGAAGAAGAAGCCATCGCAAAATCCAAAGGTTCTCTCCCATCCGATGAGCAGCTTATTTCCGCTAAGAAAAATGGCTTCTCGGATAAATACTTGAGCCAGATTCTTGCTATTCCGGAAGATGACATCCGCAATAAGAGAATTGAGCTTGGTATTGAAGAAGCCTGGGAGGGTGTTCACGTAAGCGGAACCAAAGACAGCGCTTATTATTATTCAACTTACAATGCTGATGACAAAAATCCTGTCAGCGAAGAAAAGAATAAAATCATGATTCTCGGTGGTGGTCCAAACCGAATCGGTCAGGGTATCGAATTTGACTACTGCTGTGTTCACGCAGCACTTGCTTTGAAAAAACTCGGCTTTGAGACGATTATCGTAAACTGTAATCCGGAGACGGTATCCACCGACTACGATACATCCGACAAATTGTACTTTGAGCCTTTAACATTGGAAGATGTTTTAAGTATTTACAAAAAAGAAAAACCACTCGGCGTAATTGCTCAGTTTGGTGGACAGACACCACTTAATTTGGCAGCCGAACTGGAGAAAAACGGAGTCAAAATTCTCGGCACTTCTCCGTCCGTTATCGACTTGGCAGAAGACCGCGATTTGTTCCGTGCAATGATGGACAAATTAGGAATCCCAATGCCGGAAGCAGGTATGGCAACAACCGTTGATGAAGCACTGGAAATTGCGAAAAAAATTGGTTATCCGGTTATGGTTCGTCCTTCTTATGTACTTGGCGGACGCGGCATGGAAGTCGTATATGATGACGAAAGTCTTACCGACTACATGAAAGCAGCCGTAGGTGTTACACCGGACCGTCCGATTTTGATTGACCGTTTCTTAAATCACGCATTGGAATGTGAAGCAGATGCCATCAGCGATGGAACACACGCTTTCGTTCCTGCTGTTATGGAGCATATCGAGCTTGCCGGTGTACACTCCGGAGACTCTGCCTGCATTATTCCATCGGTTCATATTTCCGAGGAAAATGTTGCGACAATCAAAGAATACACGAAAAAGATTGCGGAAGAGATGCATGTTAAAGGTCTCATGAATATGCAGTATGCCATTGAAAATGGAACGGTTTACGTTCTGGAAGCAAATCCAAGAGCTTCCCGTACGGTACCGCTTGTTTCCAAAGTATGTAACATCCGCATGGTTCCTTTAGCTACCGACATTATTACTTCGGAACTTACAGGCCGCCCATCACCGGTATCCTCTTTGAAGGAACAAAACATTCCATATTTCGGCGTCAAAGAAGCCGTATTCCCATTCAACATGTTCCCAGAGGTTGACCCTCTGCTCGGACCGGAAATGCGCTCGACCGGCGAGGTACTTGGTCTTTCCACCTATTATGGCGAGGCATTTTACAAAGCACAAGAAGCAACACAGACAAAACTTCCTTTGAAAGGAACTGTATTAATTTCCGTAAACCGCAAAGACAAACCGGAAGTGGTTGAAGTTGCTAAATTATTTGCTGAGGCAGGCTTTAAGATTCTGGCAACCGGTAAGACATACGAAATTATTACCGATGCCGGCATTGAGGCAGAGAAAGTATTGAAATTGTATGAAGGTCGTCCAAATGTACTGGATTTGATTACAAACGGCGATATCGATTTAATCATCAACTCACCGGTTGGCAAAGACAGCGTACACGATGACAGTTACCTGCGCAAGGCAGCAATTAAGGCAAAAATCCCTTATATGACAACTATCGCTGCTGCCAAAGCAAGTATTAAAGGAATCCTGTATGTTCAGAAACATGGCAATGGTGAGGTAAAATCCTTGCAGCAGATTCACAGTGAAATTTCTGATAAATAATTTATCTACAACAAAAAAAGCTGCGTCTTGTAAACACAAGACGCAGTTTTTTTATATACCATATTTTTATTTAGTTGGAACGTTTTTCACATGTTTAATCCATTTTCCTTTTTTGCCGCATCAATCACACGATAAGAGTATTTACCGCTTTTTACAAAAGCACCGGTATCACGCCAATCCTCCACCGTATCTTCCCTTGCAATCGGTTTTTCAGTTGCAACCGGCGTGTCTGCTTTGCTTACTTTTGCCGTCAGTGGCGATGCCACAGCAAGTAACATAAACACCAAAACGCCCATCACAATTTTTGTTCTTTTACCACCAAACCACTTTTTATAAACAATCTCTGCTGCCATACTTCCTATCACCCCTCCTAAAAGATTTAATAATAAATCGTCCACATCGACACTTCGATAACAATAACCTAAGGCAGAGTTAAATACGCCCTGCAAAATTTCAATTGATAAGCTGGTAAGAAAACATATGATAAAAACCGTTTTCTTTTTATGTTTCTGTTTCCAGCTTAAAATCGCAGTAAAAAAACCATACGGAACAAACAACAATATATTTCCTATACATTGAAATAAAAATACACTTTGATATCCTGAGAAAAAATCTTTTATATACCCAAAGATACTACGAAAAGGTACAAAATTATTTGTTTGCCCCAATTCATATTCAATATTCAATGCAATTTCCTCTTGTTGTATTGGAAACGGAAAATACACCACAACAAATATCCCTGCCAGAGTAAACAAAGCCATCACATATGCTATGAATAAATAAATTCCACTCTTCGTCCTTATATCCCATTCATGCATACAAAACAAAAGCACACCGGCAAATACAACAAACTGTACAAACAAAATGGTTGGTAACAAATATGTAATCATGTACATCTCCCCCTCTCATATTTTCAATTCCATTACCAATTTATTTTTCCAGTTCCCTGAATACGTTTTCCGTCTTCCTTTTTCCAAAATTGATATTGACAACTTCCATGATTCGAAAATGTAATTGTCTGTTTGTTACCAGCCTTTTTGTTTATTGTTTTTGTAGCATAGGTTTTCGAAAAAAATATGTCATTGCTTACTTGTTTTACAACAAAACTCTTACTTCCCCAATGCGAAACATTAAATGATATTTTTATCTTTTGCGCTTTTCCATTATACACTCTACTTGGTAAATAATGCGCAAAATCATAAACAAAACTTCTCGAAAACGCTATTGAATAAGAGAAACTCAGCACAAATGCAACACCCACAATACACGCAATCCTTTTCCAATTAATTCTTACCATCTTTCTTACATCTCCATTTCTTAATTATGTTGAGAGATTAGATATAATAAATCCAATCCATAGTTATAGTACCGCTTATAATGATAACACATTCTAACGATAACAGATTCTAAAATTCGTGAACGGACAAAAATTGGGAGTGAACGGACATTTTTTGTTAGCTTTTTTCGAAATTCCAGTAATTCAGCAGAAAAAATTTGTGACTCGTGGGTTTTGAGTACGTCAGTAGGTGTTGCAAGAAGTCCAGTGGACTTCTGTTATGCAACGACCGAAGCGGAGCGGAGACCTCTGGTAGTTTCAGTGCCCCTACTGCTACGTACTCAACTAGCGAGAGCGGCGCAAGAGGTTCGGGGAACCTCTGACCTGCGTGGACCGGAGTGGAACGGAGAACCACGAGACGCAAAGTTTTTCTACTGAATTACGGAAGCAAAGAAAAGCCAACAAACACATTCATTCTCCTCCCACAACTTATCAATTTTTACACCAGCGGAATCACCACATCAGCAACAAACCACTCCTCTTTTGTATGTATCTCAAAATCTCCGTCAACACTCTCGACCATGTGACGAATACTTTTAATTCCATAACCATGAAGTTCTTTATCTTTTTTCGACGTTTTAATTCCCATTACAGAATTAAATTTCTCTTTGCCGTCATAGGTATTGGAAATTCGGATAATGAGCATTTTCTTTGCATATTTTATAGTAATCTTAATTTTTTTATCTTGTACTTTTTCGCATGCTTCCATTGCATTGTCAAGAAGATTTGTCAGGATTCCCGTAAGCACATAGGCAGAAACATTCAAATCTTTTGGAACTTTGACATCCATTTTAGTTTCAATCCCAAGGCGGTCTGCCTCCTGCAATTTATAGCTGAGGATACTGTCAATGACAAAATTGTCCGTTCGCTCAAACTTCGTCTGGAAAAGTTCCCCTTCCTGCATTTCATTTAAGTACGCTGTCAGTTTTTCTTTTTCGCCCTGACTGTTCATAAATGCAAGCATGGAAATATGTTGCTGAAAATCATGCCGCTGAATTCTAAGTTCTTCATCCATCTGATGCATCAGTTTAAGCTGACGGTTCTGATACACATTTAGCTGCTCCAGCTTTTCCTTTTCAAAACGCACGCGCATATTTTCAATCTGAACGTCACACAGATAAAATACCAAAACATTCATGACAAACAAAATAACCGTACAGCCAAGCATATTTAACCAGTAAAAATTCTGCTGGCAAATCATCAAATCAAGGTAAAGTGAAAACACCGGGAGCACAATCGTTACCGCCCAGTAAAGAATCGGAATCTCTCTTCCTTTCTGCAGATTGCGGAAGTTTCGTATCATAAGCACGACAAGATACTGCACGACCGGCAGTGCCACCATGCCCCAGACGTTATAATATTCTCTCGACTGGAATACATTTAAATCCAAAAATCCGGTTGCAAGTCCCACGATACATTCTGCTAAAGTCATGCTGACAAAAGCAAAGACTGAATACAAAAGGCCTTGTTTCCAGCCGCTCTCGTACCCAAAAAAGGCAATCAATACAAGCATAACATAAGAACTAAGTCCCGTAAGAATTGGAATATCTATAAAAACATTTAACAGCATGGTTACCGCAAAAAACAGCACAAAGGCTAAAAATTCAATGCCTGCCCCACGCTTGCTTTTCCCAAAAAAGCATCGGTACAACAGCCATAATTCGTAAGATTGAAATATATTGGCAATAATATAAAAAGTAGCAAAAAACATCTCAGTCCTCCATCAGTTCATGATTAATAAATTCATCTTTAAATTGTTTTCTACGGCTTTTTCCTATTATAATCTCTTTGCCATCTGACATCTTCACCTTTGACATAGAATATTCCGAAACATAATTCAGGTTAATCAGATAACTCTTATGACAACGGCTGAATCCATGTTTTTCGTAAATGTCACAAAGCTGCTGCAGCGAATTCCCCGCAAAAGCCACTCTCCCGTCCTTACAATGAACTTCAACACCTTTTCCCGCTCCTACAAAATACACAACATCCTTCAAACATACACTTTTATAAACGCCATCTTCACGGTACCGAAAAGCAAGCGTTCCCGTATTAACACGCTCACGCACGAGGTCAATATCTTTTACAACATCCTTGTGTTTTAACGGTTTTAAATGAAAATTCAATGGATGCACATCAAATAAATCCATACAATAATTTGATTTTCCGGAGATAAAAACCAAATAAATCAAATCCATTTTCCATGCACTGCGAATCATCTGCCCCAGTTCAATTCCATTTTTCTGTGGCAGTTCAATATCAAGAAACAGCATGTCATACCACTGACCGGTCTGTAACTGCTGCTGCAATGTCTCCGCACTATGATACACGTCAACATAGAGACGCGTTGCATTTTCATAGTTATATTGTTCAATCCACCCCTCAAGCTGAGAGCATACGCCTTTGTCATCATCACAAATTGCAATATTCACTGCGTATCACCTGCCTGCGTATTTATTTCCATTCTTTCGGAAGTATCGCATTTCCTCCAAATCCTTTATGTTTCCAATTGTCCTTCGACTTATCAAACGATGTCACCTGCAAAATCTGCCATGGGTTTGATTTTTTCAAAGAACGATACACTTTTTTCAAAGGTACCCACTGTCTGTTATGCGTCAAATCTCCGGAATCCCCGAGAAAAATTTTATCACTTTTCTCATCATATAAAAACAATGTCACATAATGCCCCGGCGTCTCTTTCCAATAACAATCGCTGTCATTACTGCTCACCACAACAATACATGCCAGTGATTCTTTCACTAACTTCTGAAACGCTTCGTATTTCCCGGGCTTACGAAAAACATCTGACGTAAAACCAAGTTCTTTTAACGTAGCCTTCATATAGCCCCAGTCGATGGCACCACCACCGCCATAGCCACTCACTTTTTTTGCATACCGGTACATGTCAACCGGCGAACTTTCATACGAAGAAAATGTCGTATAAATATTTGCCATGCAGCACAAACCGCATCCAAAAGCACCAAAGGAGCCACCATCATAAAACTCTTTGCCCCATTTACCGGACCACTCTCTGCGTCCCTCATAAGCCTTTGGTCCCTGAAAGAAAGTTGCTACTTTTTTGGTCGGGTCAGGCGTCGGTGTCGGTTTTTGTGTTGGAGACAACGACGGCAAAGCGGTCACCTTCGGCGTAACCGCTGTCTGTTTTAATGTTTCTTTTGTCTGCTTTGATCCGGCCGGGAAAAACTGATTTAATAAAGCAGCGGCTGCCAGCATCCCGATGCTTAACAAGATGATGACAGCCAGTTGCTTTTTAGTAACTTCGCGTTTCTGCATAAAGTCTCCTAAAATGTAAATTTATCCGCAAAATACTCTTTCAAATCTGCAATTTTGACTCTTTCCTGTTCCATAGTATCACGGTCACGTACCGTAACCATACCATCTTCTTCTGAATCAAAATCATAAGTAACACAATATGGTGTACCGATTTCATCCTGGCGGCGGTAGCGTTTACCGATATTACCACGATCGTCATATTCACAGTTGTAAGTCTTGCTGAGCTCTTCGAATACTTTTTCAGCATTCTCATTCAATTTCTTTGACAATGGCAGTACACCAATTTTAACCGGTGCCAATGCCGGATGGAAATGAAGAACCGTACGAACATCCGGTTTTTCTTCCGTTCCAATATTTTCTTCATCATAAGCACTGCAAAGGAAGGCAAGTGTTACACGGTCTGCTCCCAGTGAAGGCTCAATTACATAAGGAATGTATTTCTCACGTTTTTCATCATCAAAATATTCCATCGGCTCGCCGGAAGTATTCTGATGCTGTGTCAAATCGTAATCTGTACGGTCTGCGATTCCCCAAAGTTCACCCCAGCCAAATGGGAACAAGAACTCAAGGTCTGTCGTTCCCTTACTGTAGAAGCAAAGTTCTTCCGGTGAATGGTCACGCGCACGCATCTCATCTTCTTTGATGCCAAGGCTCTGCAGCCAATCGATACAGAACTGACGCCAGTAGTTAAACCACTCCAAATCCGTTCCCGGCTCACAGAAAAATTCAAGTTCCATCTGTTCAAACTCACGGGTACGGAATGTAAAGTTACCCGGCGTAATCTCATTACGGAATGACTTACCAATCTGTCCAATACCAAACGGAATTTTTTTGCGTGATGTACGCTGTACATTTTTAAAGTTTACAAAAATACCCTGTGCCGTCTCTGGACGAAGATATACAGTATTTTTTGCATCTTCGGTTACACCCTGGAATGTTTTAAACATCAGGTTAAACTGACGAATTTCCGTAAAATTGTGTTTTCCACAACTTGGGCATGCAATTTTGTGTTCTTCGATAAACTGTTCCATCTGCTCATTGGACCAGCCATCTACAGAACCATCTAATTCAATGTCATTGTCTCCTGCAAACTCTTCAATCAACTGGTCTGCACGGAAACGCTCATGACACTCTTTACAATCCATCAGAGGGTCGGAAAAGCCGCCAAGGTGTCCGGATGCTACCCAGGTCTGCGGATTCATAAGAATCGCACAGTCCACGCCAACATTGTATTTATTCTCCTGAATAAACTTCTGCCACCATGCTTTTTTTACATTATTTTTTAATTCTACACCGAGATTTCCATAATCCCATGTATTCGCTAAACCACCGTAAATCTCAGAACCCGGATAGATAAATCCACGGCTCTTAGCCAGTGCAACGATTTTGTCCATTGTCTTTTCCATCGTCTTCCTCCATTGCTTTCATTTTCTCTCAATATTGTACTATTTTAACGATGTTTTTGCAAGTAAAATAATTTGCGGGGGATATTCTATAGGGTGGTTTTTGAGGTTTCCGTAATTCATTAAGAAAAGTTTGCATCTCGTGGGACAGCTCCCGCCTGGTTGAGTTGCGTAACGGCAGGGGCACTGAAACTACCAGTGCCACCTGCTGACGCACTCAAAACCCACTCGATGCAAATCTTTTCTTAGTGAATTACTGGAAGTCTCAAAGACCAACATGGAATATTTCCTGCAAATTATTTTCTCAAATGGGGAGATGGTGCTGAGCGGAGCAAAAAAGACCGTAGATTTCGCCATGAGGGACTTGAACACCGTCGGTGCGCTAAGGACGTATTCTATCCTTGCGCACCGTTACGTGTGTTCTCTAACGAAAGTGGTCCCTCATGCGAAACTACGGTCTTTTATTCTACTGTTCTATATTTCTGCAAACGGCTCGTTGGTTTATCCGGTATTGTATATGTCAATTTTCCACTTTCTATCATAGGCTTTAAAATTTTTCTGGTCATATACGTCCGATTTTTATATCCAAGATAATCCAATATCTCTTTTTTGCTTTTTGGTTTACTGCAAAATTTCAATATTTCCCATTCGAGTGCTATACTATTATCTTGGTCACTGACTTGGTCACTATCTTGGTCACTAACCTTTGGCCCCGATTTTAATGTTGCCGCATCATTTAATGGTATAACTGTTCGAAATATGTCACCCTCCACAAATTGCGGAACTCCTCCTGAATACATTTTCGTATATTTGTAAGTGTTTCGCATTCCTGAGCCAAGTTCATCTGCAAGCCCGATTTCTCTAAACACCTTTGAAATAGCAGGATTTTTCGGAAATGGTTGAAACGTATTCAGATCCAAATTTCCATATCCATGTGTCCTATTACTGTTCTCAGCTAATATCCGATTCTTTTCAATAATCATTTTGGCTACATAACCACTTGAATAATCTCGGTGTGCTAAACTGTTAGAAATTATCTCCCTCAATATTGCATCCCTTGCGCTCACCGACTGCATACCATCTAAAACAAACGGATTACTTAAATGCTTTTTGGCAAATTCACTCATTCGTTCATACATATCTAAAAGATTCGTCACAATGACATCTCTATCATCGTACCGATCCAGATTTTCAACACGAAATATCATGTCTGTTTTATGCTGCGGAAGTGCAGACATGATTGTAGTATCTTTTCCAAATAACAAAATTGCAGCTAATGTAATGCCTTCTTCCCTACTCTCGCGATCCATCAAAATCAATCCGGCACTTCTCAACAATTCCTCATCATCCATAGACTGCCATGGATGATTATCACTTCTGACACGAGTCATCTTACGTGCTTTGTCAATTAGATCAGTCCGAAGGACATCTAACCCCCACTCTGGAAACACTCTGTTGACAAAATATGTGTCCTGTTTTCGTGCATATAATTTATATACAAGTTCTTCATTATTTGTAATATCTATATCCGATTCATTATTTCTATCATATATCCTTCCAGCGCACCTACTTACCTGCGTTCCAACCGGAACATATATATGCAGAATTATTTTCTCAAACAGAATGAAAGGTACTGATTTGATTAGCTGAGCAGTTTATTATAAAATTCTCAGTTTTTTATCTTGGCAACTGAGCCATTATAATCCCTTTTATAAAATTCTGCCTGTCTATTATACATTTCTGCATATAAGCCTTGCAAATTCATTAAATAATCATGGCAACCATCTTCTTGAATCGTGTGCTTTGAAAATACAAGTATTCGATCGCAAAACTTTCCACTAGCTAACCTATGTGAAATAAAAAAAGATAATCTTCCCTGCATAAGCAGAAGCATTTTTTTGTACAAATCATACTCAGCCAATGGATCCAATGCTGCCGTTGGCTCATCCATAATTACTATTTTAGAATCTTTATAAAGAGCCCTTGCAATAGCCATTTTTTGCTTTTCTCCGCCTGAAAATTCTGTGCCATTTTCATCATACAATCTAGACACAATTGTCCCCATTTTCTCTGGAAGTGACTCAATTTTCTCATCTAAACCAGCTAATTTCACCACCTCTTTTACATGATCAGTATTCACTTTTTTCCCTAATGTTATATTTTCGAGACATGAAAAAGCAAATGTTTTATAATCTTGAAACACACTAGAAAACATGGTGAGATAGTCATTATACTCATATTCATTGATATTCACACCATTTAGTAAAATTTCCCCTTTTGTTGGTCTATAAAGTCGAAGAAGCAAATGGATAAATGTTGTTTTTCCCGCACCATTTTCCCCGACAATCATAATTTTTTCATCGTTTTTGAACTCACAACATATATCTTCTAATATGTAATTTTCTGTTCCAGGATATTGAAAATAAACATGTGAAAACTCTATTACAAATTCACGCTTATTGACAATCTTCTGTTTTCCCGTATTTTTATCTTCTATATTCATATAATCAATTAAATGACCAACATTAAGACCATTCATACGCAAATCAACAAAATCCGACATAATCTGCAATATAGAATTTTTAAAACTAGAAACTGCATTAAAATACATAGAAAAATCACCAATACTGATTGATTTTTGTATTAAAATTTTAATTCCCAGCACACCATAAATAAAAATATCCTGCAAACCATTTGTAATACCACCGATTCGAAGAACTCTTTGTTGTCTGGTTATAATTTTTTTCATAAAAGAATAACACGTTTTTGACAATCCAGAATATTTTTCATCAATGAGCTCAACACAATCATTAATACGCGTCTCTTTAACAAAACTAAAGTCACTACATATTGATTGAAGATACCCGATACGTCTTTGATGAGGAACCACTTCAACACTACATTGATACTGCACTTTCTTTGCCTTGGAATTGATCCACGAATTAAATGCTACAACCAAAACAACCGGAATTAATACATAAAAGCCTATTTGCATAACAATCACTGTTACACCTATTAACACAACCACATTTGAAATAATGCTCCGAATGCTTCGAATCATATCAATAAAATTAGATCCACTAACCACTTTTAAACCAAGTTCCCGCTTTTCTAATAGTTCAGGCTGCAAAAGCATTTCATATTCAAGATCCATGGTTTTTCTATTAAGTTTATAACTTAATTCAAACATTAACCACTGACCTTTTAACTCTACCTGTTGCTCAAAAATATGAAAAATATATTGTATTATAACGTCAGAAACCACCAGAACAGATATGATATACAAAAATTGCTGAAGCGAACCCCCTTTTACTAAATAATCAAATATGATTTTTGATAAAACAATTTTAGGAAAAGGTTGTAATGCTCCAAATAAAATATCTCCAAATAAAATTGTTACTAACATTTTATCATATTTGATTATAACTTTAAAAAAATCAATAATGCTCTTCACCTTCCCTCTCCTTCCTATAGCGGTCTTTTATTGGTCCCTCATGCGAAACTACGGCCTTTTGCTTACACATAGTAAATCGTAATTCCACCAAAGTTATTGCTTCCCTCTAATGTGAGTGTTGCCGTGACTTCGCCGTTTCTGTTATTTTTTTCATCAATTCCACCAAAACTGCTCTCTACATGGTTCACGATCTGCCATTCCTTTGGTACGAAAAGTTCGACACCGGCAAATGATGAATCAATGTTTATTGTTGCATTTCCCGATGGGATTCTTGCCTGGTCAAGATACACCTTAACCCCTGCAAAACTGGCATCTATTTCCGCATAACGAAAATCTTCCGATGTGATGTAACGGATGACGCTGCCAAAGGTTGACGAAATATCCAGTTCGTCATCATTGAGTTTTTCACCCTTCACTTCGTCCCATTCATCTCTTTTTTTAAAGTGTCCGCGGTGCACTATTTTTTTCCGAAAACGTCCAAAAATCAGATGCAGGCCAATCGTCAAAAGAAGGGCTGCCAGTAAAACCGTCCATGGCGTGATTGCCGTGATTCCAAGCGGTTTATCGTAGATAATTGCGATAAAAGCAAGTGGAAATAAAATTCCGCCAAAGTGAACATGTGGGATACTTGCCACAATCACGGCGATGCATACAACGGTAAACAACAGTGAAAATACGCCTACTGCCGGAAGGTATCCAAGCTGGCTCACAACCAGATAGGCACCCGCCAAGATTAAAAATACGCCCCAAAAATAATTTTTTTTCATCATCTCATCCTCATTTCTACTAATTTTTCTTTTAATACTCTGCTGTAATGTCTGGATACAAAAATCTGCTTATGGGAATTTCGAAATGCCGCACAGCTCGTTGTCGACAGATTACTCTTTTGCAGCGAATAAATTTCCGCCACATTTGCAATCGTCGATTTGGAAACACGCAGAAATTGATTTGGAAGAATCTCCTCCAATTCGTAGAGCCGCTGTTTCGTCTCATATATTTCATCTCTTGTGTGAACCTGAACTATTGTTCCTTCGGTTTCAAAAAACAAAATATCCAAAACATCCACATAACACTCCAAATCTCCCTGATAAAGAACCAGCCGTTTTGTCTCCGTATGACCGGATGCAAATGCCTCTTGAATTTTTTTCAGTTTCTCAGTCATCCGGCGGCAGTGAATCCTTATTTCATCATCCGGCAGATTCTCATCCAACTCAATGGTAATCTTCATAATCGCCTCCCTCTTCGTGTGTAATGCCATTATAGCAAAAGAAAATGGATTGTAAACCCATTTTCCGTAAGTGGTTCTATTTCGTTTGTAAGTGGTAAAAATAAGGAATCAAAATTCTATATCCAACATATCCAGTGAGTGAAACACACGGTCTGTGTGCGCCTTAAAATATCGTGAGACAACTTCTTTTAGCTGGAAAAGCACTGCCTCGCTGACAGAAAAAGTATACAATTTTTGAAGCGGCGAGGAGAGAATCCTCTGCAAGGTGTAAATAGCAGTTTCCGATAACAAAATACCGGTCTTTCCGTCGTGGCAGTCATCGCATACAATGCCCGCATCCCCCACATAAAAATGGTGCAGATTTTCCGTTTTCCCACACCTTATGCACTCAAAAATACGCGGTGCCTCCCCGGCAATCGCTAACATCCGGAATTCATATATGTAACGCACCAGTTCTTCCGGCAGAGAAGGCACCGATAACGCCCGCAACGACAAATACAAAAGATTCAATTCTTGCTTCGCTGTCATTCCTTCCCTCGTAAAATAATCTGCCACCTCGCAAAAATAAAGTGCCAGATATAAATGCTCCAGATTCTGCCTTAATTCCGGGAAATAATTTTCCACCTCAACCTGCTCTATGCTATAAGAATCCCGTCCTCTATAAATAAAAAACTCCCCAAAGGTAAACGGTTCCGTTGCAGCAGACAGCGGACTTCTGGGGCGCCTTGCCCCTCTGGCGAAGGCGGAGATGCGCCCCCGCTCTTTCGTCAAAAGGACAACACGTTTGTCGTATTCACCAATGGTAGCTGCCGAAAGCACCATTCCTGTCACTCTCTCTTTCACGTGTTCCCCTCTCTTCCTTTGCTGCATTTTCCCATCCGTTTCTTCCTTTTTCTTCCCTCACATACGCCAGATAATCAGACACTTTCCCCGTCTGTGTAAATGTATTCCAGTTTGCTTCATTTCCCATTGCGTTCCTCCTCGCCACAGTCCTTTTGCGGCTTTTATACTTTTGTCCAGATGTAAATTGCTTTACACCCTAGCAATAGGATATCCCGATTTCAAACCGGCTATGCTAACACATATTGGTAATCAGTCTTTTTCTTTATAGCCAAAATTCTTAAGAAGAAAATCACTGTCACGCCAGTCTTTTTTCACCTTAACCCAAAGTTTCAGATTTACCTTTGCCTGCAAAAATTCTTCAATTTCCCTTCTGGCATCGGTTCCAATTCGTTTGAGCATACTGCCCTGTTTTCCAATGATAATTCCCTTATGGGAACTTCTCTCGCAGATAATAGTAGCATCAATGTCAATCAAATTTCTTTTTCCCGGCCTGTTTTTCATCTGGTCAATGGCAACAGCAATTCCGTGTGGAATTTCATCCGAAAGCAGACGAAGTGCTTTTTCGCGAATCAATTCCGCCACAATCTGGCGCACCGGCTGGTCCGTAATCGTATCCTCATCGTAAAATGCCGGTCCCTCTTCCAAATAAGAAAACATGGTCGTAATAAGTTCATCGACATTTTCGCCCGTCCACGCAGAAACCGGTATAATTTCTGCAAATTCCATCATATCTTTATAGGCAGCAATACATTCTAACAGTTCGTCTTTCTTAATCGTATCAATTTTATTCATGACAAGAATAACCGGCACTTTGGACTGTTTTAACTCCTCTGCAATATAGCGCTCGCCTCTGCCGATAAATGTTGTTGCCTCGACAAGCCAGAGAACAAGGTCAACTTCTGAAAATGTTTTTTCCGCCACACCTACCATATATTCACCAAGCTTATTTTTTGCCTTGTGGATACCCGGCGTGTCCAAAAAAACGATCTGTCCGCGCTCATCATGATACACTGTCTGAATCCGGTTTCTCGTAGTCTGCGGTTTATTTGAAGTAATCGCTATTTTCTGACCAATCATTTGATTCATCAACGTAGATTTTCCCACATTTGGTCTGCCCACTAACGTAACAAAACCTGATTTAAATTCCTGTCCCATCTTATCCTCCATTTTCTTTCTAATTCAAAACACGTATTTCATTAAATAAATCTTTTGCATCTTCCACTTTTCCTTCGCTTCCGATTGCACAAATATATCCGTCACTAAGTACCGTGGAAACCATTTTTGCAGCCTCGCGAACCTGTTCACAGTCTGCCGAAAGCACCTCATCTCTCTCTTTTTGAATCTGCTCAAAGGTAATGTCGGTAAGCCATGCCTGACTCGAACGCCGTCCCTCGGCTCTCGGTGTTAATGGCGTATCTAATTCACTAACCGTACCAATAATATATTTCATCATATCGCGCTCATCAGCATCGAAAGATTCCAAGTAATCTGGTACTTTTTCAAATACTTCATTCGTTTCTGCAAGGTTCGGATCGCGGTACGATACCATATAACCATTTCCCATGTCCGTAAAAGCACACATAACACCATAGGCGCCGCCTTTGACGCGGACTTCATTCCACAAGTAATCATATCCAAGAATTGTTTTTAATACCTTATTGACACCGTTGTAAGCAATTCCTTTTTCCGAAGAATTTCCGACCCGTGCCACATACTGCACTTTTCCAGCCGTCTTAAATCCCTCATTTCCTACAATCGGTTTCATCGAATATTCCGGTTTTAAAAGTTTTTCCTCCGCAGAATCCGGCAACCGGTCAATCAACCGTGAAAGTCCATTTTCAAGCGGTTTTAAGCCTTCTTTATCAGAAGTCAAATCGACAGACAGACGCTCCTTTACAAAAACCTTCTTTGCCAATGCCTGTAATATAGAAATTAAATTCTCTTTTCTCTCACTAAAATGCTCTTCCAAATCACACAAAAAGTCATAGTAGGCAATTCCGCGGATATATTCCGTAAGATATGCGTTCTTTTTCATATATGCCATAGCACGGCCAACCGCTGTTGTGTGTCCTGCCGACAAAAGCGATGACTGCTTAATCGAGCGGCTCTCCGCAATAATCTCATACAGTCGTTTTTCATCGAAAAGCTTTGTATTGGTAAGCATTTCCGCCAAAAGGTCAAACACCTTTTCCGTCTCTCCGGTTAATGCTTTTCCACTAATCTCCCATAAATATCGGTAATCGTCATTATGACGGTTTGTGTACACAACCAAATCTGTCGAAATACCGCCGGCATGCAAAAGGATTTCATTACTAAGTTCCAGTTTCGTATACTTTTCTGTATCCATTGCTGAAATCAATTCGCTCAAAAGGGACAAATACGGTGTATACTCTTCCAAATCTTTGACATCGAAAAAGCAGCGAAAATACTCAATGCCATTCGTAAAAATATCATGATGCAAAACCGGAACTCCCACCATTTCTTTCATTTCATTTTTAAATGGCTGCGCTTCTTTCTTCATATCCTCTCTCGTGAGAAGCGGAATGCATTTTAAATCCTCCGAAGGAGTCGGCTCCTCCTGATACTTTTTGAGTTCCTCTGTTTCTTTCACGAGTGCCGCTTTCTGTTCATCGCTCAAAGTTTCCATATAGTCTGCCAGCTTTTTCTTTTCTTCCTCTTCCATCAGCGTAGTCAAGCCCACTTTTGGCTGCACACTGACAAATGTCGCATGCGGATTTTTAAGCAAATATTTTTCAATGATTTTTTCAAAATAATCCGTGCCAACCTGCTTTTTCAAAAATGCAAATGTATCGTTTGCCTGAATATGAATAAACGGTTTATTTTCATCATACAGCCAGCTGTCAAAAATCTGAAGTCCATACATAAGCCCTTTCGGGAAGTTTCCAAAATCCGCCTCCCGGTACTGAAATTCATATCCGTTGATTGCCGCAAGCAGTGACTGCTGATTCAATCCCTCTTTGACGATTTTTTTCAACTCAGACTCAATCACATTAATAAACTGCTGTTTCTGCTCCATTTTTACATTTTTCGCAATAATCGAGAAAAACGGCTGTCTGACACTCTCTTCATAATAACAACTGATGTCATTTCCAATGCCCGCGTCCAATAAAGCCTGTTTTAACGGTGCTCCAATCGACTGCACTAATACATAGGAAAGAACCGGAAATGCCCGGTACAAATTTCTGTCAAGTCCGTCGCCACACACGGTATTATAACTGAAATATGCCTTTCCTTCGGTATCCTCCCCTTCCGTCACCGAATAAAAACCATACTCCTCTTTTCTTTCGGCAAATGGCTTTTGCAGTCGCACCTCGGAATCCACTTCAATTTTCTCAAAATGGCTCAGATAATTTTCATCAATCCAGTTTAACTTTTCTTCCATATCCATATTTCCATACAAATACAGATAACTATTCGATGGATGATAATATTTTTTATGAAATGCCAGATAATCCTCGTAGGTCAAATCCGGTATTGATGCCGGGTCTCCGCCGGACTCCACGCCATATGCCGTATCCGGGAATAACGACTGCTGGATGTTACGGTCTAACAACTGCTTCGCCGATGAAAATACGCCCTTCATCTCATTAAATACAACACCATTGTAAATCAGTTCTCCATCCACACTCTCTAATTCATAGTGCCATCCTTCCTGACGAAAGATTTTTTCTTCTTTATAAATATTCGGATAAAAAACCGCATCCAGATACACATGCATAAGGTTTTGAAAATCCTTGTCATTACAGCTTGCCACCGGATAAACTGTCTTATCCGGGTAGGTCATCGCATTTAAGAATGTGTTTAAGGATCCCTTTGCTAGTTCAATAAACGGGTCTTTGACCGGAAACTTATCTGAACCACACAACACCGTATGCTCCACAATATGAGCAACTCCGGTCGAATCCTTTGGCGGTGTCCGAAAACCTATGTTAAACACTTTATTCTCATCATCATTTTCCAAAACTGCCACTCTGGCACCGCTCTTTTTATGGCGGAGCAAATATCCTGTACTGTTTAAATCCGATATTTTGCTTTCTTCAATTAATTCGTATGCGCTGCAATTTGAAACATTCATCGCGACTCTCCAATCTATTCTTTTCTTCTTATTTTCTATCTTTTTTCAGATATTTATACAGTATCACATTTGGCGGGGGAATGTCAAAAATTTGAGTGTTTTTTCACTTTCCAAATTCCCCTAAAATAAATCTGCATCTCTTGCGCCGCTCCCGCTTATCAAATGCGTAAGGGTATCGGCATGTAAACTACACATGCCAGATACCCACGTATTTGAAGCGCAATCGTTGCAGATTTATTTTAGGGGAATCACCGGAAGTTGAAAAACACTAGCAACTTCTCATCAAAATTGATTCTACTCGTTTAAAGCAGAAGTAACAGAGGTTCACTCTCCAGTCTACCGGTTCTACGACAACTCTTTTTGCCTTTTTTGACACTTTCGGTTGCCTAAGCTTCTTGCCGGTACTTGCAAACCAACGAAACAGTAAAACAATCAAGTACCAATAGGTCAACATTTTGTAGTAAGTTTCGTTATCAGAAAGAAGAGCCCAAACCTTTACCATGAGGGATTTTGAACACCGCCGGTGCATAGAGGGCGTAGTTTGCCCTCAGGCGCCGCTGCGTGTGTTCCTTTAGTGAGAACGGTCCCGAACGGTAAAGGTTTGGGCTCTTCTTTTTTGCTAAAAACTTACTACAAAATTACTCTTTGACTTTTGTTTCCTAATGTGCTATTGTTAAAGGGTGTTAAATTATATTTTTAGGAGGCAAAACACATGAAAGGTACAGTTAAATGGTTTAATGCCAAAAAAGGTTTCGGATTTATCTCCGATGAAGAAGGAAATGACGTATTCGTACACTTTTCTGCTCTGCAGATGGACGGATTCAAAGTTCTCGATGAAGGCGACGAAGTAGAATTCGAAGTTATCGATGGCGAGAAAGGTCCTCAGGCAGCAAACGTAACAAAGTTATAATCGATTGTTAATGAAATAATTTTTGAATAAAAGTTATATAAGTTAAAAGGGTTGTAACAAAAGGTGCTTCATTCGTGGAGCACCTTGCTTTTTTATATAGATTCATGTAAAATGAATCTTAGGTCAAAATGACAAAATGACATTCGCACTTACATGAAAAAGATATTTTCAAAATGGAGGATTAATGTAATGGGAAACTATTTTCAAAAAGAAATTGAATGTGCATCCGCAGACCAGATTCGCGCATGGCAGAGTGAGCGTTTGGTAAAGCAGGTAAAAAACATCTATGACAACGTTCCTTACTACCGCACACGCATGCAGAACAAAGGTCTTGAACCAGGCGATATTAAATCGATTGATGATTTACATAAACTTCCTTTTATTACAAAGGATGACTTAAGAGATGCTTATCCATATGGACTTTTGGCACGTCCTTTAAAAGATTGTGTCCGCATGCAGTCAACAAGTGGAACGACCGGACGCCGTGTTGTAGCTTTCTATACCCAGCACGACCTTGATTTATGGGAAGACTGCTGTGCCCGCGCGATTGTTGCTGCCGGCGGTACAAAAGAAGATGTAGTTCATGTCAGTTATGGCTATGGCTTATTTACCGGCGGGTTTGGATTAAATGGCGGTTCTCATAAATTAGGAAGTTTGACACTTCCGATGTCCTCCGGTAATACAGACCGTCAGATTCAGTTTATGACAGACTTAGGTTCGACTATTTTATGCTGTACACCATCCTATGCTGCCTATTTAGCAGAGACCATCGAAGAACGTGGTGTAAAAGATCAGATTAAACTGAAAGCCGGCATCTTTGGTGCAGAGGCATGGACAGAAGAAATGCGTCACGATATCGAGCAGTCACTTGGCATCAAAGCTTATGACATTTATGGTCTGACCGAAATTTCCGGACCGGGTGTTGCTTTTGAGTGTGAAGCACAGAGCGGCATGCATATTAATGAGGACCACTTTATTGCCGAAATTATCAATCCGGAGACCGGTGAAGTTCTTCCGGACGGTGAAAAAGGTGAATTAGTATTTTCGAGTATTACAAAAGAAGCATTTCCACTTCTCCGCTACCGTACACGTGATATCTGTATATTAAGCCGCGAGAAATGTTCCTGTGGACGTACTCATGTAAAAATGACAAAACCAATGGGACGAAGTGATGATATGCTGATTGTAAAAGGTGTCAATGTATTCCCTTCACAGATTGAAACGGTATTAATCAATCAGGGATTCCCGGCAAATTATCAGATTATCGTTACCCGTGCTAAAAACAGTGATAATATTGAAGTTCAGGTAGAAATGACTCCGGTCATGGCAGCTGACGCTTCCTTCAACCGCGATCTGGCTCGCAAAAAATTAGTATCCGGTCTGAAAGCCATGCTTGGTATTTTAGCTGAAGTTACTTTAGTAGAGCCGAAAACCATCGCACGCAGCGAAGGAAAAGCAGTCCGCGTCATTGATAAGAGAAACTTATATCAGGGCTAATTTATTTTTCCAATCATTTGTTCATAAAGTGTCAGGCCATAACTTGTGTCGCCTGGCACTTTTTCATACATTTGAAAACGAATTTCATTTTCTTCCGTTCTGCCCGCCGACAAAAACAATACATTCTCAGGGTGTTCCCCATACAATTTTTTTGCAAATTTCGTAATATGAGTCACCATCCATACCGTTACCGCCTCCGAAAGACAAGTATGCATTAAATCCATTGCAATCTGGTAAGCCGTCACTTCTGTTGTAGTCGCAAACGATTCATTCAAAAGAATCAGCGTATTTTTCTTTGCCCCACGTAAAATCTGCTCCATACGCTTTAATTCTTCTTCAAATTTACCCATGTTCATCGTTGCATCTTCGCGTCTGGTAAAATGCGTAAAAATATCTTCATACGCATGAAGCGGATATTTCTTTGCCGGCACGTACATCCCCGCCTGACAAAGCACCTGCGCAATACCAAGACTGCGCAAAAAGGTTGATTTTCCGCCTTGGTTAGCTCCCGTCACGATAAGGGCCCGTTGTTCTTTCAGACTCACAGTATTTGGAATTGGCTGCTCCATACTCTGCAAAGCAAGTGCCAATTCATATAATTTTTCAGCGTCCTCTTCACAGGCTTTTGGCATACAAAAATAAAACCCAGACGACAAACCACGCTCATACATTCTTGCACAGCCCGCCAAAAAGATAATCTGCCTTGACAGCGTCTGTAAAATCTCCTCCCACTGCTGCAGAAACGGCGAACACTGCTCTAATAATTCAAGGACAACCCGGTTGGCAAACTGAACACCGCTCTGGTAAACTTCCTCACTGGCAATTACGCGCCCCTTCTTTCCTGAGAAAATACCGCTTCCTGCCCGCTTTGCCTTGTCACATACGGAAACAACTTCCACATTTTCCAGGGAAAATCCTTCCCCAATTGCTCCCTCCAGCACAATTTCTCCGTTACCTTTAAAAGCATCCAGATTCTGCACCAGTGCAAGCTGCTCTTCTAATCTTTCGGCCGGCTCTGCCTCACAAAAACTGTCATAAAAATAGTTAAATGCAGTCTCCTTGAAAATCTCCGGATTTTTCGCTCCCATTTGCGAAATCTCAGAAAGTCCCTGCACCAATTCCCGAATTGTTTCTACATGCACACCAATCATCGTCTGTTCCATCAAATGTTTACCGCGGCTGTCTAAAATCGCATGCAGTCCACGGGTCAGATTTTCCGAAAGCGAAACAATCCGGTCCCGCAGCTGATATGTTACCGATGCCTTTTCACAGGCAGCCGTAACAACCTGCTGCCTTTTTTCAATCTCACTTTCCGTCGTAAGAGGATGCTGAAGAACTTGCAAAATAGCGGGAATGTCACCTACTTTGTCACCTGCCATATTTCTGGCAATCCAATGCAGATTTAAGTCCTTTTCCAAATCCTGCTTTCTCCGATACGAAAAATTTGTCTCCTCAAAAAATTCAATCTTCATGTCCTATCACCGCCTTCATCTGATTTTCGGTCATATTGTATTTGGTAATCAGTGAGTCTTCATATTCTGCCTCACTCGCCGGTTTTCTTGTTATTTTGAAAGAACGCGTATGATGGTCATCTGCCAGTTCCGCAACCAGACTCACTAACCCATCCCTCTCTTTTGCAAGCGACTGGATATGTGTCACATAAATTCCATAGCAGTCATGCGACATGAAATAATCAAGCACTTTCTGCCCCATAATACCGGCATCCCACGTTGCCGCTGTCGTAAAAAGCTCATTCAAAATCACAAAACTTCCACTCCATTTTTCCTGCATCATCGGTTTTAAGCGGGTTAATTCCTCCACTAACTTTCCTTTTCCGGACATCTCCGATTCGTCATTTGAAAAATGCGATAAAATCGTTGTGTAATTTGGCACACCTGCCTTTTCACATGGAACTAAAAGACCCATTTTTGCAAAATACAGAATTTGTCCAATCATGCGCGCATAGGTCGTCTTGCCGCCTCCATTGGCTCCCGTAATCACAAAGAACCGCTCATCTTTTTGCAGATTACAGTCATTTGCAATCACTTCCTTTTCACTGCGAAGAGCTAAGGCAAGATCATATCCCCGCTTCACTTCCAGTTTATCCGTTTCCTCCGGCATACAAAATGAATAACCTCTTCCTTTCATGTCCCGCACAAGCAGGAAAAAACCAAGATAATACTGCACATCTTCCGCTAACTGCACAAGTTTTTCATCCATCTGAATCTGTAACAGTGTTTCTAACATACCATCCCAGTTTTGTCTCTTAATCTGCCGTTCCGCCAGATTTTTCTCAAGCAGCGTAAGCTCTGTCTCCTTGTTTACATTCATCGCCTGCCCCGGCTTTTTGTTGACAGCAAAAGCCTTTGCCATTCTCTCTGCAAAAAATTCGCCCTCTGATTTATCTTCCCACACAACCTTATTTCTTTGAAGGGAAAATATCATTTTCGTTTCTTCCATCGACTGATGCAGATTTTGCGCCAATTCTTTGCCCTTTACAAATGCTTCACTTTTTGTCACCTCGCAAAGATACGAAACAAGTTCTTCCATTGCATCCGAACAAGACGACTGCCTTTTTAAGTCATCCAATAATTGTTCAACTGCCTGTATGTAAATAAGAAGGGAATCTAAATGCCATTTCTGCTTTTGATAAATCAGATTACTGTAAATGCTTTTTTTCTCATAAGAAACTGCCCTCGCCACCTGCTTTGCATACCTGTCAAACGCCTTGAAAACTGCCTCATTCTGCATATCTGAGGTGATTTTTCTCCGATACTTTGTTGTCTCAGATTCTTTTGGAATATTCTCATACAATTTTTGTAAATCATATCCCTTAACCAAATTGTTCATGTAAGAAATGCACACATTCAAATTAAAATCCGTAAAAATACTGATTTTTTCCGAATCCTCACACTTCTCTTTACCCAATATACTATAAAACAAATGCTACCTCCTTTATTTTGACCGAAAGGCACTTAAAACCCCAAGTGCCTTTCGATTTGTTCACTAGAATCGGAAATCTCTTTTGCCTTCATGAATATTTTCAATATACTCTTTTGCCTTCTCTTTCACTACCGGATTTGTAATAATTTCCAGCTGCTCCTGAATCACTTTTTCCCCTTTTTCTTTCGTGTCCGCAGAAGCATAGTCCTCTAAATACTCCTTAAGTGTCATCAGAGCATTTGGCTGACAACAGTTTACAATCTGCCCCGATTTCAATAATTTCATAAATCGGTCACCGGTTCGTCCTTCCCGGTAACAAGCCGTACAGAAACTCGGAATATATCCAAGTCCAAGCAGCCAGTTCACAACCTCATCCAGACTTCTTCTATCGGACACATCAAATTGAGCGGAATTCTCTTCTTCCGGCTCTTCCTCAACGTAGCCGCCCACACTTGTGCGGGAACCACCGCTAATCTGGCTGATTCCAAGGTCTAATACTTTTTCTCTCGTTGCCTTCGATTCACGGGTTGAAACAATCATTCCGGTATATGGCACCGCAATGCGGATAACCGATACAATCTTCTCAAAGATTTCATCCGGAATGGCATTTAATTCTTCCGGATCAATGTCATCAGCCGGGCAGACACGAGGCACACTGATGGTATGCGGTCCAACACCAAACTTAGCCTCCAAATGCTCTGCGTGCATAATAATACCAACCAATTCATATCGGTATTTATCCAGGCCGAACAAAACACCGCAGCCTACATCATCAATCCCAGCTTCCATGGCACGGTCCATCGCCTCTGTATGGTACGCATAATCACTTTTTGGCCCTGCCGGATGCAGTTCTTTGTAAGCTTCTTTATTATAAGTCTCCTGAAACAGAATATAAGTTCCAATCCCTGCATCTTTGAGTTTCTTATAATTTTCAACAGAAGTCGCTGCAATATTTACATTGACACGACGAATCGCTCCATTTTTGTGCTTAATGCTATATATCGTACGAATACTCTCCAAAATGTACTCAAGCGGATTATTCTCCGGGTCTTCGCCCGCTTCTATCGCCAGACGCTTATGCCCCATATCCTGCAGCGCAATTACTTCCTGCTTAATTTCTTCCTGCGACAGTTTTTTTCTTGCAATATGTTTATTTTTTACATGATACGGACAGTACACACAACTGTTAATACAGTAATTGGATAAATAAAGTGGCGCAAACATTACAATTCGCTTGCCATAAAACCGCTCTTTAATCTCTTTTGCAAGTTTTTCAATTTCCTTATTTTCCTCTTCCAATTCACATTCCAAAAGAACCGCCGCCTCTTTGTGGCTGATTCCTTTCATCTCGCGTGCTTTCTGCAAAATCGCATCAATTACCTGTTTATTTGCCTTATTTTCACTGGCATATGCCAGTGATTCTAAAATTTCTGCATCGTTAATAAATTCATCTGCGATACTCGATTTTGGATCATATTTGTACATAATAATTTCCCCCGATAGTATCAAAATTGGCTGCTTGCGCAACTGTGTTAAGGATAACACAAATGAGATTTTTTTTCAATGTTTTCCGTTGCTTTGTGTCAAATGTTCGATGTCACTTTTTTTGTTTTCCATAATTCTGTAGAAACCGACAGCGAAAATTTGACACCATCCAATTCACTTAAAACTTAGTTCTAAAATAAAATGCTGACAAGTTCTGACCATTCCCTTTTGTCACAAAACCATCTTCCAGTGCGAGTGCAATCATGCCCTCCATCATGCTCCACATAGAAACAATTGCGCCAACCTCGTTTGCTTCTGCTATTACGGCAGGGGGCTTTTTACGAAGTTCATTTCCTGCCATATCTCTATGCCTGCCAATCAATTCTGCCAACTGATTAATCCCTTCGCCTAATTTACCTTTTAGCGTCTTATAATCTTCATTGGAAATAACTGCAAATTCCGGTAAGAGTTTACCATCCTTCACACTGACAAAACGATTTTTTAACAGTGTAGATAACGCCGCTACTTCTTCAGGTTCCTGTTTTCTTTCAACTGCTGCCTCGAGCATCTGACCAACCGCATTTTGATATTCAAAAGGGTTCAGAACCTTATCTGACAATTTTACAAAGTTCATAATACGCATATAGCCTTTGCTCATATCATATTGTCCATAAATTCCCTTCGTATCTGTATGATACTCTCCTCGAATTCCCATAACATATCCATTACTGCCATTCTGTAACAAAGGGAATGTAAGCTTCGTATTCATCTTTTGTTCAGACATCATACCTGCTTCCCAGATAATCAACAGTAGTATAAACCACTTTTTTGTATTGAGGTCTGCCGCCTCATAGCAATAATCCGTCTCTGCCAGGTATTCCACTCCCTTATCAACAAGTTTCTTTACCTTCTCCAGTTTCGAATAAAGTAATTCGACTGCCTTGTCATATACTGTTTTTCTCCAGTGTTCATCATACAAAACCATATTACTCTGATAAGTTTTTCCTTTTCTTACAAGTAGTCCCATCTTTTCCAATATTGCAACTTCATCTTCAAGATAAGGAACTCCAACACCCATTTCAAGACTCAGTTCTTCTAATGTCTTCGGGCTCTCATATGCAGCAATAATCAGATTGCCCGGAAGTTTTCTTTCAAATAATTCCCAGTATCCACTCGAACTATTTCCCCAAAAATTCATAGTAAATTTTTCCGGAGCGTAACTTAATCTGCCATATTCTCTAACCATATCCATTCCTTCTTTCAGCTTTTTTCTGCCCTCAAAAAGATACTGTTTTACATTCGATACAGATAGATTGTATTGATTCGCTATTTCCCTGCAAGTCCTGCCACCAATGTAATAGCTAATCATAATCCGGCGGTACCTTTCCCTAAGAAGCGATAACTCTCTTCGCAAAAGCATTATTTCCTCCGCCTTTAACATATTTTCCTCAGGAGAAATACAGCAGACGCCTTCAAAATCATCGGGAATTTCCGTATGCCTTTCTTTTGCACTTTCCCGCCAATAATTTTTACACAAATTATTGGCAACACGCCACATATATCCATATACTGCTCCATCACTCCGAATCCTATGATACGAACGAAGCATCTCCAAAATGATATCGGATGCAACATCTTGTGCCGCAGCAGTGTTTTCAAGTCTCTTAACGCAGTATAAATATATTTTCTGCATATTCTCCTGAATAATTGTTTCTATCTGTTTCTTTGTCATAGGTTCTCCTTTTCGAACTATTGTTTTGAAAGCTTTCATATCTATAGTAGCAAATATTGCCTGCTGGTTAAAAAACTTTTTTGAGAATAACTGGTATTTTCCCGTCATCTAAATTAAAATAAAATTAACAGAACTATATACTTTTGGGAGGATACCGTCATGAAAAAACGCTTACAATTTTATCTGAACTACTACGAAACATTAACAACAGAAAAATCCCTGACCACCGCAGAGGCAGCCAGGGAACAAGAGCAATCTGCAAAGAGGCATTGAGATAATCGCCCCTTCTGGAAAATTCTGAATCGCAATTCCAAGGGCCAGCGCAAAAGCACCCGAAAGTGTAATTCCTGCATTGTCAATTAACACTCCCGCAAAAGTAACACCAACACACGCAGGAATCCACGCAATGCCGCCCGCCTGCTCCGTCATCTCAATTGAAGGTATAAGAAGCAACCACACCGAAGCTGCAATCATAACACCGGCGGCAAATCCCAAAAGCATTTTCTCCAACTTTTGATTCATACTTCCCTTCATGAAAAATACCATGCCTGCTCCCAATGTTGTTCCCAAAAAAGGAATCATTAATCCTGAAAAAATCATCGATTACCCCCTTTTTTTTCTGACAACAATCCATTTCCGCACATCTTTCATTATTTATTAATATGCAAAAAAGATTGTCTTGTTATCTTTGTGTATCGGTTACCACACCCAGTATATCACACCAAGCACCCAGCTGCAAAACACGCCATACAAAATAACCGGTCCGGCAATCGTGAAAATTTTACATCCAACGCCAAATACCCATCCTTCTTCCTTAAATTCAATTGCCGGTGCGGCTACTGAATTGGCAAATCCGGTAATCGGTACAATCGTTCCTGCACCTGCAAAATTGGCGAGCTTCTGATATAAATTCAAACCGGTAAACAGCACACTGAGAAAAATCAGCGATAATGTCGTATATAATCCCGCTGTTTCTTTTTCCATCCCCAAACTCATATAAGCATTCGAAAGAGCCTGTCCTACGACACAAATAAATCCTCCAATCGCATATGCTTTCAGTAAATTGAGGCACCAGCTCTTTTTCGGCGTGTGATTTTTTACGTAAGCATTATACTTTTCATCCTTCTTTTTCTGTTCCCTTTCCTGTAAAACCTCTTGAATGTCGATATTATCCTGATTCATTTTCTGCTCCTTTAGCCTTGATAAAAATATTGAAATAAAGTTCCTGTTATTTTCCCAATTGCAATTGCAAGCGGAATAAGATAAAACGCTTCTTTAATTTGCAGACGGTTCACTAAAATGGGAATTACACGCAGCATTTCTGCCAGTGCCATTACCAGACATCCGACATATACACCTGCAAAAAGCCCATAAACCGCCAAAAAAATCGAAGTCAGCGGCATCGGAATTTCAAACACAATCCAAATATTTCCCAATGCACCGCCCGCTATAATCATCGTTTCATACCACACCACATGATTTGCCGTTTTCGTCCTTGCCGCCAGTCTCGGTATAATGCCAAGCATCGTAATAAATGCAAATATTCCCGATGCGACAGCAAAACCGCTCGCCAAACCAATCAGAATGAGAACGCTATACTGAATCACTGTCAATCGTTTTTCCCTCCCTTGATGCTGCCGCAATCAGTGTTTTGTTTACCTGCTCCTCATATGTGTGCATTTCAACCTGAATCGGTGTCGGGTCATCTTTTATTTTTCTCCTTCGGAAATGATTATAAAAAACGAGAATTCCCACAGGCAAGCCAATAGCATAACAAATCTCAATGATGGAACCGCCTTGTTTTTCCTGCCCCAGCACCAGACGGTATACTTTGTCAAAGACATCCGCAACACTGACATCCTCGTTAAATGTCATAATGGTAAAAGCTGCTCCCATAAAAACGATAAAAGAAACAAAAATAGTCCGTACATATTCCCACTTTTTCTGTTTCTCCTTTTCATCCGGCTTTTCATAATCAATAACAAAATCACGTTCGCCCAAATTTTCAATTTTTAAATTCGGATATTTCTGATGAATCACCTCATATACTTTCGCAATCGTGAACATCGTTTTTTGCGGGCCATGAGCGGGCAGCGTATAAAATACCATTTGATTTAATTCCTGTACAACTTTTTTATTCGTACAATGTAAAGTTGCCAGATCATGAAATGTAACCTGACGCTTTGCAACCGGGATATTCTGCGCGATTTTTACATATAGTATCTCTTCCATTCTTTATACTCCTTCACCAATGTTCCCTTTCCTTGTACCGGTGTTTTCTCATCGTGATTACCCGAGCGGTAAATCCAGACCGCCAATGCCGCAAATACAAGAATGACAATGGTACAAATACCTGCTTTTTTCATACAAACACTTCCTTTCGGTATTACCATTGCCATTTTCTATATTTTTATTCATGACTGCGACATACAAAATGTTTCCTCATCGAGCCAATAATTTTCTTTTCCAAACGACTGACCTGTACCTGACTCATATCCAAAAGTTTTGCGGTCTGTGTTTGTGTTTTATCTTCATAATAACGTAGTTCAATCAATTTTCTCTCTTTCTCGCCAAGCTCACCCAAAAGCTGCTCTAACAAGATTTGATTAACAATATGCTCCGATTCATTTTTTTTCGATGGAATTTTGTCCATAAGAAGAATTTCGCTTCCTTCTTTTTGAAATACCGTTTTATGCAGAGACTCCACTTCGCTGCCGGCTTCAAGTGCCATTACGATATCTTCTCTTGCCAATTCGGTTGCTGCGCTTAGTTCCTCTAACGTCGCATCACGCCCCAGTCGAATGGCCAACATTTCAGCTGCACGCTTAATCCGTATTCCATTTTCCTTTAATGTCCGGCTGACTTTGACCATTCCATCATCGCGTAAAAATCGTTTGATTTCACCACTAATTACCGGCACTGCATAAGTAGAAAATTTCACTTCAAAATTCACATTGAAATTATCGACTGCTTTAATCAAACCAATTGCACCAATCTGGCTCAAATCTTCGGCATCATATCCTCTTCCCGCAAATCGCTTCACGATACTGTATACCAACGGCATATTCGCCTTAATCACTTGTTCTCTTGCCAATTTATCCCCTGCTCGTGAACGTTTAATCAGTTCTATGGTTTCCATTGGCAGACTCCCTTATGACAAAATAAATGAACTATAAATTTTTTTCTTCATACGAATCGTTGTTCCCTGCCCCACCTGTGACTCCACATGCAGTTCATCCATGAAAGCTTCCATGAAAGCAAAGCCCATTCCGGAACGTTCCATTTCCGGTCTGGTCGTAAACAACGGTTCCATGGCACGATTTACGTCACCGATTCCAACACCTTGGTCCGCCACTTCAATCCATATGGTATTTTCCTCAATCCAGCTATGTATCTTAACCTTCCCCGGCTTGCCATCATATCCGTGAATGATGGCATTTGTAACCGCCTCGGAAACTGCTGTCTTGACATCACCAAGTTCTTCTAAGGTCGGGTCAAGCCTTGCTAAAAATGCGGCAACAACCGTCCGCGCCAGACTTTCATTTTCCGAATTACTGTCAAATTCAAACATAATCTCCGTTTTTTCCATTATAAAACTTCCGTCCTTTCCTGATATTTAGGAATAATCCGATAAAGCCCCGACATTCTAAAAATGCGGTCAACATTATCTCCAATTCCGGTCACAAAAGTTCTTCCTCCTAAAAAATTCATTTTTCGGTGTCTTCCCATTACCATGCCAATTCCTGAGCTGTCCATAAATGTTATACCCGAAAAGTCAAATATTAATGTCCTGACATTTCCCTTCTCTATTTGTAAATCCACTACTTTGCTGATTTGTCCTGCTGTATGATGATCCAATTCCTCACAAATGTGTAACACAAGCTGAGAGCCCGTTCGCTCCATTGAAAATTGCTCCATTTTTTTCTTTCCTTCCTTTTTTAGTCATTCGAAAAAGACCCATAGAAATTTTCTTCTATAGGTCTTCTCATTCGTTCTTTTATTCTTATTGTCCTTGTGTACCTTGCTGCTCAATCTGCTGCAAATAGTTATTTGCCTTATTCGCAATTGCGCTGTTTGGATCTACCTTAATTGCTTTTCGATACCACTTCTTTGCTTTTTTGTTATCCTGCTTTTTCTGATAACAATAACCAATCTGGCACATCGCATCCTGATGTTTTGGTTTCAGTTTCAGCACATTGCGGTAAATTGCAATCGCTCCATCATAAGACGTATACGCCGTACGCTTTCCTTCATTTAAAAGGGCTTGAATCTGTGCATCCGTCACGGTATGAATGGTTGTGTAAATTTCTTTTGCTTCACTGCTTCCAAAATCGGATTTTTTACAGTCCGCCACGGCAATTGCTGCCTGAATCTTATCATCCGCAAGATAAGCCTTGACTCCTGTCAATAACTTTTCGTAACTTGCCGTTTGTTTCTGTGCAGACGAATCCGCATCCTTTATCTGTTTTTGCAGTTTGTCAACCTGTTCCTGCAAAAGTTCTTTCTCTTTCTTCAATCCGGAAATCTGGGAAGATTGCACGGCTAACTGATCATTTGTATCTGAAATATGTGAGCCATCTCCACTTCCGCTGTTTTTCATCGTCGGCCAAAGCAGAACAAACGCTACGGCAAGCCCGACAATGGCACCGATAATCACATAGATAACCGGCATTAACGACCGCTTTTCTTCCTTGTAAGTACCCACCGGGGTTACATTCGAAAGAGGGTCTTTCTTTGACGGCTTTTTCACTAACTCTTTCTCTGAGGAAGCAGCTAAGTCACCAACTTCCTGCATATAGCGCAGTGTTGTCGTATTATTAAAGTCAATTCGCCTGGCGCGGTTTAAGCATTTTGCTGCTTTATGATAGTCTTTGTCATGAATATACAATAATGCAAGCAACTGCTGTGCACGCACAAAATGCGGATTCAGACTCACTACTTTTTTTAATTGGATAATTGCCAAATCATCATTTCCTGCCTGTGCTGCCGCCAATGCAGAATTATACTTTTTAATCGTTTGATTTGTCGCATCCAGTGCCGTCTGATTCTTCTGAATCGTATTAATATAGTAATCCGCTGCATTGTCATCGGCCTGCAGGTATTTACTCAACACCCACTCGCTCAAAGCTGCTACGGTCTCACCCATCTCATAATAAATCAACCCAAGGAGATTTCTTGCGTTGGTATTTTTCTTATTAAACTCTAAACTTTTTTTCAAAACAACAATCGCACCTGATAAGTCACGCACTTTCGCCTTTTCCAATCCCAGATTATAATAAGTATTGGATACTCTGCGAATATAATGAATCACCGAAAGATTCTGACCGCAAAATGTGCAGAGTGTCGCTGTGTCGCTCACATTAGCGTCGCATCTTGGACATCTCATCTTTGATAACCCCTTCCTGTTTTTCATCACAATGTTCCTTTAGCATCCTGTATCAACTCTTTTACAATATCTGTCACATCTGCTAAATTATTATGATAAACAACATCTTCGACTTTCTCGATGTCCATGCTCGGCTGAAATTTTTCAAGTTCTTCCTCAAAATTAAGCATTCTCGTACCTCCTATTTGCTCTTTCACTGTCACTCATTCCCTTTGGTATTCATAATACCTATTTTGAGTAAAAAAAGCAAGTAGGAAATACGAGAATCCTTCGACAAAACATAAGTTTCCTTCACAAATTACGTCACGGTTTTGTAAAATGCGCCAAACGCTCCTTAACCTGCTCCATCATTCCCTTATATTTCTCTAATTTTTCTCTTTCCTCAGCAATCTTTTTCTCCGGTGCTTTGTTTACGAAATTCGGATTACCAAGCATACCTTCACAGCGTTTGATTTCGCCGGTAAGTTTCTTTTCTTCTTTCTTCAAACGCTCAATTTCTTTGTCAATGTCAACCAATTCTGCAAACGGAATATAGATGGTTCCATCCGCAATAACAACAGAAACCGCATCCTCGCCAATATTTTCTTTCGTTGACTGCAGTGTCACATCACTGGCAAGACCAAGCGTTGCAAAAAATACTTTATTTTCCTCGAAGATTTTTAACACTTCTTCTTTTTCTGAAACAACGATAACCGACGCTTTTTTGCTTGGTGGCACATTCATCTCACCGCGGATGTTTCGGATGCCTTTTACTGCTTCCTTAATTCGCTCAACTTTTGCCTCATCCTCAGCAAAGTTACGGCTCTCTTTATACTTTGGCCATTCACTTACCATGATGGAAATTTCTTCATCACCCATAAGTGTACAATAAATTTCCTCTGTGATAAACGGCATATACGGATGCAGTAATTTCAGTGCATCAATTAAAACGGTTTTCAATGTGTGCAAAGCTGCTGCTTTTGTTTCATCCGCATCGTTGTACAAACGTGGTTTTACCATTTCAATATACCAGTCGCAGAATTCTTCCCAAATGAAATCATAAATTTTCTGAACGGCAATTCCCAAGTCAAAGGAATCCATCAATACAGTAACATCCTTGGCAAGTGTATTCACCTTGGAAAGAATCCACTTATCTGCCTGAGTCAGCTCATCTGCGGTTACATTTTCATAATCGACATCTTCATTCTGGTCAAAATTCATCATAATGAAACGGGAAGCATTCCATACTTTATTGGCAAAATTACGGCTCGCCTCAACACGCTCCCAATAAAAACGCATATCATTTCCCGGTGCATTTCCGGTTACCAGCGTCAGACGCAGCGCATCGGCACCATATTTATCAATCACTTCAAGTGGGTCAATTCCGTTGCCAAGTGATTTACTCATTTTTCTACCTTGGGAATCGCGCACAAGTCCATGAATCAGCACCGTATCAAACGGAACTTGTCCTGTATGCTCAAGTCCGCTGAACATCATTCGCATAACCCAGAACGGAATGATATCGTAACCGGTTACCAATGTGTTCGTCGGATAGAAATAATCCATCTCCTCCGTCTTATCCGGCCATCCAAGTGTTGAGAATGGCCAAAGAGCTGAACTAAACCACGTATCCAGTGTATCCGGATCCTGACGCATCGGCTTGCCACATTTCGGACATACTGCACTATTTTCTTTGGTTACTACCAATTCACCGCAGTCATCACAGTAAAATGCCGGAATCTGATGTCCCCACCAGAGCTGACGGGAAATACACCAGTCGCGGATATTCTCAAGCCAGTGGAAATACGTTTTATTAAAATGCTCCGGAACAAATTTTGTTTTTCCTTCTTTTACCGCATCAATCGCCGGACCGGCAAGTGGTTTCATTTTTACAAACCACTGTTTGGATACACGCGGCTCTACTGTTGTTCCACAACGGTAACAAGTTCCTACGTTATGATCGTGGTCCTCAATTTTTACAAGAGCGCCCTCTTTTTCCAAATCTTCTACGATGGCTTTTCTTGCTTCATATCGATCCATGCCCGCATACTTCTCATATTCATCCACGATTTTAGCATCGTCTGTCATCACATTAATAATCGGCAGGTCATGACGCAGTCCAACCTCAAAGTCATTTGGGTCATGTGCCGGCGTGATTTTTACGACACCGGTACCAAATTCCATATCTACATAATCATCAGCAATCAACGGAATTTCACGGTGTACCAGAGGCAGAATCAGTTTTTTTCCAACCAAATCTTTATACCGCTCATCATTCGGATTCACGGCTACTGCTGTATCACCAAGAAGTGTCTCCGGACGTGTTGTAGCCAAATTGATATAACCGCTTCCATCCGCAAACGCATAGCGCAGATGCCAAAAATGTCCTTTCTGATCTTCATACTCTACTTCCGCATCAGAAATCGAAGTCAGGCAGTGTGGACACCAGTTGATGATTCGCTCCCCACGGTAAATCAAACCTTTATTATAAAGATTTACAAAAACTTCCTTGACTGCTTTATTACAGCCCTCATCCATCGTAAAACGCTCTCTGTCCCAATCACAGGAAGAGCCCATTTTCTTAAGCTGCGATACAATTCGTCCGCCGAATTTATCTTTCCATGCCCATGCACGCTCCAAAAACTTTTCTCTGCCAATATCGTCTTTTGTGAGTCCTTCTTCTTTCATTGCCTCAACAATTTTGGCTTCGGTTGCAATTGATGCGTGGTCTGTTCCAGGCATCCACAAAGTTTCATATCCCTGCATACGTTTAGAACGAATAATGATATCCTGCAGCGTATTATCAAGCGCATGTCCCATGTGAAGCTGACCAGTAATATTCGGTGGTGGAATCACAATCGTATAAGGTTTTTTGTTTGCATTAACTTCTGCATGAAAATATTTTTTGTTTACCCATTTTGCATATAACCGGTCTTCGATATCCGCCGGATTATATGTCTTTTCCAGTTCCTTTTTCATTTTGTTTCATAACCTCCATTCATCAAACTAGATGCCAGTGGCATCTGCCAACCAACATCAAAAAAGACCTGCCGTTTTCGACAAGTCATCAAAATCCTCATTGTCCACGGCATCATAAAGGACGACCTAACAGCCGTGGTACCACCTTTTTTCAAACACAGCATAATCACTATGTTCCTCATTTTGTCTATAACGTGACAAACCGTCAATTCCTACTGGCCATATCTGCCACATTCAGAACCGCTGTTTCAGAGCTACCTTCCACAAGTTTTTTCCGGGGAAATCTTACAGCCAATGAATTTCCTTCTCTGTCAGTGCCACTTGTGTACTCCTCTCCTGCACTACATTTCTTTCAATATCATACGAGAATTTTGATAAAAAGTCAAGGTTTGTTGGTGATTTGGGTTGTGACAAATGTTTTTTGTTTTCTGTAATTCCGTAGAAACCGGCGCGAACAATTGTCTCCCATCACTCCACACTCTTTTTTTTATTATATCTACCATAGGTATTCTCTTCCCTCACAAGCATCGGTTCCTCAGTCGCTATCTCACGGATATATTCTACTGGTTTGTCGGTACACTCGCTGATAAATTCTAATGGCTGCCCCATAGATAGCATCTTTTTGATAATGCTATTCTGTGCTCTTTTTTCTCCTTCCTCTCTTCCTTCTTCTCGGCCTTCTTTTTTGCCTTCTTCAAAAAATTCATGTGAACTGTAATACTTCATAATCTCATCGTCTCCTTCCCGGCATTCCTTCACACTTTTCACGATATGTCCAAAACATGCATCTTCATTTTCTTCCGTTGTTTCTTTTATGTAGCGCAGTAAATGGTCTAATTCACTGCCATCATCCAATGGAATTTCCAAATTAATATACAACTCATGCACTCCATTTCCCACAGGATACTGTGTGCTGTATGTTTCCTCCCGGTCACGTACCGTGCGAAAAATTTCATACACCGTCTGACCGCCTCCAATAAAATCATTCATTGTGATATATATATGATACACATCCGGCAGTTCCTTGTATGATTTCCCTTTTTTCAAAAGGTGTGTGTCAATACTTCCGTTGCAGTATCTCACGCGCCGCATATGGTCGTCGTCATCCGATATCTGAAACTCTACATGAATCGGCTCTTCTCCCGCCGTCTCTGCCAGAATATCCAGCACTACACTGCGATACTGCAGATTGGTAATATCATACTGCGACGTCACCCCTGTAACCTCATAGTCTTCCCCTAAAATAATCCGTACCAGGTCTTGGCAGGCCTCCTTGTCTCGGAACACTACTCTTGAAAACAAATCACTGATAAGATTCATCTTCTGAGGCAGGTTTTCAAATATTGTTTCATTCATTCTCTGTTCCTCCCTCATCTACACTATACGTCCCTTCTTCTCTCACAAGCATTGGTTCCTCAATAGCTATCTCACGGATATATTCTACCGGTTTGTCGGTACACTCGCTGATAAATTCTAATGGCTGCCCCATAGACAGCATCTTTTTGATAATGCTATTCTGTGTTCTTTTTTCTCCTTCCTCTCTTCCTTCTTTCTTCCCTTCCTCAAAAAATTCATGTGAACTATAGTATTTCATAATCTCATCTTCTCCTTCCCGGCATTCCTTCACACTTTTCACGATATGTCCAAAACATGCATCTTCATTTTCTTCCGTTGTTTCTTTTATGTAGCGCAGTAAATGGTCTAATTCACTGCCATCATCCAATGGAATTTCCAAATTGATATACAACTCATGCACTCCGTTTTCCACCGGATACTGCGTGCTGTATGTTCCTTCCCTGTCACGCACTGTACGAAAAATTTCATACACTGTCTGACCGCCTCCAATAAAATCGTTCATTGTAATATAAATATGGTACACATCAGGCAGTTCCTTATACGCTTTCCCTTTCTGTAAAAGGTGTGTATCAATACTTCCATTGCAGTACCTCACGCGCCGCATATGGTCGTCGTCATCGGATATCTGAAACTCTACATGAATCGGCTCTTCTCCCGTCGTCTCTGCTAGAATATCCAGTACCACACTGCGAAATTGCAGATTGGTAATATCATACTACGACGTCACACCTGTAACCTCATACCCCTCTCCCAGAATAATCTTCACTAAGTCTTGGCAGGCCTCCTTGTCACGGAACACTACTCTTGAAAACAAATCACTGATAAGATTCATCTTCTGAGGCAGGTTTTCAAATATTGTCTGATTCATAAAATCATTTCCTCCTTTCCTGTGATGTTGTCACAAAAGGCAGGAACATTTATATACAATCCTGCCCTATTCTTTTTTCCGGAATAAAGCAAGAGTCTTTTATAAAATAATCATAGAATCTGGATACTAAGTCTGAACCATTGCTTTTCTAGATATTTATATTATATATTGTTGCATGTGTCATGTCAAGCATCGTTTCGCGCCACAAAAAGTCGCGAAACGACTTCTTTACAGTAGCATTTTATGTTATAATAATTTAGTAAAAATACTTCACAAAGAAAAGAGGAATAAACATGGCTTGGTATGACGAATCAGTATTTTATCATATTTACCCTTTGGGATTAACGGGCGCACCGGCGCAGAATGATTATGGCGAGGTTGTCCACAGGCTTCCCACACTGCTCCCATGGATTGACCACATAAAAGAAATCGGATGCAATGCAATTTGCATCGGACCGCTTTTTGAATCCGTTGGACATGGCTATGAAACAACGGATTACCGAACACTGGACAGACGTCTCGGAGACAATGACGATTTAAAAGAATTTGTCCGTACATGTCACGAAAAAGGAGTGCGGGTTATCTTTGACGGTGTTTTCAATCACACAGGAAGAGATTTTTTTGCTTTCAAAGACCTGCAGAAAAACCGTGAGAATTCACAGTACAAAGACTGGTACTGCAATGTAAATTTTGGTGGAAATAATGAATACAACGATGGATTTTCCTATGATAACTGGGGCGGTTATAATCTATTAGTAAAACTGAACCAGTGGAATCCACAGGTAAAAGATTATATTTACGATGTAATCCGCTTCTGGGTTTCTGAATTTAACATTGATGGCATCCGGCTTGACGCAGCGGATGTTCTTGATTTTGATTTTATGAAGGGAATGCGTCAGGTTGCCAATGAAGTAAAACCGGATTTCTGGCTGATGGGCGAAGTCATTCATGGCGAATATACACGCTGGGTTAATTCGGAAACTTTACATTCTGTAACCAATTATAACCTGAATAAAGCTCTTTGGTCCGGCTGCAACGAGCATAACTTTTTTGAAATTGCACACACGGTAAAGCGTCTTTATGACATGGGTGGATGCCATTACCGGAACTTGGAATTGTACAGTTTCGCCGACAACCATGATGTTGAGCGAATTGCAAGTAAGATAATAAACAAAGACCATCTCGGCGTAATCTACACTTTGGTGTACACACTTCCGGGGATTCCGTCTATTTACTACGGCTCCGAATTTGGTATCGAAGGAAAAAAAGAACAAGGTTCCGATGCTTCACTCCGACCACACTTAGAACTTAGTGACTATGCCGATGCAATGACTGACAATCCGCTGACTGCGCTGATTGCCAAACTCGGTTCTATCCATCAAGCGCAAAAAGCATTGTGTTATGGTGAATACAAAGAACTTCTTCTTACGAACCGCCAATATGCTTTTGCACGCTGTTATGAAAATGAAGACGTGATTACTGCCGTCAATAACGATGAGCAGTCGACAACTCTCCATATTCCGTATCAGGGACCAAAAACACAGTTTAAAGGTGCACTATCCGGCAAAGATTATATGATGCAGAATGGTTCAATTGAAATTACACTGGATGCATGTGGCGGCGATATTCTTATTTAGAAATATTTTTTGGTTCACGGTTGACTAAATAAATTCCTGCACATACAAGCAAAAGTGCAAAAAGCGTATTTACATTCCATAGGCTGTCTTTCAGAAAAATAACTGATAAGAGGCTTCCAAATACCGGAATTAAGAAATTAAAAACTGTCACTCTACCCATCGGATTATATTTTAACAAAACAGTCCATAGGGAAAAGGCTGCTGCCGACAAGAATGCTAAATACAAAAGCAGCAGCCAGCCGGTGACAGGTACTTCCAAAATCGAAATTCTCCCTCCAAATAAAAAACCCACACCAATCAACAAAACCGCCCCCAGAATAAGCTGCCACCCACAAAGAGTAACCGGTCCCATTTTCTTTGCCGCTTCTTTGTTACACAGCGAGCCAAGTGCCGATGACACAGCAGAGCAAAGCATAAAACCTTCTCCTAAAAAGGAAAACGAACCGCCAATACTCCCTTTTCCGAGATTTACCACAAACACGCCAAGAAGGCCCAAAAGACACCCCGCAATTTTTCTTCCATTAATTGATTCATGATAAAAAATGCATGCCGTCACCACACAAAAAAACGCTGTACTCCCATTCAAAATTGCACCTTTTACTCCTGTCACGTGCGCCATACCAATATAATAAAAAACATACTGCAAAGCAGTCTGGACAAAGGCCACAAGTACAATCTGTCCTTTCGGCCACTGCTTTCTCCGTTCCTTTTTATGCTCCTTTTTCTCCACAAAAAAAGAAATCAAAAGAGTCAAAATACCCGCAATCAAAAATCTCGCACCGGCAAACATAAACTGGTCTGCGGTATCCTGACTAGCAATCCGAAACATACGGTATCCGGTTTTTATACCGGGAAATGCACTTCCCCAGAGCAGGGTACACAACACCGCCGTTGTAAACACAATCCATTTTTTTGAAAATAACTTCTGTGCGTTCATAAATACAATATTGTCCTTTCACCTTTTCCTATGCAACAAAATGGCACCCCCTCAGTAAGACAGGATGCCATAAACTATCTCATTCATCAGTATCCGTAAAAAGGATTACCGGTTTGGACAAATGATATTGATAATATTTAATTACATTACCACTATACATACGCATCGGATTCCAGTTGCATAAATCATAATCCTTGTGATAAGGCAAATGATAATAAAAAGAATCATTCGAGCGACTGGTTTTATCGTAAGTAACCAAACTCTTTGCAAAAATCTCTTGTGGTGTCATTCTCTATCCTCCGGCCTTTCTTTTCTCCATTATATGACGGAACAAAAAATTTGGCAAGGGAAAATGAAGAAGATTTTTGTTCTATGGCTGTTTCCGTTCTTACTCTCCAATCCCATACTCCTGTAACAATTCTTTTTGGTAGTCTGTATCCATGATTGCTTTTTGTATATCTTCCATTCGGTTATCCACCAACAAGCATTGGTATAATGCGTTAATTTCCTCGATTCCCTGTGAAATTCCTTGTAAAATCCCTTGTGAAATCCCTTGCGAAATCCCCTTTGCTATTCCACGCGCCTCTCCTTGAGCAATCCCTTTCTCTATTCCTCGCGCTTCTCCACGTTCTTCATACATATCTAACAATACACACATATCGATTTTTCCTCCTTTCCCTTCTGTTGTCTCAATTAATTCTTTTGCTTTCCGATATCTCCTGTCATTTGTCACCGCAGACAGCCAATCTAAAAACGCTTCCGGGTGGTCTAATTGAAACTCCGTTGTTTGGAAATATTCATCCAGTTTTCTTCTGTCATTTCCGCAGGACAGGTAACGGACTATGTATTTAAAATCCGATTGATACTGGCGAATTGTCGTTTCCGGCTGACTGGCTAGGTTAATCACACAAACCGAATACGAGGGTATCCATGGCTCCAACTCACATTTCATATCCTCCGGGAACTCCAGCATATCATTCAGACATCTTGGTTTTTCCCATTCTTTCTGACTGTAATTCAAAACCAGAGTAATGACCGGACTTAATTTCTGTGAATCGTTAAGTTCTTTTGTCATCGGATTTGGATAATTTCCGGTTTTCCGATTACTTTCCTTCACTTCCTTGATCTGCTCCATATATTTGGCGTGCTGGTACCCCATATCACGCACCGGCATAACATTATTTTTGTCACTCTGATTTTCCAGACATAAGAAAAAACTTCTATTGTGCTTCTGACACTTCATCGGCACATCCATCTGTAATTGCCGAAGCTTATCATCCGATACGGCTTTCGTAATCAACTCGCCGGGTTCTCTCGACAACTCTTCCGCCGACACATAACATCTGCCACAAAATAGGTTTACATTCACAATGTCTGAAAATACATCTTTGTACTGTAGTAAATTTTTCTCTGCTAAATCTTTTGCTCCCAAATGGTACCCTCCTCTTACTCTCCAATCCCATACTCCTGTAACAATTCTTTTTGGTAGTCTGTATCCATGATTGCTTTTTGTATATCTTCCATTCGGTTATCCACCAACAAGCATTGGTATAATGCGTTAATTTCCTCGATTCCCTGTGAAATTCCTTGTAAAATCCCTTGCGAAATCCCCTTTGCTATTCCACGCGCTTCTCCCTGAGCAATTCCCTTCTCTATTCCTCGTTCCTCATACATATCTAACAATACACACATATTGATTCTTCCTCCTTTTCCTTCTGTTTTCTGGATTAGTTCTTTTGCTTTCCGATATCTCCTGTCATTTGTCACCGCAGACAGCCAATCTAAAAACGCTTCCGGGTGGTCTAATTGAAACTCCGTTGTTTGGAAATATTCATCCAGTTTTCTTCTGTCATTTCCGCAGGACAGGTAACGGACTATGTATTTAAAATCCGATTGATACTGGCGAATTGTCGTTTCCGGCTGACTGGCTAGGTTAATCACACAAACCGAATACGAGGGTATCCATGGCTCCAACTCACATTTCATATCCTCCGGGAACTCCAGCATATCATTCAGACATCTTGGTTTTTCCCATTCTTTCTGACTGTAATTCAAAACCAGAGTAATGACCGGACTTAATTTCTGTGAATCGTTAAGTTCTTTTGTCATCGGATTTGGATAATTTCCGGTTTTCCGATTACTTTCCTTCACTTCCTTGATCTGCTCCATATATTTGGCGTGCTGGTACCCCATATCACGCACCGGCATAACATTATTTTTGTCACTCTGATTTTCCAGACATAAGAAAAAACTTCTATTGTGCTTCTTACACTTCATCGGCACATCCATCTGTAACTGGCAAAGTTTATCATCTGAAACGGCTTTCGTAATCAACTCGCCGGGTTCTCTCGACAACTCTTCTGCTGACACATAACATCTGCCACCAAATAAGTTTACGTTTACAATGTCTGAAAATACATCTTTGTATTGTAATAAATTTTTTTCTGCTAAATCTTTTGCTCCCAAATAATATCCTCCTTAATTACCTAAATTCTTTGATTGCTATCACTACAAGGAGAACATCTTCGCCCCACCCTTGTTTGTATATATACTAGCACAATCAAAGTACAAAGTCAATATATTTACTTACAATTGTCAGGCGACTTACGCCCCTCAAAAAGAACCTTAAATCGTGCCAAACAAACCAAATTCCAGCATATAAAAAGAGCGTAAAACGACACCGCCAATAGGAGGGGCGTTCTACGCTCAAAGTTTTTTTCAAAACCCGTCTTACATTACTTCTTTATCTTAACTTTTTTCACCGTGCTCCACTTACCGTACACTTTTTTCTTTCCATTCATCTTATAGGCACGAACTCGAATGTAATATGTTTTCTTCTTTTTCAATTTCTTAATGGTGTACTTGGTTTTCTTTGTCTGTACGCTTTTTTTCTTTTTGAACTTTTTGTTCATAGCATACTGAAGCTGATAGCCTTTGGCACCGGTGACTTTCTTCCACTTTACGGTAAGTTTCTTACCCTTTCCATTTTTAGCTGAGGTAAGTTTGACCTTGGAAGGTGCTTTTACTTTTACCGTTTTGCTTGATGTGGACTGCTTCTTTCCGGCATTTCCTGTTCCGGATGAAGATGTCTGCGAATTGGTATTTGTATTCGTGTTTGTCTTTGCCTGATACAAAATCGCATAACTGTCGTTATTGGACTCGTCACAGTCACCCTCGTCCACATCCGCATGAAGCAGCATATAAACTGCCTGATTTGCATTGTATGACAAATCGCTCTTATTTACGGTAATGGTCTTTGTCACACGCTTCCATGGCTCAATGGAAATTTCTTCTGACGTATACAACTGCTTGGATTTCTTCTCATCACTGTAAAGTTTCAATGTAGTCGTTGCGGTGCGGTCACTGACATTTTCTAAGGTTGCCGTGATAACCGCCTGACTGCCTTTTTCTTCTACCGTGTTTGTTAACCGGATATCCGATTTTCCAACAGAAACAGACACCTGATTCTTTGTGAGGTCGGTCTGTCCTTTTGCATAGACATACACCGATGCCGTCTGCGGATTCGTCACATCCGACAAATCCATGTAAGCCGTACCGGAGACTGTCTCGCCCGGCTGAACCATCTGCGATATCGTCTTTTCAATCTCCGTGCCATCTTCCAATTGAATCTTTACAATCAATTCATCAATCGGAGTTAATTCCGTATTGGCTGCATAATAGTGAACGGCCGTCAAATCATCCTCCACATCGTACTCATCAATGGAAGCACCTGCTAAGGTCAATTCAGTCTGCGGCGTTTTGGAAATCACAAGCAACTCATTTAAGTTTGTGCTCTGGTTCAATACATTGGCAGCAAACTCCCACTGACCGTCACTCTCCAACACCGGAGATAAATACTGAATTCGCTTGTCTTTTCCGGTATACACCGTAACCGGTTTTGAAAAACCATCTTCTGTTTTCATGGAAACTTTTATGCTCCCTTCGCCGGTCTCATCATCATTTGCAATCCATACAAATCCTTCGTAATCACCATTTTTACAGTAAATCGCAGAAGATGGAATACTGTTTTCATCATCGGTCAGCTCTGTCCCTTCGCCATCCTTTAACTCATACATCTTTCCATTACGGTTATAAAGCAGTTTGCCGTTCGCATACTGAAGTCCGGCAATGGTTCCCTCATCTGTCCCGGAAGAAATAAGCGTTTTATCTGCCTCATCACAAATCTGCGATTCTCCGTTTTCATTTTCCGTCAAATAAACGGCATGGTTTGCACCATCTTCTTCATAGACCGCATACTCTTTTACTTTCTTCGTCGTAGAGGCAATCTCCTGCGCTTTGGAAGAGCCGAGTGTCTGTCGGCAAATCGTAGTAGTTCCCTCGTTCTCGACATAATCCTCGGAAGAACTTCGAAGCCATGTAACGGCAGCACCGTCGCTTCCCTCACTGACTTTCGGCATCATATCCGGTTTGTCGTTATTCGTAAGCTGTGTGGTCTGTTTAAATGTACCGGATGCCTCATCAAAAACAGCTGTCCAGATTTCCGATTTCTTTGCCACGTCATTTAAAATGGTGTTGGCACCGTCACTTACGCTGCCTTCGATTTCCGACTTTTCCTTCTGCCATGCCAGTACAAGTTTGCCATCTGCCACTGCCATGTCTGCATACATATCGGCGTATCCATTATCCAAAACTGCTTTTGGTTCCGTCCACGAACCATTTTTGCAGACCGAATACTGCAGCACCGTACGGTTTAACTCGCTGCGCCCACTGTCATATCCCTGAAAAATCATAACCTTCGTTCCATTGATTTCCTTGATAATCGGCAGTGAACTGGTGAGAATTCCACTTTGCAGAGTCGATTCCGTCATGCTGTCCGTCTGTCCATTCTGCTTTAATTTTGCAATCGGCTGGCTGGCTGCCTTGTGATTCCATGCAGATGTTTTCTCTGCAAATGAATCATCAATCAAAGAACATGTCCAGCCGTCATTTTTCTGATTGAATTTATTGGGATTTGACCACAGTTTAAAGGTTGCACTTTTCAAATCATGCTGCCAGTCCACAAGAAATGCGCAGTACAAATGAATATATGCCGAAGCGGTTGCTGAACAGGATGACTTTGGAAGCAACTGCAAATCACCTGACAATTTTCCACCTACTCCTGCGGTTATAATCTTATTAATTCCATAGCCGCCCTCCAATGAGATTTCCGGTTTTAAACTCAGTTTTCCATCGAGAGTCCATTTCTTTGTGGAAAATGTATATTTCGGTCCAAGTTCTCCGGCAATTTTTCCTCCACCTGCCAACGTCGCATACCACGGTCCAATCGGAGAAGCAAACTGCCAGTTGACACTTGCCTTCCAAGCCAGTTCAGGTGCTATCTTACCGGTGGAAGAAATCAGATTTCCATACTTATCATATTCCTGCTCCATGTAGCCTACCGCAGATAAGCTTGGCTTCTTCTTAAATTTGCTCACTGAATAAGTAGACCTTTTTTCTGGAGCATACCGATATAACAAACCGGTAAGAGAAGCATATTTCTCTGCGTCATTCACGACCTGCTTATACCTGCTCCACTCCGTTTTAGAATCCAGCATGTTGGTTTTTCCAACACCGATTGCCATCTTCACAGAATAACTTCCATCTGCCTTTGTTTTCTGAGACAGCGTAACCGGAAACACCGATGCACCTAAACTCCAGTTGGCAGGAAAAAATTCACTAACTTCTGCACTTAACTTTCCGGATTTGTTGGAACCAAGAGAAAGGTCGGCTCCTTTTGTAACCGTGCCAAGCGATTCATCACGGTCCGATACTACCGGTGGTTCTGTTTCAGCCGGTGTCGGTGTTGCCTGTGATGAATTATATCCCATACTTGCCGTAACTTTTCCGGCATAACTCCAAAGATTAGAAAAGGAAAGATTTAAATGCAAAGCGGGCCGGACCGCATTACTATCATCGTAGACATGATAGCCATTAGTATTGCCGCGGCCATAGTAATACACACTGGATGCACCATCACTATGAAGGCCAGGCGACCGCAGCCACCACCAACACCCCCCCTCGGACTCAAGTGCTCCGCATTCTTTTGCATATGCTGTATTTTTTGCTTCTCTTGTTTCACTGCTGGTATTAAAGTCGCCATTAAATCCATAAGCAGTATTACTTGCTTCTGCAATGGACAAAAGATACACTTTATCAGTGGTATTTTCTCCACCTTCTGTTCCATGGTATGGATTGTCATCATTCACAACTGTTGTGTTCTTGATTGCTGCCTGTTCTGCCGATGTAAATGCCGTATTTAAGAATGTATCATTCAACCATGTACGAAGGGTACAGGTTGCCCATGTCACATCCGTATATTCCTCATTATACGGTTTAGCATCCAAGTTTTGATCTGCCAGCAAAAAGGCATCATTCCCATTTACGGAAAGGACACGCCATTTAATCGGTTCTTTTATTGAACTATTGCTTTGATAATAGTTTCCAAAATAGATACAATCCCATGTTGTTACACTATTTCCATCGGTGGTTGGATTTTGTAAACTGACTGCTGCCTTAGCCGGTGTGGATTGCCCCAGCGTAATCTCGCACAGGGAAAGCACCATTACCAGTGCAAGTAATCCTGCCAGCAGACGTTTTGTTTTTCTTCTTTTCACAAAGATTCCTCCTTTTTTGCTTCATTTGATTTATGTTCTTTCGTCAAAATGAATTGGTAAATTACGTTTACAAAATTTACCATGCGGTATATGTCATATATTAACACATATCAGGGGGTGTTTCAATAAGTTTTGTGGCAAGTCCACCCCAACCATTAAAAAGCGTGAATAATTCATATTTTGGACATGATAAATCATGTTCATACTAATCGCACTATGCTAAAGTATAATCATAAGATTATATGAGGAGGGTTACCATGAACTTATTTAAAAAACAAACCATCAGCATCGGTTTATGCTTTGCGCTTGCCGTATCGACATTTAGTGCCTTTACTCCGGCAACAGCGGCTGCAAAAGCAAAACTGGTCAAAAAGAAACTTACATTAACCGTTGGACAAAAGAAAAAGATTGCGATAAAATCAAAAAAGAAAAAAGCAAAATATTCTTTCAAAGCTTCCAACAAAAAAGCTTCCGTAAGTAAATCCGGTGTTATCACGGCAAAAAAAGCCGGCAAAGTTAAAATTACCGTAAAAGAGAAGTTGAAGAAAAAAACAAGAAAGGTGGGAACCATTACGGTTACTATCAAAAAGAAAACAGCACAAAACACGACAGTTCCGGCACTTAATACGCCAACACCCGTCGTTACAGCTACCCCAGCAGCGTCTCCGAGCAATGAACCAACTGCCGAACCGACCACTACCGCTACCGCTACTGCAACACCGACTCCAAAAGTCACTCCTACTCCATTTCCTGAGAACCCTGAATTTTCGAATATTCCAAAAGGTTATACCGCAAAAAATCAGGCTAACAAAGGAGAAGTAGAACGCTTTGAATATGAATCAACAGAATACATCAGTGACGGTGAATCTGCAAAAAAGACACCAATTGACCGCTATGCTATGGTTGTTCTTCCAAAAGACTATTCAAAAACGAAAAAATATCCGGTTGTTTATATGCTCCACGGATTAAGTGACACGCCGGAATCCATGGTCGGAAACGGAATTCTTAACGATGGTGCAGGTACACAGTATGTGGTATGGAATGCCATTGCCAATGGTGATGTCAAAGAATGTATCGTCGTTTACCCATGTGTATGCTGTAACGAAGAAGGAAAAAGCAGTTTTAACACAGATGCAAAAACAGCCTCTTATTATGACTACATCATTAATGACTTAACAAAAGTATTAATGCCTGCCATTAATAAAGAATATTCCACACTGACCGGACGAGAAAACACGGCGGTTTGTGGATTTTCTATGGGCGGACGCGAGACATTGAACATTGGTATAAGACGTCCTGATTTATTTAGCGGTATCGGATTATTTAACCCGGCACCGGGTGCTTTAGATGGCGGTGACATGCTTACAAAAGCGGATTTAAAACTTGCCGATGAGTACATAAACAGCACTTATATTCAGATTACAAAAGGTGCTACCGACACAGTTGTTGGCAGTAATCCAACCAATTATTACAATGCACTAAAGGCTGCCGGCATCCCATGTTCCTACTATGAAACAATGGGCGGCGACCCTGCAGGCAAAGGAAACGGTGGCCACTGGGCAACCGTTTATCATCATGGTTTGTATAATTTCTTAAAACGTATTTTCAAGTAAAAAAGAAAGGGGATTCTGAAACATGAAAAAAACATTTCTCTGCTTCAGTTTGTCCTTTGCACTTTTAGCATCTGCCCTGAGCCCATCGTTCTCGGCAAATGTTTTTGCAAAGGCAAAGTTAGCAAAAACAAAAATCACATTAACCGTAGGACAAAAGAAAAAGATTACAATAAAGAAAAAAAAGAAAAAAGCGAAGTACACATTTAAGGCTTCTAACAAAAAAGTTTCGGTAAACAAAAAAGGAGTTGTTACCGCAAAAAAAGCCGGAAAAACAAAAATTACCGTAAAGGAAAAACTTAAGAAAAAAACTAAGAAGATTGGGGTCGTTACAATTATAATAAAGAGCAAAGTATCAAATAAAAAGTCGATCGCAAGTGCGCAGCCGGCAGCCACAAATTCCGGAAATACCGGTGAAAAACCAACGACTGCACCAACAGCATCAGCCACACCAACACTGCCCCCTACTCCAACCGGCTCTCCGAAGCCTACTGCCACCCCGCGTCCAAAAGAAAATCCGGATTATTCTGATCTGCCATCCGGATTCATGAATAAAAACGAGTCTAACAGTGGCACTCTGGAAGAATTCTACTACGATTCTACAGAAGTGTCAGAGGGCGAAACCGTAAAACGTCATGCACGCGTTGCACTGCCAAAAGGATATACCGAGTCAAAAAAATATCCGGTCATCTATATGCAGCACGGTATTTTCGGTAACGAATATTCTCTTACCGGAGACAATACACAATATGTTGCCTGGAACGCTATGGCAAATGATGATATGAAAGATTCCATTGTTGTTTTTGCTAATGTTTGTGCAAACAAAGAAGGAAAAGGAACCGGCTTTAGTTTGGAACACTATAAAGCCTATGACAACTTCATCAACGACTTAACAAAGTGCCTTATGCCTGCTATCAACAAAAAATATTCTACACTGACAGGTCGTGAAAATACTGCTGTCTGCGGTTTTTCCATGGGCGGACGTGTCAGTTTGCAAATCGGATTTGAGCGACCGGATTTATTTGGTTACATTGGTGCTTTTTGTCCGGCTCCGGGTCTTTTGCCTTACACGATGAATGGCGTTACTGAACCCGGATTTTATACGGATTCCACATTTACGCTGCCAAGCGAATATTTAAATGACACTTATGTACAGATAACAAAAGGATTTAAAGATGATGTTGTAAAACAGCACCCACTTTTGTATCATCAGACCCTGCAAAAAACAAACACACCTCATGTTTACTACGAAACGATGGGTGGTGATCCAAGCGGCAGCGGCAGTGGCAACCATGAAAAAGCAGTTTACCAGCATGGTTTCTACAATTTTATGAAAAATATTTTCAAGCCAAATGTAACCGTTCCGGCAGGTGCATTAAGAAAAGATGGAGTAAAAGGAACAACAGAAGAATTCGAATACGAGTCCACTGCTGTAGCAGAAGGAAAAACAGTGACAAGAAAAGCCTTAGTTGGACTTCCGGATGGATACAATCCAAAGAAAAAATATCCGGTTGTCTACGGTTTACACGGTTATGGCTGGGGCATCTATAATCTTGCTCAAGATGGTGCCACAGATGTTGTTTGGAACGGCTATGCCAATGATGTTATGGAAGAAGTAATTATGGTTTTCCCTAATATCTGTGCCAATGAATCCGGTCAGGGAGCAGGATACAATCAAGAAACTTATGACGCCTATGACAATTGTGTAAACGATATCGTAAACTGCTTAATGCCTGCTATTAACAAACATTACAGTGTCAAAACCGGACGTCTCAATACAGCCGTCTGGGGATTCTCAATGGGTGGCAGAGAAGCTTTGAATGCAGGATTTAAACATCCGGATAAATTTGGTTATATCGGTGCCTTTTGTCCCGCTCCGGGCGTTCTCCCATATAGTGCAGAAAAAGGGATTTTTACCGAAGATACTTTCACACTGCCGGATGCTTATAAAGAAAACACGTTAGTTATGATTGTAAAAGGGAAAAATGACACAACAGTAGGTAACAATCCAATCCTTTACCATAAGGCCTTGGAAAAAAATAATGTTCCGCACATTTATTATGAAACCATGGGCGGAGATGCTGTAAACCGCGGAGGTGGCGGCCACCAAAATGTCGTTTATCTGCACGGATTGTATAATTTAATGAAACGGGCTTTCCCATGTAAATAAATTTATGGCTGTGTCAAAACTTGTTGACACAGCCATTTTTATTTTACTTTTTTCGGTTCTTTCTTTACCCACCATACACAGCGCACTCACCAAGTTCTTCTTCAATTCTAAGAAGCTGGTTATACTTAGCCACTCGGTCTGTGCGCGCCGGCGCACCGGTTTTAATCTGTCCGGCATTCATGCCGACTGCAATGTCTGCAATCGTAGTGTCTTCCGTTTCACCTGAGCGATGACTGACAATGGCATTCCATCCGGTCGTCTGTGTCATTCGAATCGCCTCGAGAGTTTCTGTCACGGTTCCAATCTGATTTGGCTTGATTAAAACCGCATTTGCCGCCTGAAGTTTAATTCCCTTTTCGATACGTTTGGTATTTGTAACAAACAAATCATCACCAACAAGCTGCACTTTATCTCCTAATTTATCCATGAGTTTCTGCCAGCCCGACCAATCCTCTTCTGCCAGCCCGTCTTCAATCGAAACAATTGGGTACTTGCGGCACAAATCACACCAAAAATCAATCATTTCATCAGTACTTTTGTACTCACCGGATTTCCAGAACAAATACTCGCCCGGTCTTCCTGCTTTCACAGCCTCCTCATACATTTCTGTGCTGGCACCATCCATAGCAATCGAAAAATCCTCGCCCGGACGGTATCCTGCTTTTTCAATAGCCACTGTAATAAAAGAAAGCGCCTCGTCCTCATGAGCAAGATGCGGTGCGAATCCACCCTCATCACCAATGGAGGTGGCAAATCCCTTTTCTGCCAACAGTTTCTTCAAGGTAGCGTATACATTCGCGCACCACTCCAAACACTGATGAAAGGAAGATGCTCCTATCGGCATAATCATAAACTCCTGAATCGTTAAACTACTGTCCGCATGTTTTCCGCCATTCATAATATTCATCATCGGAATCGGCATAACACGCGCGTTTGGTCCGCCCAGATACTGATACAACGGAACACCAAGCTGTTTTGCTGCCGCCTTTGCCACAGCAAGCGATGTACCCAAAATTGCATTAGCACCCAGTTTTGCTTTGTTTGCGGTACCATCTTCACGTATCATCAGCGTATCAATTTCCACCTGATTCAATGCATTTTTCCCTTCCAATTTATCGGCAAGAATGTCATTGATATTTTCTACCGCACGCTTTACGCCATTTCCACGGTAACGCGGCAATTCACTGTCTCGCAGTTCCACTGCTTCAAACGCCCCCGTAGACGCCCCGGAGGGAACGGATGCTCTGCCCGCTGCCCCTCCACACAATTTTACCTCCACCTCAATCGTTGGATTTCCTCTGGAATCTAAAATCTCTCTTCCTCGTATCGTATTAATTCGAAATGTCTGTATCATAAAAAAAGCCTCCTGTTTTCGATTAGTATAAACAGAAGGCTTCTTTCCTATACGATTATTTTTTGTGCTTTTTATTTTTCTTATTTTCCTCGTCCTCAAACGACTTATCCAACTGCTCTAACAGTTTTTTCTGCTCTTTGGTAAGCTTTGTCGGCACATCCACAACCAAATCCACATAATGGTTGCCTCGCATTTTGCGGTTACGAAGGGACGGAACTCCCTTACCACGCAAACGAACTCTTGTACCAGTCTGCGTTCCTGCCTTTACATTGTATGCGACATCGCCATCAATTGTCGGGATAACCACATCTCCGCCAAGAACAGCTCTTGGATAAGAAATCCGTACGGTTGAGTAAATATCATAATCCATGCGCTGGAAATCTTTGTGGCGTTCTACATATACTTCTACAAGCAAATCACCGCGGGCACCGCCATTTTTACCCGGTTCTCCTTTGCCACGCAGACGAACGCTCTGTCCGTGGTCGATTCCTGCCGGAATGCTGACCTGCAATTTCTCTTTTTTGCTTGTATAACCCTGTCCGTGACAAGCCGGACATTTTTCCTTAATAATTGTACCTTTACCGCCACAAGCCGGACATGTAGTAACATTCTGCACCATTCCGAAAAGTGACTGCTGTGTCTGAACAATCTGTCCTCGTCCGCCGCATCGCTCACATTTGACCGGGCTGGTTCCTGCTTTGGCTCCGCTTCCCCCACAAGTTTTACATTCAACTTTGGATGGAATTTCAATTTCTTTTTCCGTACCAAAACAAGCTTCTTCAAATGTAATTTTTACCTGTGTCCGCAGATTTGCTCCGCGCTGTGGGGCGTTCGGATCTGCACGCCGGCTTCTGCCGCCGCCAAATCCTCCACCGAATAAATCTCCGAAAATATCTCCGAAACTGCCAAAGATATCATCCATATTCATATTGGTGAATCCACCGCCGCCACCGGCACCACCATCAAAAGCGGCATGACCAAACTGATCATACTGGCGTCTCTTTTCCGGGTCACTTAATACGGCATAAGCCTCAGAAGCTTCCTTGAATTTTGCTTCTGCTTCTTTATCACCCGGATTCGTATCGGGGTGGTACTTTTTGGCTAATACACGATAGGCCTTTTTCAGCGCTGCCTCATCGGCATTCTTGTCTACGCCAAGAACTTCGTAATAATCTCTCTTGTCTGCCATGTCTCCTCCACTCTCTTTCTATCCTTTTACGTGCAAATAACCCGCGTGATTCTCATCATCGCGGGCATTCGCCCTTCTCAGCTCCCAGTTCTCTAATGAGCCGTGATTCTTCGCAGCTTCGCTGCTCATCATCGCGGGCATTCGCCCTATGACAAGGAAACAAATGTTTTTCTCTTGTGCAAGCACAAGAAAATCATTTGTTTCCTTGTCGCACGGCTCATTAGAGTTCGCGGAAGTCCCCATCTACTACGTCGTCGCCGCTGTTATCCTGTGCTGCTCCTGCTCCAGGGTTTGGTCCGGCACCTGCACCGCTCATGTCAGGGCCTGCTCCCTGTGCACCACCGGCTGCCTGCTGTGCCTGCTCGTATACTTTTGCGAATACCTGCTGTGCATTTGTCATCAAAGATTCTTTTGCTGCTTTCAACTCATCAACATCGGCATCGCTCATGTTCTCCGGTGTTGTACGCTCCAAGATTGCTTTTACTTTATCAATCTCAGCCTGTACTTTTTCTTTCTCTGCTGCATCTACGCCATCGCCAACGTCCTGCAATGCTTTCTCAGTCTGGAATACCATACTGTCAGCTTCGTTGCGGGCATCAATGCCTTCTTTTCTCTTCTTATCCTGTGCTTCGAATTCAGCAGCTTCTTTAACTGCTTTTTCGATTTCTTCATCATTCATGTTAGAACCAGCAGTAATTGTGATGTGCTGTTCTTTTCCTGTTCCCAAGTCCTTAGCGGATACATTTACAATACCATTGGCATCGATATCAAATGTAACCTCAATCTGTGGTACTCCACGCATTGCCGGAGGAATACCATCCAAGCGGAACTGTCCAAGAGATTTATTATCTCTAGCGAACTGTCTCTCGCCCTGTACTACGTTAATGTCTACAGCGGTCTGGTTATCTGCTGCGGTAGAGAAAATCTGACTCTTCTTAGTAGGAATCGTTGTATTTCTCTCGATAAGTTTAGTAGCCACACCACCCATTGTCTCGATAGCAAGTGACAATGGAGTTACATCCAGAAGAAGGATGTCGCCGGCACCGGAATCTCCAGCCAGTTTACCACCCTGAATCGAAGCACCAAGTGCTACACACTCATCCGGGTTCAAGGATTTGTTTGGCTCATGTCCGGTCAACTGTTTTACTTTGTCCTGTACAGCAGGGATACGTGTTGAACCACCAACCAACAATACTTTTCCTAATTCAGAAGCGGTAATACCGGCATCTTTCAATGCATTCTGAACCGGTGTTGTTGTTCTCTCTACAAGGTCAGCGGTCAATTCATCAAATTTTGCACGTGTTAAGTTCATATCAAAGTGCTTTGGTCCCTCAGCTGTAGCTGTGATAAATGGCAGGTTGATGTTTGTTGTAGTTGCAGAGGACAACTCTTTCTTTGCTTTCTCTGCTGCTTCTTTCAAACGCTGCATTGCCATCTTATCAGTAGAAAGGTCAACGCCCTCTGCCTTCTTAAATTCAGAAACCATGTAGTCACATACTTTATTATCAAAGTCGTCACCACCAAGTTTGTTATCACCGGAAGTAGAAAGTACTTCGATGACACCATCACCAATCTCAATGATGGAAACATCAAATGTACCACCACCAAGGTCGTATACCATAATCTTCTGCTCGCCTTCATTATCCAAACCATAAGCAAGCGCTGCTGCTGTTGGCTCGTTGATAATACGTTTTACATCCAAACCTGCAATTTTACCTGCATCTTTGGTTGCCTGACGCTGTGCGTCGTTAAAGTAAGCAGGAACTGTAATTACAGCCTCTGTTACCTTCTCACCACCAAGGTAATTCTCTGCATCGCCTTTCAATTTCTGAAGAATCATAGCGGAAATTTCCTGTGGTGTGTATTTCTTGTCATCAATTGTTGCACGGTAATCCGTACCCATATGTCTCTTAATAGAAGAAATGGTCTTTTCTGCATTTGTTACTGCCTGACGCTTTGCCGGCTCACCAACTAAACGCTCACCAGTCTTTGTAAATGCTACAACAGATGGGGTTGTTCTTGCGCCCTCAGCGTTTGCTACAACAACCGGTTTACCACCTTCCATTACTGCTACACAACTGTTTGTTGTTCCTAAGTCAATACCAATAATCTTGCTCATAATAATACTTCCTTTCTGTCTATACCATGACTGTTATTTTCTTTATTAGTTTAACACTTTAACCATACTGTGTCTGACTACTGAATCTTTATACATATAACCCTTTTGGAATTCCTCAATGACCTGATTGGATGCATCTGAATCATCTTCATCATGCATAACGGCATTATGGAAATTCGGGTCAAATTCTTTACCAACTGCCTCAATCGGTGTCACACCGATTTCTTCTAATCCGGTAAGAAGCTGTTTGTAAACGGCCTCAATTCCTTTGGCAAATGGTGTCTCTTTTTCTTCATCGGAAAGTCCGTCAAAACCTCGCTCCAAGTTATCCACAACCGGAAGCATCTTTTCAACAACTGACTTCGCACCAATTTCAAACATGGCACTTTTTTCTTTTTCCGAGCGGTTTCTAAAGTTTTCAAACTCTGCCAGATTTCTCATCAGGCGGTCATTCAACTCTTCAATCTTTTCATCTTTTTTGTCTTTTTTTGCTTTCTTCTTAACCGCTTTTTCTGACTTCTCCGTTTTTTTCTTTTCTTTTGTTTCTTCTTTATCGGCTTGTTCCACCGTTTCTTCTACGGTTTCTTCTTCCTTTACTTCTTCTTTAACGTCTTCGTTTTTCATCTCTTCAGCCAATTCACTTCACCTCGCTATTTCTTTTTAAATATGTCATCTAGCTGCTGCATGCAGTTTTCCAATGTGCCAACTACTTTTTCGTAGTCCATACGCTTTGGTCCGACAATACCTATCTTTCCATAAACGCCTTCTTTAATTCGGTACGTGGCAGTTACAACGGAACAATCTTTCATTGACTCTACCGGTGATTCCTCACCAATGTACACCTGAATGCCATGTTCTTTGTCATCCTCCGGTGGTTCATCGTTGGCCCATGCTGACAACATCTGTTTTTCTTCAAATGTGGAAAGCAGTCCGGTCATTTTCTCCTTATCCGATAACTCCGGATATTTCAAAATATTCGTGGCGCCCGATGTGTAAATCTCTGAGTCATCCTCTTCTGTCATAACTTCCGAAATACAATCCAAAATGCTGGATGCCAATTCTCCGTATTCCCCTGCTTTTTCCTTGATTTGCTGCATAATCGCCATGTTAATCTCAGTAAAATCAAGTCCGGTGAGTGCCGTGTTCATCAAAAAATTCATCTGAGCAATCACATTCTCATCGGCATCCGTCATAAGGTTAATGAACTTGTTGCTTACGTGGTTGTTATCAAGAACAACAATCACAAGCAGCTGTCGTTCACTCATCTGATTTAGCTGGATAAACTTAATCCGCTTATGCTGATACTTTGGCTTGGTCACCATGGAAGTGTAATTCGTATTCTGTGCAAGTAACTTTGCAACCTGCTGTAACAGAAGGTCAATCTTGTCTGCCTTCTCGACCATCAACTCCTTCATCTCAGACACTTCTTCATCTTTTCTCTGTAAAATCGTGTCTACATATAGTCGGTATGCTTTATCCGAAGGAATTCTGCCGGCAGAAGTGTGTGGCTGTAAAATGTAACCCATCTCTTCCAGATCCGACATCTCATTACGGATGGTTGCGGAACTAAGATTCAAATCCGTGTACTTGGAAACGGTTCGGGAACCAACCGGCTCGCCTGTCTCCATATAATTACGAATAATCGCTTCGAGTATCTTTTGTTTTCTCTCATTCAGTTCCAAAATACCACCTCGCTTCCTTTTTGTTAGCACTCGCTATCAAAGAGTGCTAATCATTGACTAAACTAAAGATACCACCTTGTGTTGCCTTTGTCAATAGGGTTTGTAAAAATTTTTTTCAAAATAAAAACACCGGTACAAAAAAGTCTCCTTCTAAGCACCGGTGCATTGTTTCATTCTTATTATTTCTGCAGAGACGCAGCATAATCATTAATTACATAATCCATAATGGATGCCGTTCCTACAATTTCACATCCATAAATATAGTCATCTCCGCTTTTCTGCTGACGGATAATTCGAACAACACAATTGAGTGAATCGTTTTCTGCCAAAGTAAGTCTCGCATTAAAGTAATACCCCATCGGCAGTACACTGGCTGAACGGAAACCAATGCCCGCTTTGGAAACATCAATTACCTCAATCGGTGCATTAATATTTTCCACCTTTACGTGATCCTGCTTAAATAAATTGGAAATTTCCAAATTCAATTTTGCCGGCCAGCGTTTTTCTCTTCTCATCTCAATCATAATAAGCCTCCATTATTCATCGTCATCTTCATCATCTGTATCTGCATCATCTATAACAGTAACGGTACATTTTGCTTTTACACCGCTTCCGTCAGTTGCCATTGCCGTAATCACTGCCTTACCGGCATCTACGATATAAACATAACCATCCTCATCTACTTTAACCACTTTTTTATTGGAACTGGTCCATTTCAATGTCTGGTTTGTTGCATTGGATGGGGAAATGCGAGGTTCAAATTCATAATCTTCTTCGTCTTCATCGTCTTCATCGTCATCGTCTTCATCATCCAAATCCTCATCAGAATCCTCTGTGTCATCGTCGGAGTCATCATCGGAATCGTCCTCGTCTTCAACCAATGGCATATGAAGTGTCAACTTTTTCTTCATGCTGATTTTTTTAATCAAAACATTCTTTTTTGCAACGGTAACAGTAAATTTTACCTGTTTCGCCGGATTCGCTTTGGATTTCACTGTAATCTTAGCTTTTCCTATTTTTTTTGCTTTCAAAACGCCCTTTTTAGAAACCGTAACAACCGATTTTTTGGAAGACTCAAACTTGACCGCTTTGCTTGCCTTACTTCCTTTTTTTAGAATAACATTCACGGAAAGTTTCAGTTTCTTGCCTTTACCAAGTGTGATATTTTTGCCTTGGACATTCGTAACCTCAACTTTTTTTACATCTTTGCTCTTTGTCGTCTTTGCCTGGCTCGGATTCCAGATAACCGTGTAGGTCATCATAACCGCAAGCGCTAACACCCCAGCGAACAGCCTAAAACATCTTTTCTTCATATAAGATACCCCCTTAAAATAAATAATGGCATCTGTGAAGCACTTCACAGATACCATCATTTTATCATACGTGTCATTTTATTGTCAAATATTCCATATTATTTGTTTGTGTTTGTGACAAGTGTTTGTTGGCACTTTTGAATTTTCAGTAATTTCGTAGAAAACCTTTGCGTCTCGTGGGTTTGAGTACGTCGGTATGTGGCACTGGTACTTTCAGTGCCCATACCGCTACGCACTCAACTAGTGAGAACGCCCACGAGACGCAAATGTTTTTCTCCAAATCACTGGAATCCCAAAAATACCGGCTCTATTATTTCCGATCAAGAATCTCCGTCAATATCTGATTTACCATACCCGGATTTGCTTTACCCTGCATCGCTTTCATCGTCTGGCCAACCAAGAAACCAATTGCTTTTTTCTTCCCTGCCTGATAATCGGCAACAGACTGTGGATTTTCCTCTACAATCTTCTCAATCGTTTCGCGCAGAGCTCCCTCGTCACTGACCGTACCAAGTCCATGCTCTTTGACATACCGCTCCGGGTCTGTATTCTCTGTGAAAACAACTTCGAAGACTTCTTTTGCTACGGTGGAGTTAATCGTTCCTTTATCCGCAAGGGCAATTAACTTTGCGAGATTCTCCGGGGCAAAAGTAATATCTTCCGGCTCCATTTCTTTCTCTTTTAAAAGGCGCATCGTCTCGCCCATCAGCCAGTTTGATGCTTTCTTTGGATTTGCTCCAAGTGAAACCGTCTGCTCAAACAAATCTGCCATCTTCTTGCTCGCCGTAAGAATCGAAATATCATAGGCAGGAATATCAAATTCTTTTTCGTAGCGTGCTGCCTTTTGCTCCTGAAACTCCGGTTCGCTGTCCTTAATCTTCTGAATCCATTCATCGGAAATGACAATCGGTGTCAAATCCGGGTCCGGGAAGTAACGGTAATCCTGCGCATCCTCTTTGGAACGCATTGCATAGGAATATTCTTTATTGTCATCCCATCGTCTTGTTTCCTGCACAACTTTTTTGCCGTCTTCCAACAACTCAATCTGGCGCGCACGTTCTCCTTCAATGGCGCGGGCAATTGCTTTAAAGGAATTCAAGTTTTTCATCTCGGTACGGGTACCAAATTCACTCGCACCAACCTCACGCACTGACAAGTTGACATCCGCACGCATGGAACCTTCATTTAATTTACAATCGGATGCGCCAAGATACTGAATCGTCATACGAAGTTTTTCCAGATACGCAATTACTTCATCTGCGCTTCGCATATCCGGCTCTGACACAATTTCAATCAGAGGTACACCGGAACGGTTATAATCCACAAGGGAACAGTCTGCCCAGTCATCATGTACCAGTTTTCCGGCATCCTCTTCCATATGAATTTCATGGATACCAACATTTTTTCTGCCGCCGGCTGTCTCAATTTCAACATGTCCATTGATACAGATTGGCAGATACAACTGGGAAATCTGATAGTTCTGTGGGTTATCCGGGTAAAAATAGTTTTTGCGGTCAAATTTGCAATACTGGTTGATGTCACAGTTTAATGCCAGACCAACTGCCATCGCATATTCTACAACCTGCTTATTTAATACCGGCAAAGAACCCGGCATACCGGTACACACCGGACAGGTATGAGTATTTGGCGCACCGCCAAATGCCGTTGAGCAGCCGCAGAAAATTTTCGTTTTCGTTGCTAATTCCACATGGACTTCCAGTCCAATCACTGTTTCGTACTGTTTTGCCATGATTACTCCGCCTCCTTTACCTGTTCATATGTGTATGCCGTCTGAATCATTTTCTTCTCATTAAAACAATCCGCGATGAGCTGCAAACCAATCGGCAAACCATTTTTATCCATTCCGCAAGGAACTGTCATTCCCGGCAGACCGGCAAGGTTTACAGAAATCGTATAAATATCACCCAAATACATTTTCAATGGGTCACTTAAGCTGTCTCCAATTTTAGGTGCTGTCGTTGGCGCTGCCGGTGATAAAATCACATCATATTTTTCAAATGCACGGTCAAACGCCTTTTTAATCAATGCTTTAGTACGCAGTGCTTTTAAGTAGTAAGCATCATAATAACCACTGCTTAAAACAAAGGAACCAAGCATAATACGACGTTTTACTTCCGGACCAAAGCCTTCGGAACGGCTCTTTTTGTACATATTATGAAGTCCTTCGTATTCTTCTGTGCGGTAACCGTATTTTACACCGTCAAAGCGGGACAAGTTGGAACTTGCCTCAGCGGAAGCAATGACATAATACGCCGGAATTGCATACTCAACAAGACTTAAGTCAAATTCCTCGACAATTGCTCCTTTTTGTTTCAAAACTTCTGCTGCCTTGAAAATCGCATCCTTTACCTCGGAATCAAGTCCTTCTCCAAAGTAGTCTTTTGGAATACCAATTTTCATTCCCTTTACGTCATCTACAAGTGCCGATGTGAAATCGGTATCCTCACGTGCCACACTGGTGCTGTCCTTCTTATCATAGGAAGAAATTGCTTCCAAAATTGTTGCGCAGTCGGTTACATCTTTAGCAATTGGACCAATCTGGTCAAGTGAAGAACCGTAAGCAATCAGCCCGTAACGGGAAACCGTACCATACGTTGGCTTGATTCCGGTCACACCACAGAATGAACTTGGCTGGCGGATAGAACCGCCGGTATCTGAACCAAGGGCAAAGGAACATTCCTCCGCCGCAACTGCCGCACAGGAACCACCGGAAGAACCGCCCGGTACATGCTCCGTATTGTGTGGGTTTCTCGTAATTCCGTAAGCAGAGGTCTCTGTTGTACTTCCCATCGCGAACTCATCCATGTTTGTTTTTCCGATGATAACTGCTCCTGCTGCCTCCAGATTTTTTACTGCTTCCGATGTATACGTTGGCACAAAATTATATAAAATCTTGGAACTGCATGTTGTAAGCACGCCCTCGGTACACATATTATCTTTAATTGCCACCGGGACTCCCGCAAGCGGGCCTGTCAGCTCACCGGCATCAATTTTTTTCTGTATTTCTTTTGCTTTTTCTAAAATAACTTCTTTTTCTAACACAGTAACATAACTGTGAATCGTATCTTCTTTTTTCTCAATCTGCTCTAAGGCGTCCAATACCGCCTCTTCTACGGTAACTTCCCCGGCTTGAATCTTTTTTCCGAGTGCAACCGCCGTCAAACTCATTAAACTCATATGCTTCCTCCATTCCGCTTATTAAGCAAAGGTTTTTGGCACCATGTATGTTCCTTCTTTTTTCTGCGGTGCATTTTTCAACATGTTCTCTCTGTCATCTCCATTTGTCACTTCGTCCTCACGGAACACATTGTGAACCGGGAACACGTGAGACATCGGTTCCACGCCCTCGGTGTCAAGTTCATTTAATTTGTCAATGTAATCGAGCATACTTTCCATATCTTTTTTTGCCTGCTCTTTTTCTTCTTCATTCAATTCCAATTTTGCTAAAATTCCTACATATTCAATTGTTTCATCTGAAATATGATTTGCCATACAAACACTTCCTTTCTTTTATGGTTCGAGACGGTTCAAATCCCTTGGGAACAAGGTCGTCTCACGAACATTCTCTTCCCCTAACAGTTTCATTGTTAAGCGCTCCATTCCAATTCCCAGTCCACCATGTGGCGGCATGCCATGTTTGAAAATCATCATGTACTGCTCCATGCCTTCCTGCGTCATTCCCCTGTCCGCAATTTTGTCCACAAGCGTCTGGTAATCGTGAATACGCTGTCCACCGGTTGTGATTTCAAGTCCGTGGAACAATAAATCAAAACTCAGTGTATATGTTGTATCTTCCGGGTCATCCATCGCATAGAACGGACGTTTTTTTGAAGGATAATGGGTAACAAACACAAAATCGGCATCCATTTCTTCCTTAAAGTATTGTCCAATCAGTGCTTCCTCTTCCGGCTCTAAGTCAAATGGGTTGCGGATTGTCCGGTTGTATTTTTCTGCCACGAGTTCTTTTGCCTTGTCAAACCGAACCTGTGGAATTTTATCAACCTTTGGCAATGTGACTTTCAAAAGATCCAATTCTTTTTTGTACTCTTTTTGCAAAAGTTCCATCGTGTACTGCAAAAATCCGGTTTCCATCTCCATAATATCTTCAAAGCTGTCAATATAGCCCATCTCAAAGTCAAGAGAAGTATACTCATTCAAATGACGCTTTGTGTTGTGCTTTTCTGCACGAAATACCGGCGCCGCCTCAAAGACACGGTCAAACACGCCAACCATCATCTGTTTGTAAAACTGCGGGCTTTGTGCAAGCACAGCATGTTTATGAAAATATTCGAGACGGAATAAGTTTGCACCGCCCTCAGCACCTCTGGCGCCGATTTTTGGCGAATGGATTTCGGTAAAGCCCTGCTCATGCAGAAAATCCCGGAATCCACGGATGATTCCTTCCTGGATTCTAAATTTCGCACGCTCCTTTACATTTCGCAGAGAAAGCGGACGCAAATCCAATTTTGTTTCCAGCGAGGTATTCATTTTCCATTTGTTAATGGCTATCGGCATCGGTTCCGTTGGCTTTGACAAAATGGTTACGGTACGCAGGCGGATTTCAAATCCATGCGGTGCACGCTCCTCTTTTGCCACAACACCGGTCACACAAACGGTATCTTCTTCCTGCAATTCTTTCAGCGAAATATCCGTAACGCCATCTTCATAAACGGTCTGCAAAAGCCCCTCGCTCTTTCTCAAAACCACAAACGCCACATCGCCCATGTCTCTGATTTTGTGAACTGCACCATTTACCGTTACTTCTTTTCCCTCATACTCACCGGCTAAAATGTCTTGAATGCCAAGTGTCTTTTTTTCTGTCTTTCCTGTTAAATATTCCATAGTAACCTCCATTCCCATGTGTCTTCACATGATTCCACCAAATGATTTTGAAGGTTGCAAAAAAAGCAACCTGCCTTCGACAGATTGCTTTGAAATAAATACGTCCCAGCAAAGCATCTCTGCCTTCTGGGACGGGAAAAATGTTCATCAAAATAAGAGCCTAAAAACCCGCGGTACCACCCGCATTGAGACACCCCGTCGTATCTCCACTCATTCAACCAATAACGGTGTCACCCGGATGAGCCTACCTCTTATAATCGTTTCAACTCATCAGCTCCGGAATGTTCTCCTGTTTACCGCTTCCGCAAGACGCTCGCAGTCCATGACGCCTCTCCCTGTCGTAAAGTCACTGCATAAACAATCGTTTCCTTCATTGCTTTGCCATGTATTGTAGCACAGAGGGAAAAATGTGTCAAGCACCCTTGAAAAATTTCCCCCTGCAAAATTTACGTTCAACATCCTCATTCGCCGGGGCTGCTTGATATTACTTTTCCGGTATTCCAAAGCATAACCGCTCTTGTTGCCGCATCGAGACGCTCTTGTTCCGAACGGAAATCAATATTTACCGTGTGACAGCCACATTCCAAACACATCACATAATAACTACAGCCACATTCCTCTTCCAATAATGCGCCGCCCTCACACAATGGGCAGTCACTAATTTCTAACATTTCATCGATATTCATGTTGTTCCTCTTTTCGTTTTATATTTCCTGCTCCATCATAATGCAAATAACGGGCAGGTGTCAACATCTATTTTTGTTCCAAAATAGGGAATATTTGTAATGTATATTATGCAAAAAATAACGATTTTTATACAAAATTGTCCGTTCACTCCCAATTTTGTGCCGTTCACGACTTTTACGATTCACGGTGCTCATAATGTGCTATGATAATAAACGGAGTTGAAATTTTCAGAAGGGAGGATGATATTCACTACATAATTTCAGGAAAGGCGAATAAGCAGGGACCTTGACTTCTCAGAAGCAATTTGGGTAAATGCGTTCTGTGATATATCCGTTATATATTACAGCATCGGTGGCGAGAGAAAGTGTTTAAAGGAACTTGTGTATATAGAGAGTTACATCAGAAAAAGCGAACAGGGGCACATAAAAGTTCTGAATATAATGGAAAAAGAAAAAGAAGTTTATTCGTATCGAGACGGGATAACGCTTTGCGTTATAGTCTCTCACGAATAAGCTTCTTTTTCTACGTTTTTATAAGTATCCTACATCAAATCCCTGCTGTCAAGCACGACTGTAAAGGGGCCATCATTCACAAGGGCAACTTTCATATCGGCACCAAACTCCCCCTGCTCTACCACCGGGATTTCTTTGCGGCAGGCTTCCAATATATACTCATACATCGGCTCTGCCATCTCCGGTCTGCCGGCGTCTGTAAAGGATGGACGGTTTCCTTTTTTGCAGTTGGCATACAAGGTGAACTGGGAAATCATAAGCAGTTCGCCGGACACATCTTTTAGGGCAAGATTTGTTTTCCCATTTTCGTCTTCAAATATACGCATATTCAAAAGTTTGTGTAAAAGTTTATCTGCAATTTCTTTTGTATCATCCTCTCCAATGCCGATTAACACAACAAAACCTTTTCCTATTTCTCCACGTACTTTTCCGTCGATTGTGACAGAAGCACTGCTGACTCTTTGTATTACAAAACGCATGGTTTCCTCCTTTTTATGCCTTTCTATTTTTCTGGCATGTGAAATAAATAACCTGATATTCTTTTCCGACTTCCTTCAAAAAGGTAAGCGCATGACGCATTTTTTCGTCGTCCAGATTCACAAAGGAATCGTCAAAAACAAGAAATGGTTTGTCCTTTTCATACATGGCATCTACCATTGCCATACGCGCACAGATTCCGGCAAGGTCCTTGCGTCCCTCACTCAAAAAACGAATTTCCCGCGGCATGCCCATTTCCTCCACAGTCAAATTTACGCCGGCATCAAATCGGTAGTCTTCAGCATCGCCACCATCTACCATTTCGTAATATTTCGTGAATCCTTTCTGCACCGGTTCAATATAACGCGCGGTCAGCGTGTCTTTTGCCTGCTGTAACTTTTCCATTGTTTTTAGCAAAAGTTCGTACTTCTTATTGCCGCTTAAAAAATGCTCTTTTCGCTCCTCTAACTCAAGACGGATTTCTGCAAGTTCATCAAGTTTTTCCTCCAGCTGCTCTAATTGTTTCTCGTATGCAGCCATATTTTTTCGATTGTTTTCCTGCTCGGTCATCCACCGTTTTTCACGCTCATGGCTTTCACTCAGCCCTTCGTTTTCCCCGGCCTCCTTTGTCTCGCGAATACGCTCCATATCGTGGTCATTTTCAAACTGTGACAACTTTTTTCCTGCCGTCTGCCATGACTGCTCTGCCACCTGAACCCGGTTAATCGCCCCGGCAATCTTTTGCAGTTCCTCGTCAAACGGCTCTTCAAAAATCAGACCATACTCTTTTCCGCCAAGTACAAATTCTTCTTTTGCCTGCTCGTATTTCTTTTCTGCCCCCAAAAAACTTTCCAGTTTTTCACAGAGACGACGGTACTGTTTCAGTTCGCTGCGAAGCTTTGACAAGCCAAATGCAAACCGCTCTTCTGAAATTCCCATTTCTACATAACCATCCATGAACTCACGAAGCGATTTTTGAAGAGTCTGATAACGAACCTCATCTTCTTCACTTACCGCCTCGCTCTTTGCCTGATGCGTCTCATAGGCTATCGTATCCATCTGCATCTGCTGAATCACATCGCGGAAATCGCCGGAAATTCCTTCCGGGAAATAGGCAGAAAGCACGAAAGAAATCTTTTCATTTCCCTGCTCTATCTCTCTTTTTGCCCGTTCCATCTCCTGTTCAAGTTCCAAAAGCGGCTGCTCACTTAAATCTTCTTCCTGTTTTTTCTCTTTTTGCTGTACAAAAAGGACCACAGCAACAAGCGCCAGAACAACAAATGCTGCCACGCCGGCAATCACCTGTACGAAGCTAAGCCCCACACCAAGAACCAACGCAAGACAGCCAAGAACAAGTAGAAGCGGTGACGCTTTTTCCGGCTTTTTCTGTGCCGCCACCTGCTTTAATGCACGGGCTGTTGTCTGCGCATTTGCAAGCTGATCTTCTCTATGTCGAACATCTTCACAGATTCGATTTAATTTCAGCAATTCTTCCTTCCCCGGCATCCCATTCGGATAGCGTTTTTTCAGAGTTTCCCACTCATTTTGTTCCGCCGGTGTAAACTCTCCTTTGCGAATGGTCTGTTTGAGCGATTCATATTCGGTAAGAGCCTCCTCCATCGACTGCAGTGCTACATCCTCCGGAATCTCCTGTCCAAACCGCTGTTTGACAGAAGACACAAGTGCATTTTCCTCGCCAGTCAATTGATTTCTCACCATCTGCTCACGGAACTGTTCGCACTCCCGTCTTTGCTTCTGCCATTTTCCCATCTGCTCCATCGAAGGAATTTTATCCTCGTAAGGAAATGCATTTTTACTGTCTTCCCACTGTTTTCCCGCCTGTTCTTTGGCAGACACAAGTGTCTCATACTCTTTTCTATTTACCGCATAGTCCATTGCCTTACTAAGTTTTTCCTGCTTCTTTTGCTCCGCAGCAATCACCTCGGAAAGCTCTTTTTCTTTTTCTTCACACTGCTTGTAATAAGTTTCCGCCTCTAAAATCCCCTGCCGGATGCTTTCTTCTTCACGAAGTTTCTGCTCTCTTTCTTCGATTTCACGTTTTTCTCTGTTCAGCGAACCGGTTTTTCTTTTTGGCGTCATTTTATTCGTGGTATCTTTCAATTTGTCATACACACTTTGAAAATTGTGGATATCATCCGTCTGCTCAATCAGATTGCCAAGTTTCGCATGAATCCCGTCGGTCGGTGCAGACTCGCAGTCCTTCTGTGAAAAAAATACTGTGCGGCCAAAGGATGCCGCATCAATACCAAATAATTCAACACCGATATTCTCGGAAAAATCCTCGCACGGAAGATTTGTCGAAAGGTCATAGAGTTCAAAAATATCATCTTTATCTTTTTTCCCAAACACGCGGTTAAGCTGATAACTTTTTCCCTCTGTTTCGAATTTCACGCTTCCGCCATACACGCCTTTCGTGCTCTGCCACGGGAAATAACGCTTTCTTTCATTTACCAGTTTGTCCTGTTTATTACCATTTAAAAAGCCAAAGAACATAATTCGGACAAAATTCGCAAGCGTACTTTTTCCCCATCCGTTTTCCTCGCAGAATGTATTGACACCCTCTGAAAAATCAAAGGAGACATCGCTTAATTTACCAAAATTTTCTATTTTACACTGTAATAATTTCACTCGATTTCCTCCCCTTCCAAAGCTCGTATGCCATACTGAATCATCTGCGCTTTTTCTTCGTCAGAAAGTACCTCATCTGCCTGCACTAAACGAACGAACTCGCCGCGAAGTGACGCATCGTTTCGATAATCCTCATAGTCAATTCGGATTTTTGTTTTGTCCGTCACTTTCACGGTATAATAATCATCCTGAATCCATTGATTCAAATAATCCAAATCTTTTTCACTGGCAAGCGCCATCTCGCCAACCAATACAAATTTCACAAAATCCTCATGCGGCAGATGCTCCCTTTGTGCGGTCTCGTTGATGGCATCCATAATCTCTGCCGTGCTCATACAGTCACTGACATCGACTTCCACATAATGTCCGTTTCTAAGGGCAAATGGGATAAATTCACTCGCCACGGTTTTCTCTTCCAAATCCACATCCAAAAGAACAAAGCCATGCTCCCCATATTCATCAAAGCCACGGCATTCTAAACACCCCGGATAGCAATACTCACCTCGGCTATCCAGTGTTTCCTTTTTATAACCATGCACATGTCCAAGTGCCAAATAATCAATGCCCTTGCCACGCAAATCACGCAGCGGCACGACTTCCGCCTTGTCCTGTGCAGCGTATTCCGCTTCCTGTCCGTGAAGCATCACAATATTTACATCCTCACGGTTTAAAGTCAGCGAATTGGCTATCAGCGCATGATTTTCCTCACACAACTCAACGCCGCTAATCACAAGACGGCATCCCTCATCCGCCTGCACATAAGCGGTCCACTCTTCGCCAAACAATTTTAAATTTTCAGGACATTCTTTGCCATTTGGCAAAAAAAGACGCACATCATGATTTCCTTTCAGATAATAAAATGTCATCTCAGGGCGTGTCGAAATCGCATGATAAACTGCATTGCGTGCCGTTGCCGAAATATTTTTCCGGTCAAACAAATCACCCGCAATCAAAACCGCCGACACATTTTCCCTGTCGGCATACTCCATCATCCGGTTAAAAGAAGCGAGTAATTCTGCTTTTCGCTCCTTTGCTTTTTCCTTTGTCAAATGCGTCGTCATGCTTGAATCCAAATGCAAATCCGCACAATGAATCAGTTTCATCGCTTCACCCCTTCCTCTTACTCTCTCTCTTTACGGCTCCATCTTCCGCTTGCGCCACACGGCAAAACAAGTCCCTGCTTACCGCGCACCGGCAATCCGATTTCATCTGCTTCAACCGTTCCGCCAAAACGGCTTTTTATTTCCAAATTTAACATATAAGAAAGCACCGCCGGCTGTAATCCTGTTGTATAAGAATTAATCAGGAAAAATAATGGCTTGTCTGCAAGTACCTTCGTGCAAAGCTGTACCAGTGGGAAAATTTTTTCTTCTATTTTCCAAATCTCGCCTTTGGGACCTCTTCCATAGGAAGGCGGGTCCATAATAATCGCATCATAATGATTGCCGCGGCGAATTTCACGCTCCACAAATTTTACGCAGTCATCCACCAGATAGCGAATCGGCGCATTGGCAAGCCCGGACGCTGCCGCATTTTCTTTCGCCCATGTAACCATCCCTTTGGATGCGTCCACATGTGTCACAGCTGCCCCCGCATCGGCGCATGCCACTGTCGCGCCACCCGTGTATGCAAATAAATTCAGCACCTTAATTTCTTTTCCCGGATTTTTCTTCTTTGCCTCGCGAATCAAATTTCCGCTCCACTCCCAGTTTACCGCCTGCTCAGGGAAAAGTCCGGTATGTTTAAAATGAAATGGTTTCAAATGAAATTTGAGATTTCCATAGGAAATCTCCCACTGCTCCGGCAAATCAAAAAATTCCCACTGTCCGCCGCCTTTATTGCTTCTGTGGTAATGTCCGTTTTTCTGTTTCCACTCTCTTACTTTATGCGGTGTATTCCAAATCACCTGCGGGTCGGGGCGTACAAGAATATAATCACCCCACCGCTCTAATTTTTCTCCTGCCGAAGTATCTAACACTTCATAATCGTTCCATCCATCTGCAATCCACATAATTTACAATCCTCTTCTTCTATTTTTTCTCGCTTGAAAATACACTCTTGATTTCTTTACCAACTTTTTTTGCCTCTTTTGTGACAACCTCTGCGGCATGGTCAATTTTCTTGTCCAGTTCTTTTTCTTTGGCGTACCTGCCGGCTTTGTCTGCCGCATTGTTCACGGCGTCAACTGCCTTGCCAAAACCATCCATCATTTTTTCTTTATTTAATAATGGCATAACGCCACCTCCTTGTCATTTGGTATGATTATATCATAAGATGGGGGAAGAAACTAGTGGGTTGTAATAAGATTCGTTTGTTCTTTTTTTAGTTTTGGTAAATCATCTTGATAAGATTTACGTTTCATGGGCGCTTTCGCTAAACAAACGCGTAAGGGTATCGGCATGTAAACTACACATGCCAGATACCCACGTGTTTGTACCCACTCAACCTAAATCTTATCAAGATGATTTACCAAACAAAAAACTTCAATCGAATTTTTCCAGACAAGGCAACTCTTTTCCCAGATTTTCTACTTTATGGTTGCTTTGCTTGCAAGTGGTTTTCTATTTTGTACAACGCTTTTTTAGAAATTTAGCATATAGAGTTGCTTTTGACGGAAAAATTGAGATAAATTGGCGAAAATGGAGTTAAATTTGCAACTCTTTTTTAATTTTGAACGGATTAGCGTTGCCTAAAAACAAATCCCACCAGATTCTGACCTATGCATAAATCTGATGGGATTGTATTATAATCGCTGAATCTTACTTTCCTTAATTAGCAGTTAATCTCTGCTTTAATTCCAAGCAAGTCTTTGTTTTCGTCGAGAATTGGTGTGACCACGTCTTCAACAAACTCTTTTACCTGACTTGGTGCACGACCAACGTATTTGCTTGGGTCCATGGTCTTCTGCAATTCTTCCAAAGTCATTGGGAAGGCATCGTCTGCGGCAATCAACTCTAAGAGGTTGTTGTCTAAGCCGCGCTCTTTTACATTTCTGCCTGCTTCCATGGAAAGCTCACGAATCTTCTCATGCAGTTCCTGACGGTTGCCGCCGGCTTTTACGGCATCCATCATGATATTTTCGGTTGCCATAAATGGAAGTTCGGACATGAGACGTTTTGTAATTACTTTATCGTAAACAACAAGTCCATCGGCTACATTTAAGAACAAATCCAAAATACCGTCGATTGTGAGGAAGCCTTCTGCTACGCTCAGACGCTTATTTGCGGAATCATCGAGCGTTCTCTCAAACCACTGGGTTGCCGATGTAATCGCCGGGTTTAAGGCATCAATCATTACATAGCGGGACAGGGATGCAATTCTTTCGCTTCGCATTGGATTTCTCTTGTATGCCATTGCAGAGGAACCAATCTGGCTCTTTTCAAATGGCTCTTCCACTTCTTTCAAATGCTGAAGAAGACGGATATCGTTTGAAAATTTATGTGCGCTGGCTGCGATGCCGGCAAGTACATTTACTACGCGAGTATCCAATTTACGGGAATAGGTCTGTCCGGAAACAGGGAAGCATGCGTCAAATCCCATTTTCTTTGCAATCAGTTTGTCCGCTTCTTTACATTTGCTCTCATCACCGTCAAACAGCTCAAGGAAACTTGCCTGTGTACCGGTAGTTCCTTTCGAACCAAGAAGTTTCATATGAGACAGCACGTGATTCAAATCTTCCAAATCCATCACAAGTTCCTGAATCCAAAGCGTTGCACGCTTACCAACTGTTGTCGGCTGTGCCGGCTGGAAATGAGTAAATGCAAGCGTCGGAAGGTCTTTGTATTTCATTGCAAAATCAGATAATACGGAAATGACATTCACCAGTTTTTTCTTTACTAATTTAAGTGCTTCGGTCATGATAATGACGTCTGTATTATCACCAACATAGCAGGAAGTTGCTCCGAGATGAATGATTCCTGCTGCCTTTGGACACTGTTTGCCATATGCATATACATGGCTCATTACGTCGTGGCGCACCTCTTTTTCGCGAGCTTTTGCAACATCATAATTAATATCTGTCACATGTGCTTTTAACTCCTCAATCTGTTCGTCTGTGATACGTGGATTTCCATCTGCATCCTTTAAGCCAAGTTCTTTCTCGGTTTCTGCTAATGCAATCCATAATTTTCTCCAAGTCTGAAATTTCATATCCGGCGAGAAAATAAACTGCATTTCTTTGCTGGCGTATCTCTCCGACAACGGACTTACATATCTGTCTGTACTCATATTCTTTCTTTCCTTTCTCTATCCTTTTATAAAATAGTGCCAGGGCTTTTCCTTAACACCTATTTACGGTTCAAAACTTCCACGAATATCTTCGGTTGGCGGCTCTACCGGGTAATTTCCGGAGAAGCACGCATCGCAGTAACCGGTTTCTCCCTCAATCAATTCCGGCAGTCTCTCGCCATCTAAATATCCAAGGGAATCCGCTCCAATCAACTCACAAATCTGGGATACCGTGTGGTCATGTGCAATCAGCTGGTCGCAGCTTGGCACGTCGGTTCCAAAATAGCATGGAAACAAAAATGGCGGCGAACTGATTCTTACATGCACCTCAGTCGCTCCGGCATCTTTGAGCATTTTTACAATGTGGCCGCTCGTCGTACCGCGCACAATCGAATCATCGACCATCACAACACGCTTGCCACTAACCACTTCTTTCAAGGCATTCAATTTAATGTTTACACTGGACTCACGGGCAGACTGTTTGGGTTTAATAAACGTTCTTCCCACATAACTGTTCTTGATAAAACCAACGCCATACGGAATATTTGACTCCAGGGCAAATCCCATCGCAGCCGCATTTCCGGAATCCGGCACTCCAATGACAATATCCGCTTCTGCCGGATGCATCTGGGCAAGAATTTTTCCTGCCATAATACGCGAATTATAAACACTCACGCCATCCACATAGCTGTCCGGTCTTGCAAAATAAATATATTCAAAAATACATCTTGCCGGTTTTACCGTGCAGAGACTTTCATCCGATGTAATACCGTTTTTGTCTAACATGACAATTTCCCCCGGTTTTACATCCCGGACAAATGTTGCACCAACAGCATCGAGTGCACAGGTTTCGCTGGCAAGCAGATAACTGTTATCCCGTTTTCCAATCACCAGTGGACGAAAACCAAATGGGTCGCGGGCACCAATCAATTTTCTCGGACTGGAAATCACAAGTGAATACGCACCTTTTAATTTCTTCATCGCATTTTTCACAGCTTCTTCTACCGTACCCGTTTTCAAACGCTCTCTCGCAATGTGGTACGCAATAACTTCCGAATCAATGGTCGTCTGGAAAATAGCTCCTGTGTATTCCAGTTCTTTGCGAAGTTCCGGCGCATTTACCAGATTTCCGTTATGCGCTAACATAAGAATACCTTTGACATAATTTAATACTAACGGCTGTACATTCTGTCCATTGCTCGCACCTGCCGTCGAGTAGCGGACATGTCCAACCCCGATATTTCCTTTGAGTTTTTCAAGTTTTTCAGAATCAAAGACTTCATTGACAAGTCCCATGCCTTTTGAAGACAATACTTTTCCTTTCGGTCCTTTTGTATCGCTGACCGCAATACCACAGCTTTCCTGACCTCTGTGCTGCAAAGCGAAAAGTCCATAGTAAATTGTGGAGGCAACATCACCGCCATCCAAATCATAGACACCGAAAACACCACACTCTTCATGCAGTCCATCGTAATAAGTTTCATCAACCTGTGAGTTCATTTCAAGTCCTTCCTTTTGCTGTTTATTCTAACACAAGTATGCCCCTTTGAATCTTATTCTGTAAGATCCGCCGGACGGATGTGTTAATCACTTTTTCATCAATCCTGCCTTCCTCCACGGCAGTAATTAAAGCCTCATAGCACTCCTTGAAATTCCCCGGCAGGACGATTAAATCGCATCCTGCTTTTACCGCTTCCACTACGGCAAATTCATTTGTATAATTGTTCTCTATCACATTATCATTGAGTGGGCTTGTCATAACAATTCCATCAAATCCGAGTTCTTCCCGTAAAAGTTTCGTCACAATATCCTGCGACATAAATGCCGGTACTTTTTTCACCGTCAACTTACTGTATGCGACATTGCTCACCATCACGCAGTCAGCGCCTGCCTGAATTCCGCTCGCATACGGCACAAAATTCGTATCACGTATCGTCATCAGACTGTCTGTATTTTCGGCAATTGACTCTGTCACATCCGCAGAAACATTACCAATTCCCGGAAAAGTCTTAAGCGTCACGGAAAGTCCGCCCTCGCGCATGCCACTTACAAAATCATCCAACAAATCTGCCACGCCATCCGCATCACTTCCCAGGCAGCGCATTGCATACGATGGATTTTGGTCACTTGCCAAATCCGCCACCGGCGCCAGATTCAGATTTATACCGATTTTCGTCAATTCTCCGGCAATCGTTTTCCCCGATTCATAAATCTGGTTTGCCGTCATATTTTGTCCCATTTCTTTTGGGGTAACATAACCGGTATCTTTTAAATCCTCAACTTTGGCAGAAATGGAATTTTCTCCACCGCCGTCTTCCTCTACGGCAACGTAAAGCGCACTTCCTGATACAACGCTCGCCTGTAAATTCTGCACGAGTTTTTTCGTCTGCTTCTGCGACTTAATATTCTCCTTCGTAAGATAGACGCCACCCAGGTGATAATCAATAATTGCCTGTTTCATGCTGTCCGTCGCCTTATAAGCGGTTCCATCCACCGATGGTGATGCATCTAACTGCAGTAAATCCACCAAAAACATCTGTCCTACTTTTTGTTCAATTGTCATTGTTTTTACAATCTTCTCTGCCTCTGAAAAAGCCTCATCCTCTGAAATCAACGGCGTAACGCTCGCCGTTGCAGACGGTGTACTCGTACTTTCGCCGGCTTTCTTCTCAACCTCTTTGTCCGTACCGCACGAGCACAGAAGCAAAACAAGGCTCAGCATAATCCCCATCCACTGATATCGTTTCATCGTCGTGAATCCCTCTTTTTCATTTTATCTTTTTTTCTCTCACTATCTAACGCAAAAAAGCCATATTATCACTAATCATAATGCAGTCAATATTATAGTATATTCTCTGTCTATATGCAAATAAAATATTTCCGTCTTTTTTTTCATTTTTTTGTGTAAATCACCCAAGCCACCCTGCATAGGATAACAGTGTAAATGAAATTTAGGAGGCAAACCTATGAGTGATTTGTCAGCAACAAACTGTGGCGGAGGATGCTCCTGCAACGAGAACAATTCTTCCTGCTGCTGGATTATTATCCTTTTACTTCTTTGCTGCGGCGGCTGTGGTAACAGCTTTGGCGGCGGCATGGGCGGTGATTGCAGCTGCATCATTTGGATTCTCATTATCCTCTGCTGCTGTGGAGGCAATAACGGATTCGGTGGATTCGGCTGCGGCTGCTAATTGAAGCGTGCGTAATCATTAGGGGAATCGAACCCCTATGGACGCAAAAAAATGGGGCGGATAACCGCCTCATTTTTTATTTTCGATTCATTAAATTAGAACTGTTTCTCTGATGCATTCTGCTTTCCTCTTCCCATGTCTGCGGAAAATATTTTCTCTTCTCCTCTGGTGTTAATGATTCATAACACGCTAAATCCACCTCATAAATTGTTGTATCATCCACAATCACTTTTGTCCTTTCCTTCATCGGTATCTGCCCGCCTTATGTTTGTTGTTATCATTGTATGATGGCAGCAGATTAAAGGCACCATGTCTTGAAACCACATTATTTTTTCTCCAAAACAATAATGTTATTTGAGAAATTTTTTGCCCCCGGAATTTTTCCAATCACATGATATATCGGCATCATTTTTTTCATTCCCTCAATCAGGCTTACTTCTTCTTTATAGGAAAATGCCGGCACAAGCTTTTGCAGCAATTTTCCGTTTTTGACACCCCATGTAAATTTTGCATTACTGCCTTCAATTGATTTTTCCTTTATATGACGCACGACAAACGGAGACATTGTTTCAACCATAACGGTAACCTCCGAAAAGTTTTTTTCAATAATGGAAAACATCTGCAGCACATCTTCCTCGCTTAAATACATGGAAAGTCCTTCAATCACAACCAATACATTTTCACCATCATTTATGATTTCATCCATATAGGATGCATCCATTGCCGACTTGGCAATCTGATAAATTGGTCCGCTTTCTGTAAGAAATTTCTCCCTTATCTCCATTGTTTCCGGCAAATCGACATTATACCAGCGCAGATACTTTCCCTCCATCCGGTAACATCTTGTATCCATACCACTGGCAATATTTATCACAACGGTCTTTGCATTTTTACTCAAATACCGCTCTACCATCTCATCCAGTACAATCGTTCTTGCGATTACACCATAACTCATCGCCTTATCTTTATCCGCATTAGAAAAATCGTAATCCAGCTTTGACACAATCTCTGCTGCCATATCATCCTGAATCATCGGATTATCTTTCTCCGATTCCTTTGCCCTCGCATATAAAGTCTGAATCATTGTTTCCGGCACACCGGTCACACTTACTTTCTCTTTCATCGTATCATCCTTTCGTAACGTTTGTTATGAATTGTTATGTTGTAAAAAAAGCTCCACAGTTAGTCTCTGTGAAGCTTTCTTAAACTCTCTATTAATCTTTCGGTTCCGCCTCCGGCGTAAACACCAATCTGTTTCACTAAATACAGGCTGTATTCCATGTCATAATCCTCTTTTACAATCTGCAAACAACTGTCTAGCCGCTGCTTTGCCAATATTTTTATCAATCCTTTATCCGGCATTGTCTTAAGTTGGCTCCGGTAATATGTAAGAAATGACTGCTCCATCATTTTTTCAACACGTTCTCGGAATCCTTCGTAACAGCTCCCCTGCGCCTTCTCCATGATGACAATCGTTTCTTTTCTGTGCTTTAAAATAAACTGCATCACATACACATCAATCTCCGGTCCCTCGGACGGATTCTCCAGTTCAATCTGCATGCTCTTTGCCAGCATCTTTTCATAGTTCTCCACCAGTGGCTCTAATATAGCCCGAAGCAATGCTTCCTTATTTTCAAAAGAAAAATACATCGCCCCTGTCGTGACACCCGCCCTGCGGCAGATTGTCCTAAGACTTGCTTTTGCATATCCATTGGCGTAAAACTCTTCCAACGCCGCCTGTTTAATTTTTTCAATGGTTTCTTGTTTGTTTTTCATCATAACACTTGTTATGTTAGTCTAATTTGGGGAGTTTGTCAACCGCTGTAATAAAAATGTGTATGTCATTACTATAAGACTAAACATAACACACAATGCAATTCTCAAAAGATTAATTTCTACCACGCCATAAACTTCAAAAAAACATAGTCCCCCATGATTTGCATAAAAAAGTTCTTTTCCTACAAATAAAACATAGTCTGCAATACACATTCCAACTACCGCTTTTACTGGCAATTTACTTGCAATAAACAGTACTAACACCACAAACAACGGTAACGGCTGCAATATCACATACCAAAATTCTCTTATATTTAATATGGTATTAAGGAAAGAAAACTCAACTATTATTTCCGCTAATTGAAATGCTGGCATTATATATACAGACCACTTCAGTACTTTTAAATAATTATCACAACCCCATATAAGTAAAGTGCTAATACTCAAAATTATTAAACTATTGCATAAAGCCACATGTCCATAATTTAATCCTGAATCCTGAAATAATTCTCTTGTATCGTTAAAATACCGGTCCAAAAAAATATATTCAAAACAATATTAAGTAACGCCACACTAAACGTTGCAACACAAAATATATTTGTTTCTTTTTTATACTCAAACCACAACATTTTTATCTCTCCTTTCCATAATTACTGCGCATGAATCGTCTTTTTCTCAAATACAACGATTCGCCTTTCCGGAATGTTGCAGTAAAATCACCTCAATCATACCATACATCACTTGGAAGTTTCACACCTTCCCTTTTCAGCATAATACATTCCACCCCATCTCTATATCCACTCTGGTAAAAAATCAACCCAGTTCCTTCTTCCCAAATAAAAGTCTCCCAATATCCTGAATGCTGTGGATATTGATAGTAGCCACCATAACGCAGTCTCTTTTTGGGCGAATCTTGAATCTTTTTTAAGTACTGATGCCAGTCTATCTTATCGTGTTTTAATGTATCTTTATATGTCTTTTTCTGCCAAACAATTGTACTATACTTTGGAATCTCACTGGTCTTTATGATTCTATTTAACGTTTTCTTCGACAGCGTCCAAACATTTCCTTGTGCCTCATAATCGTTATTTTCCCATATACGCATTATCCTATTTTTTTGCACATAAAAATAACCAAGGCTAAGCCTTTTTGTTGGAATCTTAAGATCTGATGCCTGTTCAATCTTCAAGTGATACAGAATGCCTTTTTTTAGTTTTGCAATCTTTATAAAATTCATTTTTGTTTTATACTCCAAAGCCGGAATATCTCCCCATTCATCATAAAAACCTGCACTCGCATCAAATTTAACTTTACCACTTCCTTGCATATTCCAATACGAATTGATACCTTTTTGTAAAGTCTCAGTTTTCCCCTGAGACTTTTTTGTTTCTTGTGATTTTGTGTCCATCGTTGGTTTTGCTTCTACCTTTTTTTCATTCTTTTCAACACTATAATTACCAAACAATGGAGAAATCCTGCTACGAACATAGACTATCACCGCAAGTAAAATTACAATTCCTACCGTAACTAGAATATTTTTAGTTTTTATTTTTTTCATAATACACACTCTCCTCATTAATTCATATCATTTGATATATTTATTTTCCACATCTACAATTCACCTCATTTCTGTTTCATCTACTGGGTTATTTTCTTCCAGTTTCTCAACTTTTCCATCCACGCAGCGAATTCGATACAGTACATCACTCCATTCATTGGATGCTTCCTTATCGTTGTCTTCAAGAAATTCCCATTCTTTTGAATAGCCCCTAACATAAAGCCATTCCCCAACAATATCTATCTCCTCTGCCTGCAATTCCGATATTTTTTGAGAGCTGTTTTTGCCCCACTCTTGATATGATATCGTTCTATCCCGGGAAACAAAATACACGCCTTCTGCCGCAAACGATGTGTCACAAACTTCTTCACTGCTCAGTTCCAGAGTTTCCGTTCTATTTGTATCCAAATTCATTCTTCCCACAAAATACTTTTCACCGCAATAATAAGTAAAACAAATATACTTATCGATTATCTTGTCAACATAAATCCCACCTTTTTCCTTTGGCAAATTACTATGTTCCCACAGTTTCATCTGACTATGCAAGGTTCTTTTTCTGTTCCCCTGCCAATCAAAAACCACGACTTCTATTTTACCATCTTTGCGAACGTCCATAGCGCATATTCCACCAATTTTCTCAGAGCCAAAGAAACTTATTTCATCCGAATCTGCATCTAAGGAAATCGGCGTTCTAGTTTGTCCATTTATGGACTGCCTTTCTATGATATTCGAATTATTTTCACACATAAATAGTGAGTCGTTATATAAAATAATCGAACGTATCTCTTTTTGTGCATACACATCGCACAAAATATCAACTTCGCCATTTCCGTCAACCTTTCCAAACTGAAGCGTTCCTACTTCATTTCTTACCAAAACATAATATTGAGAATTCCAAACCGCAAAACCTCTTAATTTCTGTTTAGAAAGGCGAAAGGAAAGAATTTCTTTGTTTCCGTCCTGATGCAAAATATAGTCACCTTTAGCATTTTTTCGCAAATAGAAATAATGATTACCGCTGACTTGTGAATATTGTGTTGGATACTCAAACAACTGCATTTCTGCACATTCGGTCTTCTTTTCTTCTGTTTTATTTTGCTCTTTTCTATTTATATTCACTACAACGCATGTAATTGTAATAAGCAATATAAAAAAGATTGTATACATTATTTTCCTCTTTTTCATTTACATCCTCCGTATTAATCAATATATTATACCCTCTCCAAGGTCTGTATGCTATACTATTGGAGATACTGTGGATTGTTTTTTGCTCCTCGTATAATCAATTCTAATTTCCTAATAAAGTATGTGTATAAGCAAACTCATTTCATAATTCCCGCCAAATAATAATTTTTTTCATACCTCTTTTTCCCGCTCCTTCAATCTTTTTTTGTGCATCCTTTTTGTTATACAAAAAGCACCAACTAAAACAATTAAGATGCCACCCACCACACAAAATCGTATTCTTTTTTTCTGCAATTCTTTCTTTACATCCGGGGCAGTATAACATTTATCAAACGAATTTTTCAACCACTTATCCTTATCTAAGTCATATATAAATTCGGGGATGTCATCTTCTGACATGCAATATATCATATCATTGCTGCCTCCTGTCCCCTCTCCCGTATTTACAAACCATTCTAATTCCATTGCTTGTGCCTTTGAATCGCGTTTACTTGGCAAAATGCGAACTTTATTATCGGTCTTCAAATCAACTTTATAATAATGGTATACAGCACGGCATTGCGTAATACCATCTTTATTGTCTATGAATTTTGCCGAAAAAAGAATACCATCTCCCTTCTTATACTTTGCAGTATCCACCCCTTGTAAATTTACATGGTCTTCGCAAATCTTCCCCACAACAATTCGCACAACATCAATACTTATAAGATTTTGATTGTTATGTACCTCACTTACCCTACCAATAATCAATGCATCTTGAGGTGGTTCATTATTTATCGTAAAAGATATTTCATCCCCTGCATACACAGTATCCTTATGCAATAATATAAAAAATGCTAGGATAATAACTTTTAAAATTGTTTTCTTCATCCGAATACCCCCTTGCGTATAAATCAACTCTTTCCTTAATACAACGATTTAGCCCTTAATATGTTGCATCGTATTGGATATATTTATTTTCCCCAGCCACAAGCAAATATGGTCCCTGTAAATAAATATTCTCCGTCTTATTTCGGAGCCCATTATATAATATATCGCTCTTTTCCGTTTTTAAGTTTATTCGTTTAATCATATTTTTTTCATAGCAAATCGCATTCTTTTCATTGGATGCAATTTGCACACATCCCTTACCCCTCTGAAAAAGAATTTCCACATCATTTGTTAGCAGATTTACTTTATAAGCATAGGACTTAACGACATTATTTATAGGTATTTCCATATTACGCAATTGTACATCTTCTTCCCATATATTAACAACTCCGTAGATATATTTACCTTTTTGGTACTCGTTAAAACCATAAAGAAAGTCGCTGTCATATCCAATTTTCTTTTCTAACACCTTCTGATAGTTAGCATTTTTTTGTTTTTCAGTTTTCATTTCATCCCATATGTATGCACTCATAGCCGGAATATTGGAATACTCTTTTTCAGTAGAAAAACAACCATTGGAATTAGCATAAAAAGTTCGTTCTCCGACCTTACATACTCCTTTTTTGTTTTCTTTCATATCATTTACCTTACCAGCAAACTTATCTTCCTTAATCCATGCATTTGCCACAATTCCATTATAATTTACATACGGCATATTTTGTTCTTCATCCTGCCAGTATTGTAAATAAAGAATATCTTTATCCATTGCCATGTAATTACACTTTTTCTCATGCCTTGCCTCTATGTAATGCCCCTCAAAATCATAACTATATATTACTGCATCATCACTTGAATAATTATCTCCACATTTTAATATAAACACATGGTTCATACCAAGTGCAATCTGGTTTGGAACAAAATCCAGTTTAATTATTTTTTTATTCTCACTTTTCTTATCTGTAAATTCTACATTTCTTCCATTTGTTTCTGCCCAATAATTTTCATTTTCAGCATAATAATTCACGTCTCCATAATGTATAATTAAAACTGATTTATCCAATTGACAAAAAGCCAAATCACAACAAATAACCCCAAAAATTATTATTAGTATCATAATATATTTTTTCATCCACAATTCACCTCACTTCTGTTTATTCCCACTCTTTATAAGATATCGTGCCATCCCGGGAAACAAAGAACCGGCATCCAAATAAATCGGCATTCTAGTTTGTCCATTTATAGCTGCCTTTCCAAATTTTATTTTCTTCTCTTCCCCGCAAATCCAAACAATACAGATTATCCGAATAAAAGTCTTCACCGCTATCTGCAAACTCATCAGCATCAGCGGCATCCCTCACACATTTCGTATAAGCTTTCTTATTTCGAACTCTTGCAAATAACTTCTTTTCCGTACATGATATTTCAGTTGCAGGTTTCTTTCTTATTATGATATCGTGCTTATTCTGTTTATCCAGTCTATGAATCTTGTTTGTTTTATCTAAATAAAACACATACTTTTCATTTGAAATAACATTCTTGTCACCTGACTTAAGCACATGAAAAGTCTTTTTATCTTTTCTCGAAATTATATATTTTCCATAATATATAAAATCCTTGTCAAACCTCACAAATTCCGTTTTATTATTTTCCCCGGCTGGCAATTTCAAAAAACACTGTTCTTTTTTCTCTTTTAAATCATAAGAAAATAGACTTGTTTTTTCCCCTTCATTTACTGCATAAAATATCTTGTCATTTATATACGATAAATACGGTGATGCTTTTTTCATATTTGTCGTTGTTGACAGTTTCTCCATTGTTTTTCCTTTAATGTCTATCCGAATGGGTTTACCAGCACGTTTATCATAAGACTGCCACTTCGTGCGGCTGTCAAGATAAAAATAATCCTTGTAAATACAACAAAACAATTTCTCTCCGTCCCCTGCAATATGTTCGTTGGAGACATCATATATAATTTCTAAGTTTTCCTTTTTCAAATTCACCTTTGCCAATTGCTGTATTTGATTGTCGTCATCCTCCTTTTCTGTATCCATAGAACTAATAATTGCATAAAAATCACTGCCATACTTTGTAAATCCATCAAAAAAATAAGGAATGTCATCCTCAAACTGGTACGGCAATTCAAACTTTCCTATTTTTACTCTGTTATCTTGATAAATAATATACTTGCCCGCATTTGCATCATACCTTAACCAATAATAGTGGTTTCCTTCTACCTGAGAATAATTTGTTATCCATGTAGTATCATAAAAATACACACCTGTATCAATTATATTAAGCCGGGAACAATCCTGATTTATAGGTTTGTTATTAATTTCTTCTAATATTTCACAATCAGTTTCATCTAATCGTAGTACATATTCAGTATTTATGTTCGTTATTTCCAAAAAATCATCATCTACATATATCATTTGTTCCATTGGCTTTTCGATTGATAATACATTTTTACTCTTCCCGGATATAACATCATATTTTATCAAAGCGTTTTCTGTCTCATACAAAATGTATTTTTCTGTACATAAAACCGCACAAGTATCATTACATTGCTTCAAAATCTTAATTGTATTATCTACACAATCAATCCGATAAAAAACCGCTTGTTTAACTTCATCAATCGGTAATTTTTCCAGTTCTGTATTGGAATTATATAAATTACAAATTCCATAAATATTTGTGCCCTTTTGATATTCCTGCCATTGACACCGATCCGCATTTCCCCAGTTTACTTTCTTTAATAATAATTGAAGATTTTCCTTAGCTCTTTTATTTTCAATACTAATCAAATATTTTTCTCTGTCTTTTACACTAAAATCTTCCAAAACAGTTCCACAATACCCATTTAAATCCGGCTCTGTACTAAAATAGCCGGCATCATGATAGTATAAAGATGTATTTCCTATTTTTGTTTTTTTATCCGATTGATTTTCAATTATATTCCATTTATCTCCAAACTTTTCTTCCTCAATATAATATTGTGCCCAAAACCCTTTCAAATAATTTGGTTCCGTTTCAAGCGTTTTTTCTATTTTCCCCAAAAACAAATAACCATCTTTACAAGCGATACAGGAGGCCTTTTGCACTTTTATCCTCTTTTTCACATTTGCATTATAATCAAACTGCATAATGATGGCATCTCTGAATGTTTCTGTCGTCGTGTCATCCCATTCCAACATATAAAAATGCTCTTTTCCTAACACCATCTGATCTGGCCATATTTCTTTTTCCTGTGGGTCAAAAGATACAACCTGCCCGCCATTTCGGTCTTTAATTATTACTCGATTTCTCTCTTGATATGAAATATATTCATCATTTTCAGCTAACATATAATGTAAATCACCATAGCATAGCTGCATGTTATTTGCACTTGATAAGTTAGAAAAAATCGTCACTACAACAAACACAATCAGGAAAACAATAAAAGTTCCCAATATCGTCCCGCCTAATACCATAATTTTTTTCAAAATTTTACTCACCTTTCATCAACTCCCCTCTTCCAATACTCGATATATATTCATTTCTTTACTATTGGCAGATATTTCTTTATATTCATTATTTTTCGAATCATAACAATATATCTGTTCCCCTTCAAAAAAACATTTGGATTGAAAACAATCAACCAATTCTATGTTTTTTTCCGTTTGAAGAATATCAGATAGCTGAGTATCCACCACGAATTTATTATTTTCTTTTTTGAGCACCATATTAAATTTTTCACGATTTGTTACCACTTTTACCTCAAAAAAGACTTCACTTCCATTATTTAAAAAATTTTCCAAAACGATATCTCTAATATCTTTTTTCTTCAAGTAATTCGTGATACACCCCCTAACATCCTCATTCACAATTTTCTCTTTTCTATTTTCTATCAAGTCATATTGATAGCATAACATCCCCCTTTTTCTCTTGTCCGGAGCAAAATACATTTTTCTTTGACCTGCACTGGCAATCGCCAATCCAGACGCATCTTCTCCAAGAATTGTTATCTTTTCCTTTGCAATATTCTGCGCAAAAAAGCCATTTTCGCCTTCCCACACAATCCAATCATTTCCTTGCGCAAGAACATCCCATGTTCTGTTTTCCCATTCGGTTTTCTTTGTATATGCTATCTCTTTTGGAACTTTATAATCCGAATACTTTTTCCGTACCATATCATATACTCTTATCCTATTACCTTTGGTTACTTCCACATAATTATTGCCTGCAACAGTAAAACTGCCATTTTGTTCCGTATCAATAACAGCCTCTTTTTTCTCTTGTCTCAATTCACCTGATTGAATTGGTATTCTCCACAACTTTCCCGTTATTTCGTCCTGTTTTTCATAACAGTAATACCACATATCATTTACACATAAAAACATCATATCATATGGTGAATCCGTATTGCTAATATTTAACGCCTTGACTTGCCCACCATCTAGATTATATTGACAATCCATTGTATACAAATGGTACGAATTTGCAAATGAATATTCAGATATCGTTTCAGTTGATGCCGGCAAATCTTGTTTCCTATCTATTTTTTTCTCTTTTCTATTAAAGCAGATAAAAGCTACTACAAAAACAATTGCAAGTACCACTCCTGTCAAACCAACTTTTTTAATCATACTCATCTCACTTTCTCAACTCCTTCATACTCTTAATTGCATAAATTTCATTATCCATTCCATCTCTATCACATAACCGGACAGCTCCTGTTTTGCTATCATATTTTAGCAATCCATTTTCACCCTGCCAAAACCACTTGCCTTGAACACAACCTAACAATTTCATAAATACATGTTTCTCATTCCACGGCAAATATATATGTTTTGCATTATCCAATTCCGGCTCATAAAGCACTAAATTTTTATTTACTTGATATGATAGCAATACCTCTCTATTGTAACCACCCTTCATTTTTGTTTTTACTGAAAAATAAACCTTTTCTTTACAATAATACATTTCCTCTATGCTAATTTTTTTTATATCATCCATAAAAACACGCAGGCAATTAGCAAGCACCGGTAAAACTTCTTTTTTGGTTATTATCACACTCCTTTCACCCGTTTTAATACTATATTTCTCTATTATTTGAGGGCGATTTTCTTTGCAATAATAAACTTCATCCTTTAATGGGTCAAATACCACATTATTTGTCTGTTTTTCATTAATCGATATAACTTTGTTTTGTTTAATATCATAATAAAACAAAGCCTTTTCTCCCCACACAATTCCTTTCGATGAACTTCCAAACACTTGCCACTCCAGTACTTTTAGACTTGTTATTTCCTTTGGAACAATGCACTTTTTTGTTTTATTATTTTTCAGATCAACTAAAAAAATCTCATCTTCTTGTTGTATAATATAACTCCCCACTAAAGAATTATTATAGTTTACACATGATGCAGAGCGTAAATAAACAAGATACTTATCTACGACTATTGCTTCAGTTACTCCATCCATATGCTCCACAACTTTTTGCTCTTTGCCTGCTAATACACTTCTCCCATCTCGCCCCTTCTTTAAAGGAATGCGGCATACTGCTTCAATTTCTATCTCATATAGGGTGTTTTTTCTAATCTCCTTCTTAAAATACAACCATTCATCCGTTACTCGAATCAAGCACCCTTCCCCCATTGTTGCCTTTAACTTTCTCTTGTTTTCTCCGTTTATGTCATATGAAAATAAATTATTTTTCTCCACACAAAATATATCCGTAGAATTTGCATAGGGATAATCCCCCTCCCACGTTATCTTTTTCTTTACCTCTTGTTTATCCGTATTTTGCTTCACACCGCAGCTTGTACAACTAAACAATATTAACATAATCATTATTATAACTAACTTTTTATTGTACCGGAGCGCCATCCCTTTTGTTCCTCCCTCTCTTTTAGCAGTCTTTTTGTTCTGTCAACTCTTTCCCTTTTTTATAATACAACGATTCAGCACTTAGAAATGTTGCAGTTTATTGGACCTTTTTGTACGTCATACCAAACATAAACGAATCCCTAACAACACATAGATTATTATCAATCACTATTAAGAATTCCCCTACATCTTCCGATATCTTTTCTAATTTTCCTTTTGCCAAATCTAATCTATATATTCCATCGTCAATTGATTCTGCACGTGTAAGTGAATTATTCATATCTCCATCATTATAACTACATCTCATGTAGTAGACTTCCCCTTTCCAACGAACAACATCATTCCTTATTGCATACTCATATGTTTCTTTTGAAGAAAAAGGAACTTTTTGTATGTACTTTATTTTTAAATCAAACAAATACATATCAAAACCATCCGCACCATCACTTTCTGTACAAAATACAATTTTATTTTTCACAACGCATGCTCTTTCAAAATTAACTTCCACACCTTTTTTCTTCATATCAATTGCTTCAATTTCCTTCCATGAATAATCATATTTAAGCAACATTTTTTTAGCCGTATAAATATAAAGAAATTGATTATCACAAAATATAATCTTTGCTTCTTCCGATACCCTCTTTTCAGACTTTTTATTGGCCCCTAAGAGAGGCATTTCATATATCGCTTTTATATTGTTGGTAGTTGTATATATCAAACGGTTTTGCCACACCAGAAAATATGCAACCTGTCTAACGCAAATTTTCTCTTCCTTTGGACTTTTTAACCACAGTGCATTATTCTCATCTAAATAATATTTTGCATCATTAAACTTCTGTACACTCAAACTTTCAAAAGAACTCGTATTAATACTTGGCTGTATATTATCTATTTCCCGAGAAACAACATCCCGGTAAGAATGTGGTGCAAATACAATCCGATAACAGCAAAAAATCAATATTCCTGCCACTGCGACTAATATAATGTATTTTACTTTTTTCATTCAAAAATACTCCTTTTTGTTTTTTCCATGCTTCCTTCTAATAAATCAAAACCATCTTCATCCTTACTCCCATCGTATGAATCCTCTGTAAAATTTCTAATTATGTACTCATTCTATTCTTTTTGCCAAAAAATAAACAGGTCCAAAAAATATCAGATGGTCTTTATCTCTAATCCAAAATATATTTCCAAATTCATCCCATTCATCCTTATCATCAAAGACTGTTACTGCTTTAATTTTCTCGCTTTTAAAACCAAATCCACTATGAATATTAGCATGACTATACTCCCAAAAATCCTCTTCATTTTGTTTTTCCAATTTATAAATTGGATTTTTTAATTTCCACCTACCCAATGGCAGATTAGTCTCAATATAATTTTCACGTATAGTGACAGTCCCTCCTACATAATCTTTCATTGAAAATTCTCCATAAATATACCCGTATCCAACCATATCTAATATTTTCCATTTCCCATATATTGCCTGTAATTCCCCTCTCTTTGATTTATTTCTGCCTTTTGATTTTTTCGGAGTCTGAGTTGGTAACGAAGAATTTTCTATTATATCCGGCGTTCCGGTAGAATAATTCTCCTTCTTGCCAATATCCGGTTTATTTGTAGAAATGTTCTCCTGTCCACATGAAATAAGAGTTATACAACATAATAACATCGTTAAACTGTACTTAATTAATTTTAAAATCATAAAACAATCCTCCCTTAAATAATTTACTACGAACAAATAAATGTTTCAGTAAAACTTACTTGACGCCTACCATAGCTTCATCCCCTCCTTATTAATCCATAACTTTTAATGTAACGCTTTGACAACAAAAATCTGTGTCTATTATATTAATAAACACAGATTTTGTCAATTTGCTTTTCC